>Ga0137397_10000310_pt1 | contig 33131 bp, 44 predicted proteins | sample czorhiz116metaG_FD_106658 | JGI IMG/M metagenome (GOLD analysis project Ga0137397, IMG submission 106658) | Vadose zone soil microbial communities from Angelo Coast Range Reserve, California, USA - czorhiz1.16 metaG | ecosystem: Environmental > Terrestrial > Soil > Vadose zone | place: USA... | reverse complement strand
GTTGTTTCTAGTATTAGACGAGTTACCGACTTAACCCGTCTGCACGCAACACCAACAACAGGCCCTCCGTGATCTATTTCCAAGTCGCGACCCCTTACCTCGCCGCTTTCGGCATCGCGGATCTGCGCCAGGCTCTGATAGAGCGCGCACAGACGACCCTCCGACACGTCGTGGGCGCGCGCGCAGTGCAATCCGTCGTGACGGAGCGCGAAGCGATCGCGTTTGAGATCGCCGAGATCGTCGGCGACGTCGCGGACAAGTGGGGAGTCGCGATCGAGGGCATCCTCATCAAGGACATCATCTTCTCGCCCGAGGTCGCCGCCTCGCTCTCCAGCGCCGCGCAACAGAAGCGCATCGGCGAGAGCAAGGTCATCGCCGCCCGCGCAGAGGTCGACGCCGCGAGGCTCATGCGTCAGGCCGCCGACATCCTCGCTTCCCCCGCCGCCATGCAGATCCGTCAACTCGAGGCCCTCCAGCAGATGGCGAAGACCGCCGGAAGCAAAGTCGTCTTTGTCCCCATGCAATTGCAGAGCGACGTCTTGGGTCAACTTGGCCAATCGCAAGCTGGCCCATCCGCGGTGCGCCAAGAAAGCGGTGAGGGTCTTGGTGCTGTCGGGCGAGCTGGGCTCTTATCCACAATAGCAGATGTCTAGCTTCTGGAGTGATCTCTGATTATCTATCTTATGCTCCCCTCCTGTTCCTTTCTCCGGCAACCTTTCGCTTCGGTCCCGATACGTGTACGGCCGTTCCTCGCTTAATATCACCGCGTCGTATGTAGTGTACGAATAACGACTTGTCTGCCTCTGTAACGACGATGTTTTATGATTGGATACCTTCATCAATCGACTTCGCAGAGTTTCATTTTGCTGTATCATTGACGTGTCAAGATAAACATACATACAGGTGTAAAAACTGGGGAAGCACCGGCAGAAAGCGCACAGTGACCAATGTGGACGATCAAAGAGACCGCGACAAGGGATAAGATCAATGAAAGGGCATCAGTAAAACGGACGAAACGCGACTGCAGTCTTGATTTATATAAATTGTTTGGGGTCATAAATACTGCCAGTGGGTGAGCAATCTCCACATACCAAGTATCGAACGAATGCACATGAAGAAAAATAATGAACAGCCGCAAAATACAGAGCAGGGAGAAACATAACGAAAAACTAGAGCTGCAGATATGAATCATGCAGAGCATTCCAGCGACGCCCATGGCCTCTCGGGTCGGGAGCGATCACTTTCTGCGACGGCACACAACCGTTATTGTTCGTGCGCAGTCTCACCGACCGCCGCGGCACGATGTCCTTGACTTTGCTCATTGATAGCGCGGATGTCGCCACGGGACGGACGTTCTCCTTCACCGCATCGCCCTCCTCCTGGACGCGCGCGGCCGCCGCATCTGCTTTGACGCGTGCTTTCGAGCGCGTACAGGGCAGAGCTATGTGCGTGTCCAGGTGCACGTCAAACCCGGGATAATGCACCGACCGACGATCCGGTGGGAGCGGCATCTCGCGCGGGACCATCGTCACCGCCACCCCCGTCGTCATCTTTGTCGTCATCGACTTTGGAGGAGAAGGCGTGGACGTGTGGCGCGCGTGTTGTCGTGGTGCAGTGGCGGGAGTCGTAGTCTGCGAGCGGGTCGTCCGTGGGGACGTGCGAGTCGGCGTGGTTGTGGGAGAGGGGAGAGATTTGGATTGTGGAGATGCTGAAAGGCGAGGGGATATGCGTCTAGATTCGCGTCGTGAAGGGGGAACAGGGGTATGAGAGTGGCAAGGCGGAGACGGATGCGCATCGCTGGGCCCGGCTGGGGACGAACCCGAGGGACACTTGGGGTTCGCAAAAGCGTGTGAAAGGGCGCTGCGATGAGGATGGAGCGAGTGACCACTCGCGCCGGGGTGGAAGCGCGATTGCGGGAGAGGGAAAAGAGTCTCCTGCTCTAGGATTCGCCTTTTCGCGGGACTGAAAATGCAGCGAGCAAGGGACGGTGATCTTGAGCGCTTAGAGCCTGTACGCGGGGTTGGGAGATTCGCATCGTCAGAGACGGCTCGGAGAAGCGGTTCTAAGGGAAGGTCGACAAGGACGGATCGCGGCATATCGACGTGGTCGGGAACGCTAAGACTGAAGAAGAAGAGCGAAATCGAGCGACGGTGGCAACAAAGACGCGACACGTCACAATTGGTCACGTCACCCTCTTGTCACGCCTGCCTCATTAACATTAACATTAATTAATACTTTTCTCTTCGCCCTCCTCCTGCTCTACTGGCATAACCACATCAAATACACCCGTGCCACATAGAATCGGGCGTCCTATCACCAAATTTCCAGACGGTGTTCGAATATCATCAAAGTCACCGTATAGTGCCGCGTCCGAAAGGAATGCCCCAGTTGTCTCAAATGAAGCTTTCAATAGAGGAGACGAGTGCACGTTGATTCCCTTGCGGTTGAACGGCTTGTAGCCACCCTCGAACGTCTGACGCCACATATGTCAGTTACGAGGAGATTCGGACTGATTGTTTCAACACCCACCATGTAGTCCGCAATCAGTTGGAGGTGCCGCATATCGACTTCGATGCTGTAGACCCGAAAGACGCCGCTCATCTCCTTCACGATAGCTGCACGGGCCATCTCTATACCATATGTCATAAGGATAGCGTAGATGTCGTTCGAGTAAACATCATCCGCCTCGATCAGAGGCTCTTCGGTCGCACAGGCAGCCTCCCAAAGGCCGCGGAAGTTGGAGCCGTTAGTGGTTATCTATGGAGTGATGGATCAAGGACCATCCAAATTTTGGCGGAGAAAAGGCGCTTACCTTTGTTGATCCATCTTTGCTCGCCTCCTTAACTCGGAAACAGTCCACAATCCCTGGGATCTCCCGGACCACAGTTTTTAAACATGTGCGCTCTACAATGTCTACTACCATCAATTTGGGGAGATCAGGTTCAAACTATATCCAACTTAACGTCAATCCTACATGACCCAGCACATGGACAACTCACCTCCAGTTCAATGATGCATCGAGACGCGCTGAAGTCGAAGCCTGTAGCATGCGGGAAGTTTTCAAGGAACGACTCCTGCATCCTGCTTACATGGTCCTTCAATCTGATGGTCTTCCCAGGCTTCTTCTCTAGCTCGTCGTTGATCGTTCCTTCTGCGTCCAAAGCGGACGCAGTCTCTGGATCTGCCTCGGGAAGTTTGATATCGCCCTCGTCGCCCTCGTCCTCATCCGACTCGTATGACACTTGCTGCTGTTTCTGCCGTTGCCGCTTCTCCCCGCTTGCGTCACCGTCACCAATCTCACTCTCGTCATCGTCATCCCTCCTTGGAGTTGGCTCCCCCGCGTCTGCCCCCTCGCCCTCTTCCGCACCTCCAGCTGCACCTGGAGCACCTTCTTCGCCCTGAGGTACGGCTTTCCCCTTTCCAAGTTCGTCAATCTGACTCCTGAGGTGCGCGGCGAGCCTTTTCATCTCAAGCTGGATCTCGCGCTTCAGAGTGAGCGGGAAGCGAGTCCCAAACGCTTGGAGTAGCTCCGTGGGAGACACGTCAAACTCCGCGCGGTACTCCTGCCAGGGGTAGAAGTCAATGTGAATTGTGAACTGCTTTTTGCGTGCTCCGCTATTGATAGTGAGCCGCTCGTGAACGGTGACTTTGTCGACAATTTGGGAGAGTGTTACCCGGGACGCTCTGCGTGCGAACGCGTCAGCTTGCTCGTTGGAAATACCCTTGGCGAGAGTTATAGTCATAGATGGCGTTTTGGGTTTTCTAGATGCTGTCATCACGATCTCGCGCAGCCGTGGAATACCAAGAGTGACGTTGGCAGCACCGTGACCTACAACTCATCTTAGACAACAACTTAAACCTAATCGAGATACGCACCAGCAAAGTGGAAAGTATTTAACGTCATCTGCGTGGAGGGCTCACCTACGCTACGACAAGGTCAGCCAAATGCGCGAATTTTTCGACTTCATTGCTCACCCCTGGCCAGCCAGTAAACCAACGGCCTCTCCCGGCTCCACCAAGCTACGCAAATACTTGAACATCATCATGAGGCGGAAATCATTTGCACCGCGCAGTGCATGCCGCCGCCGGACTGGGAGGTCGTCGTATTTCGACTTCAGGAGATTATCTGGATTGCCCTTGATATATTCGTTTAGCCGCTCCGCGAACTTCTCGGACGTGCTACCTAGAAAGCGAGCGGGGTTGAAGAGTTCAAGTGATGTCGCCATGGCGTCCCTTTTCGAAAGATCCTCTCCTGCCTTGCACACCTTGGAAGCCTTGAGAACGCTCTTCATGTATTTCCGAGCCTGTTCATCGTCCAACAAGCCCAACGCATCGCGCGGTCGATATCGGTCAACGAGTGCCTTCATGTTCTGCGCCATGAACGTGAACTGGTAAAGATGTTTTTGCTTCGTGACGTCGAGCGCATCGCCGCCGTAATGAAACTGGTACACTGAACCGTCACTGCCGCGTACGGTATTATCGTAGTGAATGCGGATGCCCTCCAGGTGTTTAATCAATGAACGTTGCAAGTAGCCTGAGCGAGAAGTCTTCACTGCCGTGTCAATCAGGCCTTCGCGACCGGCCATGCAATGAAAGAAGAATTCTTGTGGCCTGATACCGGTAAGGAAGCGACTAGCAACGTATCCACCTGCGATGGCTTTCGTTTCGAAGGGCTTGAAAGACGGCAGTGTCTTGCCACTGACCATCACCGGGACACGACGGCCTTCTAGCTCCTGCTGGCCCAACGCACACGAAATTTGCTGTGCGTTGACTGTGCTGCCCTTCGCGCCAGATTGTGTCATCATCTGCATGTTATTGTCGGGGAATCTGCGCATCAAGCCATGAGGCATGACTGCATCGGCGATAGACTTGGTGAGCTCCCTCAGTCGTGACTTGACGGTCACGTCAAGCCCTGCCATCTTCTCGTCGTCACGAAGTACTTCGCGGAGCAGTTGCGAAAGTGCCGTGGGTTTCTCGTCATCAGGAACGTCGTTGAGCGTTGGAAAATTCTCCATTGCTCCCTCTGTGCCGAGATTTTCGCCGTTGCGCAGGAGTTCTGCTCGCTTGGCGTTGCCCTCATCCGTGAGTACCAGGTCGTCCATACGGCAGGTGAATGCCCTAAGCTGCAGAAACTTGGTGAATAGCCGGCTCAGTATGCCAAGAAGCCTCCCTGCAGTATCGGCACCGTACAGTTCGTAGACGGAATGGACCAAACCAAAGTCGCTAGCTCCAAACGCAGACTTGTCAAGTGTTCCGCAGAGGAGCTCTCCGTTCATAAAAATAACCTGATCCTCGGAAGAGCCTTTCCCCCATGCTACACCAGGAACTTTAGCCTTTGCATTCAGGTTGAGCCCTTCCGCGCTGCTGGGTGTGATATTCAATAAAATGGTGGAAATCTGCTCTTCATTAGTTGCGGGAAACAAAAAAGGGCGAGAGAAGGCGCATTCACGATTTGCTTTCCGGTCCATAACGGGTTTGGTTTCCATATTGTTGGTGGGAGCACCCGTAGGCGTCCGTCATTACGAACAGAGTACTCCTCGGGCTTAAGAGCCCCGTACAGTAATTGGAAGTAGTCCTCCCGGGTGAAGAATGTCTCCCGGTTGGTCATCCATACGCCAGCTACAACGTGATCTTGGATGAGGCCACGAAGAGGTTTTCCAGATGTCGGTACGAGATATTGGTTATCTGTGTTGGCAATTAACATGGCTTCCGCCCGCGCCGCTTGGTTTTCTATCTCTGTGTAAGAAGGACGTGTGTCTCGGTGGCGTGTCGCTTACGGGGAAAATGAATGTTCATTTCTGTGGGAGTGAATCAGCCATGATGTAGGAACTCAGCTAGCTGTGAGAACAAACCATCGCCATCGAAATCAGCTGAGCATTCACAAAGGGTCAACTTTCTCGGGATAACCATCATTTAAAACAACAAACAAACCATTGTATGAGTTGCTGTGGTCATAGAGTCAACCTTTATCAGGTGATTAGAGCGTGTTTCAACTAACCAGTTGGCATAGTGCATGCGTATCGTCTTTTCTCCGTGCAACACGCGCGCTCGATGTGCCATCATGCTTGGTTTGTGTAAGGTAGGTTGTCGGTTGAGGATGAGCATGTCTCCATCACGCAGATGTCGAAACACCTTCTTATTAATAGCCGTGGTTCGTGTGGCAAACCGTCGTCGGTCAGCACGACTACCGTCTTGCGGTGTGAGTAATTGATTGGCAATGGCAGTTCTTTGTTCTACTGTCAATTTGTCCTACGTATCACAGTTAGCGTAGAACACTCTGGCAGCATTTGATATACCAAGTAAATTTGATGGCCATCTTCGTATTCGACTATCGTTGCCCCAGGATAAACCTTAGGCCCGTTGATGACCAGCTGTCGCATCTCGTGAAAATTCGTGGGTGTCACCGGTTCAGGATAAGTCAACTTCCTGGCAAAGACAGGGGGTACGCCGATCTCATTTGGTTCAATATTCACATCTGGCGAGATGACTGAACGAGCGGCATAATTAACACGTTTTCCCTGAGGTAGGCATTAGGCGGGAACTACGGGAACAGAGATACATACCATCATGTGCATTCGGAAGAGACCCTCTTTCTTCTCGAGGACCTGCTTGATACCAGGGGGAGGTAGTTTTCCGTTTCTTATTTTCGTCGTGTTCTTACCGCTGTCGATGAAACTGTTTACATCAACCTGGAGTTGAACTAACGTCTCCAGTAGTGTACCCAGTAACTTTCTCCGAGTGTCCTCATCAGCTGTGGACGTTTTCGCGGATGCCGCTCGCAGCTCCGCATTGAGGTCACGTAGACGGTATGACGTATTGAGCATTTTCGTGAGGAGCTCGTTGTGAGGGTTTTCGAACAGCGTCTCACCCATCTTCGCTGGTGGTCGAAATCGGGTGGGAGAGACGGGGACAACGTCCATGAAAAACATGTCTGCGGATGCCAGGGACAGACCGTCGAGGACCGGAGACAAGGGACCATGCCGACCGAATATCAAAGAGCAAAGCGTTGCTTCGTTAGAGAAGAGCAAGCGAAGGTGAGCCCTGCATTCTTCCGGCGCCATAACGCGTTCATTACGACCCCGTGCGGTCTTGACGCGACCGTTGGCCGCTCTGGGAAGTCGATCCTGTTCTTGCTGCGTTTGACCTCCGCCGTCGTCAGAAAACGTCGGATCACCCTCTTCTGGTTCCGAAGCCTCGGTATCCGAGTCATTACTTGTAGCGTCATCTCGCCCCGCCCGAGTAGCCATGCGTCCTCGCGGCAATGAATGAAGGACGTCGGGACGCCGTAGGCCAAGGGCCTCGTTTGCTAATTTCATCTTCGCTGACAGGTCATACTCGATGATTTTGGTGTAGCCTTCCTTTCGGAAAGTGTACCCGTTGCTACAACGTAAAAGGTCATTTAATTGAGGAATCAATGGGGGGGAAGCACGACTTACGCGCCGCAACCTGGATTGTGACACCCTCTGAGCAGAGAGGCCTTTAGGATTTGCTGAATAAGATCCCTTCGCGCATCATACACAAGGGTGTGTTTGTAATTATCCCTGCTACCTGAGGCACGCAATAAGTTGAGCTGTACAAAGGCTTGCACCCGCTGTTCGAATGCTTCTAAAGTCTCTGTCTCGTCCTCGGAATCCTTTGCCTTATTCTTGGACCTCATGTGCAAATTATCCAGAGCCGATGCTGCGCCCAGCATCCCGTGATCGAGGAGTCGCAGCTTAGCCACGTACTTGACCAACTTTGATGCAAATCGCGCGTCAGGCTGCCAATCCGTGGTGGGTAAGTGTTGCTCACCTCCGGTCTTGACAACTTGAAATGATGACAAAATAGACACGTAGCTCTCAGCAGATTGTACATATGATTCATGAAAAGCGGATGGAACGCCGGGGCTGGCAGTTCGATATGGCCAAAATGACCGGGGCAACTGAAGTATGTCTGTCGGCAAGTTATGCAGCTTTCCGAATTTTAGGAGACACGTTCACAAGGAGGCACGGTGGGTCTACATACATGTCTTGCTTTTGTACGGGGCCCAGAGCAGGGTCGTACAAGCCCCCGAGGTTAGGCCTATTCAAATCATCTAGAAGAACGGGGTTCGTGATTTGCTTGACAGAGATTCGTCGAATATCTTCGGTAGTCAGGACAGAAAAGGATACGGTTTGAACTGTTGAAGAAACGGGTAGTGAGATGTTCATTATGGAGAAGCCGCGTATCAGAAGACTGCCAATACGACGACGACTCTTTGGCAGCTTGAACTGGCAAGCATTGACAAGTTTTATACCACCGGGCCGTCAAGCCGGTCCATCTATATGCGCACGTGATGACGGCGGCGGAATTCGCGAACACATTAATTATACTCTCATATGTTATATCAAGCTGCAGCGGAGACTACATATAGTACATCAGACCATGCCACTCCCTCGCCGTGAGGGTGCTCTGCCTCCAACCGTCTTCATCTTCTGCGCTTCCCCAACTAGTTCTCCGATGAGTCTATTATACGTCTCTGAGTCCTGCTGCAGAGCATCCTTTACCTGCAGCAGGTAAGTCAATAGCGCCGATGTATTCTGCGTCTGTGTGCACAAGTCGGATAAACATGTTTCTAAGGAAGCCAAGGGTAGTAGGGATAGTTGATCTATCGCACAGTCAGCATATATATTCGTGTATTAGGTCCCGTAAAACAAGTACGTACCTGGTGTGAGCGCAAGAAGTTCGCCGATTCTCCGTTCGTCTAGTTGTGGCTTGGGACCCAATCCTAGCTGTGCAGCAGCTTCCTTCCGAGAATTTCCTGGTGTCACAGCACCAGAAGCCGGAACGGGTGTCCCCGCTCTCGAACTATTTACAGACGTGTGGCCATTCGTTGGCCGCGAGCCATTGCGGGAGACAGGCGGAGCTGATATAGGTCTCGTCGAAATGATGTGCAAGGCTGGTAATAATTTGCTGCTCGCATGCGGAAGAACTTCGTCGAGATTCACGGGAATGCCTAGAGTGATCAGATGTTGTCTCCTGATACGCGAGCGCGTCCAATTTGGGGGGTGTGCGGATGGGGGTGTTTTCTGAATGAGAGATTGGTAGAGAGCGCGACTATCGGAGTTGTTGTGAGTGGTCGATTCTGTGCATTCGAGAGTGGGTATCACCTATCTGGAGTTACCAATATCTGGGCAAGACCACCTACTTCACGCACATCCTCGTCTGTCAGTGCCTGACTCGTGTCGTCGGCGTTCCAGAGTGGTCCTAATATTTCCTCGATCTGCGCCTCCAGCATCTGCCGCGATGGATGTGGATCAAAACGGAGCGGCTCCCAATCCCATGATGAGGAGCCTGCAACTGGCACTGCTGCTGCTGGATCACTGAATTGGCCGCTGTTCCCCAAGTCTTCTGTGATGCCCTCCGCTTGGCCAAAATCTCCAAAATCTCCAAAATCGTCGTCATCGTCGTCACCGCCGTCGCCATCACCCCCGAGCCCGGACTTGTCTTTTTGTGTCCCGAAACTATCAAGACCATCAAACCGCGGAGTGACTGTGAACGATGACTGGGGGAAGGTCGGGTAATCCGGGGACGACAAGGACACGAGGCGTGATGCAGGCATTGCCCATACTGACGAGCCAAAGTCATCGTCCATGGCGTGAGTGAGATAAAAAGTTCCGTGATACGAAGACTCAGCCTGTACGAGGGACAGCTTTTATCAGAATTAAACAAGAGAAGTTAGGTTTGAAGAGTGACGTTGGTTCCGGTCATCAGGCCTAGGACCCCAGACATTCCAGGAAATATTAAGTCGCATATTTATTTTCGTTTTCAGATCAGTAATCACAGCGAAGACATCACACCGGTACTACAGCATATACACATAGGGCACATTTGATATCACGTCTACTTTGGTATTTATTTGCTCGGGAGATATAGATCAGGCTGCTACTTGCGAAACGGTAGCTGGCATGCCGCCTCTTCCAGGTTGAACTACTATCGAGTGCCCGGGTTGTTGTTGGATGACGTTACCCCCGTAAGTCGTAGCCGGGTATTGCGTATACGGACCAGTGCCAGGGTAGGCACGCGAACCATATTGTGAGGAATGCACGTAGCCGTGCCCAGGGAAACCGGGTGCTTGTCCAAACCATGGTAGTTCTCTGATATCTTCTCTCCAGATCTCCGGCCTACCCATAGCCATAGAGCGGCTGGCAAGGATCAGGATAAAAATGAAGTACAGGGTGACTGCAATGTACTAGGAGTCAGGAAAGGTATAGATGGGAGAGAAAACCGTACTCAGGCAAAAGGCAGTCCACGAAACCGCCTGGACGACCTTTGACAAGTCACAGTACGAACGGGCGGACACTGAACGGGAATAAATCAATGACAAACCAATCTTTTCGGAATGCTACTAACTAGTGCCATTCTTCGTGCTCGTCCTGGCACCCCCGAGGGCATCACATTGCGTGTTACCAATGACGTCGCTGTGTACACGACAAGTTAGCGGCCGAAGGGAAACACGCGAGAAAACCTACGTAGACCACGCCGCCAATGCTATATACATGTTGGTCGTCAGAAGGCTGCTGGGGGCGAGACTTTGAGGACATACTGAGCCAAAGAATGTCCGTAATAAACAACATCATTGCGTCTGCACGCGGAGTTGAAGCCATCAAGCTGACGATGGGGATGATATCCAGATCAGCGGGGACAAGGGTTTTCTAAAGGATGAACGCACAGCAATATGATTATGAATATAGTCCACGATGGAGGAACCAAGGCGAAGATCGAGAAATCATCTGAGTGATCGATGCTTCATAGAGCACTCCGCTTTAGCCAAGTAACCACGTACGGTTTAGATTAGGCAAAAATATGGATGCAAAGTAAGCGGCAATCGCCAGCACTGTTGCAGAGAGTAAAAGTACGGCGACTGGCAGGAACGAGCGTCAGATCCCTCAGGGCAAGGGTTGCAATGGCCGCACGAACAATACCCGTAGAATCTGAGATCTCTAAACAAGACGGTCATCGTAGCTCTGACTCAAGCGAAGAACGTAGGGCAATGTCGTGCAAACGTGAACGGAGTCGTGAAGGTGAGAGGTCGCGGAGGGAAAGGAAGAATGGACGGGGCAACGTGTCGGTCGGAGGCCGCTTTAAAACGGGGGGAGCGTTTCGTTTTAATGAAACCACACGTGGAGTAGACGAGAAGCTGGATCGTCATGATTATATAATCCAACCACTTCGCTCGCACCAATAATTCGCGCCAGCTCATGGCATTCGTCCGTCCCACTCTTGGGCTCCTCAGGTCGCGTCTGTTTTCTCCTCCACCATCTCACCCCATCACTCCTACCATAGCTGGTGCCTTTCTCAAGAGATACTCCACAGAGGTGACCCTGGAACAACGGCCAACAGATGTCAATGCTGCCTTGTCGCGGACTTCCACTCTCTTCAAGACATACAAGCCGATAACGCCGGGCATCCGCCACCTCCGCCGCCCTCTGAATCCACATCTTTACAATGGCAGGCCTCTACGACTACTTACGGTCGCACTTCGGAAGAAGGGGGGCCGAAATTCGAAGGGCCGGATAACTGTTCGCTCCCGAGGAGGCGGCCATAGAAGACGCATTCGCCTCGTGGACTTCATGCGAACAGGGCCTGGGCCACACGACGTTATTCGGATTGAATACGACCCAAACCGCTCTGCTCACATCGCTCTTATTAAAAACCGGGATCCCAACGTCGAAGGAGCCAAGAAATGGAGCTACATTCTGGCCTGCGAAGGCTTACGAGCAGGACATGTGGTGGAGAGCTTCAGAGAGGGTATTCCCGAAGGGCTTGTGGAAGGGTTCGTCGACTCGAAGAAGATTCGCGGTAGGGCACAGGCGGTGGATGACGATGATCACGCAACCGCGAACGCGTCCCTCGCCATCGGTCTCCTGCGCGCCAGAACAGTCAAACCAGGGAACGTCCTGCCCCTCCGTTTGATTCCGACCGGCACCATCATCCACTGTATCGCGTTAAAACCAGACGGGCGCGGCATCCTTGTCCGCTCGGCTGGCTCGTTTGGCCAGGTCATCATCCACGAGGATGATGGAAGGTACAGCCACGTGCGCTTACAGAGCGGAGAAGTGCGAAGAGTACTTCAGGATTGCGTCGCGACGATTGGGAAGGTCAGCAACCCACTCTGGAAGGGAAGGAGCTTGGGTAAGGCAGGGCGTTCACGATGGCTTGGTCGAAGACCCCACGTGCGTGGCGTGGCCATGAATGCGTATGTATTCTACTCTGCCCGAGCGTGCGACCGTAATGACCATATTTATAAAATCGCGCAGTGTCGACCATCCTCACGGAGGTGGTCGTGGCAAGTCAAAATCCAACAAACATCCTCGATCTATCTGGGGCTGGCAAACAAAGGGCAAGCGAACGCGTAAACCTGGTCCTAAGGGCCCTAAGGGTAGCAATATGATGGTCGTTCGCGAGCGTCCGAGGGGTGTTGAGAAGAGGCGTTGAGCACGCCGCTGTCGGCCCGGTTGACATTAGAGTACATCACGCGTACAGTACATCCACACACTCATTACATACCATGTCGGCCTCCGACTCTGTGCATCCCCTCAAAATATTTTTGCAGCTGCAACTCGCCTCGGATAAGGATGCTGTCCTGAGTTTACCTTACCTCATACAGTTCCTCTCTTCCCAACATCTCCAACCTTCACCCCACCTTCAAAAATGGGTGACGCGCATCAACTCCTTAATTCACTCGAAAGACCCTGGTGCACGCTGGGCCGGTCTTTCTATCGCGTGTCAAACATCCATATTGTCGCGAGAATTGATGCTAGAGAACGCTAGGAGTTGGGTCAACGTGGCGTTGTCTTTATTTTCAGTCCGTGTGTCTACCCATGCTCTCTTCTCATGGATCTCACTGTGCGAAAGAAACAAGAGCCGGTGCCGACCCTAAAAGCCGCCATGCGACTTCTCACTCATGTTTTCTCTGTTGCAATCGATACGCCAGAATTTCAGAGACAAGTTGCATCCCCAAATATCCCCAAGTTTGGCCTTGCACTCATCGTCGTCGCTGAGGATCACCCAAGCCGTGAATTGAAGGTCAGCCATCATGGGTCCCATTTCTCGTACTGGCTCACAGCACCTTCAGCTACTCGCCATCGACGCGCTGTTCGTGTTGGTACCACTCTATCCTACTATTTTCAAGGCTCTCCACGGACGGGTTTCTGCGTTGTGTCTTCGCCAATTCAATGGCTCTGTGGGACGGCTGACGGACGGCCCGTTCGCTCAAGCTACATCCCGACTGTATTCAGTCCTTCCTGCTACTGGGGGGAAGGTTGGGGCCGCCACGTTGTGGAGGAAATCTGTGGATGAGATCCTGTCCATGGGCTGGGCATCGCTTCACGCTCTCAGGACTACGTTCCCTAGTGATGGTCTGGTCAATTATTCAGCTTCTCAGACTGTGTACTGAAACAAAGTTCAGCCGATGTGGCACCTAAACAGTACCAACCGTACATGGAAGATGCGACGCTGTCCGTCCCGTTGAATCTCGATCGCCTCCGATGCGCCGTTCTCGCGCTCTGCGACCTTCTAACGTATAACATGCGCCTTTCTTCAACCTGATTCAGCGTTAGCTTAGTGTCCTTCAGGTCTACAACTGCCAGAGCCATCCAATTGCCGTTGGGCGCTCTGGTAGGCTTTAGTCGAGCGTTATTGAGCTGCACGCGAGATAATGACAAGGTTTGCAGATCTCCCTCGGTCATTACGTATGTGACCAACGTTTTCCAGGAAGATGGACGCGCAGAACCTTCTGTACGCGCGATGGAAGAGGCGGCTGTCCCAGAGATCTGCGCTCTCGGCAACGACTTACTGTCTAGACTTGCAACTTGGTACGTTGGAGCGATCTCCCCCCCTCCCTCTCCCCACCTTTTACTGACTTGGTATATTCATCTAGTACAGGACGTCATCTTACGCCGCACGCGGGGCGATTCGCAAGAGTCATACTGTTTCATCTTGAACTTGCTCCACCGCCGTACGTGTACAACACTTTCCCGCTGTAATACAGTAACGTCAGATACTCATATGGGTGCTTTCAGAAACCAATATGTGGCATTTCTACGAGCTCTAGTGTCACTATTGCTGAATGTTCACATGATGGACTTCCCTTTGGTATTGAATCGAATTGCTAAGGTTCTTCTGTCCACCCTCTCGGTCCTCTTGCCTACCCAGTCCGATATCGGAACTGGCCCTGTATCTGTCACAAGCAGCAAGGGCCGGAAGAGCAGAAAGCGAGCACACGACTATGAAAGAGACGAACTATTCAAGACCACAACCAGTGTCATATGCCCCACCTCGGAACACAACGCGATGATTTTAACCACGCTCGATGGTATGCTATGAACCTCTTTCGTCTACAAACACTCTTTAACAAGGCCCACGACCCAGCCCTTCGATTGCTTCTTCGCAATCCGTGCTTACCACCAGCAACGTATTCGCTCATCAGTCGAGTGGTGCTCAATCTCAACGTTTGGCTCCCTTCCTTGGATCCCGCTCGACTTTCAGGCGATCTCTCGCTCCACGCACAAATTTTGCGCGGGTTTCAATGCGCATCCATGGATCTCAGCGCAGATACTCGAAGTGCGATGGGCAGCAGCCTGGGCTTAATCATGCACGAACTTTTGGAGCCAATTGATGACCCCGTGAGTAGTTACGTACGACATGGGAGACAAATTACGCTCACAACTCCCCTGAAGGGTGCACCTTCTACTTCCACTCTGAGAGATCTCGATAGACTTCTTCATCCCCGTGTTCCGCCACTAGTGCGGGCTCCCTCGCACATCGAGTTGCTGTCTTTATCCCGTGCAGAGGAGAGTGTCGAAGAGCAGGAAATTCGAGAAGGTCTGCACATAGACGTCATTCCATCATCCAACACGATAGAAATCACGTGCGCCGAAAATCAACAATCAATACCGGCACCAGCGTCGTCTTCTCTGCCCCTCTTTCGAACTTCCGATACGTTGCCCAGCGTTGATGAGCCCAAGGTGCCGGAGCCCGCGCCCTTGCAGATATCATCACCACATCCACAAGGAGCTGCATCACCGAATCTCGAACCTGCATCCACGCCCTCACACGTGCATGATACTGCTTCTCCCGCGCGATTTCCAGGCCACGGCTACTCAGATTCCAATGACACATTACATCCCTTACAGGCACGCGAAGCTCCTCCATCATTGATGAGCGGTGTTATTATTGCATCCGAGGAGTCGCGCTTAGGTGCGATACCGGACGTTATCAACGCAGTGGATCATGACGACGAAGACGACGAAGAAATGCCAAGCATCGACATGGGATCTGACTCAGACTGAACCTTTATTATCGGAAAAATAGTCAATACGCCGCTCCGCGGCTACAGTAGTGTTGGTGATTGAGGGCAGTGAAATGCGGCGTTAAACGTGTAGTCGGATGTCTTTGGAGACCAATTTGATTCAAACGCGAATCCGTTTACGACGTAGTCCTTTAGAATCCACTTCCATCATGTCATCATCTGATTCGTTCTGCGCTATGTCATGTTCCGCTGTCAACGTCGCCAGCTAGGGGACAATTGCAGTCGGGGCAAGACGCGGGGCATCAACTGACAGTCAACAACTTGGCACGCTATCGCAACTAGCTGACTGACTGACCTTATAGATAAATATTTGTGCGACAGCTCCTTCTGGATCCAGTGCACGAGCGCGTTCCAGGTGTTGTTGTGCTTCTCTTAGCGAAGTCTGATTGGGTGTATCGCTACTTTGTCCTATTTGACCGAAAGGAGTTGATTTGATTCTGACGCGGTTATGATGAGTCATGGATGCTTTACACTTGCCTTGGGTGCCACGGCGTGAGTCGGTCTCCGCGAATAACGCCAGTCGTAAACAAAGAAGTCCTGCGTAAGTATGCAACACGGAGTTATCTTGGTACGGCGGTGACGGAAGGTAGCTGCATTGCTTGAGTTGGGTTGTATGTAAGAGCCAAGAGCACAGGGATCCGCACAGTTCGAGTTCATCAAGGGCATCACGTTCCCGTCCGGCCAGCGCCAGGGATAACACTAGCTCCTGTAGGAGCGATTCGCGCTGAAACGCGGGGACGGGTGAGTCTGACTGACGCCTTCGACGCGCGCTGGGCCTGAAAACTAAACGAGAAGAATGAGACGTGCGCACCTCTTCCGGATTGTGGAGCATCAGGACCCGGAGAAATTCGACGTGCTTCGCTGTCCCGAGGATATCGCCTGGAGGTGAGTTGGCGGCGGCGAGGATGGCAAGACCAATTTTCCAAATGACCATCCATTCGATCTCCTCGCATCGCGCGAGCAGCCCGAATGCCCTTCGGGCCAGAAGAAGATCTCCGCGCTGTATTGACAGATGCAATATATCAAGAAGGCGCCGAACATGGACCTTACGAGCGGTTCGAGGGGCCTTCCCGTCGGGTGAGGCAAATAGAAATGGACCTTTTGCGTGATTCCATTGCTGGTGGGCGAGCGTGTCCATGGAGAGGGACAGATTGGCGCAATTATCGACATAATATATTAATTAGTAATTAATGAATACATATGAATTGAAGATAATTAATTAATTGCAAGGAAACTGATGGGCGAGTCTGCGGAGACAAATCGCCGGGAACCCGAGGGTGAGGAACATCATGGCTCCACATTAATGTGGCATTAATCGTCTTCTTTCAACGGTTCGCGCTCCAGGGGCTTCAGTGGAACGATGCGGGTGCGACGAATGTGGTCGCGGCGTGCGCCAAAGTATCGTGGCGTTTCGAAACTCCAGACTAGGTTACCGGCAGGCCAATGCTGGCACGCCTCGATGTAGCGCTTCACATCGACGTCTACCCGAGCCCCGAACGATCGCAACGAGGCTTTCGCGGAGAGGAAGTCGTCCATGAGTCGTTTGTAGTGTCTTCCAACGAAGTCACACGCTTCTTGGATGTCCATATTTTGTGTCCTCATCAACACAGTGATGAAGTTGTTGCCTTCCAAACCGCTGTTGAGTTCCATGTTGTAGGAATACAGGTCCTGGGGTTTAACCGAGGGGGTAACATGGTAATTAGCTTCTAGCTCCCGGTCAGGGCACAAGGACCGCTCACATTCGCCCAGCAAACCATGTCCACGGCGCAGAAATATAACTGTTGAAAGATCGGGTCCGCGAAGACTTCTTCTGGAGGATCTATGCCCAGGATATATGAAATCATGCCAAAACAAACGCGAACGGCACTGTTCTCGCGGCGGAGATGAACGTAATCTTCGAGTTCAAGGACCTCTCCACGATCGCGTAATCCGGCCTCCTGGACGACGGAATCGATGTACGCGTCACAATGTGCGAGAAAACGACCGAACGTTTTTGGTTTGATTGTCGAAACAAGACGCGCGCGGACACTTCGGGGCCAGAATCAGATATGGCACTCGAAGCTAACTGAACGTCGATTGGACTCACTCTGCGGTCATACGCGCAAGCTTCGACCCGTCCGACCAGTTGGGGTCCCGCATGACTTTAAGGAAAATGTCACCGGTTTGACGAGCATCACCGTAGCACTGCTCGTCGCTGAGTTCATCGATGACGAACAATAAATTGATGAGGTCGCAGCAAGTACGAAACTCCTCATAGCCAGCGTATGGGTAGCAGTGCGAGCTCAACAGCTCACTCTGACCCTGGAAAAAGAAGGCGCGTCGACGATCAGCGAAAACCGCATAGCCATTGACCCAGCGTCTGGACTCGGCCGCGGCACGCTTCCAAAAGGGGTTTGTTGCGTCACGAAAAGCGGTGGAAAGGGCGAAAAGATCAGGAAGAACGAAATGGGATGGGGACCGGGCCATAGAGAGAAGTATGTCCGATGGAGCGATGAAATGCGTGGCAAAAGTCAGAAGGATGCTCGAGGCCCACTGGGGTTGTACGATGTTGTGAGGCTATCGAGGACATCTCGCTATTTATGCTCCTATATGGTGGAGTTTTTTCAAAGGGGGCTCAGAAGCGCATCCCCATAAGATGCAGAGAGACAAACATTGGGGCTGGGTATCCAGGCGTATCAGGAGCAACACGCAGGCACGGGGGTTTCAGCCACACGCGGTGTTCACGGTCACCTACGGACGGTGGCAACCATATTGGCGCAAAAGATAATGAGCGAGGGCCGGAAGTGCGGAACAGTGATAAATTGAGACGCCATGCGGCAGTGCCCCCGAGTAGTTGGGAAGGAGGGACAAAAGGTATACGAGTGTGTCCGAAGATTGGCTAGTATCATCGTCTCATTTTATGACGCAGCAGTGGCGCTTTGCGTGCGGGCGGCCTTGATTGACATGAACATGTTGGGATGTCAGAGTGCGTGGATAGCAAGTGATTCGCGGCGGAGGCCAAAAGGAAATTGGACTGACTGGCTACTCTATGTGAGTCGATGAGTGATTTACACGTGGCTCCCACCGGCAGCGAACTCCGCGCGCGCTCCAGATGAGATGGTACAGCATAGCTACGCGGCGGGTCAAAATGCACGCATATAGAGAAAACTGTACAGCAACCGACTTTGATCTGGTTTGCGACAAGTTTGAGAAGGTCGCTTACTGTGACTTTATTGACGATGCACGTGTTATGTAATTGTCGCGTGACACTAAACCACGCGTCCGACGTTCCGTTCAGCGCGCTTCAGGTCCTTCAGTCTTCTCCATCAGCATGGTATGATATGCCCAACTCCGCCCCGTGTTCTTGCTAAAAAAAATTATCCAAAGTCTACTCAAATAACTACCGTGACTTCTGAGTTACGGGACACAACAAATGTAGAACGCATAGGTACTTGCTCATTTTCATCCAGGTAATTACGTCGCGGCTGAGATGATTGTCAGGCGCGCATTCACACATACGCGGTCTCGGACTGGATGATCGGTTAGAGCCCCGCGCAAATTCTCAGGGCATGGTTGGTCAGGCAAAAGCCAGGAAGGCAGCAGGTATGATCCTTAAGATGGTCCAGGAGGGCAGAATAGCTGGGCGCGCCATGTTATTCGCGGGGCCACCTTCCACAGGCAAGACGGCGATCGCCCTCGGTAAGTTTGGTTTCTTTCATCACCTCCCGCGCTGACTTTGTTTCGTGAGGGATGGCACAAACGCTTGGTTCCGACGTACCATTTACGATGATCGCTGCCTCGGAAGTCTTCTCGCTGTCCATGTCGAGGACAGAAGCCTTGACACAAGCCCTTCGGCGTAGTATTGGGGTGCGCATCAAAGAGGAAACAGAAATAATTGAAGGCGAGGTCGTCGAGATTCAGATTGACCGAAGCTTGACTGGTGTCCGTATGCTATCTCGTCAGCAGTGATGTCAGCATTTGTTACTGACCTTGAATCATCTTTTAAAGTCCACAAAGACAGGAAAGCTTACGATCAAAACGACGGACATGGAAACCATCTATGATCTCGGAACAAAAATGATTGATTCACTTTCAAAGGAAAAGGTCCTCGCTGGCGATATTGTCTCGATTGACAAGGCTTCTGGAAAGGTCTCGAAACTGGGTCGATCTTTTGCACGCTCGCGAGATTACGATGCTATGGGCGCAGATGTACGTTCTTTTACGCCGACACTTGTGTGAGTTCTCAGATGACAGGACTAGACCAAATTTGTTCGGTGCCCAGATGGCGAGATACAGAAGCGAAAAGAAGTTGTTCATACAGTATCTCTGCATGAGATTGATGTAATCAACAGCCGAACCCAAGGATTTCTCGCCCTTTTTGCGGGAGACACCGGCGAAATCAAGCCGGAGCTACGCAACCAGATCAACACTAAGGTCACTGAATGGCGTGAAGAAGGCAAAGCCGAAATTGTACCTGGAGTAAGTGGGCAGCCATATTTTTAACATACTGTCCTACGACTCATTACCGGCGATCTAGGTCCTTTTCATTGACGAAGTACATATGCTCGATATCGAGTGTTTCTCTTTTCTCAACCGTGCGCTCGAAGACGACCTCGCGCCATTGGTAATCATGGCCTCAAACCGGGGAATGGCACGTATACGCGGAACAAAAATTCAGAGTCCACATGGATTACCCGTAGATCTTCTCGATCGCGTTTTGATTGTCAGCACTAAGCCATATGAAGAACAAGACATCCAACAAATTATTCAAATACGGTCAGTGATACCTAGGCAACACCACGGAGATAACTTTGATTCACGGGCTTTTCATATCTGCAGATGTGAAGAGGAGGATGTAACCCTTACTCCAGAGGCCCTGAGCGTTTTGACGTCAATGGCTGTGCAAACGACTTTGCGCTACGCGCTAAACTTAATATCGTGCGCTCAGGTTCTAGCGCGTAAACGAAAGGCGGAGAAGGTCGATGTTGAGGACCTTCGCCGTGCCTATACATATTTCATGGACGAGAAGCGCAGTGTACAATGGCTGAAAGAGCAGCAGGGATCCCTCATGTTCGAGGTTGTCGGGGACGAGAAAGATGCCATGGACGTAAGCAACTGAACTGTACCCTCGCGTGAGACTCTGCCCGTACAGTACTGCCGCTGTATCAGGACCCGTGTCAGGACCCTTGTGGCGCTACGGAGCGCCACAACGTATGGGACAGTCTGACGTATTCTCCATTTTATAAAATTGATTGAATGCTATTCCGACTATCGGTATTGTCGCGTCTCCTTAAAGTACGAATATCGGATACCCCGTGATGCAGGAAGGTCCTAACACGTATCATGTGCAAGAATGAATCCGTGGGGATGTGATAACTGGATACAAGCGTCTCCATAAGGTTTTCTCACCGAGGCGCGCAAGAGGACAATGCGTATCTGATACCCAGTCCGGATGAACTGTTCAAGCAAACATGACACTCTGAGGGGTAATAGCCTCGGACGGCAGTAAGACGCCTAATTCTCGCGCCACTGGTGCGTACATGAGGTACAACTGGGAATTTTCCGGCATGCTTATGAGACATGAGTGAGAAAGTCCGAGATGTGATCACTCACCGATAAACTGCAGAGCGGAAGGAACGCCAGGGGGTAAGGTTAACTGCAAGGGGAAAGCCAACGAGTGACTCACACGTCGTCATGGGTTCGTCAGCGGATCTGATCTGCAGTTGGTAGAAGTAGGCACGATCGTTGTCGCATTTTGGACAGGTCGCTTTTGTGCCCGGTCAGCCGAGCGCCTCGAGTAACAGAGTCGGGCGCATACCCGCTGTTGAATCGGCATGTTTCCACGTATCGTCCCCACCTAGGACATCGTCGACTTGTTTACGCGTCAATTTTGTCCGCGATGTCATCTATGAACGATTAGAGATGGCCTTCGTCAACGTGGAGTTGCCCAAGTAGAAAGGACATCAACGACCTGCTTTGCTATCGGAAACTCATATGCACAAGTGTTACATGCCCATTTGTTGTACCCAGTTTGAGAGGATATGACAAGAAGGTTAGCGCAAGTGGGACAGAACAACATGGCTTGTAGGTATTGAAGCGGGCCGGTAACCTCCGGTCCGAGGTGGAAGGATAACTACCCATAGTCTGTAGCACCCACTGGCACTACTACCGTATGGCCTTCTCATCAACTAGTTTAGATGCTACATCTGGGGATGTTTTGAAACTACAGACCTTCCAGGTACAACTTCGTGTCATCCCATGTCTTCCGAGGGACTTACATCCGTCCAGGGCAAGTTTGATGTCAAGGACTTCGTTGGTGTCTTTTCAGAAAAGCTCATAGCCCAATCTAAAGCGGATGCTGGACGTATGTACAAAGACTCTCCAGTACCTATTCCACGCTTATCGCTTCGATATCCCTTACGTAGCATTCAATCCCAAGCCATTTATCAGCACGTTTGAAGCCGCAGTTGACCGCCTCATTGCCCTTCGGAAAGATGTCCAGGTCAAGACCGAACAGATGGAGAAGAACGTCCGGGTCGCGGAGAGGGAGTATTCCAAGAAGATGTCTGACCTTAACCGTGGGTTTGAGGTGCGCTCAGGACGTCTCGTGGTCCACTGTAAGTCCCTAATGCCGACTAGGCCGTAGGGGCATCGTTCGCGTCGATGGAAGCGAAGATGAACGAAGTAGGACGAACAGCTGGTCGCATAGGTGAGTCCTCATTACCATCCTTTCCTGGTATTCATGTCGGTTCAGGCGAACAGCTCGAAACCGTCCACCTTCAACGCCAGAGAGCACAAGCAGCTTACGATTTGATCGACTACTACACGCAGTTCTCCCGTGATGACACCTCGCGAATAGATAATCTCAAAAAGGAAGGGAAGGAAGGTCGACATCAGGTCGCGATACTGCTCCGGCGCCTGGCCACCCTCGCAAAAGAAGTAGACTTGCCAACTGCGGACAAGGTGGATGAAACTTCACTTGGGTGGTGGCCGTTGATTTGACACCTCAATAGACAAGAGAAAATATCGACAGGTATTGCGAGAAGTTCGAAAAGGACATGCTCTACCTCTTCGACAGATGCTATCGAAAGGGTGACCCAAAGCTGATGCATGTGGGTCCTGTGGTCGTCCCACTGACAACACACAGTCTCTGATACAACTCCCTACAGCATTGTGCGCAGACCTTGCTTGATTTCAACGGCGGTGCTTCCTGTGTGCAAGTATACGTGAATCAGCATGATTTTTTCATCAACCGCGTCCGGAAAGACATGGAAAGCGATGACATTGTACTGTATGTGTTTTACGACAGCAAAATTATGGTTGAGCGCTCATATACAATCAGGTGGCATTCCTTAGCCGACCCCGATACGATCCCACCGAAAAACGAATCAAGTCTGACAGAACTACTCGTCGAGATTCGAGCAACAGTCGGCCAAGAGGCCCAGATCGTGCAGGCCGTGTTCCCGAATCCTTCATTGGTAATGCAAGTCTTCTTACAACGAGTATTCGCCCAGTCGGTAATCACATACATGTCCTCTCCAACTGAAGTTACTAGGCTAAGACTGCCGTAGATTCAACAACACATGGAACAGCTTCTCACTCGCGCTGGCAACATGTCAGATCTAGCGTTTTTGCGCATCTTACAGTTGATCCACTCGCAGACGTCTGTACTTGTTGGGGACCTCAAAAGTTACGACGTGCCCCCCACAACGCCAAGGTCACCGGCGCCGAACACAGGCTTTTCGCGTCCGTTGGCATGGCCACCATCGTCAGCCCCAGGTGGTGTTAGTTCCACTGCTATCAGCTCCATACTCGAAACCGCCATGGAGGAGCTCTTCGTTCCGTATATCGAAGGACAGCGCTACCTTGAGCGCGAGAACAAAAATCTCACGGAGCTCTATTCGGGTTATCTATCCGCCTTTACGCGGTACCATGTGATTATTGCGTTATCACTTTGGTGTTCTCCACTCCAACGTTACTGATGTTTGTCGACTCAGGAACGTGAGGAGAAAATGATTAAGACGAAGGGATCGATGCTGGATCGCATGATGAATGCCACAGCAACGTCCGGGACGTCAACCTCCAAGGCCGCTGCCGCGATCATGCGGTTTGGAGGGATCACGACTTCAGATCGCAATCAGGACAAGTTGTTTGACGAGCAAACCAACGACGAGGACGGGTTCCTCAGCGTTGGTGTTGCCGAGACGATGTTAAAGTGGCACGCGGAAGCCATCGGCAGGTGTGCCGAGTTAAGTCCACCGAACGACATGTGAGCGCGCCCACAGCTCCCAGATCAGACTTTACCGGACGCTCACAACTTCGCAAGCCCCAAACATACCTTTTCATTCTTTCGGACTTTGGCGGAAGTCATTGCTGGCGGATATATGGAGGTTGCCATGAACGCGTGAGGGTTCCTAGGCATTACGTTCTCAACCCACATAACTCAGTCTCTCCATAGAGCGACAGCGCGCCTGGAGGCCACAGATCATACAAAGTCTGAACCCAGCTTACAGGCGCTTTCCATACTCCATTCGGTCGATCTTATCTGCCACCTTTGGCAGCGGTATGTCAACATTGCGTTGCTCCCTCTGGCTGCCAGCTCCGTCGTGGTTCGTCGCGAGATGGTCGTATTTAATAACCAAACGGTCAGCAAGATCGAGGGCGCCGTGAATGCTCTCATGCAGCGTCTATTAGACGGTCAGTAATCGTTGACCTTACGTGTCGTGTGCCCACACTCATGTGATTGTAGCGGTCGTCTCTTGGATCGGAACCCAACTCGCCAAGCAGAAAAAGACGGACTTCAAACCCCGGAATGACGACGATTCGTTTGCGCGAGTTAACACAGATCCATGCATTGGGTGTTGCGACATCCTTGAGAAAGTCGGCATCGCGGCAAAGCAAAACCTGAGCGGCAAGAACTTGGAGATATTCTTGACGGAAGTTGGTGTAGCGTTCCATAGGTGCGGTTTTCGCGATCTCATCTCACTCCTCCTCATCCCCGCCATGTAGTCAATTACTTGAGCATCTCCGTAAATTCCCCATAAGCGCTACTGGAGGCCTGATGCTCGCTAAGTATGGATTGAACACTGGCACCTTCACCAAGATTTTGACTGATATTCCTCAGGGATCTCAAATCCTACCAAGATACTATTGCCGCCTACTCCATTCCTGCACTTCACGAGCGTTTCGAGTTCGTTCGACAATTGGGGAATGTATTCCTCGTGCAACCGGAGGTGTTGAAGTCATATATCACGGAGAATTACCTAGGCAGAATTGAGCCCGCTCTATTGCGACCTTATCTGGCGCAGCGCAGTGACTGGGGTCATGTCGAGAAAGGTTTCTCAGATGACACCGAGGACGCGGCCAGCGGGAGGACGGGCACGAAGGGTCTGCGCGATCGCTTTGGTATGGGCCGTCTGAGCATGATGATGAAGGACCTCGAAGGGCTACGTATCGGCGACAGCGTTCAGATGGGGATGCAAGCGTTGCCGTCAGGGTTCGCACAGGGTTTCTCAATCTCATCACGGGCTTTTGGGCGTGGGGACAGCTCCGCGTAAAAGTTCGGGGATATATGGGTTCATGGGTTCACTTGAAATGTATTCTATCACATAGATAACTAATGTGCAGACGGCAGGATAGGACCGCAGTGTACAGCATACGTTATTCACCCTTGAAGACAGGTTTCCTCTTTTCTCTGAAGGCCTGCAGTGCTTCTTCACGGTCTTTGGTTTGCAACAATGGCTCATACGCGGCTCTTTCAAAGTCCAGCCCTACAAACAGTTCTCGAGCGTGATAGAAATGTAGTCAGCAAGCGCCACTCACCGGGTTCTAAAGACAGCTCCAGAGCTCGTGAAATAGCCAACTTTGCCGATCGCAGGGCGAGAGGTGCTTCGGAGACCGATTTTAAAAGGCATCGAGTGATCCGTGACAATATGATACACGTACCATTTTCTGCAATTTCCTCCGCAAGGGTCAACGCGCGATCCATGGCTGACGCGTCTTTTCCTGACACGTAGTCTACCAGTCCTGAGAATACCAAGGTGGGGATCGCACTTGGAGGAATTGGTACTGGCGCATACCCAACTCCTCAGCCTCGGGGGCAGTCAACGAGCGGCCGGTGAATATGAGATCCTTTGCCTTGGACAGTCCCAGGATGCGCGTAGCGCGTTGAGTACCACCAGCGCCAGGGATTATGCCCAGTTTCGTCTCTGGCAGACCGATCTTCGTGACGGAATGGCCTTCAAGTTGCCAGGCGAACATGAACATGTCAGACTTGGGATATACAATATCGGAAAGATCTTTGCGAGAGCCCACATACCTGCGACGCGTAAGTCGCACGCGAGGGCGAGCTCCAACCCACCACCCAGAGCAGGGCCGTCGATGGCCGCGATGGTGGGCACGGGTAGGCTCTCAAGTTTCCCGAGCGCGGCGCGCAAATCGGCGAGGAACTTGGAAACCTGACCCTTGGACATGGTGCGCCGCTCTGCCAAATCCGCGCCGGCGCAGAATGAGCCGGGGGTGGAAGAGTTCAGGATGAGCACGCGGACGGAGTTGTCGAAGCGCACGGTGTCCAAGCAGTCGATGAGTTGCTGGGGTTGGGTTGGGTTGGGTTGGGTTGGGTTGGTCGGTCGGTCGGTCGCCGTCATGATGTGGGTGAAAAAGATTGTCGGGTATTGGCTAGAGGATACACGATACCTTGAGCAGTTGGAGGGAGATCGCATTCTTCGCTTGTGGTCGGTTCAAAGTGAGGGCGGTGATGCCCGGATGGGACGGCAGAGACCGAAGAAATGCTTCGTGGGTGTTAACAGAAGATATGGGCCTCCACTTTGTGAGCGGATGCTGCTTGCCAGTGACGGCCCTGAGGAGAGGTGTGCGAAGCAAGTTGAGGAGTGACATGCGATGTTAGAAGCGCGTTCCGTCATTGCCAATATATTTGCTGCGGGACTTGCCATCCCAAGTCAACTATCGGGGCATCCTGTCGGTGAAGGTGTTCGATTCAACGAATGCATGACGGAGATGACGGTAGTATTGCGTATACTTGAACAGGTGATTAAAGATTAGAACGAACGCTCTCCCCGAAACTATCGCCACCACTGGCAACATTCGATGGCTGATGACAAGCCCACCTCCTCAAGTTCCGCCGATCTGCAAACCTTTGCGTATCAAGTGGGCGGGCACAAAGGGATCCAAGTCACAGGAGGCGGTGATCTCATCGTCAAGCCCGTACTGCCCCTCGAACTTCAGTTTTATCAGAACATCCTTGTTGATCCCACATTGGCCTCGTTACGCCCATGGGTACCCACATACCTTGGTACTTTACGCTTGGAGGGCCAGCACACTGCTGAAGGCATCGCAAGCGTGGACGGGGTCCCAGAGAACGAGAAAGATATGTACTACCGATACCGTTGTTTTTGCACCAACTAGGCGGGCTGACAAGCGTGTCGTAAAATACAATTGGCAGTAGTCGAAAACGTCGCGCACGGATTTCGAAAGCCAAATATCCTCGACATAAAGCTAGGAACAGTGCTCTACGATGAAGACGCATCACGGGCCAAAAAGGAGCGTATGCTAGACAAAGCGAGGCGTACTACTTCTGGGGAAGCGGGAATTCGTCTGACAGGCTTTCAGGTCTGTACACGCGGACCCATTTGCGCGAACGTTGGTTAACTGAGCACATACACACGCGGCATTTTGCAGGTCTTTGGCAATAGAACGTCACAACCCCTCGTCGTTCCGAAAGACTACGGAAGATCTATTTGCACTGCACAGCTTGCTGCGGGAATGGCACGGGTTTTCCCCGTACACGAATCGATGACGTGAGAGGACCATCCTTTTCGCGTTTCGGTGCATTTTTTTATCATACACGTACCGCGCTCTCAGCGGTTTGCCAGGGGCACACCCAGGCGGGCCGATGGACGTCGGGCTCCCCGGTACGCTCCTCTTGCCGATTTTGAGGTCCATCAGAAAAAGCGTGCAAGATCTCCGGGACGATTTGAGTTCAATCGAGCTGCGCCTCGTTGGGAGTAGCCTGTTGATCGTTTATGAAGGGGACTGGGACCGCGCTGAGGTGGGAGTGCAATGGCTCGCTAATCACCTGGCGAGTGTGACTGGTGACGAGGATGAGCCGAAAGAAGAAGAGATATACGAAGATGTTGTAGAGGAGCCGGAAGGATCTGAAGAAGAGAGTGAGGAAGAGGACGATGATGATGATGACGACGACGACGACGGAGAATCTGATTGTCCGTGTGTGGTGAGACTGATTGACTTTGCGCATACGCGACTCAAAGCTGGACAAGGACCTGATCCGGGCGTGCTCAAGGGACTCGACACGCTGTTGGCCTTGTTGGACGATAGGATAGCTGCCATCTCATGACGTCATTCCATACATTAAATCCTCCATCGCTCGTCTCATCTTTTTAATAACAACCCAACATCATCTCGCTCACCTGTAACCGAATAAATGCAGTCTCTCGTGAGTCACTCCCGCTGCATCTCCAGGTCACTCAAACCGCGACGCCTCAAAGGATCCGTTTTCTGCCGCTGAATCCGCAATTGCCATTCAGATGGAAAGAATGCGCGCTGCCGAGGCTATAGCAGCGAGAGACGTAATCGCCCAGCATCTTTCCTTGGCTTGCAAAACCATACGAGAAAAGTCTGCTATAATCGACACCCTCCGCCAACAAAACAAGTACTTAGAAGATAACCTCAAAGAACATACTAGTAGTACCTTGGCACTTGCACCTGCCAGTTCTGCCCTCGCGCGTCCCAATCTGAACAGTCATCTCCTGCAGGTCAGGAAGCGAGTTGTGCAAGGCCGGTCGATGGGAATTCAAAGGCCGAGAACAGCGGTCGGAAAGACCAAGATCCGTCAGACACCATCACGGAAGAAGAGCCCCCCAAGTATGAGGTAATAACCGAAGCCTTCTCACAGGTATGGCGAACGTCAAACATTCTTCATCCCTTTACCAACATGTGATGATCTCGACAGCTCTCGGTGACCCATTCCAAGATACCCGAGAGTGATACCCAATCTACTCGCCAGGATGCGTTGCGTTTCCTTCGTGAAGCAACATTCAACAATTTTGCCAGAGTCAATTCCCCGCGAGTTGACGCTCCGGACACCCCGACGACTCCAAAGATGATTATCTCCGATCTCACTGACCTAGATACCAAGGTTTGCTTCTTCATATATTATCTTTCGTTCACGCTCATGGACTTATCGGGTCGTCGCTGGTCCTCTTTGCCAGCATCCTGAAGCAGAGGAATCCATCAAGGCGCGGCATGCGATCCTAGCTACTCTCCCTCTCCCTCCAGGAATACCTTCAGATGCGCTGAGACCCATTTTGGTCCCTTCAGCGTACACTCTACAAGAATTTCTTTCATGTGCCGTCGGGGTGGGTTTCCTCTTCTGTAGTCAAATCTCTGTTCATCTGGCCTACAGACCCTCAGAACCGTGTATGGCTGACGATATCAGTTGATTCAACTTGATCGCAGCTCATTTATCCGCTTGGCATTTTTCAGGCTTACAAACCACCGTATCTTCCAGCAGTTGACGACAAATTGGTGTCCCGAGCGCGAGGAACATGGCTATTTTCTGACTCCCCTTTTCAAGTGCAGTACGAACCCGCGAGTGATAACTGCTCACCGCTGGATGATGATCGATATTATCGGCAAGTTGGACAAACCCACAGGTTTTCAGGCATTCTACTTGTTGGACCTGTGGCCTTTCGTTAACTGTTGACTTGAGCAGAGTGTTTCTACAACAAGGACGGAAAGTGGTATTATGCTGGCGTGTATAAGGCAATCAGGCTCGACGCTTTGACAACAGAGGAATTTGAACAACTCTCGACAGAGGCCAGTAATCATAATTTTCTCACTTTCCATGGTCACATTCCAACGAGCGGGCTGTTGATAGACGACCCAAACCCTTATCAAAGAGACTTTGGCTGGACGCAAGAACGTGTCACCTCAAACGATCTATGAAACAACTCAATTGTACTTGGCTGGCGCTCTCAGGATTGCTTGCGTTGGCTTGCAGTGCGTTGGATTCAACGACTTGCTTTATAGGACAATCCTCGAGCAAGCAACAAAGTGCGCACAAACTGGGCGTTGGCGTAGTCCGTTCGGCTTTGATCCTGGTCGGAACTCGGATGCTGGCTTGACTCCGCGACTATTCTCTCTTCCTGGCACTCCTGTTCAGCGCCCCAGTGACGTTGATGACGCGAACAACTTGGTCGGAGGTTTCTGCAAGACCAGATAGGCTGTTTTCTGGGTGGGCTGATGTATGCGCCTTGAACGACCTATGTATTCTTTCTCTGTTTCAAGAGCCCGGAGTTTGTATCCTCGTCCTAGAATGTCTTCTTTATGTCCATCTCCATTGGCCTGAACGAACCCACGTCCGTCGACACCCGGAAAACTAGATATTCAAATAATGTGGCTGGTGAGAGTATGGTACCCGCCCACTGGCAGTCCGTCTTTTGGGTGTTTGCGCCGAACCTGCTGGCATTGGTAACATATATGATGTCCATAGGATAGTAACGTTTAGCAGAGCCTAGCCAAGTGATGACTCGAAGCCATCATCTGAGTCGCCTTTTCTTGGCTACACCCATGAGGTCATCGTCGCTGGAACTTGTCAGCCTCACACCGACTTCTGGCATGTTCTTATTGTTTAGATGTTCATATGATGGCTCTTGTATTTCACTCGAGACTGCATACCACTCGGCCCTTCTCTTCGTAGCACGTACCAATCATCATGGTTGAGAACCTAACACTGTCGACTGCAGCGTTCCATCCAGATAGAACCGAGGGACAGTGTCACCTCGCTCCTAACTTCCCATTCCGCGTATGCCAAGATTTCTGGTTCTCCGACGGAAATGTCATCCTCACCGCTGGGTCCTTTGCTTTCAAAGTCCACCGTGGCCAGCTGGAACGTCACGCTGAGATCTTCCAGACGGTGTTGTCGATACCCCAACCAGAGAACGCCGACAGCACCATCAATCTTTGGGACTCGCCGACGGACGTCTATCACCTCCTAAGGGCTCTATACGACGGACTGTAAAATCAACTATTCATTTCTGATGATATCTTGGACTGACTGGCTGCGTTTCTTGCTACTGTTGCTGCTACACTTTGCGGCCTGGGTTCCGCACGCTCCAGATACTTCCACCAGCCGTTCGTACAGGACTTCCCGTTCCTCGCCTCGGTCCTCCGTCTATCTTGCAAATACTTCATATCCATCCCGCGCCGACAATGCCTGGAACGCCTGCAGAGCTACTTCCCCACGACGCTCGTCGAGTGGGACCGCCGCGAACGCATGTCGCTCGCCGCCGACGGCCACTACGACCCGCGCCACGAGATCCCCTCCCCGATCCACGTCATCAACCTCGCGCGCGAACTCGACGTAGGCTCCATCCTCCCAGCCGCGTTTTACGACCTCGCGCGATACGGAACGTCGAAGACCGCGGCGGGCACCGAACCGCTCCCCCACCTCGTACTCGAGATACCCGGCGCCGAGAATAGCGCCGCCTCTGCATCTTCCGCATCTGAAGGGACGGACCACGGCGCGTTCCCGTCCCCGTCGTCGCGTTTCGCGTCTCCGATGCTCGTGCAGGACACGTTGTCCGTCCAGCTCTCGCACGACGACCTCGTCCTCGCCTTTCGTGGGCGGGAAATGATGCAGCGCTCCGTCTCGGCCTTCCTCTCCTCGCACGTGAAGAACCGCATGCCGGCGTACGGGTGCACGGTCCCGGGCGGAGGCCAGGCGTGTCGAGACGCATTCTACTTTATCACTCTCAACACGCTCCGCGCGGTCGGGGGCGTCGCCGCGGGGAGGGACGGGGACCCGTTGTTCACGCTCGGGCAGATGATCGACATGTTGCATCACACCGAGTGGGTCGACGGCCAGTACCTCCGCGGCTTGCCCGTGTGCGGGAAATGTCGGGATGAGTTCATCCCCACTGTGCACGCTGGACGCCAGGCGATCTGGGACCAGATACCAGCGTGGTTTGGGCTAGAGCCTTACGCTATCTCGAAGGCGCGAGACGAGGAGCTCAATGAGCGAGGCATGTGCCCTTGATTCCTTTTGTGTACAATACCTGCATTAGTCGCCAAGCTGCGTTTCGCTACAGTATATAATATCAATGTTTAATCTCTGCCCAACGCGAAAAAGCAAGTCAACAACGTCCGACATGGCCACCTCACTCGGGATATTTATGTGTACAGTTGAACGTTACGGTAAAAAGCGATAAAAGCGGGAAAGTATGAAGATAGAGTCGAAAATCGTTCACGTTGTGGTTTTGTAGGTAGATTTTTCGGCTTTCTCTCTTTTTGACTTGTGACGAGTCAAAAAGGCGAGAAAAGAGAACAAGTAACGTTGGAGACTCGGGGATGGAGGTGGCTGGGAGGCCAAGAATTGGGCAATTTCACCCGCAAGAATGTTATGAACGCGAGATGTCGGGTGCATGAAATCGAACCAAATTGATCCACCTAGGGTGGTTCTGTCTGCAGGATGGGACGTCGCAAAGTTGACAAGTCCACGTCGTAACTCATCATTCCAATTTTCGAATCGGACAACTTTGTCTCCCATGCTTGGCCCTGTGAACCCTTAGGCTTCTTCCACTGCTGGAGTTGAACCGTTCTGCTTACTTACCAATTGGTGATGTACCCAATGGCGGGACATCAATGAAAAGAAAATTACGAGCCCCAGCCCGATAAAGTGCATCCTGCGCGGCAAAAAGAGTGGCAATAATCGGGGTGATCTCCGCTTTGTTATTTGTATACCTGACGGAACGTGTCGGTGATTCGGTGTGAGCAAACTTTGAAGGCGCTTAACATTCCAACTCACAAGGTTCTACAATCGTCTACACCAACCCAAGTGACTGAGCCTATAATTAAAGATTGGACTCATGTGAGCAGGATGAGGTGCATACCAAAGATGGAATCGCTGGGGCCCCAAGTAGCCCATCCAGGCTTCCTTCCGACGGTAGGGAGAAATTCTCTGGACACTTGGCTCGTGTAAACCCCCGTTACAGTGTCACCTCGGCAGGCGTAATCGTAAGCAATCATGTTTGCATGCCCGTGACCATGGTCTCTGATAAGATATCCAACCCAATTTGGATGGCCGGGTTCGTTGATAGGTTGGCCGGGGAAGGCAACACCCAATGGGCTTGAGCTGGTCGGGACAGGCGCATGCGCACTGTTACCCACGTGACTATAAGAATCTCCACTGCCCGACGTTGTTAATGTCGGTCGTCATCATAGAGACATCTTGATTACTCACAACACCATGAACTTTTTGATACGAAAGTATCCTCTCCACGACGGGGTCAGTCGTGATGTGTTGGACATTTTCGCACTTGGTGTCGAGGAAGAGATGGTCGGTGAGCTGAATCGACATGGCCAACTTGTACCAAAATATATACACCACTGGCAGTGTTGTTTGGTTAGCTACGTATATCGCAACGCAGGGTGTCGTAGTTCACGTCGTGGACCGCCTTGCTGCAATTAGATGCTTGACATGACGAGTTTCATTGCCGGTGCAAGGATAGCCAAAGATAGCCGATTCGTAGTTATAGAAACGACTTTCGGAAGTGCACCGATGATAGTGATAGGTGGCCGAGCCCGGCTTATCCTGAGTCACGAAACCCATTTGTCTTATCACGCGAGCTCGGGCGCGCCGCATGCAGTGAGAAAGGACGGCGAAGGAGTTGGCGCCGAGGCAACAATATACGTTCAGTCAAGTAGAGGTTGGTAAACAGGAGAGGTGATGTGTAGCGTACTCCTACTGCCATGAGTTGGGTGTCTAATCGCCATGTGGATCATG
>Ga0137397_10000307_pt1 | contig 33230 bp, 26 predicted proteins | sample czorhiz116metaG_FD_106658 | JGI IMG/M metagenome (GOLD analysis project Ga0137397, IMG submission 106658) | Vadose zone soil microbial communities from Angelo Coast Range Reserve, California, USA - czorhiz1.16 metaG | ecosystem: Environmental > Terrestrial > Soil > Vadose zone | place: USA... | reverse complement strand
GCGAGCTGCCCCAGGGCCACCCGTTCCGCGGCGTCCGGGCCATGCCCGAGGGACCGACCATGCCCGAGGTATGGCTCCTGGGCTCGAGCGGCGAGAGCGCCGCGTTGGCCGCCCATTTCGGCACGGCCTTCTCCTTCGCCCACTTCATCTCGAGCGAGGGCGGGGTGGAGGCCACGCGCGCGTACCTGGCGGAATTCCGGCCCTCGCCCATGCTCGCGTCCCCGAGGGCGAGCGCCGCCGTCTTCGCGCTCGCCGCCGATACGGAAGCCGAGGCCCTCCGCCTCGCCCGGAGCCGCGACCTCTGGATCCTGCGGCTCTACACGGGACGCCCCGGGGCCTTTCCCTCGGTCGAGGAGGCCGAAGCCTATCCGTATACGGAACAGGAGGTGGCCATCATCCGGCACGCCCGTCGCCGGACCATCGCGGGCGCCCCGGAGCAGGTGCGAGAGCGCTTGAGCGCGCTCGCCGCCGAGTACGGTATCGACGAGCTCGTCATCGTCACCATCGCCCACGAGTTCAAGGCGCGGCTGCGCTCCTATCAGCTGCTCGCCGAGGCGTTCGGCCTGCGCCCGGTGGCCGGGCTTGGCGATGATAGGATGGCGACGCCATGACCAAAGCATCCGCGCTGCCGCCGGCCCTCGATCCCGCCGACGTTGATGGCGTGATCCAGGCCGTGCGCTTCGAGCTGTATCGCGAGAACATCTACGGCGGCCTCGAGATGCTCGAGGCCGTGCAGGCCCGCCGCCCCGACCCCCGTTACGCGGAGCTGGCCGCGCGCATCCGCTCGTGGCTGGGCCACCTCCAGAGCCGCGAGGCCTACATCGCCGCCCAGGAGGAGCAGTACAAGGGCCTGCGGTGGAAGATGGGGCTCAAGCTCATCGAGAAGCGCCTGCGCATGCTCACGGGGAAGAAGACGCGGAAGATGATCGAGCGGCGCGGGCGCGACCCCGAGTTCCAGGAGCTCGAGCGCGCGGTGGAGGCGGTCAAGCCCCGGCGGGTGCTCGACGCGGGCTGCGGCGAAGGCGGGGTCGCCATGGCGCTGGCCGCGCGGCACCCCGAGCTCTCCGTGGACGGCGTGGAGGTCTCCGCCACCAATGTCCGGATCGCCCGCCAGCTCAACCGCTGGGAGACCGTCTCCATCCGCCAAGGTCTCGCCGAAGAGGTGCACGAGTACTTCGAGGCGGGCCGCTTCGACCTCGCCTACTCCTTCGCCGTGCTCGAGCACGTGCGCGACGTGGACGCGACGATCCGCTCGATCATGACCGTGCTCAGGCCGGGCGGCCGCTTCTGCTTCGTGGTCCCCATGCACGAGTTCCGCGCGCGCGGACCCATCCCGGACTACCAGCCCGTGCACGGCTACGCCGATCACTGCCGCGTCTTCAGCGAGACCGAGCTGCGGCGCCGCTTCGCCAGCGAGCCCGGCTTCCATCTCGCCAAGATCCCGGGGGCATGGAAGCACGGCGAGATCCCCGCCTGCTTCGAGCCCGTGGAGTTCGGCTCGTTCTTTGTCTCCGTCTCCAAGCCCTGAGCAGGCGGCTGAAAAAGGCCCATCTGCGGGAGTGCGGCGCCCTCGGCCGCAGGTTCGTACAGAGAGTACGCCTCACCTGCTGGATCAACTCAGCCCTCGTCTCGCGACGGTTCAAGGCTACCGCCGCTCAACTCGAACGGCGGGGCGCCGCCTCGCATCTGGACCTTTTTGAGCCGCCTGCGGCGCCTTCGCGCCAAATGCAACTGTATGGCGGGTGCCAGTTTTCGTCGGCTCTGCGCCCGAGATAGTCCGCGCTCACAACAGGAGGGGCCCGATGGCCGTGTGATTTCAAGGGCTTGGAGGCTGGCACAGATGTTGTAGCCCTCTGGTGTGTGATGCTCGACCATGCACGGTCTGCCGAGGGAGCCAAGCTCCCCACCGACACGCCCGCTGCCCCGCAGTGGGAGATGTGGTTCGGACGCAGGATCTCGCTCGTGATGACGCTGACCGTGCTCGCGCCCCTGCTCATCCTTGCCTACGGCCTGTACGAGCGCGTGACCACCTGGCTCGGCACCGATCCGCTTCTGGGCCGCGACCCCCTGTGGACCCATGCCCTGCTGGGCTTCACGGGTCTGCTGATGGCCGCGGGCGGCCTCGTGGTCAGGGACCTCGCCTCCACCGTGCGGCGCACCGCCGAGACGGTGGCGGCCACGGGCAAGATCGAGGCGAGCGTGGTCGCCAAGACCGACCAGATCGGCGCCCTCATGGGCTCCTTCTCCCGCATGCTCGAGACGATCGAAGTCCAGGCCGGGGAGATCAACCAGTTCGCCACGCGGCTCGACGTCGCCTACAAGGAGCTCGAGTCCACCAACGCCCGGCTCAAGGAAGTCTCCTTCAAGGACGAGGTGACGCGGCTCTACAATCGCCGGTTCTTCTCCATCCGCCTCGACGAGGAGGTTTCCCGCTACCGGCGCTTCAACCATCCCGTGTCCGTGGTGCTGCTCGACCTGGACGGGTTCAAGGCCGTCAACGATGAGCTCGGACACGTGGTGGGCGACGAGACGCTGCGCGGGGTGGCCGAGCTGCTCCTGAAGCATTCGCGCGGCATCAACGTGCTCTGTCGCTACGGGGGGGACGAGTTCGCGGTCCTCCTCGTGGAGACGCCGAAGGCGGGCGCCCAGATCTACGCGGACCGGATCCGCCACGTGCTGGCGACCCACGAGTTCCCGCACGGGCGTCGAGTCAGCGCGAGCTTCGGCATCGCCTGTCTTCCCGAGGACGTGGCGGCCGCCGCCGAGGATCTGATCCGCGCCGCGGACGAGGCCCTGTACGCGGCCAAGCGCGGCGGCAAGAACCGCGTGTCCACCCACGATGAGAGCGAGGCGTCGCTGTCCATGCGGAGCGCTCCCGCTGCGGCCGATCGTCCGGGGCCGGGGGAAGGCCTGGGCCGCCTCGAGCGCCTCGTCGGCGCCTCCGACACGGTCCCTGCTGATGCCGGCGTTCTCGTCTTGAGCCGGGGAAGTGACGTGCGGACGGCCCTCGAGGGACTCGACGGCGACGCGTATGACCTGATCATGCGCCCGGCCGCCGCCGCCCCGAACGGCGCCGGGGCCGACCCCACGGCACTGTGGCGCACGGGCGACATGCGCGTGCTGCCCGCCGCCTCGCCGTCCCCGGCGCCCGCGCTGTCCCCGGCCGACGCCGTAGCCCTCGCGGCGCTCCGGGACATGCTCCGGGCGCGCGATCCCGGCACGGGCGCGCACTCGGAGCGCGTGCGTATCTACGCCCTCGCCCTCGCCGAGGCCCACGGCGTGCCGATGGGCCAGCTCCTCGACGTCGAGTACGGCGTCATGCTCCACGACATCGGCAAGATCGCCGTTCCCGACGGCATCCTCCTCAAGCCGGGGCCGCTGTCGCCCGACGAATGGAAGATCATGCGGAAGCATCCCGAAATGGGCCGCCGCCTCATCGAGCACATCCCGTTTCTTCGGGGCGCCGTCCCCGTCGTCTATCACCACCACGAGCGGTGGGACGGCACGGGCTATCCCGACGGGCTCCGGGGCGAGGACATCCCCCTGGGCGCGCGCATCTTCGCGGTGGCCGACGCCTTCGATGCCATGACGTACGATCGCCCGTACTCGCGCGCCATTCCGGTCGCGTCGGCGCGCGCGGAGATCGAGCGTTGCGCGGGCACCCATTTCGATCCGAGCGTGGCCGCGACCTTCCTCTCGCTGCCCCTGGAATGCCTCGAGGAGCTTCGCGGCCAAGCGAGAAGTTGACGCGGCCGGTCCGGCCTTGGTAGCGTTGCTCCGAAAGGAGTCCCTTCCGTGGTCAAGCTCGAGGAAATCCTCCGGACGGCGATCCACAGGAACGCGACCGACGTCCACTTCCAGGTGGGGCTCCCGCCCATGTTCCGCATCTCGGGCAAGCTCGTCCCCTTCGACGAGGAGAAGCTGACGGCCGAGCAGTGCGAGGCGGCGGTCTTCGCCATCATGTCGGAGGACCAGAAGAAGGCCTTCGCGGAGCGGCTGGACTGTGACTTCTCCTACGGCCTCCCCGGTGTGGCGCGCTTCCGGATCAACGTCTTCAAGCAGCGCGAATCCGTGGCCGCGGCCTTCCGGCGCATTCCCTACGAGATCCCGTCGACGGACCAGATCGGCTTGCCGTTCGCCGTGGTCAACCTGACCAAGCTCAAGCGGGGTCTCGTGCTCGTCACGGGGGCGACAGGCCAGGGCAAGTCCACCACCATTGCCTCGCTCCTGGACCGGATGAACCAGGAGCGGCAGCTTCACATCGTGACCCTGGAGGATCCCGTCGAGTATCTCTTCGAGCACCGGTCGAGCATCGTCGTCCAGCGCGAGGTGGGGATCGACACTCTGTCTTTCGCGAGCGCCTTGCGGGCCGCGCTTCGTGAAGATCCCGACGTCATCTTCGTGGGCGAGATGCGTGACGTGCCCACCATCGAGGCGGCCCTCACCGCCGCGGAGACGGGGCACCTCGTGTTCGCCACCCTGCACACGAAGACGCCCGCCCAGGGCATCGATCGGATCATCGACGTCTTCCCGCCGCACCAGCAGCAGCAGGCGAGGGTCCAGCTCTCGAACGTGCTCCACGCCGTCCTCACCCAGCAGCTCATCCACCGGAAGGACGGCGAGGGCGTCGTGCTCGCCATGGAGATGCTCGTGGCCACCGCGGCCATCCGGAACTTGATCCGCGAGGGCAAGACCTTCCAGATCCAGTCCATCCTCCAGACCGGGTCCGCCGCCGGGATGCTGACCATGGAGAATTCCCTCAAGGCTCTCGTGGAGAAGGGCTACATCACCATCGACGACGCCCTCGAGTACTGCTTCGATCAGAAGGAAATGGCGCGTATCGTTGGTCGGAAGTAGCCCCAACCGCGCCCGGCCGCGGACGCCCGCCTGGGCGGCGTGGGCCGCCCTCCTCGCCATCGTCGCCGTCTCGGTCCTCGCGTTCGCGCCGAGCCTCTCGGGCGAATTCCTCAACTGGGACGACGAGCGCAACTTCGTCAAGAACGAGGACTATCGCGGCCTCGGCTGGCCCCAGATCCGCTGGATGTTCCGGGCCACCCTCATGGGTCACTACATCCCGGTGACCTGGCTGACCCTGGGGCTGAACTATGTCCTGGGCGGCATGAACCCGTGGGGATACCACCTCGTCAGCATCCTGATCCACGCGGTGAACGCCGTGCTGTTCTTCTATCTCGCTCGCCGCCTTCTCGCCGCCGCCGCGGGAGACGAGCTCCCCGCGTGGGCCCATCTGTGGGCGGCCACCTTCGCGAGCCTCGTCTTCGCCGTCCACCCGCTGCGGGTCGAGTCCGTGGCCTGGATCACCGAGCGGCGCGATGTGGTCAGCGGGATGTTCTTCCTCCTGTCCGTCCTGCTGTATCTGCACGCGGTCGAGCCTGATCCCGCGCGAGGCCGGTGGTGGTACGGCGGTTCCGTCATCGCATGCGCGCTCGCCATGTTGTCGAAAGCCTCGACCATGCCGCTGCCCGCCGTCCTGCTCCTCCTTGACGTCTACCCGCTCCGACGCCTCGGGCTGGGGTGGCGACGGATCCTCGTCGAGAAGCTCCCGTACGCGGCGCTCGCCGGCGCCACCGCCGTGGCGGCTCTGGTGGCTCTGCGAGAGGGGGTCACGGTCACGCCCTACGCCGACTACGGCCCCACCGCGCGGATCGCCATGACCGCCTACAGCTTCGTCTTCTACCCGTGGAAGTGGATCTGGCCCGTGGAGCTCTCCCCGCTCTACGAGCTGCCCGCGAAGGTGGATCCGACGTCGCCCCGCTTCCTCGTGCCCCTCTGCGTCTGGCTCATCGTCACCGCCGCCCTCGTCGTGGCGCGCCGGCGGTGGCCCGCGGGGCTGGCCGCCTGGACCTACTCCACCCTCATCCTCCTTCCCGTGAGCGGGGCGGTACACGCCGGGAACCAGCTCGCCCACGATCGGTACAGCTATCTCTCCGGCCTCGGGTTCGCGCTGCTCGCGGGCGGCGCGCTCTTGCTCGCCTGGCGGGCGGAGCAGCGTCGAGTCCTGGGAAGGGGCATGATCATCGCCCTGACGGCGACGGCCGCCCTCATCGTGGTCCTCCTCGCCGCGGGAAGCCGTCGCCAGAGCCGCATGTGGCAGAGCTCGGAGTCTCTCTGGCGCTGGGCGGTGAATGCGGACCCCTCATGCGCCATTTGCCTGCACAACCTGGGCTCGACGCTCGTGAACAATCCCCAGAGCGATCGTCACCGGCTGCGCGAGGCCGAGGGCCATCTCCGCGATTCGATCCGCCTGCGCCCGGAGCGGGCGGGGAGCTACCATGCCCTCGGTCTCGCCCTCGCCCTCGAGCGCCGCTTCGATGAGGCCGAGATGGCCTTTCGCCAGTACATGGACCGGGAGCCGGGCTCCCCCGAAGGTCCCGCCCGGCTGGGCATGATCCGCGTCGATCAGCAGCGCTACGGCGAGGCCATTCCCTACCTGACCCTGGCCCTGGCCCGCAAGGGCAACCTGCCGGAAGTCCGTGCCGATCTCATCACCGCGCTGGGGAAGCGCGCCGACGAGCTCGAGCGGGCCGGCCAGGGGGGCGAGGCCACGCGGCTCCGCAAGGCCGCAGCGGAGCTTCAGGCCCAGGCCCCTGCCTCACCACGCGCCCGCACCCGGCCGGGTACCCCCTGAGCGTCCTCTCCTCGCCCTCTTGTATTGGGGGGGCTTTCCTGGTACTCCCTCTAGCCACAGGTTTTTGGGGGAGCCCCCAATGAGACTCAAGCGCGAAGCCGTCGAGGCTCTGATGGCGGACAAGCCGGCCGGGACCACCCTGGAGGAGGCCCTCGAGGTCTTCGAGGTCTTCGCCAGCGGCACCTTGGCCGACGAGGTCTACGTCCTCGACGATGTGAGCGGCAAGCGCATCGCCATCGCGCCCGCCGCGCTCCGGGCCAAATACAGGAAGGAGTGACGACCATGCCCATCCTGACCATGTCTCACGAGATCGGTGCGGGCGGTCCGGAGATCGCCCAGAAGGTGGCCGAGCGCCTGGGCAGCCACTACGTCGACCAGGAGCTCATTTCCGAGGCGGCGCTCCGCTACGGACTCCTCGAGGAGAAGCTTTCCAGCCTGGACGAGTCCAAGCCGTCCCTCTTCGAGCGCTTCGACGCCGAGACGCGACGGTACATCACGGTGCTCCAGACCGCGCTCTACGAGTTCGCCGAGAAGGACAGGGTCGTGCTCATGGGGCGCGCGGGGCAATGGCTGCTCCGGGGCATCCCCCACGTGCTGCGCGTGCGGGTCATGGCGCCCTTCGATCTGCGCGTCAAGCGTCTGGCCAAGAAGCTCTCCGGGCAGATGGGCGAGCAGACCAACCCGCGCACCGTGCACGACATGGCCCGGCGCGATGACATGGAAAAGGCCGGGCGCATGCGCTACCTCTACGAGGTGGACGTGAAGGACCCCGCCCTCTACGACCTCGTGATCAACACGGAGAAGCTGTCCATCGACGCCTCCGTGGAGCTGATCGCGGGAACGCTGCAGCGTCCCGAGCTGGTGACCACGCCGGCCGGGCAGCAGCTCATCGCCGATCGGGCGCTGGCCTCGCGGGTCCAGGTCGCCCTGGCCACGCACCCCGAAACGCGCAAGTACCGCATCACGGTGGAGGCCAAGACCGGGGTGGTGACGCTGGAGGGAACGGCGGCCATGGACGAGGCGGTCGACGTGGCTCAGGGCGTGGTCGGCGTTCGCGACGTCAAGACGCAGCAGGTGGACATCCCACCCATTCCGCCGTTCGTGGCGTAGGAGTCGGCTAGCTCTTTGGAGTAGAGCTGGGGGGGCGCCGGGGCCCTTCCTCCGGCGCCTCGCCCACCGTCACCGGCACTTCGAGCTTCTTCTTGTTCCGCAGCACCTGCAGGATGACCTTGCTCCCCGCCCGGGTATCCGCGGTCAGGCGCTGGAAGTGGTGGTAGTCCTCGACCGGTGTCTTGTCATAGCCCAGGATCACATCGTACTTCTGAAGGCCCGCCGCCGCCGCCGGGCCCCCCGGCATGGCCGAGGAGACGAGGGCCCCGCGCTTGTCGCTCACGCCGAGCGAGTCGATGAGCTCGGGGGAGAGCTCCTGGAGGGAGAGCCCGAGCCAGCCGCGGACGACCTTGCCCTTGTCTACCAGCTGGTCCATCACGCGCTTGACCATGTTGATGGGGATGGCGAAGCCGATGCCGATCGACCCTCCGCTTTGCGAGAAGATCGCCGTGTTGATGCCGATCACTTCTCCCTTGAGATTCAGCAGGGGGCCGCCGGAGTTGCCGGGATTGATGCTGGCGTCCGTCTGGATGAAGTTCTCGTAGGTGGCCACGCCCACATCCGAGCGGCCCGTCGCGCTGATCACGCCTACCGTCACGGTCTGGGCGAGCCCGAAGGGATTGCCGATGGCGATGGCCCACTCGCCCACCCGGAGGGAGTCCGAGTTGCCCAATGGGGCCACCGTCAAGTCATGGTCGGGCTGGATCCGGATCACCGCGAGGTCCGTCTTGGGATCGGTGCCCACAACCTGCCCGCGATACTCGCGCTTGTCCGAGAGACGAACCACGATCTCATCGGCGCCCTTGATCACGTGGAAGTTCGTGAGCACGAGACCGCGCTTGTCGAAGATCACGCCCGATCCCAGTCCCCGCTGGCGGAACTCGCCGCCCCCGCTCGGGCCATCGGGGCCGAAGAATTGCTTGAAGAAGTCCTGGAGGAAAGGATCGTCGGGCGCCGGCTGCGCGCCGGAGGCCCGGGGCCGGCGGGACTTCTGGATCGTATCGAGGTTGACCACGGCGGGCCGGACGTGCTCGGCAACGCCGACGAAGCCCGCCTGGAGACTATCCGTCAGGCTCACGCCCGCTGGGGAGGCGGACGCGGGCCCGCGACGCTCGACCGCGGGTGTCCAGGCCCCACGAGCGACATAGCCCGCGCCGGCAGCAGCGATCACGAGCAGGACAACGAGCGCTCCCGGGAGGACGGTGGATTTCATGAGGGATCCGGGCAGCGGATATTAGGCATCGCCCAAGAGGCCTGTCAAGGATGGTACGGGCATCGACAGAGGCCCGATTCTTGAAGCCCTCAATCCGAGGGCTTCGACGAAATCAAGGGCCTTGGCACCATCGAGGAAGGTAGCTAGGTGCTATGTAAGGCATCGATCCAGATCATATAATACGACCCTCCAGATTGGTTGCCAGGGTAGGCACGGGCCTTGCTCCATCAGGCCATGACAGCGGGGGACTGGTGGGCATGAATCCCGTCCCGGACGACAACCAATTGCTTGGAGGACAAAGATGTTCACGAAGGTACGCGAGACGTTGTTCGGGAACGGGAGGGAGGCTGGCTTCACGCTGGTCGAGCTGCTCATCGTCATTCTGATCGTGGGGATTCTCTCAGCGGTGGCGCTACCGCTGTATCTCGGATACACGAAGGACGCGCGGCTGGCCGAGGCGAAGGCGCTGGCCGGCTCGGCCATGACCTCGCTGTCCGGCTGCGTGCAGGTCAAGGGCACGGGCGGCAACTGCGTGGTCAGCGAAGTGCAGCAGCGGATCGGTCTGGACACGGCCAATACGACGTACGACGGGCGGTGGCAGATGTCGACGGCGCAGTTGACGGTCTCGGGCACGCCGCCGGGCTTGACGGGCACCATCTCTGTGGCAGGTATCGGCGGCAACGCCACGGGTATTTCCCTGGCGATGTTCGCGACGACGACCGGTGTGGTCCTGCGCTGCGACACCACCAGCGCGACGCCGCCGTCCAGCACCAGCTCCGGCATCTCTTGCTGATTTCGGCTCGGGCGGGGAAGGGGCCGAGCGGTCCTTTCCCTTTCCCCGCCTGAATGCCTTACGTCCCACGCCCACGACCTGCATCACGAAGTATGTGCATCGGGGCGGAGCTGGGCACGAGGATTGCCCCGGTTTCCTCTGTTGTCGACGTCGTTGCAGCGCGCATCGTACTCGGGCTCCGCGGCGTGTGATGATTTCGCGTGAATCCGGCGAGCAGTGCATGGTTCTGTTGCGTCAAGGAGGTCACGCATGGCGACGGTGAAGGGAATCCGGAGCACACTCTCTGGCCGGGAGCGCGAGGCCGGCTTCACGCTGGTCGAGCTGCTCATCGTCATTCTGATCGTGGGCATTCTCTCAGCGGTGGCGCTACCTCTGTACCTCGGGTACACGAAGGACGCTCGCCTGGCCGAGGCCAAGGCGCTGGCCGGCTCCGCCATGACCTCGCTGTCCGGTTGCGTGCAGGTCAAGGGCACGGGCGGCAACTGCGTGGTCAGCGAAGTGCAGCAGCGGATCGGGCTGGACACCGCCAACACGACGTACGACGGGCGGTGGCAGATGTCGACGGCGCAGCTGACGGTCTCGGGCACGCCGCCGGGCCTCACAGGAACCATCACGGTGGCAGGCATCGGCGGCAACGCCATCGGCATCTCGCTCGCGATGTTCGCGGAAACCACCGGCGTGTCGTTGCGCTGTGACGTCACGAGCGCGACACCGCCTGCCAGCACCAGCTCCGGCATCTCCTGCTGATCCGGTTCGGGCGAGGGAGGGGCTCATCCGCCTCTTCCTCGCTCGGCAGCCTCAAGCAGTCGAGGCGACCGTTCCCGCCCCTCGCCCCTTCAGATCCGACTCCTCCTCCGCAACCGCTCGTCGGTCGAGGCCCTCTGTCTACAAGGGCCTGGGTCGGTCGGTCCACCCGTCCGGACGACGCCTGAGCCCCTATCGTCCTCCTCTCAGGCCCCCTTTTGCCCTCGCCGGACCCTTCAGGAAGGAAGAGGCGCCCACGAAAAACGTTGGCGCTTTCGCTCGGAAGGAGATAGGCTGTGCAGCCCCGGAACACCCAGGTGGGAGTATCAGCGCTCCGAGGCGCGTGATGGCTCCACGCGAGTCCGGTGGCGCAGTGCATGAGTGTCGAAGGGGGAGGGGGGCGATGGTGACCGGAGTCAAGGACAAGCTTTTCGGTTCGAGTGGGCAGGCCGGCTTCACCCTGGTCGAGATGCTCATCGTTATTCTGATCGTGGGCATTCTCTCGGCGGTGGCGCTGCCTCTGTACCTCGGGTACACCAGCGACGCCAAATTGGCCGAGGCCAAGGCGCTCGCCGGCTCGGCCATGACGTCACTGTCGGGCTGCGTGCAGATCAAAGGCTCGGGTGGCAATTGTGTGGTGAGCGAGATCCAGCAGCGGGTCGGGCTGGACACGGCCGGCAAGACCTATGACGGCCGATGGCTGGTCTCGACGGCGCAGCTGTCGGTCTCGGGCACGCCGCCGGCGTTGTTGGGAACCATCACGGTGTCAGGAGTCGCGGGCAAGAACACCGACGGGTTGTCGCTGGCCATGTTCGCGGAGACGTCCGGCGTGACGCTGCGCTGCGACACGACGAGCGTGACGCCGCCGGCCAGCACGAGCTCCGGGAACGCCTGCTAGTCGGCTACGTGCTCTCTTCCGGGGCCGGGCGGCGAGCAGGATGGTGGCCCGGCCGCGTGCGTGTCTAGAAGCGCGCGCCCGGGCAGACGGGTGGCAGGTCGACGCTGAGTGAAGTCCGCTCGCGGATGCGTATCAGTCCGGCGCAGGCGGGCTTGCTCAGGTCGGGCTCGAGCCGCAGGGCTTCCCGGAAGGACTCGATGGCCAGCCGGTAGACCTTCGCTTTCTCGTACACCTCGCCCATGGGCACGTACCACTGCGCCTTCCGCACAGAGAGACGCTGGATCTCCCGGTAGTGCACGATGGCCTCGGCATAGCGGCCGGCGTTCTCATAGGCCGCAGCCAGGTTGTAGTTCCCGGCGCGGGCATTGGGGTACACCCCGACGTCGTACTGCCACATGCTGACGGGATCGTGCCAGATGTGCACCTGCTTCCACGTCAGGGGCATCAGGGCAAGAATCCAGATCGCGAGCACGCCTCTCGCCACATTCGATCCGATCCAGCCTCCCACCGCCGCCGCCCCCAGGAGCAGGGCCCAGCCGAGACACGCGAGGTACGTGTAGCGATCCGCCACGGCCTGGGGCCCGTTCTGGAAAGTCCCGAGGACGGGAGAGAGAGTCACGATGTACATGGCCCCGGCCGCGGCGAGGGCCGGCCAGCGCCGGCGAAAGACGACGCAGATCGCGATGGCGGCGAGCACGAACACGAAGTACCACCACGGCACGAACACCACGGCCAGCTCGTAGAGGGGCGCCAGCGCGAGGGGCACCGCCGTCTTCACGAGGTAGAAGGTCAGGCCGTACACGGACAGCACGATCCGGTGCAGGACGCTCATGTGCTCGAGCGAGCGCGTGTTCTGCAGCGTGAAGAGGGCCATGAAGGCGATCATCGTCGTGATCGCGCTCAGGGCGAGATAGGGAAGCTTCTCGAGCCACACCCCCCACCGGAGCCAGCCGCGCTGCCCGCCCAGGCGGCGCAAGGGATAGACGTCGAGGATCACGAGCGCGGCGGGGAGCGTGACCACGATGGACTTGGAGAGGAGCGCCGCGGCGAAGAGTCCAAGGGAGGCGAGGTACCAGCCCGAGCGTGGTCGCTCGCGGCCGGCCACGGCCTTGAGGTAGGCGAGCACGGTGAGGACGTAGAAGAGTCCGGAGACGACGTCGCGCCGCTCGGTAACCCACGCCACGGACTCCACGCGGAACGGATGTACGGCGAAGACGAGCGACGCGAGAAAGGCGCCCACGCGCAGATCGAGGGGAGGCGCCTCCGGGCGCGCGAGCTCGAACACGCGGAGGGTGAGGAAGTACAGGGCGAGGGCCACCCCGGCATGAATGAGGAGGCTGGTCAGGTGGTAGCCGGCGGCGTTCATGCCCCAGAGGACGTAGTCGAGACCGAGGGTGAGCCAGGTCACGGGAATGTAGTGGCCGAGCTTGGCCGAGGTGAACATCCACTTGATCTGCGGCCAGCCGAGCCCCCGGTAGCTCTGGTTGAGCGTGAAGTTGTCGAGATCGTCCCAGGCCACGAAACCGTTCCTGAGCGTGGGCATGAACGCGCCCAGGGTCAAGGCGACGAGCAGGGCGGGCGGCGCCCAGCGCATCCATCTCTCCGGCGCGGGCGACCCCGGGCTCTGATCGGTCACGGCGTGGCCTTCGAGCAGGCGACGAGCTCCGGTGGCGCCGTCGCAAGCGTCTGCGCCATTCGTCGGAGGTTGTCGCAGGCGTCCGGGGACCTCGGGGACACCCGGAGGGCGATCACGAAGGCGCCCAGGGCCTCGCCGTTGCGTCCCCGCAAGGCATAGGCGACCCCGAGATCGTTCCAGGCCGCCGCGTTGGCGGGGAGAAGCTCGGCGGCGAGCCGATAGAGCTCGAGCGCCTCGTCGAGATGGCCGTGGCGCCGCAGGAGCCCGGCCATGGCATGCGCGAGCCGCCCTCTGACCGCTCCCGCCTCGGGTGGCACCTGGGCCACCGCGCCCCGCAGCTCTCCGGCGTCATAGGCGCCCCAGCGCGGACCGAGCTGCGCGGCGCGCTCGAGCAGGCCCTGGGCCTCCACGCTCTCGCGTCCCTGGAGGAGCGCCGAACCCAGACGAATCAGCACGACCGGATGATCGGGATCGACGACGAGCGCCTGACGGAAGCGCTCCTCGGCAGCGGCCGGACGTCGGGCGCGCTGCTCGATCAGCCCCATGTGGAGCAGGAGCTGGGCCTTGAGGGCGGGCAGGCGGTCAGGAGTGCGGGCGAGGGCGCGGGCGAAGTGCTCGAGCGCGTCGTCGAAGCGGCCCGCGTCGGCGAGGGACCAGCCGAGGTAGAAGATCGGGATGTCGCTCTGAGGCTCGACGAGGGCGGCGCGAGACCAGAGCGTGACCGAATCGTGCCAGATCCGCTCCTGGCGAATGGTGAGCGCCGACCAGCCGAGGAGGACGAGCGCGAGGGTCGCGAGCAGGCCGTGGGCGAGCGGGCGGGAGAGGCAGCTCGTCCGGGGCGCCCGACCACACCACGCCACCCCCGCTCCCACGAGAAGAGCCCAGCTCATGGACGCCGCGTACGTATAGCGGTCGGCGGCGATCTGGGGGCCGTTGTGAAAGAGCCCGGAGACGGGCAGCAAGAGCACGACATAGGCGACCCAGACGGCGAGTCCCGCGGGCCAGCGTCGGCGCCAGGCGATCAGAACGGCCGTCACGAGCGTGACCGCCGAAATGGACCCGAGGTAGACGGGATCCCACGGCCGAACCGGATGGAAGAGCGTGTAGAGGGGCGAGAGCGGCCAGGGCGCCACGGCTTTCGCGAGATAGAACACGAGCCCATACGCCGTGAGGGCCAGCCGCTGACCCAGGCCGAGGGTATCGAGGGCCGTCATGTTTCCGCGCTGTGCTCCCAGCGCGAGCATGAGGATGCCCACGGCGCCGCTCAGGGCGAGGAACGGCCACTTCTCGACGAGTCCCAGCCACACGACCCGGCCCGGCCCGCGGGGATGCGCGGGAGGCCGGCGACGAAGGGGATAGAGATCGAGGACGAAGAGGACGAGGGGCAGGCCGATCACGAGCGATTTCGAGAGCAGGGCCACGGCGAAGAGCCCGACCGACGTCCAGTACCAGCGCCGATCCAGCCGGCCGTCCGCGCCTTCGCGGACCGCGCGCAGGTAGGCCAGCGCCGTCAGGAGCGCGAAGAGACCCATGGTCACGTCGCGCCGCTCCGTCGCCCACGCCACCGACTCCACGCGCTGCGGGTTGAGCGCGAAGACGAGGGCGGCGGCCATCGCGCCCCGGCGGATGTCCCACCACGTGCTCGTTCCCCGATCCGCCGCCGTCAAGAGCGCCGCGGCCAGGCGGTAGACGAGGAGCGCGTTGGCCGCATGGAGCACTGCCGAAGTCAGATGATAGCCGCCTGGATTCAGCCCCCACGCCGTGTAGTCGAGGGCGAGGGTGAGCCACGTGACGGGAATATAGTGCCCGAGGTGCGCGGTGGTGAACATCCAGCGCAGATGGCTCCATCCCAGGCCGCGATAGTGGGGATTGTCGAGCAGATTGGCCTGGTCATCCCAGTTGACGAAGCCATTGCCGAGGATGGGAAGGAATACGGCCAGGGTCACCGCGGCCGGGATCAGGGCGAGCGTCCAATCGCGCCCTCGATGTCCGTGGGATGGGGCGTCGTCGATATGGCGCTCGGCGCGCCACCCATGCGGCGGGGCCGAGGTGTGTGCGGAGGGCTCCGTGGTATCGGCGTCGAGCACGCTGGATTTCATTCTGCCCTACCCCTTCGCAGCAGCTGCGCGCTTTTGTTGACGGTCCCCGAGGGCGCCGATAGTATGCTTTTCGCACGCTTGGACGGGTGTTCGCGGCGACAGAGCCGCGAGAGGAGAGGGACATGGGCGCGCGCAAGATCCTCGTCGTCGACGATGACCCGGAGGTGAGCATGGCCACGCGCGACTTCCTCGCCAGCAAGGGTCATGACGTCACGCTCGCCGAGGACGGGGTTCAGGCTCTCAAGCTTCTCGCCACCGTCAAGCCCGACGTGGTGCTCCTCGATGTCGCCATGCCCGAGATGGACGGCATGGAGACGCTGCGGCGCATCGTGGCGGGCTATCCGAACCTGCCCGTGATCATGGTCACGGCCAACGCCGACATCGAGATCACCTCGAAGGTGCTCCAGCTCGGCGCGGCCGACTATGTGCCCAAGCCTTTCGACCTCGACTACCTCGACCAGGCGATCAATATCCAGCTCTCCAGCGGCCGCGGCGCAGGCGGCTGAAAAAGGCCCATCTGCGGGAGTGCGGCGAGCGCCGCGGCGCCCGTCATTACCGGCAGCTTAGTCGGCGGTGGAGGTTGCCGTGGGGAGGCCCTCCTGGCCCGCGGGGTCGAGAGTCCGATCCACCACGGTGTAGATCTTGACGGGGATCTCCTTGCCCTTGACGGTGACCTCGCCCAGATACCGCGTGTCGAAGAGCTCCTTGACCTCGAGCCAGGTCGCCTCGCTGATGATCACGTGGACGTTGAAGTCCTTGGTGATGCCCTCGAGCCGCGAGCCCAGGTTGATGGTGTCGCCGATGGCCGTGTACTCGAGACGCTGGCGCGAGCCGATGGTGCCGACCACGGCGTCCCCCGTGTTGATGCCCACGCCGCAGCGGAGCTCGCTGCCGTGCTTGGCCGCAAAGCGCTCGGCGAGCGGCTGCAGGCGTCTCTGAAACTCCAGGGCCGTGCGCACGGCCTGGGCGGCGTGGTCGGGCGCCTCGAAGGGCACGTTGTACAGGGCCATGATGGCGTCGCCGATGTACTTGTCCACGGTGCCTCCGTGCACGAAGACGGCTTCCGTCATCTCCGAGAGGTACTCGCGCAGGAAGGTCACGACCTCCTCCGGCTCCATCTTCTCTGACATCGAGGTGAAGCCGCGGATGTCGGAGAAGAGCACGGTCATGCGGCGTCGCCCCGCCCCGAGCCCCGCGTCGTCCTTCTGCCGGACGATCTCCTTCACGACCGAGGGGGAGAAGAAGCGCGAGAGGCGCCGCTTCTCGACCTGCTCCTTCGCGAAGTTCTTGGCGACGACGCCGACGTAGGGCACGAGGAGAGCGATGGGCACCGGCAAGACCTCGACCCAGAAGCGCCCCCAGCGGAAGGCCCCATGGGTGCTCGCGACGTAGGCGACGGCGGAGGCCGACACGAGGAGCAATGCCGTGAGTGGCCGGAAGGCCGTGGCCGCCCACGCCGCCGCGCCGCCCGCCACGATGGCCAGCGCCGCCACGAGCCAGATGGGCGCTCGCCTGATCGGGATGCCGGAAAAAAGGGTGTCGAGGATATTGGCGTGGATCAGCACGCCCGGCATGGTGCGAAACGGCGCGAATGGCGTCGGGAAGATGTCCTGGAGGACCTGTGTGGTGGCACCGACGAGCACTATCTGTCCTTCGAAGACTTCCGGGGGAATCTCGCCGCTGACGATGCGTGAATAGGCGACGCGCGGAAAGGCGCCCGGCGGCCCCGCGTAGTTGATCAGGAGCTCAGGGTCTGCGGGCAGCGGGGCCGCCGGAATCCCGCGTGACTTGGCGATCCGATAGATCTGGAGATCGAATCCTGCCCAGTCACGTTCCTGGAAAGCCATCGTGAGCCTGCTGCGGCGGACGAACGCGTCGTGGTCCGTGATGATGTTCACGGGACCCCAGGCCGCCGCCTTCTCGCGGATCAGGGGCAGCGGTGGTTTGAGTTCTACCTTGTCTTTGATCCAGCCCTGGTCCTTAAGCTCACTCATGCCGGCCGCGAGGACGACCTTGCCCGAGCGTGCTATCGCCTTCGCGAGCGCGCGGTCATCGGCGGGCCCCATTGACGAGGGCTCAAAGAACAGGATGTCGAGCGCGATGACCGCCGGGTTACCGCGGCTCACGATGTCGATGAGCTTGGCGTGGAGGTCCCGAGGCCAGGGCCAGGGAAGATTGAGCTCGGAGAAGGAATCCTCGTCGATGGTGACGATGACTATGGGCGTCTGCGGAGTCCGGAATCCTCGCAGCGAGAACTGCGCATTCAGGGCCTTGAGCTCGTTGTTCGTGAGGAATCCCGAGACGTCGTAGGCGTCGGCCAGCGCCACGGCGAGCCCGATGAGGCCGCCGACCAGGATAGCGCGCCAGGGGATAGTGCTGAATGACACGGCGCTGACACCCTACCACGCGCGCTCGGGGCCGGCCAAGGCGGCACTGGGACAATTTGCTTCGCCATATCCACTCAGCCCTCGCCTCGCGGCCGAGCCGCTCAGCTCGAACTGCCACGTTGCGAGCGGGCCGACAAGCCCTCAACGTACGTTCCGTTGAGCCCTCGCCTCGTGGCTGCGCCCCTCAGCTCGAATGGCCACGTACGCCTCGGGTTGCCGGCCCGCTCGCGCGTGGCAGTCCGAGCTGAGGGCGTAGCCCGAGGCGAGGGCTGAGTTGATCTGGCTCGCAACTTGCCCCAGTGCCAGCGCCCAAACTGACCCACTACCACTCTTGCTTGGTCGCGTGGCGCGGGCTTAGAGTGTGGCAGCGCATGAAGGTTTCGGGGAATGCATGAGAGCGGGGACGTTCGTCAGCCGCGTCGTGTGGCTCGTGGTCCTCGCCTTTGCGGGCTACGCGGTCATCGCGGCCGGCTCCAGCTACCTTCAGGTGCGCAGCCTCGTCGACCAGGCCGTGGACGAGGGGAGCAAGGGTGTCCGCACCACCGCCGTGGCCGCCCCGCCCGGGGCCGCCCTGCAGGAATTCGCCACCGACACCCGCACCGCCCTCCTGCTCGGCGCTCGCCGGGTCGGATTCGACCTTCCGCCGCAGAAGCTCTTGATCGAACCCCGCGACGGGGGGATACGAGTCAGGTTCCACTGGAGCTACGTCCTGTGGACCGTGGCCGACGAGGCGGTCCTCGCTTTCCCGCTCTGGATCGACCGGACGTACACCCTGAAAGCGTGATCGCCCCACCCAGAGGAGTCCCTCGATGGCATCAGTCGATTGGAGCTATCACCGGAACGGCTGACAGACCTGCGCCAAGACGCAAGGGTTCCTTGCGAAGCGACGGATCACGGCCAAGACGCAGGTCGACGCCAAGAAGCAGACGATCAAGGGCGAGCAGGCCTTGAGCGTGCTCGCCGACGTGGACGAGTTATACGTGGCCAAGGGCAAGCGCGTGGTCCACGTGAACCTGCGATCGGGCCGGCCACCCAGGAGCGAGCTGCTGGAGCTGCTGCTCGGACCGACGGGCAACCTGCGGGCGCCCACGCTCAGACGAGGGCGCACTCTGCTCGTGGGCTTCGACGAGGCGACCTACAAGAAAGTGCTCGGCTAGCGTCCGCCGTCGGAGGCCGGCGCCGGCGGGGCCGTGCGGTCGCGTCGCCTCTTTTAGATGGGTCTTGGGATGCCTCCTGGTGGGCGGGCAGAGTCGTGCCCGACGGAGAGGCCGCAGGGGCCTGGGTCAAGCTCGCCTCGCTGTCGATATGGCACGAGCCTTGTACGAACGCACAGATAGAGCTCGCCGATCCCTCACCAGAAGGGTCATTCGCCGTCTCAGGCGGTTGACTTAGCGGCCAGGGTCGAGTTAGCCTCCTCGAGTGCCTCAAAATTGAGTGATCTGTCAACGCTTTGCGAGGATAGATGACGTGGATTTGGCCCAGGGCGAAGGGGGTTGGAGGCGGTGCGTAAGGTCTTTCCCAGCGTTGTAAAGGTTCCTGGCACCGACCCGGGTTGTGCCCGGCACGGTGTGGGGCGTCCGGCCGGGGGGCAGCAGCGCGGGTTCACGCTCGTCGAGGCTCTCATCGCGGCCTTGGTTGTCGGCACAGCGGCGATCGCCGTGGCGATGATGTTCGGGACGGCCCAGAATTTCGTCCATGCCGAAGGCGACAACCGCGTCGCCTTCTACGTGGCGCAGCAGCGCATGGAGCAGCTCCGCTCGACAGGCTTCGGCTCGACCAGTCTGCCGGATCCCAGGGAGGAGACGGCGGCGACCGGCGTGCAGATCGACAATTTCAGCGATGTCGACGCCGTCCCCGGCTTCAGGCGGCAGACCGTCATCACCGGGGTGTGCCCGGCGGACTATTCGGTGGCGTGGAACAGCGGCGGTTGCCCGACGAGCGGCCAGCTCCTGGCCAAACTCGTGACGGTGTCGGTGCGCGTGCTCGACGGCCCTACCAACTTTACTGACCCCGTGACTCAGCCGGTGGTGATCCAGGCCGTCCTGGTGAAGCGATGACTGCGCGCTCCCTGGTCGGCCTCTGGCGCGATGCTCGTGGGTTCACCCTCCTCGAGGCCGTCCTCGCATCGGCCATCTTCATGACGATTGTGTTCGGGATGGCGACGCTGTACACCACATCTCAGCAGGCGTACAACTACGGGACTTCCCAGGCCTATCTCCAGCGGGTCGGCACGCTCCTCCAGGAGCGGATCCAGCGAGAGCTCGTCGGATCGGTCGCGCTCCAGGTGGTCGACTGCGGCCCGAACTCGACGGCCAATCTCTCCGTGATGTACGTGACGCCGGGGGCGGGCGGATCTGGAGCGGCAGGCAGCCAGCGGGTGTTCTGCCTCTGGCAGCAAACGATCAGCACGCCGCCCGGCCCCCAGCTCTTTCGTTGCCAGCTCACGAATTTTGCCGTGGGCGCCAACTGCCAGGGCGGCACCACGGAAAACATGCTGATGCTCACCCAGAGCCAGATCTCCACGCAGATCGATGCCCCGCTGCGAGTCGCCAACACCCAGTTCATGCGGGTGGCCTGTCTTCCCGCTTCGTCCGGCAGCTGCGGTGATCCGGGGCGGCAGGTGGTCTCGCCGCTCGTGGATGTCCGCTTCGATCTGAGCGACGGCGTCAACTTCAGCGCGCAGGCCGGTATCACCGGCGTCCGGTTCGCCTTCAGCCTGACGCCGAGGAACTGAGCATGGCCTCGAGCCACGCGCGCGTCGGCACCTCCGCGATCCGGAGGCGGTCCCGTGAGCGGGGCAGCGCGCTGATCATCAGCCTCATGTTGCTGCTCGTCATCACCATCCTGGGCCTCGCCCTCTTCGACCTCGCCCAGATCGAGAACAAGTCCGCCGCCGCGAGCCTCGCCGACTATCGTGCCTTCGAGCTGGCCCAGGCGGGTATCGAGCGCGGGATCCGCGAGCTCCAGAACGGCTTCATCAACGACGCCTACGGATCAGAGAGCTGGAACGACGGCGTCAGTCCGGCGTGCACCCCCGCCTGCAATGCCAATACATACAGCACGCTCAATATCGCCAACACGACGATTCCCGCTCAGACGGTCACGAACTTCGGAGCCGATCCGGGCGGGAGCTACACCGTCGAGATCAAGCTGCTCACGGTCGGCGAGGCCAACAATCCGATCAGCGCGGGGTTCACCTATCCGCACGGCCTGACGTGCTTCTCCGCCAGCACCAAGGCCCTCATCGATCCCGTGCCCGCCACGGATGTGTGCGACAACCTCGCCTTCCTGCGGAGCACGGGCACGGTCAACGGGCCGCCGGGATACTCGCGCTCTCGCACGATCCAGGTGCTCGTCCGGGCCAGCAGCACCTCCCCCTTTGCCGCGGGAATCACCGTGGGCGGAGGCGACGGTCTTGGGAACCCGGTGATCGCGGGCCGCGTCAATTTCGCGGGAAGCGTCAATGTCTTGGGCAATGTCAACAGCAACCCAGCCATCCGGCTCATCCAGGGAAGCCAGATGTGGAACAACTGGTCCCAGCTGGACCCAACGAGCATCACGGCGATGAAGCGCCGACAGAAGATCTGTCCCCCTGGCGCGGACTGCACCGGTGGAGCCAACTTGGTCGAGTCACTTGAGGCGGACCTTCGTGTCTACTCATTTGGAACCGTAACGAATCCGCTCATTGCTCTGTTCAATGGGTCAAGTCTCGGCCAGGCTGGCGTGACCGCGTGCTATGGCATGGGTTGCCCTGGATCTGGACGCATCGGCAAAGGGCCGCTCGACGGCATCTATGTGGGAGATGGTTGCCCGCTGCCCTGCACAAGCACGCCATTCAACTTGGCCGGTGGCTCGACCCTTACGGTAGACGGGAACAATATCACGAAACCCTATCCCTTCCGCTTCCCCGGTCCACCGCTTTCGCGAGCGGACATCGCCACGCCGACATTTCCGGACATGACCAGCCCTGTAAGCATCAGCGGAATTCCCTACGCCAACTACCTGGCAAATTTCTGGGCCACCCATGCCCAGGCCATGAATGGCGGCACGTATCCGGATATAGGTAATTCATTGGGGGGCAGTGGACCGAGCGGCGGCCTCGACATTACCGTTCTCGACTTCGCCGACGCCGTGAGCTGGACAGACGCAGCCGGTAACCCGCAGACGGGATGGATTTGCTGGTACCAGTTAAGGAATACGCTTGGGTTCATAGGCAACGGGAACAACTGTGGAACCCCCGACACGGCTCCGGGGAAGTACCTGACTCCGGCCAATCCCATGCTGATCAATGGCAACCATCAGTTCATCGTCAATATCCCAGGCATCACTTATCGCGGCGCGGCCATCTGGAGTACGCGGCAGATCAGGCTCGAAGGAGGCCTTACCGCCTTCAGCGACGGAGCTGGCGCAGCGCAGTGCATTACTGACTGCTTTCCGGACAACCACCTCCTCGTCCTCATGAGCGATTTTCAAGCTCAGATAGCCATGGGGCCTGTGGGTGTGAACCGAATCATGGCGTTCATCTTCATAGGTCTTTCGCAAGACCAAACGCTTGCCGCACAGCGGAGCGGAAACCTCGTAGGTGCCGTAGCGGGTAGGGTGACCCTCTGCTTCAACGGCGCCGCCGCGGGCTCCTGCAGCACACCCGGCGCCGGCGGCCCGCCGCAGTTCTTCCAGGCCAACATGTACGACCCGAGGAATCTCCCCGCCGCGCTTTTTGCACCTTCGGGACTCTCCGGGGAGCGCTGGCGGGTCACCCCCGTGCCCCGCTTCTGGCTCGAATGCCGGGTGGGCCCGACGGACACGCTGCCGACGACCCCGTCGGGAGCTTGTTCCTACCAATAACTTGACGTTTTCCTTGGGGTTTTTCGGAATCGGCTGCTATAGTCGAACCCCTTAAGCAAGCTCACGGAGTGAATCGGCCGGCCGCTCACGGGGAGCAGGCTGGCTTGCGGCTCGGGGGGGTATGCTCCGGAATTTCTTGCGACGACGGCGGGTGGTCGGACTGGACATCGGATCCGGTTCGATCAAGGCATTGGCTCTCGAAGGTCGAGGCGCAGACGTCGCCATTACCGGTCTCGGCAGCGCTCCGGTGGCGGTAGATACGCAAGGTCAGCAAGTCAATCAGGCCATTCACCTCGCCATGGCCGACGCGGGCGCCGACGGCGAGCCCGTCATCGCCGCCGTGGGCGGACCCGAGGTCGTCATCCGGCAGGTGACATTGCCGCCGCTCCCTGCCTCGCGCATCATTCCCGCCCTCGAGATGCAATATCGCGAGCTCGGATTGCTGCCGCCCGACGAATCCGTCCTGGATGCTCAGATCCTCAGGCAGTCCAAGGATGACAGCACCAACGAGATCCTGTCCGTGAGCGTGCCCCGCGGCCTCGTCGACGAGCGAACCCAGCAGCTCAGGCAGGCCTCCGTGGACCTCCAGATGCTCGACGTCGAGCCGCTCGCCATCCTCAATGGCGCCCTGGAGCTGACGGGCATGGAGTCGGGCGAGCTGCTCGTGGTCGTCAGTATCGGGCGCCAGAACTCGGTGCTCTGTCTCTTCAGCGAGCAAGGGCCGGTGGTCGCGCGCTATCTCGACGTCGGCGCGGAGGCCTTCACCGAGCAGATCCGCGTGGCCTTCCAGCTCTCCCCGTACTCGACGGAGACCTTCACGCGCACCATCGCGCCCGCCGAAGCGCCCAAGGCCGAGACGGCGTGCCGCGAGGTGGTGGAGCGAATGGCCGAGGACATCCGGCTCTCGCTCACGTTCTACCGCACCGAGTATGATCGCGAGAGCCTGCCGCGCTACGCGCTCGGCGGTTGGGCGGATATCCCGTACATCGGACGCTGGCTCGCCGACCGTCTCGGCCTGTCCGCCCCCTTCGAGATCATGGATCCGCTGCAGGCCCACGAGGTGCGGGCGCCTTCGATCGGGGATACGCCGCGACTGCCCGGCCCGCAATTCCTCCAGGCGTTCGGCTTGGCCCTGAGGGGGCTATGAGCACGCGCTTCAGCATCGACCTGGCCCATCCGGGCCACGTGGCCGACACGTGGCAAGACTGGTTCATCGGTCCGCAGGGCCGTCGGCGCTGGGTCATCGCGGCCGCGGGCTGCGGTATCGTGCTCGTCGTCGTCATCGCGCTGATCCTGCCCACGCGGATCCGGCTCTCCCAGGACGTGGGCGCGATACCGAGACTGCGCGCGGATCTGGCTGCACGCCAAGGTGACCTCAACGTCCTCCGGGCGAATCTCCAGGCCTTGTCCTTGGAGGCGAGGCGTCAGGTGAGATGGGCCGAGATGCTCAATGCCTTCCGGCAACAGATTCCGGCCACCCTCAAGCTGCAAAAGGTCGAGGTGGGCGCTGTGCCGGCGGCGAGCACGACGGCTCCGCCGGGCCAGGCCCAGCCCGTAGGGGCGCCGCCCGCCGCGGCCAGTGAGCTTCGCATCGAAGCGGTCACGCCCCTCCGGCCGGGGCCGCCGCCTCTCATTGAGATCGCGCAATTCATGGGCGGCCTCATGAAGGATCCAACCGTGGGTAGGCGCTATCAGCTCAAGAGCTGGGAGATCAAGCAGGCGGGCGGGGCAGGCTCGCAGGCGGCGGGTGAGCGCGAGCAGCTCCTCGTCCTCATCGTCCTGTCCGAGAAGTTGCGGTGAGGGAGCGCGAGCTGGCCATTCTCTGGATTGCGATGGCCGTGATCTTCGGGGTCAGCCTCCTTGGGCTCCTCCAGTACTCGCGCTCGCTGCGGACGAGCGGAATCCAGGCCGCCGCGGAGCGGGCGCGTCTGACGGCGGCCATCGAGCAGAAGCAGAAGGAGATCCTGGGCGAGATGAAGTCGAACGCGGGCGTGCTCCAGGAGATGACCTGGTCCGGCACCACGGGCGATCCCGCCATCTTCCTCTCGCGCGTGGCCGAGCTGGCCGAGGGCTCGCGGCTCCGCGTGCTGGGGGTAGGTCCCCTCGAGCAGCAGACCACCCCACAGTTCAGCAAGTCATGGCACGCTCTGACCGTGCAGGGGCCGTTCCAGGATCTGGTCGAGCTGGCGAGCCGTGTCGAGAGCGACCGGGGCACTCTCGAAGCCATGGCCATCGAGGTGCCGCAGCGTACGACCCAGGCGGCGGCGCTTCCAGGGCAACGGGCCGCTTCCATCAATCCCGAGATCCTGGCCCGCTTCCGCGTCCCCGCCCTCCAGCTCACCCCAGAAGCGCGGAAGATCGTCGACGACGCCGCCCGCGCGAGCGGGGTGTCCCTCACGCCCCCCACGCCGCAGACCGGGCTCGCGCTGCCCGTGCCCTCGCCGGCCTCCGAGTATCGGGATCCCTTCGCCTTCGGTCCCTCCGCGGATCGGCCACGCGCCGAGCAGGCCTCGGTGCCGCGGGCCCTGTTCAACCTGCAGGGCATCGTCGGATTCCCGGGCGGTCACGTCGCCATCCTCAACAACCAGATCGTGCGCGCGGGCGATCGTCTCGCCGGCCACACCGTGGAACACATCACGGACTCAGCCGTGCTGCTCCGCCAGCCCGACGGGACGCCACGCCGCCTCTCGCTCGTGGACATCGGCGCCGTCGGCAGTCAGAAGCAGCCCTCCGCCGCGGGCAAGCCAGCAGAGCCGGGCGGACCGTCCGGTCCGCCGCCGTCAACGCCCCCGCCGCCGGCAGGTAGCGCTCCCGCACCTCCGGTACCCGCGCCCCCGACCCCGGCTCCGCCTGCTCCAGGCGGACCAAGGAGGTAAATCGAGCCATGCGTTCGTGGACGAAGACGACCCTGGTCCTCGCCGCCGTATTCGTCCTGCCGCTCCTCCTGGCTTCTCAGGCGGCCGGACAGGCTCCCCCTCCACCGGCTCCGCGGCCGGGCACCTGCTACGACCGCCTGCCCCCCGACCCCATCAACCTGAGCCTGCGCGATGCCAGCACCCAGAGCACCCTCCGGCTCCTCGCGCAGAACTACAAGGTCAACATGGTGGTCACGGACGATGTGACGGGTACGGTGACCCTCGACTTCTTCCGCGCACCGGTACGCGACGTGTTCCAGGCCATCCTCGACGCGAGCAGCCTCGTGTGCGTGCGTCAGGGCGAGCTGTTGCGCGTGAGCACGGCCGACCGGCTGGTCAAGGACGAGAAAGGGCGGGCGGACGCGCAAGTTCTGGGCGCCACTCGCGACCTCGAGGTCAGCAAGCGCATCGCGGACATCCAGAAGCAGGCGGCCGACGCCGCGGTCCAGACGGCGGCCTCGGAAGTGCAGAGGAAGCAGGCGGACCTTCTCGCGAAGCGAGGCGACATCAAGCAGGAGATCATCCGGCTGAAGTATGCCGACGCAGGCGTCATCGCCAAGACGGTGGCGGCCATGGTGGGCATCGGTCCCAACGTGACCGTGTCTCCCTGTCGCATCAGGAAGCAGGACGACAAGATCGCGGTGGAAGCCGTGGATCCGCAAGGCGGGGGGGGGACGAGCCTGACCGCGGAGCAGGAGCGGACCGTCGTCAATCTCGCCCGAGCGAGCAATCCCTACGCGCCATTGTTCGGGGGACCGGGTCAGACTCAGCCCGGCGGCGCGGCGCAACAGCCTGGATATACGGGCCCGCCGGGCGGGCTGGGCGCGATGCCGCCATTCTCCGCGCTGTTCGGACCGCCGCCCCCCGTGCCAGTTGTGCCTCCGGAGTTTCAGCCTGGTACCGGGTTCTCGATACTGACGAGCAGCGAGAACTCGCCGGTCGTCCGCACGGATTGCCCGACCAACAGCCTGATCTTGCGTCTCTATGATGACCAGCTCACGCGCGTGCGGGAGGCCCTGGATCGCCAGCTCGACTTGACGCCTCACCAGGTGAAGATCGAGTCGCGTATCGAGAATCTGAACCGCGACGACCTCTTTGCCATGGGCGTTCAGTGGGGTGGGGGCGGCCTGTTGGGAGTCAACAGTCGCACCGTGGTTGTGGGCCGTGGCTTCACGAGCAACCAGACGAGCACGACGGGGATCGGGACGTCGGGTATCGGAAGCAACCAGATCAATCCGAACCTCAATCTCGGCTCGGTGATTCCGGTGGACCCCGCGACGGGGCTTGGCACCGCCGGGAACCTGGTCAACCTGCCCATCGGGACCCTCCTCGAGTCGAGCGTGCCCGCCGGCGGCGGCGGCATAGCTTTTGGGATAGTGGGCAGTCGTCTGAATCTCAATCTTGCCCTCGAGGCTCTGAAGTCGCAGGACCGGTCGCAGACCCTGGCGCGCCCGGAGGCGGTGGTCGCCGAGAATCAGAAGGCGCTCATGTCCCTGGGCGAGCAGATTCCCTACGCGACGGTGAGCGCGGCGGGCACGCAGGTCCAGTTCAAGGACGCGCTGCTCCAGCTGGAGGTGATCCCGACCGTCATCTGCCGCGATGAGGCGCAGGCCGCCAAGAACGGCGGGCTGTACAAGCTCAAGATGGCCGTGCTCGTCACGAACAACTCGCGCGGACCAACGGTCAACTTCGGGACCCAGCTGGGTAGCCCACCCGCCATCGACACGCAGAAAGTCCAGACCGAGATGGCCATGATGGAGGGCCAGCGTCTCGTCATCGGCGGCGTCCACCGCATCATCAGCCGACTACAGGATCGCAAGGTGCCGCTCTTCGGTGACATTCCCGTCATTGGCTGGCTGTTCAAGCAGAAGGCCACCGACGATGCGAAGCGTGAGTTGGTCATCTTCCTGACGCCGACCGTGATCTCGACCGAAGCTCCGGCACTCACCCCGGCCTGCCCCGCCCCGGCCCCTACCCGGGCCATGGCCAAGTAGGAGACATTCATGCAGCTCTCCGAAATCCGTCGGCGGTAGGCGCCATGTACGAGGCGTTCTATAGCCTCGAGGACCCTCCGTTCGTCCTGACGCCGGACCCGCGGTTTCTCCTCCGGTCGAAGGGACACCACGAGATCCTCGCCGCCCTCCTCTACGGCATCACGAGCCAGAAGGGGCTCATGGCCCTCGTGGGCGATGTGGGCACGGGCAAGACCACGCTCTGCCGCGCCCTCTTGCGCGAGCTGCCGGATAGCGTGCAGAGCGCGCTCGTGCTGAACCCGCACCTCTCCGACGCCGAGCTGATCGGGACCATTCTCGACGACCTCGGGGTGGAGCGCCGGGGCACCGCCAAGGGCGAGCTGATGGCCACCCTGTCGCAATACCTGCTCGCCGCGGGCAGCGAGGGTAAGACGGTCCTCGTGATCGTCGACGAGGCGCAGCAGATGAGCGTGGAGTCTCTCGAGCAGATCCGTATCCTCTCCAACCTCGAGACGGCCACGCGCAAGCTCCTGCAGATCCTCCTCGTGGGCCAGCCCGAGCTCGAAGAGAAGCTCAAGCTCAACGAGCTGCGCCAGCTCGACCAGCGCATCGGCATCCGCTGCTATCTGAAGCCTTTGCCGCGCAAGGAGACGTACCGCTACGTGGAGCACCGCTTGCGCATCGCGGGGCTGCCCGGGGCGCTGCCCTTCACGCGCTCCGCGCTCGGCAAGATCCATCAGTACAGCCACGGCATCCCGCGCGTCATCAACCTCGTGTGTGACCGCGCCCTGATGGCCGGCTACAGCAATCGAGTCCGGGAGATCACCCCGACCCTCGTCACGAGCGCCGTGCGCAATCTCGAGGGCGGCCGTCACGGACGCAACCGCTACACGCGGACCTGGTCGTCCGGGGGCAAGCTGCGTCGCGCCGCGGTCGTCGCGGGCGCCCTCACCGTCCTCCTGGGCGCGGGCGGCGCCGCCGCGTACTGGGGCGGGTGGCATCCAGGCCCCCTCAAGCTGACGGGGCGCTTCGCCAAGCCCGCCCCGGACCCGGCGCCCGCGGCGATCACGCCCGCGGCCACGGTACCCGAGGCGTCCGCTTCCCCGGCGCCCCCGTCTCCCGTGGCACCCGCGCCGGCATTCCCCGCGCCGATATCTCCAGCGTCGGCGCCCATGATCGCACCCACCCGAGCGGCTCAAGAGGTAGGCGCGCGCCCGCTTCTTCCTCCGACGCCCGAGCCCACGGCCACACCCGTCCCGCAGTCCGTGCCCAGCGTGGCCGCGCTGACTTCGAGCGGCACACCGGCGCCTGAGTTCATGCCCGCGGTACCCGCGACGCCTCGCCCACTCCCGGCGCCCGTCGCTCCCCGCGTCGCCCCGCCCGCGTCTCCTTCCGTGACGGCTTCCGCGGTTGCCCTCAGGGCTCCCATCGACACGAAGCTGAGCAGTCCCATCCTCGAGGCCCAGCGCCAGCTCATGACCCGACTGCTCAGGCTGTGGGGAGTGGTGGACGCCTCCGCCGATCGAGCGCTCCCGGCATGGCCGACGTTGCCGGACGGCAGCCTCGACATCGCCGGAACAACGGCGCGCTATCAGCTCGCGGCGACGTATCTGCCCTCGACGTCGCTCGGCGATCTCCGGGCCATCGGGCTGCCCGCGCTCGTCGAGCTCGCCGAGGCGCCGGCGGGGCGCCCCTACCTGCTGAGATCGATCGGGGCCGAGACGGCCGCCCTCATCTCCCCGTCCGGCGAGGAGGCGCGCTTCGCCCTCAACTCGCTCGATCCCGCGTGGACACGCTCCGCCTGGATCGTGTGGCGCAATGTCGATCAGCTCCCGCCTGATCCCTGGCAGGCCATGAACCCGACGGTGCTCACCACCATTGCCCTGCGCCTTCAGAAGCTCGGCTACCTGACGGGGCCTCTTCCCGGGACCTATGACGGCCGATTCCAGCAAGCGGTGCGGCGCTTCCAGAAGGCGGTGGGGGGACTCCAGGAGGATGGCGTGGTCGGCCCGCGGACGACCATGGCGCTCTCGCGCGTGGTCGGCGGCCGCTTCGGCCCAACCATCCTCGAGGGTGGCGCCCAGTGAGCCGTCTGGCTGACCGTCTGATGGGCATGGATGAGCGCCGGACGCCCCGACCTGGCCTGGGGGGTATCCCCCATCTGGGGGAGTCGGCCGAGCCACGCCGTCAATGGCTTATCGCGGGGACTTTGGTTATTCTGGTTCTGATGGGTATTCTCGCCGCCGGGATCGTGCTTCGACCCCATCGGATCTCGTCCCGGTCCGTCGTCGAGCCGCTCAGAGCGGCCACCGCAGCCGATGCGGCGGCACTCGAGGTGCCCCGAGCCGCGCCCGTCGCGGATCGGGTGGCGCGCCTGGTGCGCGAGGGCACCGACGCCGCGCAGAGCGGCCAGACGGGCGAGGCCACCACCGCCTTCCGCAAAGCCGTCGACCTCGACCCCACCGATGCCGAGGCCTGGAACAACCTGGGCGTGGTCCTCGTTCGCGCGGGCGACACCGGCAAGGGAATCGAATGCTTCCGCCGGGCCCTGCGAGCTGTCCCGACCCACTCCGAGGCCCACCGCAATCTCGCCGTGGCCCTCGACCGGCAAGGGCGGATGGCGGAGGCGACGCGACACTACCGCGCGTTTCTCTCGCAGAAGGGCGCCGACGGCGTCGAGCGCGCTCAGGTGCTCGCCCGCCTCGAAGAGCTGGGAGCGCGCAGGGCGAGCGAATGAGCACGGCACCCGATCGCTGGGCGTGGAGCCCGCTGGGCCAGATGCTCGTCAACGACAAGCTCTTGTCCACCGAGCAGCTCAACCAGGCCCTGGAGCGGCAGCGCAAGACCCGGGAGCGGCTGGGTCAGATCCTCATCGACATGAAGCTGATCGACGAGGACATCCTGCTCAAGTACCTGGGCGCGCAGTTCCGCAAGGATCCGATCACGCGTCAGGAGCTCGGCGAGATCGACCCGGAGGTCGTCAAGCTCGTCCCCGAAGAAGTGGCGCGACAGTACGGAGTGATCGCTTCCCAGCGGTCGGGCCGACGGCTCATCGTCGCCACCGCCGACCCGCTGAACGTCATGGCCATGGACGACCTCCGGCGCGCCACCGGCCTCGAGGTGGATTTCCGGATCGGCCCGGCCGGCGCGATCCAGGAGACGATCGAGAAGGCCTACCGGAAGGTCACGAAAGTGGTCAGCACCGAGGGGCTCGAGGATGCTCTCAAGGTGGATCTCGGTCTCAACATCGGCCCGGCCACGTCCGCGCTTCCCGAGGGCGTGGTCGACATCAAGCAGCTGCAGACGCAGGCCGACGATCCGCCCGTGGTGCGCGTGGTCAACTACGTGCTGGGTCGCGCGGCCCTCGACGGCGCCTCCGACATCCACGTGGAGCCCCACGACGACCGCACACGCGTCCGGTACCGCATCGACGGCCTCCTCTTCGATCTCCTCGAGATCCCGCGCCAGCTCCATCTCGCCGTGGTCTCCCGCATCAAGATCATCTCCCGGCTCGACATCGCCGAGCGGCGCCTGCCCCAGGACGGGAGCTTCTCTTCCCGCATCCACGGCCAGGAGTTCGACTTCCGCGTCTCCACCCTCCCCACCCTCTATGGCGAGAAGGTCGTGCTCCGGCTCCTCGAGAAGGCAGCGGTCGTCGAGCGCTACAGCATCGAGAACCTCGGCTTCGAGCAGGAGCAGCTCGAGCTGTTCCTGAAGGGCGTGCGGCGCCCCTGGGGCATGGTGCTCATCACCGGTCCCACGGGCAGCGGCAAGTCCACCACCCTCCACACCGCGCTCAAGCTCATCAAGTCGCCGCGCAAGAACATCGTCACCGTCGAGGACCCCGTCGAGTACCGTCAGCCCGGCATCCAGCAGGTGCAGGTGAAGAGCGAGATCGGCTTCGACTTCGCGCGCGCGCTTCGCTCGATTCTCCGCCAGGATCCCGACATCATCATGGTCGGCGAGATCCGAGACCAGGAGACGGCGCAGATCGCCGTCAAGGCGGCCCTCACCGGCCATCTCGTGCTCTCGACCCTGCACACCAACGACGCCGTGTCCACGCTGATCCGGCTCGTCAACATCGGCGTGGAGCCGTTCCTCGTCGCCTCCGCCGTCAACGTCGCGGCCGCCCAGCGCCTGGTGCGCAAGATCTGCAAGGACTGCAAGGAGCCGTACCGGCCGAACGCGGACGAACTCGCCCTCTTCGCGCCGGATCCGGGTCCCGAGGTGCTCTACCGCGGCCGCGGCTGCAAGAGCTGCCGAAACGTCGGCTACGCGGGCCGGATGGCCCTCTACGAGGTGTTTGCCATTGACTCCGAGGTCCGGCGCATGCTGATCGACGGCGCCGATGGAGACAAGATCCAGCGCTACGCGATGGGGTCGGGGATGGTCACGCTTCGCAAGTGCGGCTTCCGCCAGGCGGCGCGGGGCCTGACGAGTCTCGAGGAAGTCCTCACCGTGGCCGCGGACCTGGATTAAGCCATGCCCGTCTTCCTGTACGAGATCGCCGATCGCAAGGGTGCGGTGAGTCGAGGCACCGCGGAGGCGGCCGAGCAGACCGAGCTCATCAACCGCTTCCGCGAGCGGGGACAGGTGGTGCTGTCCCTCCGGGAGACAGCGGGGGCGCGGGCCGCCATGAGCGGAATCGGGATGGAGTCGGTGGCCGAAGGCTTCCGCCAGTCCTTCAAGCGGATGTCCAGCGGCGTCAACCTCAGCATCATCCTGCTCTTCACCGGACAGCTCGCGGCCATGCTGGGCGGCGGGCTTCACCTCGTGCGCATCCTCACCGCCCTCGCCGCCGAGTCGACCCACAAGGTGTTCAGCAAGGTCCTCGAGCGGGTGCGGGACGACATCACGGCGGGGGCGACCTTCGCCGACTCCCTCTCGCAGCACCCCCACGTCTTCAACCGCCTGTACGTCTCCATCGTGCGGGCGGGCGAGGTGTCGGGCTCTCTCCCCGCGGTGCTCGACACGCTCACTACCTATCTGGAGAAGACTGAAGCCATCCGGCGCAAGGTCAAGGGCGCCATCGCCTATCCCGCGGTGATCCTGACCGTGGCGACCCTCATCGTCATCTTCATGATCGTCAAGATCGTGCCCGTCTTCGAGAGCGTGTATGCGAAAGCGGGCGCCATGCTCCCGCTGCCCACGCGAATCCTGATCCAGATCAGCAACATCATGCGGAACTGGCTGCTCCTCGTCATCCTCGCCGTCCTCGTCCTCGCCGCCCTCCTCTTTGCCGTGTACCAGACCTCCGGAGGGCGTCGCTTCTTCGACACCTGCAAGCTCAAGATGCCGCTCTTCGGTAGCCTCATTCGCAAGTCCATCCTGGCCCGCACCTGCCGAACCTTGAGCGTGCTCCTCAATGCCGGCATTCCCCTCATCGAGGCCATGGAGACGGTGGCGAAGGTCTCCGGCAACGCGGTGATCGAGCAGGCGCTGACGGATGCCACCCAGCGCATGCGCGACGGCGGCACCATCGCGGAGACGCTGCGCCACACGGGTCACTTCCCGAGCATGGTCACCCAGCTCGTGTCCACGGGCGAGGAGAGCGGCACCCTCCCCGGCATGCTCGCTAAAGCCGCCGCCTATTACGAGCAGCAGGTGGACCAGTCCGTGGCCACCCTCTCCTCGCTCATCGAACCGATCATGATCGTGATCATGGGCGGCATCGCGGGAGGCGTGATCTTTGCCCTTTACCTGCCGATCTTCAATCTCGGGCAGGCGATGAGGGGCGGAGTCAGGTAGCGGCGCCGCCAACCATGACGAGCCCGGCGAATCCTTCGTACCGCATGTCGCTCCGGCTCTACGTGGTGTTCTCGCTGCTCATGGCGGCGGCGGCGGCGGCGAGCGGCCTCTTCATGCTCTACCTCGCCCGTCCCTTCGCGGCGGAGCTCTCGGGCTCCCAGACCCGCCAGCTCACCGTGCTCCTCTTCACGGGCTCGGCGGTGGCCGGCGCGCTTGCCGCCAT
>Ga0137397_10000305_pt1 | contig 33268 bp, 39 predicted proteins | sample czorhiz116metaG_FD_106658 | JGI IMG/M metagenome (GOLD analysis project Ga0137397, IMG submission 106658) | Vadose zone soil microbial communities from Angelo Coast Range Reserve, California, USA - czorhiz1.16 metaG | ecosystem: Environmental > Terrestrial > Soil > Vadose zone | place: USA... | reverse complement strand
TCAACCGGCTTGTCAGCCAACTGAGATAACGGATAGTCCGATTACCAAACAACTTCCGAGCCCCAAGGCGCGGAGCGACAAGCGTCGTTCCGTCTTCTCCGAAGTTGCTTCCTCTCTCACCCCAATACTCCAGTCACCATTAGATGTTGAAATGCCGTCCCCTGTCGGCGATGCGGCCAATTTTGTTATTGTAGACGGCATCGTGAAGTATGCAAATTTGCAAGCGTTGGTTTCCATCCTCACGAACCCGAAACCAAACTCCAACATAAGACATTTGGACCAACTCCACGACGCCTTTCTTCTCTGTTTCCGATGCTTCAGCACGCCTGCGGATGTTGTGAATGCTCTCATAGCGAGATTCCAACATCCTCGACCTGAACACCTGACAAAGGAACAAGAAAATGCTTGGCCTTTTCACCTGCAGGCCATTCGTCTTCGTGTGGTAGATGTCCTGCGCGCCTGGGTTGAGACGTACTGGGTCCATGAAGATGATCGCCAAGCAGCGCCCTTGATACAACACTTTGTCGAGTCGACGGTCGAGCTGCAATGGTCGGAGACCAGCAAGAACATCGCCCAGAGTTTGAGACGGCACTTCCTGGTGCCCAATCATCCCAACATGCGCTCTGATACTCGACACCCACAAGCGTCTAATAGCGCTGCCGTTAGAGTGAAACTTGCAGAACATCGCCAAAACTTCGTCGGTCTGCTCGATACCTACGCCGTGAAGGCTCTTCGCAGTTCTTCAGACGACGCGCTGAATTCTGCGACCTTAGTAGACGATCTCGTCCGAAACGAGGACGTTCCTCATGTTCTGAATTTCAGCTCGGAGCAACACTGCATGGAACTAGCTCGCCAGCTAACGCTCTTTATGTCCATCGAATTTCGCAAAGTGGATTCTGAGAAGCTATGGCATCACTTACGTAGGCAGTGTCATGATTGTGACGCAGAACAGAAAGTCAAGCTGCTTCAACTGCACGCGCTAGCGTTGCAGGTATGGACTGCTAGAAGTGTCGTCGAACAAGACCACCCAGAGACTCGAACGGGGGTCCTGAATTTCTTCATTTCCCTGGCCTTCGTGAGCTCCTTTCCTCAATCGTACCTGCTGACCCAACATCTAACACCCTTTTCTGGCTCAGCGCTTCCGGAAGCTGCGGAACTTCAGCGCACTTTGCGCCGTCTATAGCGGTCTGGTGTCTGGTTTCATGGAGAAGCTCTCCCAAGAAAGTCTGGTAGGTGGTATGTTGTGCGCTTTTGTCCATGGTAACCCGTTGTTCCCAGCCAGTGCCAGGGGCGACGAAAAGTGCGCTCCAAGATCTCTGCCAGCTGGTCAGAGAGGCTCGCAGCGACCACGAACTAGCCGTCGATTGTCATAAACCAACAATTCCTCAAATTGGTGAGTGCGGTATGATCCTCGACCGAGCAAATCTAATCCGGATGTGTCCCAGAGTGGTTTCTGGATGGCTTCAGATCGCTTATCGGAAGGCAACGTCATGCTCCGGTGCCACGCATGTTGAAAAACGCAGTGGATATTGAGAATTACTGCAAAGTCTCGCGGATCGTTCGCAGTGAGCATCTTGATAATCATCCTTTAGACCTACGACTCGACTCAATCGCTCCTTCTAGGCATGGAGAAGTGTCACATACCTTACGCATCTGTAGTGCGCGCGGGTCGCTTGCAGGCATGGATTTCCAAGTCCCTTTTCGACGTCTCTGAACAATATCTTGATGAAGGGCGCGCCTGGGTGGAATCGCGATGGTTCGTGGACGCTCACTTTACTTGCAGTGACCTGGTCTAACACGATTTTAGCGATACCATCGAACGAAGAGGATCACCTAAACCAAAACTCTTTGTCCAGTGCATTCCGCTCCCGTTGATCGGGAAAGAGACAGCAGCGTTTACTCGGACGCCCGCCGAAATCATCCAATTTGTTCCTGAACTGTTGCCCGGTGCTCCCGAGTCCTATGCGCAGGGCGAATCCAGACTAGTCAGCGATCCTTCGTAACATCCTGGATCTTTTTCGCCCACTTGAGTTCGACAATGTCGTTGAACTTGCATGCGCCGCATTCCCTTGCCGCACTGTAAATTGGGGTCCCTCAGGTTTTTTCGCCTTTCCGTGCTTCTCGTTACCCACCGCCCTTGTTTTTCCCGATCACGTCGTGGTCGTGCTACGCAGTAGCAAATAAAACCAAGCTGACCGATCATCGGGTCCACTCCTCTCCTTCAGTGTCCCGCGTCTTCGCCCGGGCCCAGGCAGGGTTTCCTTTGTCGGTGTGAGGTATAAACGCCCTATCTAAATATATATCTTTCAGTTATAGGGAAAATAACTACGTACCCATTGATATATGTTCCCCCTACCACACAACAAACGAAGGTATAATTACTGAAAAGGGTTCCTCTGAAGTGATAGTTACGGCTATGAAATTTGCCCAATGAAGGGCCAATGACAACTTACGCGTACTACGCCGTGACTCGGACTCGCACCAACAGCCCGGCCTCATTCAGTTAGGACTTCAAGATATCTCAAGGCCCAGGGTCTCCCATCCTGGAGGGGTAGGTCGCAATGCGTATTTCTGAAGTGCGCATAGGCGCATCCAGGCCACAGATATTTAGAGGGGGTGTCTGTGCTGTCAGTGTGCAGCCGCGGCTCATCAGGAAACGTCTCGGCTGCTTAAAACGCTTAATAAACCTTAATCGCCCTCCTTACTGGATTTAGCGTCCTTAGCGACGTCGGCAAGGTCGCTAAGTGAAGCTAAGCGGCCGAGACGTTTCCTCAGGCTGATGCCCTGTCAGTGCCAGTGTCGCGGCGCAGCGTCCATACGGGTGACTAGAAGCGTATGATACGTGGCTTGGGAAAGGCTCTGGCATTGCGGGAAGTGGCGTACCACTCCAGGATATTTTTTGGCTTTGTTGAGACGCATAATTTACGTTCAAAGCGTCAATATGTGGTAAGGTTCACGCCGTTTGCCTCACACCTACAAGTGCGTATGTACTGGCAGAGTTCCTGTACGCATTTGCGCAGTTCCTCAACGCGGAATCGCAGATGACAGATAGTCCTAACATTCTCCATGTGAGTACTATAAAAAAGACCTCGTCTGGAAGGGGCAAATTAACCATGTTTTACGACTACCTAGCCTATGCGATGGCACCGAATTCCGTGGCTTCCCCACAGTTATGATGCGGCTCATGGCTTGGTGCCGACTCTTGTGACACGGAAAGTGTTATTTTCCAGGTGCCCGAACCGCAGTAACAGTGCCAACGCCAGCTCCACAACGGAGCGACTAGCCACTCCACCGGAGCTTAGTTGTGACGCAGATTTGCGTCCGTACTCGCACACTTTGACATGTGGATCAACGTTTCTTTGCCACATTTCCCTGCGTAAACCATAAAACGATCGCACATAAACCTGCTTGTCCGCACCGTCTGAGAAACTCGCTTATTTTTTCTTTCTCCCAAAAATCATGCCCTTGTCTATCGTTGTTCCCATGGCTCCTGATCTCCTCTATCATCGCGATGGTCGCGGCGGTTCCGGAGAATCTCCAACCTTCCCTGACGATATCTCTAATACAAGCACAACTCCCTCGGAGGAGGGCGAATCGCTCTCTGGATGGCCATCCTCTTATTCTCGTACGAACTCGCTCCGAAAGCCCCCGTCGACCGCCTCCCGACCCCACCTGCCCGGACCGTCGAGAAAGTCTTCCACATCTTCCCTACCTATATTCGCCCGTCGACCCCCTCTGACACCCCCCGTTGTCCACTGGTGCCCTTCACCTGACTCCCCGTACACATCATCTTCCTCCACACTCGTCGAATCACCACAGGAAGACAATGAAACCGCTGGCGGTGCCGTGGGCTCGCAAAGATTACGTGCTCACTTGCAAACATGTCTCGATGAAAACAGGCTCGCGAATCGCGGCATTACCATGGATAGCGCCGTCTCGCATTGCGTCACGCTGAAGGGCTTCACCGACCATCCCATCTTTCAGTCTGATGCCGCCTTTCAGCAGTTGCTCACCCTTGCGACGATGCTCGACTTCGCTTTGGAAGACACAAACCACGACGGTCTCAATCAGATCGTGCAGGGATTGGTGCGAGGTGTAGATGAGTTCCTTGAGAGACTGGAACGTCTGCCGTTCGACCTCCGTAATATGCCGAGCTTCATCTCGGGCATCTCCGACATCTTGCAGGCTAAGTCTGCGCTTTGGGGGGTTGCAGGCAAACTCGGTGCCCAAGCTGATGCCACGGCTTTGTACAAAGTCGTGAAACGTTGCCAGCATGAACGCGACAGGTTGCTGAGGGCTATCCGCGTGTTCTTCGACATTGCCGATTTTGAGTCAAGACTGCAAGCCAAACTATCTATCAAACGTTCGTCCTTCTCTACTTGCTGATGGTCTCAGGCTAACTATGATTTCCTGGAATAGCTACCAGCGACCCGGAACCTTCGCCGAAGCGAAAGTTCAGGTTCAGGCTTTCCCGCCGCCAGTCTACCGTGACTGCAAAGCGCACAAAGCCGCCCCCCGACGCCTCACCGGACGGCGATGCGAGCCAACTTGAGTCAGCAGACAATGCCGCGAACGAGGACGAGGACGAATATAACTTCCATGTCGCCATGGTCTCTGATATTCTCTCGCCACAAGATTCGGACCGATATTGGGGTGTCAGAATGCCAGAACCTGAACACGACGCCGCGGACATAGTCCTGTCAGAAGAGGATGACTCCTTAAAAGGCGCAAGTTTGGTGGCACTGGTCTACACCCTCACAGATCCTCAGCCACGTTCTACCCCCATCAACGACGCCGACTTACGGCACACGTTCCTGCTCTGCTTCCGCTCTTTCTGCGACCCAGTCGACCTGGCGAAGGCACTCATTGGGCGACTCGAGGACCAGCCCGTCGGTCTCAACGATTCACAGCGCGAGGCATGGCCCCTGTACCGATCTTTGGTCTATGTCCTCGTTGGGCGCCTCATCGAGACATGGATCGACCACTACTGGGTACCCGAGAAGGATCGCATCGCCGGTCTCTACATCAGAGACTTCGTATCTCAGGAACACGAGAAATTCGGTCCAGACGCGAGAGACAAAATTGTCCGGAAGTTGAACGAGAAACGCGAGGTGGCCATATGCCTGGCTCCCTCTGGAGCCGCGGCGGATCAATCACGGCCCGAACCAACGACCGTCAATGCCTCTGTTCGTCTCGCGTGTCGCCGAAAGCCTATTCGATATAAAGACAGGCTCCAGGCGCGAGTGGAGAAACATGTCCGAAGGGTGCGTCAACGGACACCAACGGACGACGATATCCAATCCGCCCAAACTTTGGACGACCTCATCGGTAGCGCGGACGGCCCGGTACACATCCTTACCCTGAACTCACGAGACCTCTGTCAAGAGTTGGCCCGCCAACTAGCGATCTTCATGTCCGAGGGCTACCGCAGGGTGATTCCTGATGATCTCTGGTTCCGTTTCGGTATGGGTTACGACTGCGACGGTGACATTGCGCGGTCCACGCAACAGGCGTATGAGTATGCACTGTCCTCGTGGGTTACGACGTCCATCTTGGAACAAGTCGATGCGAACGCTAGGGCAGCCGTCATGACCTTCTTTATCGCCCTCGCGATGGTGTGTTCTCTCTTCGGCCCGGGCCTTATTCCTTCTCATGCATCGTTGACAGCGCTCTCACGAGTACCACAATTACGGCTCGATGCGAAGCATTTACGAAGGCTTGTCGCACTCATGCCTAGACAAACTCTCCGACACGCGCCTGGTACGTCCTTCTTTCATATTTTGGTCGGAGTACTCAAAGATTGATTCATTGCCAGCCGCTGAGTGAATTTGCGCGTTTGGCGTTGGAAAGATTATGTGAACTCAAGGAGAACTTGGATGCGATTGCTCTCAATGGGAAGACAATTGCCTTATTCCCTCGACCGGCTGTTCCCGCGATGGGTACGTTAATGCTCGCTGTATACATATCGAACGCCGTTCTGATGCCCGACGCTAGAGTGGTATTTCGACGCGCTCGGGGCAGCTGTCAACGCCAGGCCACTCTTGGGATCCCCCAATACGTTCGTGCCAATCGCAAACATGGACAGGTGCTTCAGTGTGACGCGCATACTCAGCGGTAAGGGAACATCCACTCCCGATCCTCCTCGGTAAAAAAGTTGACATCATCAGCAGAGATGGAATATTGGCATGTGCCGTACAACTACCCACGAGCTGACCACGTCCAAGCCTGGTTACTGAAATGTTTGGAGGCGACCATCACCCGTGATGCCGACAGAGACAGCAACTGGATGTTCAATCAGAGGTGCGTCGCCGAGTCGATGTTCGAATGGAACGCGAGGCTCACGGTCCGTGCAGCGAAGCCATCGAACAGACCGGTCGTCCAGAATCAACAAAACAAAACTTGAAACTACCTCGGCTTTCCAATCCGTTCGGGAAAAAAAACAAGGCGGAGTGGAAGGAAGCCACGCTCTTTGAGCTTATCCCAGAACTAGAGGCCGCATGCGCAACCTGCTAGACTACACCGCTGAAAACTGCTCGCTCCGACTGACGCGTTGTCGCAAGCAAAACCCATATCTCCCTTGCATTCCCATCTCGACTGATGAACCCTCTCTAACAACCGATTTCCCGCGCACCTTCACCTGATCCCCACCATCCAATCTTGCTACTTCATTGCTCTGGATCTGCACCGTTGACAACTTTCTTTGCATAACCAACTATCGGTGCTCAATACCAATTTTACACGTTCATTATTCGTTTCATGTCAGCTTAGGTCTCCCCGTGTATTAACCACTCGTCTGGATATGTAGTTTATAAGTGTTCCGTGCTGGGTTGTCCCTCGCTTGTATAGTCGATCTCGCAAGAAGTGTACGATAGTGAGAATACAGTGTTTTCTTGTCCAGATATATTGGCGTCTCATTGATCTTCTATTTTTGAGGGCCACACCAGCGAAACATGATCAAAGTCGGAGAGCTGAGGCATCTGCGGAACGTGTAGCCGGCAGGGATGAGTGTTTCACACCATAGCATATGCGTACATAAAAGCTGACATGAAGGCATGTCACCGACACCTGCGTACACATGAAACCGCACAGCATCAAGCGCGTACAGCCTCGATACGCCGCCTTGCAATCTGTCGCCGGTTGAGGCCGGTGAACGAAGACGTCGCAACCTCCTTATCTTTGCTTCGCTCCACTTCTTCCTCAGACGCAGCAAGGATAATTTCGACATGGCAAGGGTGACCCTGGTAAGGGTTAATGCGCCCATGAGCGCGGTATGTGCGACGGCGGGTTTTCTGTAAATTAAGATAAGTGAAGCTTAGGGCTAGCTGAGCTGGACGACGAGCATACAGGTGCTTGCTGCACGACGATATTCTTGATCACCAGGCTCTCGAGCTCCAAGTTCTTTGCGTCAGCATTTGACTCGGCATTTTTCAAGAGGCGGGTAATGAATTTGACCGACTTCTCAGGCCAGCGACCTATGGAGTAGCGTAAGTTGACCTTTCTTGAAACCCGGCAGGGTAATGGTACCTTGTGTCGCCTTGAATTGCTTGGCTTGGCTGGCACGGCCGACGCCACCGTTAAATCTCCGGAAAGGGATGACCTGTTTGTGTGCCGTGACGTTGCTGAGGTATGCATACGCCTTGGGTAGTTTCAGGCCTGGGGAATGGCAAGTAGTCAGGTCTTATTGTCTGGTCCTCCAAAATAACACTCGCCCGTCAACGCAGCAGCAACCTCTCGCATATTTTTGAAGTGGGTGCGCAAGTACTCTCCACGCGCACGAGAGGCTAGACAATGGTGATACTGTGCTCAAAAACCATGTCAAATATGGTCGGCATGACCTCAACGCACTCTTTTCGGGGTTCGCGGCAAGGGCAGCGGCGGCATAACGAACTGGCAAGAATGCGTTGAGAGGCGCAATATTCGAGGGCGTATGATACTACGTACCCATGTTGCGTCGAAGTCTTAAAGAGTCGTGAAGGACGATGACCAACGGTGAACGGTGAACGGTGATTCGGATTGCAGTGGTGGCTTGAACCTTAATCTGTGTGTACTGTTACAGTTTGATCGGCTGATTCCGAGTGTCGCGCAAGCTGATAAGATTAGATAAAGACTCGACTTGATCGGAGCGCTGAACGCCCTCACATTTCAAGTGAACCATATCCTCATCTATATCTCCGATTCTGTTGTCCCTTCCTTCCCCTCTGGCATTTGATTTCTATCCTGGAATAAGAGGTGTCGTACTATAGATGATCTCTGATCCCTCTCTTGAGGCGGTTCAGGACGCGGGGCCGTCGACACACGTCACCCCCAGTAGTGCTAATACCGCCTCAAATGAGCTCGACACTGTCTTTAATCTCTCTCAGCTGGAAGGAATGGATGCGGGGCAACAGGTGTGTCGGTGGTGTAGTCTCAATCATCATGGCTGACTACATTCATAGCTTGCCATTCTCAATCATATGATGGGCAAAGCTGTCAGTATCAAGGAGGGAGCGGAGGCCGTGCTACACGGACATGCCGCGCAACTTACGGTATTACTCTTTTGATAGCTCGTATCCCGCGTCAATGACCATTGTGTAGGAGGCACTGCGACAGCAAGTCGAGTCTGAGCTTAATACTGCGGAAGAAAGGATCGAAGCAATTTCCCATAGGATAGAGCGGCGTGGGTCTGCTTTATCACGACCATCGTTGCTCGAACTGATTAGGTTTCGTGGAAGGTCGTAGAGCGGTCGACGACAGAGGTACATGAACCTTCTCCCGTTCCGTTCTGCCAGATTGATCGTTTCAAAGATGATTTCCGCACAATTCTCCAACAAGCCCGGGTACATGTTAGGACATTGATATCTCTTTCTCGGACCGTCACATCTCCTCCCACCTCACCAGGCTCCTCGACAACCCCCCAAGCAAAGTCCCTCCACGATCCCGAGATGACCAGGGCCCGGTTTGAAGCCATGACCAAGCTCATAGGGTTGCTACAGCGAAACTTGCGGGTTCAATATGAGTTGGACGTAGTCCAGGTTGCGCACGCGTACGCTAGATTCGTCTTCCTTCTCCTCATGTCTCACATTTTTCTAGCGTTATCCCTGCTCTCTCGAAGCGCGCCACTCAATTTAGTAGAGCAATTGCTTACCGTCTCATCCGACACGTGCTAGTGGACATAGATTCGATAAAGCGCCTTCGGGAACAGCCCTTGGACTGGTTTCTTGTCAGGTGAGGTCTCTATCCCCGGGTCATATGTCTTTGGCGTCTCAGATGATATCAGATCCCTCGCACTGGACATCAAGCACACGGTGGAAAAGGAACAAGCCATCAAGCTCATACGCACTATCGTTGCAATAGGATCACACAAGAGAGGTTCAACTCCTGTCTCATGTAGTGGTGCAGTGCCGCTGTCGGAACGTGTCATGCGTGCATTTATTGCCGTCGCCGAGCAGCCAGACGACCCTTTCAGACCCGTTGCTATTCAAACATTGACAGAAATAAGTACGAAATCATATACATGCGTGTTATGGAGGCTAAAGAAGAACTCCAGTGCTCATTGATGTACAGTGTGTCGCCAGAGGCGGCGGTATACGAGTCCTGCTTCAGACGCTCTCTGAAGGTCCTCCTGAGCTCGCATTCCTTGTCAGCCCTGCGTTCCTCTACATCGTTGACTCGCCCTCCACGAGAAAGCACCTTCGTCCTGGAAAGGATTTGGAGGTGCGCTAAAATTGATTGCTCGTATGACTTGCGCTCACGGTTGTTGTCTCTAGCTTGCGTTGACCGGAGTCACAGATGCATATGGAAAAGACTCAGAGCACCGACGTCTCAAGGAAATCTGCAGAACCATTGTATCCATGTTGCGAACTTGGAGTGGTATGTTTACTCATGAACTGGGATTTGTTTGTACCCAGCTTACCGAGTACCCAGGTCTAATATATTTTTACATGGATGACATGCGTGCGATCAGGTCTCTCATCGACACACTTCGAATACCATCTCTCGAACCTAGGGTAGAGAATTTCTCTTCCACATCTAACCACATAAATATATTCCTTATATTTCTTAGGAAATCATTTTAGACATGTTTTTCGAACTGCTAAATATCAAGAGGCCAGCTTGGTCCAAGGCCTTTATTAGCGGTCGGCGACTTACTGGTATGACATACCGAATGGTTATGAGTTGCGTGACGTCTTTAATATGACCTCGACAGTTTACCGCAAGTCCCGCCAAGCCCCGGAGTTAAATGGCAATGAGACGGAAATTCAGCAACGACAACCCGAGCCACTCAGATTAACCGATCAATACATAGCCTTGCTTGTGCTTATTTTCACAAAGGCAGGACTACTGGAGGTTGGTTACTGTTGATACCATTTCCGCATGTTCATTCATGTCATCGCAGGCTTTGACCAGTATGTTCCAAGAAACGACCACAGGCTCGAATCTGTCAAGGAAGGGAACCCTCTTAATGGCAGAGGTTCTGCAACTTGCGAATAAAGTCCTCCCGCTCTCTATGGCCGCAAAAATTCAGGTCAGTGCTGATGGTATAGGGTTTTGAGGACGCTAAATACCCCTCCTTTACCACCAGCTTGTCCCGGATGTCTTTAAACTTGCATCAGATTACAAGCGCGGAGAACACAGGATCATCGGTACATCCGCACTATCCTCAATTGACAGCTTCAATCGCAACCGAACGCGATTAGAAACCACTGTCGTAGCTGCGGGCAGCCGTCCAAGGTTGTTTCATAAATCCTACCTCCTTTTGTTCTAGGGCTGATTCCTGAAAGAGCAAACTCCGTTGAGGATGCCATACGCCGTGGTCAACGCCAGGTAGAACAAGTCAGGATCAAGATGGGTCTTCAAATGGATGATAAGACTTTCCAGGCAGCGCTGTTGGAGACGCAGGTACCTTGCTGTTCGGGGGAACTTGCAGAAGAGCCTTACCACAGTCAACAGGTTATGCTGACGAAGGATCACAACAAGTGGAACTTTGAGACCCTACTAGATCTCATCGAAGGCCCCTTGCTGAATCCGAAACGCATGGAAGAGGCGATCAAGCTCGCAAGGTTTATGAAAAGGCTTATGAGTTTCTTCCACCCGTTTAGCCACCGCTTCTCTGACATTGAGCGAACGAAAGTAAGCGCCCTCGAAGACTCCAGCTTCTTATTTCCAAACTATTCAATGGCAGGAAAACATGCGCTGGGTGAAGCTAGGGTGTATATTGCTAACAACATTGCTGGCGAGCCCTGATGGGCGTCGTTTTTTGAGCACAGAAGACGACCTTTTGAAGCAGCTCACGAGGAGCTTTGCTCAGCTAGACCCTGTGAGACATCTCGCTGAATATGCAACCTGCTTGCCCATAATTTTGTAGTTCAATGGCGCTCCCGAATCCGACCCCATCTTCTCGAAGAAGCGGGTCTCCGAGACGTTGACTTGTGGTTATATTGAAATGCTGGGCACGCTCAACAGACACAAAGAGGGTATCGTGTACGTATTCGTCCGCTGTCCGCGTTATCACAGTCTAACAGGTATGCCTCAGGTTGATGGAAGAAGCGAAACTGTTCACAGCCTTCTATCACTTAAGCGAGCTACGCAGTCGAGAAGATCTCATCAAGGGCATTATTGAAAATATAGATTACTCTATGTTCGTATCTCCTCCATATGTGATACGAATTGCTGATGGCTCTCAGTGATGGCCATCCACGAATCGTCCTATCGAAAGCGCTTACGTCCAGCTACAAGGTGTGTGATGTGTTATCGCCATCGCCGTGATTCACGCTTCGTCTTTTAGCATATACGACTGTATGCGACGAGACACCTTGGCGAGATGATTCTCCATAGCCCCACGGCGAACACTTGGACCCTTCGTTTGTTGCTTACGCAGCTCTACGACCCGGCGATGGAGGTTTGCGAATTAGCAACCCAGTTCCTAGAGGAGGCCTGCGAGTCTGTCGATATCCTGCAACTGGTTGTTGCGATGCAACCTACTCTGGACCACCTCGGTGATGTTGGACATGGCCTTCTCCTAAAGTGCGTCGAGTCGACATATACTAGCTTCCTCATCATCAGACCTGTTTAACCTAGATTTTTGTCAACTCCCGTTGGCTTCCGGTATCTGTTTGACTCGGGTTACATCGACCGCGAGATGGACATCTGGCTCCATGTGAGGGTTCTTCGATTCGATGATGAGCTTGTACTAATAGCTCTTCTCGTGAAAGGAACGCAATATTCACTATGTCATTGAAATCGAGGTCTGGCTTGCGAAGACATTGGAATTCATCCCGGTGGACGATGAAGACGATATACAGTGAGTAACTCTCATGCTTCGACCATGATTATGTCCTTTCATGCCTCACTCTTAGGTCATTCGACGGTGTGGTCCCACCCCACTTCTTCGGGGAGATGGCAAAAACAGAGTTTGGGTGTCAAACCCTACAAGAGAAGGGCCATTTCTCCGAGTTCGTCCACTTCATCCGTCAGCACGGCCACGAGAAGGAAGACCCAGAACTCATCCTCAAACTGAAGAGCATATTGTGGACGGTGGTATGTCGTGTCGATTACAGATTCCTTCCACGCACCAATCTCGCATAGGGCAATATTGGCTCTTCTGCCGGTGGGCTTCCGTTCCTAGAAGATGAAGATATCATCCCTTTCATTCTTGAAATCGCCGAACAATCGCAAGTCTTGTCTGTACGAGGGTATGACAATGCTGAGTACATGTGGCCTTTTTTCACTCACCGCGCCGTTCCAGGACGTGTTTCTATGTATTGGGATTGATATCGTCTACTCCCCAAGGGGCAGAGATTCTGAGTGACTACGGCTGGGAGGCAACGTTGTCCCCGCTCGGCTTTCCGACTGGCTTATGTGTGCCATTGGATTTGGATAAATTCCTATCGGTACGCAGAATACAACAAGATTTTCTATCCATCGACTCACGATCCCTTCTCTACAGATACCAGCTTGGGATTCTACGCCGCCTAGGAGCGATGGTGACTGGCGCCTCGTCCCCCCACAGTCCCAGGCAGAGATCGAGGTCACGACAGCGATCTCGAACCTCTCCAACACCGTCATCGCCACCACGGCATCGCGCTCGCTAGCCAAGTACGTACCCGAGCCTGGTCTCGTTGATGTTCGTTTGCTGATCCAACTCGCAGGTTGAAGTCCCGATCCGAATACCAATGGGTGTTCTCCTCCGTGCCCATGTTTTACCGTGCGTTGCACATGATCTCGACGACTCGCTACCGCCTGCCCGTGCGGCGTTACATCTTTGACCTGTTCGACATCGACCTCGACGAAGATGTGCTACGCCAGCTCGATGAGGCCGCGAAAGATCTCGCGCTCCCTGTCTCAAGGGCAGCGCCTCCGCAGGCGAATGGTCGCGTCGTGAGTGTGTTGTTCGCCGCGCCGCGTGCCCATGCATCCGAGAGCGATGGGGAGGACGAGACACCTCCGGTGCCGCAGCACGGACCGCCAGTGATAAGCCTTCGACCGAGGAGTACAGTCGTTGGGTTCGCAGAGTGAACCTGTGCCTCCGTCTGCATCTAGCTATCTTATTGTGTTGCAATCTCTTCTGTTCTACACCTCTGACTCTCTGCAGACTATTCATATACCGGCTCTGATCCATGTATAACTATTTTCATCGTCCAGGTCTCTCCGCAATTGCTATGTTGTATCCCTTGTCTCACCAGCGAGGATTCAAAGAAACGTTGCTCATGTACTACTTGATGATGATTTGCGCGTGCGGTAAACAAGCCATCGGAATGCTCACAGATGAGATAAGGAGATCGTCACGCCGTCGCGATATCGGGGACCGTCAAACCATCGGCCATTCCTCGAATGCGCCCTGGCCAAACCTGAAGAAACTTACGATGCCCGCATCCACCGCGGCAATGACGACCGCCTTATTGCCTTGACGAAGTGCCATGAAGGGATTGATCTTGACCGGTGTCGCTTCCGACGCGGGCGGCGTAGAGCGGAATGGGAAGTGTGACAGTAATCTGGTAAGTATTGTTGTATCACGTCCTTTGGGAGAGGATGAAGGCTTGGGCACCGCGCCTGATTTTTCGGACCGCGGGTTGCGTCTACGGGGGATGGGCGGTGGGATGATGGGAAGGCCTTCGTATATATGCCTTAACTCTGTGAGCGTGGGCATCGGCGTCGTACGCGCACTTGGGGAAGAGGGGGACCGGCGTCGTCAATTATCGCAGCGGTGCGGTGAGTTCTGGATAGGATGAGACTCACTTGACAACGACGATAGAAAAGTCTGGCGGCGGAGGCGCAGTTTTACGATAAGGTGTGTTCGGCTTGTGGAGGTGGTAGAATATCTCGTATGGCGACGATCCGTCGTCTTCATCATCGGCCGGGGACTTTCGAGGTTGACGCTGGAGAGGAACGGAATGACCGGAAGGCATGAATCGGAGAGTCCTGAATATCGATGCTATTTTAGCGGAGAAGAGCGTCGTCAGCCGCCGTCATAGAACAGTACAGATTGCGGTTCGGGAGAAAACCGTGCGTACGGTAATCCATATTATGGTTGAGCCATCGCCGATGCACGAGAGGCCGCCACCACGTCGTCGACGGCCGAACTAACCAGCTCAGGAATTTGCGTACAGGCGAGCAGAGCGTTCCGAGCACCCTGCGGAAAATCGAAAACGCCGTGATGGGCGAGGGAGACCGCTGCGGAGCTGGTGGGTACGCGGAAGGGATGGGATAGGCGGGGGACGGTGGCTTCGCTCGAGTCACGATGTAACCCAGGCGGCGAAGGTAAGCGAAAGTCTTTTATTGTTTTATTGTCCGCGAAAGGGGGAGACGGGTTCGAAAAACGTTGAGATATATTTTTGATTCGAGCGGGGTGTAAGACAAGATTAAGATAAGGTAGGACGGTTCACAGACCTGATACCTGTCCAGAGTCAAAGCTTCCCTCCCGATCATCTCCGCATACGCTTGTTGCACGCTCATCGGCGCGCCCTGTGACGCAGAGTCCCACTCGATGTCCTTGTCCTCGTTTTCGTCCTCGCCTGGCGCGTCGTTGTCCTCAGGCACGCGGGACGCTTTCCAGCAGAACAGGGCGCCCTTCTCCATCAGATAGAGCGTCTCTTCCGGCAAAAGTTCCAGCCTTTTAAGAGGCTTTCCAGCGTGCGACGACGAGGCCGGGGACCAAGACGGACGTTGGACGGAGTGACCCATGGATGTGAAATGGACGCCACGAGCGACGGTCACATGCGCGCGCGCGAGATTCGGGTACCAGACTGCGTAGCTGACGGACTTGCTGCGCGCGCGTGCGAAGAGGTGAGTTGGGTACAAGGGCGCAGTGGAGAGAATCGGTGAACGTACCTTGATATCGCGCGGGTAGATGTCAGGGCGTCGAACATGGCCGAACGGGCTCTCTCGAGATTATGGCGTTGAAGGCCCGATCCGCCACCACTTGCAGGCTCAAAGTCCTTCTCGCCGCGCTTTGGAATGACGGGGCGCGCGGCATTGCTGAAAAGGGCACGGCACGGCGGTTAATTCCAGCAAAACCGAGTGTACGTGGAGGAGGGAGGGAACCGACGGGAGTTTTGTCCAATCGAGGCCACCATCCTCGTCGTCGGACGCGTCCTGCTCGCGGTCCTCGACTCTTTCGCCAGAGACGGCATCGAGGTTTGGATAATGTTTTGGCTGTTCCAATGTGTCGTCCATTTGTCTTGGGCACTAGCGGGCAGGGCTGAGAGACGCTCAAGAGTTGTAGTCCGGTCCGAGTTGGCGACGCGCGGTTAAGCGGCACGACCGCGACCGTGTGTAGGCGTCCGGCTTTGACTGATTACATCACTCAAAGCGCTCAAGGTCGGTATAAAGAACAGAGACTGCGAACATGCAACGCCGGTCATCTTTCTCATGTCTTCCCCATCGTCTATCGAGGTAACAGAGCCCCCGAGGAGGTTCCCGTCTGCCTATGCAGACGGTGTTCGCCCTAGCCATCATCTGAATGATAACAAGACAAAGTTCACCAACCCCTGGCCATCGTTCAGGTGAGCGCTTCTACCGTGTTCTCTGGTCTCTGCCCGTCCTCAACCTCTGTAGATACCATGGATTCTCTCTAATGCTGTCCGTGCGTGACTCTGTTCAAAAATTTGACTAATTTATACTGAGACCCCTTCGTCTGTCCAGTTCCTTTTCAAGCTTACCCTGCAAGCTCCTCGCCTACCTCGGGACATCAAGACTTTGATACCGAAACAAACTCCCACATGGGGTGCAGAGCCCGGGAATGAGAGCAGTGCAAAGGCCACATGGTTGGGGTATGCTACCATTGATTGAGCCGTATTGCATGATGTCATGTCTCTACAGCCATGCATGCTACCTTGTTGAGCTTCCCACACCACCTGGCGCTGTACGGGGAGTCCGTATCATATTCGATCCTGTGTTTTCGGACCGCTGTTCGCCTTCTCGTTGGCTCGGACCTGCGCGTTACACGGGTATTAGCCTCCACCCAACTTGACGCGCTCTCCTTGGTTTTACTTATCTTTCTTCAGACACTCCTTGCAAAATCGAAGATGTGCCTGCAGTCGATGCCATCGTACTCTCGGTATTTTCACCATCTATTCGCGCTCACTGCGTCAGCAAAGCTAACTCTTCTTCCGCCAGCACAACCATTATGACCAGTACACATAACCCCTCCTCGTCGCTTTGACAGATCACTGATTGATATACACTTCCAGCACCGACATACCAACGCTTCGCGCGTTGCTCACCAAACCTTCGTCTTCGCCCCACGTCTTCGTCCCTCTGAACAATGCGGCATACCTTTCCCTCGCCCTCAGCGCTCCCCTCACGCGCTTCCACGAGCTCGATTGGTGGGACGAGCGTAACCTTCGGGTATCCCTCCCCTCCGGGGCCGACGCCGGGGCCGTGAACACGGAAGTGCGGCTGACCTGTACACCATCGCAGCACATGTCGGGCCGTGCCTTGTCCGACCGATTCCAAGCGCTCTGGTCATCCTGGGTCGTAGAGTGTGACCTCGGCTCGCACAAGAAGGTCTATTTTGCCGGAGACACCGGGTACCGGACCGTCCGCGACGGAGAAGACGAGGACAAAGCGCCCGTTTGCCCCGCATTTGCCGAGGTTGGCGAACGTTTTGGAGGCTTCGACGTCGCGTTGCTGCCCATTGGGTGCGTATCGCAGCGCCATCTTTTTTGTGCACGTTCACGAACAGACCCTATCCCGATGTTCTAGCGCATACTCCCCACGCGCGGCCATGTCCAATATGCATGCCTCACCTGCAGATGCGGTGCGCATATTCAGGGATGTCAGAGCCAAGAAAGCACTTGCCATGCATTGGGGGTAAATCACGACTAGTTCATCTACTCTTCTTCAGCTGAACTGGCTATAGAACTTGGGTTCTTACTTTGGAACCGGTACTCGACCCTCCCGCGATTCTGAGGAAGGAGTGCGAGAAGGCGGGGCTTGGACCAGATGAGTTCCTTGTTCCTGCCCTTGGAGAGACCGTTTTTTTCTAGGCCACAGCTTACACTGACCGGCGTAATTCCGGTTTCACCACATACTTCTGACTGAATTCTTTTCCCCCTTTTCGATTCGAATTGCTATGTTTTACGATCAGTCTGGAATAATGGGAGTATTGTCAGGTGCTAGTGTGTGTACCGATTTCGAGGTCTGTACAATATCAATGATGGTGAAACCGGAAAAAGGAACAGGGATCCCAAGCACATCATAGTCGCCCTCTTGCTTCCTTTCATGACCATATCGCACACATTCCACTACTAGTACTAGTACAGTACTGCTCCGATTCACCAATTTATGCCTTCGGATTGTTTCGAGTTGCCGATTATATGCAGTGATTCAATTGGGGAGGCCTCGGTCTGGTGGATGGGATTGGTGTGCCAAGAGCTGTCTGTCACCTCTTCAAGTTGTCTCCCGTGTGGAACGCCTAGACTAGACCACTTCAGCCGCACGCCCTCCTCGGACCCCATCTTTTGGCTGGACCCTTTCCGACCATTCATCTCTGTGCGGAATCCATCTGTATCCACGAACGTGTGGCCAATGTTACTGTTACACCCCCGCTGCCAAGAGCTCGTCGGGGATGGGGCAACAGGATATTGCCCGCCCGAACTGCGTAGTATCCTTTTCTTTTTTTCGCCCAGGCTCTCAGACTTGGATCCTCTCTCCTTTTGCAGTTAGCCATGGCGCCGACGGCACGCGGGGATCGATGTTCGGAGGACGGAACGCCAAATCGTCGTCAGTACTATGTCAGGGGAATGGAATTCGAGGCCTGGCCATCACCCCGGGTGGACCCGATGACGAGCCGAGTGGCGGACGAAAGTAGTTTTGGTAATGCTGGAAACGCAATCTGTGCGAGCAAAAAGATGTCTGTTGATTGGTGGTGAATAGTAATAGTGAACGGGCTTTTGAGAGAGGTTATGATAAACCTGGTTCGTTACTTCTCCTTCGACGGACTAATGAAATTTAGTGAGAGCTCCTCGATGAGGATTTGGTGTTCCAAGGCGTCAAGTTCCGGAACAAGCTAACTTATTATGATGCGCTCTATGATAAGGACAAGAAAGGAGCGAGTACGACTGCAAGAGGGGTAAGAACAGTACTAGTGAAGGATTCAGTCTACATCAGATACCACTGCTTCGAGGTATATACAATATCAATGATGGTGAATTGGAAAAGGAACCAGGGTCTGAGATCCCGAATTAAGGAGAACATGCATGGGATGGAGAGAGGAGAATATTTATCATTGTCGACCATCGACCCTCGCGTGCCATCGGCGGCCTGGCCAGCTGCAAAAGGCGAGAGGATCGAAGTCCGAGGCAGTGCAGTGTTGGACAACTACAGGATAATCGGAGAGCATGCGCGCGGTAATAAATGACTCTATGGTTTCCTGCGCATCCCTAGATGATTGAAATTCCCCCAAGAAAAGGATACGCAGTTCGGGCAATATTTCTGTGGCTCCCTCCCCGATAAGCTCTCGCAGAGGAGGTGTAACATCTGGCCACACGTTCGCGGAAACAAATAGTTTCTGTACAGAGATGAACGGTTGGAAAAGGTCCAGCCAGATATTGGAGTCCGTGGAGGGCGGGCGGCTGGAGTGGTTGCAAAAGAGATCTAGGCGTTCCACACGGGAGACAAGAGGCAACAGCTCTCGGCATACCAGTGCCATCGACGAGACCTGCTCGACTGACTGATTGCATATAACCACCAACTGAAACCCATCCGAGGACATAAATTTGAGGAGAACCCTCCAAAACTCAAATTCTACCATGGCTCGAATGGGTGGCCTGAACCTTCCCGCGCAGTCGGTGAATCGGAGGAGTTGCGGAATGTGTGTGATATCGTCACGGAATGTTGCCGACATGGTCTGGAGGATGGGTGCATCGATTTGAGCGAGGAGGTCCTCCAAATATTGGCTAACGCCTTCGAAGTGGAAGGAAACGAGTGAGCGGAGGACGGCACGTGTCGGCAAAGATGGACCTGATTCGTCGACATCCATCTCGTCGTCACTGGTGTCAGGGGAATGGAAGTCAAGGCCAAGTTGTTCGAGATTTGGCAACAGGACCATGCAACCGGCTATCACCCCCGGTAGAATATACCCGATCGTTGGCACTGAGGAAAGCCGGAGTGTGACGAGCTGAGTGGTGGACAAAAGCAATGTTGGTAATGCCGGAAATGCAATTCTTTCCAACAGAAGTGTTCGAAGAGATGGTGCAGATTCGCCCAAAAAGTCAGCGGGGAGGAAAGGGTCGTCGTCGTCGATCGATTCGAGTGAAAGATATGTCAGCGAGGAGAACGGGTGATCCATCGCGGTGAAGAACGAAATCAATTCGAAAGTTGTCACGGATTTGAATCGGATGTTCGTTACGCGATCGCGGTGTTGGAGCGCGTCAACGACATTGATGTCGTCGCCGAACGGTTCGCAGGGGGTATAATGCACGGCGATGGGAAAGGGTGGCCAAATGTCCAACGACTTGCTCACCGGTGTTTTGGAGGTGCAGACAATTGTCAAGTTCAGGCGCAACGGCGATGCAAAAATGACGTGTCGCCATCTACGACATACGCGAACCAACGGTCTCCACCACGACAGGTTGGATGAGCAAACTTCTTTGCAGACGATAAATATTGCTAGGAGGGCATCATTGTGGAGGATGTCAATCGTCGTTTCGCCTGCATATGCCCGTCAGGTAATCGTTGCGAACACTATGCCGAAGCCATACTTTGACCTCGTTTGAGTAGCGCCTTCTTTCGACGTGCAGTTCGCTTTTCCAGTTTAGAGCTCCTCCGATGACCATGTGTCAGAATTGAAGCCTCGAGCATGCTACCGTTGGAAATCGGCACTGGGCGGTGCAGTTGGTTGGCAGGGAGAGTGACAGTGAACGGAATTTTGAGGTTGGTTATGAGATACCGGGCTAGTTACTTGGAACAAATCTCGTTGGATGGACTAATGAGATGAATGAGATTTAATGAGAGCTCCTTTGTAGGGGATGTGGCGTAAGGATGTTGAGATGTTCCGGCACCTCAATTGAAGTCACCGCTGCCGGCAATAAGCGTGAGTGTCGGGCATTCAAGTTGAACTCTCTCTTGTTTTCTCTTTGATGATTTCACTCTTGATGGCCCTTTGACTACTTACTGACTGAAGGGAAAACATGCACGCTGTGCACCGTGGCCAATCGCACTGAGATGTACCTCGAGGTCTTGAAGTCTATGACCGTGACCGACTACTTACACTCTTTCATCCCTTTATTCTTTTTTCGTTTCATTGATTCTCCCCTTTGATTCCTAATTGCCAATGGAATAGTATATATAGTGCGCTGTGCTTGTTTGCTAGATCACGCCGAACTGAGGTGATACGATCAACGGCCCTATATTCCCATATTTTACGATCATAATGAGTGTATTACTCCACCACATCAGATGTCAATGCACGTACTGGCTTCGAAGTATGTGCAATATCAATGAATGTTGAACCAGTCAAAGAGACAGGGGTCTGAGATCCCAAGCGAAAAAAAAGTAGAGTCGTTATGCAGTAAGGGGATAAAATGGAGCGGAGACCACTTATCACGGTCGATCATTGATCGCCACGAAAGGAAAGTAGCTTGAAGTCCGAGGCGACACACTGTTGGAAGACCACAGGATGATTGGAGAGCGTGCGTGCGGCGATGAATGATTGTATGGATTCCTGCTCATCCCAAGACTTTTGGAATTTCTCCACGAAAAGGATACGCAGCTCGGGCAATACTTCTGTGGTCCTTTCCCCGATGAGGTCTCGCAGCACGCGCACAACTTCTGGCCACACCTCCGCAGATACATACAGATTCTGTACAGCGACGAACGGTTGGTAAAGCTCCAGCCAAACCCTGCGGTTCAGGACGTTGGGGAGGAGAAGCCGACTGCATTGGAGGTCTAGGCGCTCCACGCGGGAGACGAGAGACGACAACTCTCGGCATACCCGTGCCAATGACAAGATTCGTAACTGGTTGTATATAATCGCCAATTCGAAACCATCCGAAGGCATGAGTTTTAGGATAACCTTCGTATGATCAAGTTCCACTAAGGCTCGAATAGGTGGACCGAGTCTTCCTGTGCAGTTGGTAAGTCGGAGGAGTTGCGGAATGTGTGTGATAGTGTCATGGAATGTTGCTGATAGGGTCTGGAGTACGGGGGTATCAATTTGGGCCAGGAGGTCCTCCAGATATTGGCTGATGCCTTCGAAGTGAAAGGAAGTGAGAGAACAGAGGACGGCACGTGTCGGCAAAGGTGGGTTTGATTGGACAAGGTCTTCACCAGTGTCAGTCCTAATGTCAGGGGAATGGAATTCGAGGCCAAGTCGTTTGAGATTTGGCAGCGCAGCCAGGCAAGTCGCCATCACGCTCGGTGAAATATATCCGATCGTCGGTATCGAGGAAAGGCGGAGAGTGACGAGCTGAGTGGTAGACAAAAGTAGTGTTGGTAACGCCGGAAATGCAATCATTTTCAAGAGGAGTGTTCGAAGAAATGGCGCATGTCCGCCTAAGAAGTTATCGGGGACGATGGAGTCGCCATCTTCAATCATTTCAAGCGAAAGATCTGTCAGCGCAAGGAGCGGACGATCCATCATTTCGAAGCATGGCATCAATTCATAGCTTGTGAGAGCAGTGAGTTGGATATCGGTTACGCGATCGTGGCGTCGGAGAGCGGCAATGACGCTATTTTGCCTATCAAACGATTCCCAGGCGCAGGCATCATAACGTATGGCAATAGGAAACGGTGGCCAGATGTTTAACAACTTCTTCACCGGTGTTCCCGAGTAGCAGACAATTGTCAGGTCAAGGCGCTGTGGTGATGCAAAGATGACGTGTCGCCATCTACGGCACACATGAACCGACAATATCCACCACGACGGGTTGTACGAGTAAAATTCTTTGTAGACGAAAAAGATGGTCAAGAGGACATCGTCGGGGAGAATGTCAATCGTCGTCTTGCCTACGTTGCACTTGTCAGTGGTCGTTGGGGACACAAAGTGAATACAAAAGTCATACTTTGACCTCGTTTGATTGGCCCATTCTTTCGACGTGCAATTTGCTTTTCCAGCTCATAGTGCGCGGCGGAGTGGCCATCTGTCGGAATCGAAGCCTCAAGCATGCTACTGTAGGAGATGCACTGGGCCGTTGCTGCCTGGTGGGGAGTAGCGATGGTGAACGGGATTATTGCGTGAGAGACCTGGTTGGTTACTTGGAACAAATCTCCTAGATGGACTAAGATTAATATACTCTCCTCTGGACATGTGGCGTTGAAAATTTCTAGCGCTGAACGTTCCACAATCGGCAGCATGCCAGTGCAGGATTAAAGTTGTCAAGCGATCATCGATGGTCATCCGGTCATCGATCAACGTCTATTTAGTCAACGCGCTTCCTCGACGAGGACGGGGGGGCAATATTAGTTCAGTTCATGTTAGTGTTAGTAATGCTACCTGAGCGTGGAGGCCAACATAACTGCATCAGGAAATGAAATTAATGAAATGTCGAAAATATTTATTTATCCTTTTTTCATACTCTTTTTTGAACTTTTGGCTTTTTTTGTTAGCAAGTAGATCACCACTGGACTTACTTCAATAACCACGAGCGCAACAATATACTTCTCGAACTTTCCACAAGATAAAAAGTAAAAAAAGTATGAAAAAGGTTTCCTGATGTGATGATGTCTAGGGTTCGATGTGTCTACATCAACATTGTGCTCATGGGGTTCAGTCTTTAGATATCGCCTAAGGAGGAGATCGGATACCGGTGGACGACTTGCAAAAAGTTTAAGTAACCACGTTCAAGTTTTCAATCCCGAGCATTAAAAACAGACATAGAATGAAATGTGAGACAGAATCGTCGAACTCGGGTCCCACTACCACCCTGATCAGCTGCACGAGGGGGATTGACCCTAAATACGGGGGTCGAAGGCGAGGCACTATTGGATAGCAGCGGCGTGGTCGAAGAGCTGGCGACGCATGGCAGCAAATGCCTCTATGTCTTGCATCACGGATTCGGATGGCCGAGGGCCCTTCCACAAAATGTTACCCAGCTCAGGTAACATTTTTCGCCCTTTCCCCGGCGAGCGTTTGCAGCGCGTGAGCGATGGACCGCGCAAGTTGGCTTGATATATGCAGGCTCTGGACAGAGACAAACGGGCGAAAAAGCTTCAGCCATTGTGCGGGGTACGTGTCGTCCCACTGTGATTCGAAAGGAGGATCGTCACATTCCCCATAAAACTCCAGGTGTTTTACATGAGAGAGGAGAGGCCGCAGCTCGTGGCATAATGCTGCCGTGGACGAGACCTGGTTGGCTGAATTATTGTGCATAATGGCCAACTTCAAGCCGAATGGGTATGTTTCCTTGAGCTTGACCACCTCATAGCCAAACATTACCTCAATCGCGCGGATAGACCTAAGCCACCCAATCCTGTCGATGAATCGAAGGAGTTGTGGGACAGGTGAAATAGGGTCATAGAACGTTATTGGGAGGATGTAGAGTCTTGGTGCATCCATTCGAGCAACGAGGTACTCCAAGTATTCGCCAACGCCTTTGAAGTAAAAGTGAGTGAGAGAGGGGAGTACAACCGATGTGGGTGGAGATAGACTTGTTTTATCTGGGTCGGTCCGGTCGGACGGGTTTTCGAACGAAGTACTTCAAGACTTGGCAACGCGGCCGACAAGCGACCATCACTTCGGCTGAAATGTACCCAGCAATCGGTGTTCCCCGAAGCTCGAGTGAGATGAGGCGAGTGGAAGACAAGAGTAGTTTGGGTAATGCCGGGAATGCGATGCCGTCCAAGGCCAATCTCCGTAGCGACGGCGCGTTTCCACCCAAGAACGCATCAGGAAGGACCGGGACCGGGACTGGCACCGAGACATAAGCCCGAGACGGAAAAAGTTTAAGCGATGTCAGCACCGGAAAAGGTTCCAGCATCGCCTTGGCCAACCACTCTACGTTGGAGCTTGTCAGGCCTTCGAAGCTAGTTTCGGATACGCGATCATGGTGTTCCAACGCAGCAACAATGTCTTCACTCTCCTGACACGAGTCATGGACAAAATACGTTATGGCAATGGGAAGGGGTGGCCAGATATCCAATGACTTCCTCGCCGGCCTTCTGTAGTTGCAGGGAAGCACCAAACGCAGGTGCAGAGGTGAGCCAAAGTTGACCTGCCGCCATCTTCGACACACGTGCACAAGCGGTATCCACCACGACAGGTCGGTTTGCTTCTCCATAGAAAGAGAATATTGCTAGGATGACGTCGTCGGGGAGAATGGCTATTGCAACCTGGCCTACACCACAAATGTCATGTGGGCATTGCATTAGGAACAAGGCGACGACGAGCCATACCTTGACCTGTCCCCGGTCGGTTGATTCCGTTTTCGCTGAGATGCGCAATTTTCTTTTCCATCCCAAACCCTGGAACTGCGAGTTGATGACACCCAGTTGCGTCGTAAGTTATGGGAATGAGGGCACGCGTTGATGAAAGGCACACAATTCCATTCCCCTGTATCTCGGAGCTACGAGTTTGCATCCGCAGACATGCCTACCACGCGGTCTGTTACTCACGTCAAACGGCAGTGGAGGGGAGCCATCTTGAAATCACTCGCCATACAGGTGTAGAGGTCGTCATGCATCATGCGACAACACGAGACAACTCACGAGACTCAGCAAATTGTTTACTTCTGTTTTACTCTTTACAAACTACACCCAGTTGCACGCTTTGAAACTAAGCAAACGACTAGCGACGGCGAACAGAACTAGGTTGGTGCCTCCACGGTGAGCGTCGGGCATCCCGCGATGATTGGATTGTGTCACCGTCCGGTATCTCGTGTCTAGTTCGATCGTGCTGTGCTATTGTCAGTGCTTGCCTTTGTTCGGTGCGATGTCGTATCTGTGGTTCACTGAAGGATGACACGTGGAGCGGCGTCCGACGCCCTAACGCAGGGAGTGACGAACCCAAGCCGTGTATGAGGGAGTAGCCTGGTATGCAACCGCAAAAAAGTGTGATAATGATTCATAGAACACCACCGACGGCAGGTACTAGTAGAGTCAACAGTGCATTAAAAAAGGTACTCGTATAGACCCGGATGTGATATAAAGAGCCAGGTCATCATCCATCACTGCAACACCCCTACAGTAGTCTGCTGATTCCACAGCCCAGTTCCTCTATTCGGCACTATGAGTGATATTTCTAGGGTGACAAGACTACCATCGTACCTCGTCAATTGCTACAGCGCAAACCAAGTTTGAGATATCATCTAAAACCGATGAGATGACGGTGAAATACCAAAATTAACTCGTGTCCCGAGATCCAGACATCAAAACAACCGAGATAGATAGGGGCGTCATTCAGTGAATCGATAGCGGGAGGCATAGATAGAACAGAGAGCAGAAATCACTTATCGTGATCAATCCGGTTGCCAATACCACGCTGGCCAGCTGCACGGGGAGAGAGCATCCCCGGCATCGGAGTCCAGGTGCAGGCGCTGCCGGAAAGTCACAGGACGATCGGAAAGCCATCGCGTGGCAACAAATGCCTCTATGGCTTCTCGCACAGGTCCGGATGGTTGAAGCTCCTCCAAGAAAAGGGTACGCAGCTTAGGAAACACGGCGCCTGGTCTTTCCCTGGTAATCTCTTCCAGTGCAGGCGCGACAAGCGACTCCAGTTTCTTGGATATATACAGACTCTCCACAGTGGTGAATGGGCAGAAGAGCGCCAGCCATTGCACCCCTGTGGGGGCCGTATCATCTTGCCAGACTGGATACGGGGGAAGACGCTTCCCGTGGAGGTCGAGGCGTTCCACACGAGACAGCAATGGCCCCAGTTCGTGGCATACCGCTGCCATCGAAGAGACCTGCCCAGCTACGTTGTCATATTTGATCGCCAACTCGAAATTATATGATGGTATAAACTTGAGTTCGACCCTCCAATAGTCAAACTCCACTACGACCTGCCTGGGTGGGTCGGGCCTCTCTGCGCAACTGAGAAATCGGTAGAGTTGTGGGATACGTAAGACGATGTCACAGAACGTTATTGAGAGAGTCTGAAGTATTGGGGCATCAATTCGAGCGATGAGGTTCTCTAGATACTCGCAGACGCCTTTGAAGTGAAAGGTGGTGAGGGAGGGGAGGGTAGAGCGTGTGAGGAAAGATGAACCCATGTCATTGCCGTTCATACCGGGCCGAAATTCAATGCGAAGGTCTTCGAGATGAGGCAATTCGGCCAGGCAAACGGCCATCGTCACAGGTGAAATGTACCCAGTGATCGGTATTTTCCAAAGCCGGATTGAGGTAAGGTGAGGAGCAGACAAGAGTAATGCGGGTAACGCCGGAAAAGTGATGCTGTACAACACAATCGTTCGTAGGGAGGGCACATATCCACCCAAGAGCGTCTCGGGAAGGACTGGCGGTACGTGACCGCCGTAACCAAGATAAAGCGATGCCAGAGCCGGAAATGGTTTCAGCATCGCAGCTGTGAGTCTCGCCAACACTGATCTTTCCGGAGAGCTGATACTGATCTCGGATACGCGATCGCGAAGTTCGAGTGCGGAAATGGTGTTCTCGTTCTCCCATTCCGAATCCCAAGGGTCGTGACGTATGGAAATGGGAAAGGGTGGCCAGACATGCAGTGACTTCTTCACCGGCGATCTGGGGAGGCAGACAACTGCCAGACGAAGGCTCCGGGGTGATGCAAAGATTAATAGTCGCCATCTACGACATACGTGGACCAATGATTTCCACCACAACCGGCGAGAGTCCGACTCGACCTGTCGGCAGAGAAGGAATATTTGTAGGAGAGCATCGTCGGGGAGTGTGTCGATTGTCACCTCGTCTACGCTGCCCCCGTCAGCAGTCGTTGTGGACAGGACACTAGGCAGAGGACGTACCTTGACCGTGACCTTGGCTGGCTGATTCATCCTCCGTGCGCGGAATTTGCGTTTCCATCTCCGGAGTCCGGGAACTGCCATCTATGAGAACCATTGACTCCCGGGAAGGGGTTATGCGGTTGATCAGTACAGTACGGATGGATGAGAACTCGTCGATGGGAAGTCGGCGTTGGAGGGCGAGGTGGACGCGGTGAAACTAGGATGCAGGTACTAGTAGGCGAGCGAGACGTCGAATTGGTCAGTTCGGTGGCGCTAACTAGCGCTGACTGCCTATAAGCTGACTCTTACTCGTTGACGCTGTCTACGATGACGGCCCCGCTCAGATTCCTCACCCTCGCATGCACTCGCGCTCACCTTTGCCGTCGTCTCCTCTTCCATTCTCAATTCATAGCACCAAACGCATATACATTTCCGTCATCGTCATCGTCTGACAAATCCACCACGCGGAGGCCATTTGTCTCTGCACAACCGCACAGAGCCTCACCCGCCCCAACCTCTTCCACGACCCCGGCAGTCCTACGCCGTTCACCGACAGTCGAGGACATCGAGACGGCTGAACTCGACGTAGAGCTTCCCCCGCTAAGCGATACCCAGTTAGTCCTCACGGAACGCGCAGCGGAGGTGCGCCGCAATTCTGCTTCGCTTGGTGCGACGGTTCATTGACGCGTTCATGTCATGCAGCAACTCTGTCGAATATCTTCTCAAGAAAAACATGCGGGTTCGGCCCTGCGAATCTCCGTCGAATCGGGTGGCTGCCACGGATATCAATATAGGATGGAGCTCACGCGGGAACGCGCTCCCGAGGACTAGTACGCCGCGATTCGTCCTCATCTCATTTCTCTCCATCCCCAGACACTAAAGGGAAAAAAAATTGTTGTTTCCAAAAGTGTGTTTGAGCACCCTGTCGTAACTCAGGCCCGCGTCATCGTCGACGCGGTATCGCTCGCCCTCTTGCGAGGTTCTACGGTCGATTTCGCCACAGAGCTCATCGGCAGTTCTTTCCGTGTCGTAGATAACCCCCAGGCCGTCGGTTCTGGATGCGGATGTGGCGTCAGCTGGGAGGCGAAGATTTGACGAGCTGTTTTCTTTTTTGTATTACCTGCATTTGTAGAGCCATCACAATCGGCCTGCGAAGGTCCTATCATGCTACACGAAGGCGTGTGCTACGACTAAATTCCCTCCGCGACTGTTATTCTCCTTCTCGTCGAGACCTTGGACGTATAGGCCATTAAGCTACTGACGCCTCATGCTACGGCCGACACTTTTTTCGAACCTCCCACCCGCGCTCGTCGACCTCTACTTTTTTATGGGTTGATAAATTGCACTAGGCGCACGCTCACATGAGAGTGGGATCATGTTCGACTTGGGGTTGGTAGCGTGACGGCGCTGCTTCGAGTTTGTACGTCCAATATGACAGGGTAGCGGCCGCACGCACTGCCACCCACGCACTGGCAACACACGTCTACACCGTACGGGAATATAGTGTGGTTACTTTAGTTACTTCTTCTATCAGTGGAGACCACATGTCCGTGAGTTATATTTGGTGATCATTCGGTCAAGGAGAGTTACATCCGTGATATAGGTCATCACATGTGTCGAAGATATACATGTAGGCTATGGGGCGCACGGAGTGGGAGAGTGAGCGGGACTCTTGTCCCTTGCCCCATAGCCTACAGGTTATGGGCCCTAGTACGATGAGGTCAGGCGCACAAGTAAAAGTAGCTGACGACTTGATATAACAATCAGGTGTAAATAGTAATGGTAAGGTAGTATTCAGATGACGCGGGGCATGAATTATGTAGAGAAAGGAGGGCACGCGGTCAGTCATCATCGTCGTCCCAATCGCCGAACTCGGAGTACATGTCCAGCTCTCGCACCCAGCGAACGACGGCTATGGGGCAATCTGACTGCTGGCGCGCTGTGACGAACGACTTTGTTGCTTCGTAAACAGGTCCGGATGGCCGAAATCCTTCTAAGAAAATATAGAGGAGCCTAGGTAAGACTTCTGTGGCCCTTTCATCGGTCAGGGCTTGCAGCGCACGTGCGATGAATGGACCCAGTTTCTTGGATACATACAGACCCTGCACGGCGATAAATGGCTGGAAAAGTTCCTGCCATTCCGGAGGGTCCAATGTTTGTCGCCACATTGGCTGAAAGACAGGGCGGCGTTTGATGAGGAGATCGAGGCGTTCTACGCCAGAAAAAAGTGGCGATAATTCGCGACAAACCGCCGCCATCGACGAGACCTGCCCAGCTAGACTGTCGCATCGCATCGCCAACTCCAAACCGTTTGATGGGATAAATTTGAGGTAAACGATGCTCGTAGCGTAGAATTCCATCACGGCTCGATTGGATGGCTTGAACCTTTCTGCATGAGTGATGAGTCGGTAGAGCTGAGGGATGCGAGAGAAAAGGCCGATGAACGTTATTGAGAGGGTGAAGAGTGCGGGGGTATCGATCCGAGCCACGAGGTCCTCGAGATATTGGCTAGCTCCTTCAAAACCAAGTAAAGAGAGAGTAGGGAGGACAGTGCGTTTCTGAACAGGCGGACGTTCGATCTTTCGATCGGGGCGAGATCGAGGGGAAAGGAATTTCAGGTTCAGTGATACAAGCCCGTTCATCCCGGACAAGCACGCGACCATATCCTCGGGTGAAATGTACGCGGAAGGTGGGACATTCAAAAGGTCAAGATGGACGAGGTCATTGGTGGACAGCAGCAGTTTCCGTAACGCAGGAAATGCGACGTTGGTCAGCCAAAGCCTTCGCAAATGTGGGGCTGATCCTCCCAGAAACGAATCGGGCACAACCGGTCCCCATTCGTTGTTCGACCCGAGGTGAAGAGACGCCAGCGCCGGGAATGGCTCCTGCGTCATCGCGGCGAATCGTTCCGACAGCGAACTCGAGACGCCCCAGAGGACGATCTCACATACGCGATGGCGGTGCTCGAGTGCGGCGATGATGTTGTCCGCACCTTTCGCCGGCAACATGGGGTCACCGTCGTACCTTATGATGATAGGCAAGGCCGGCCAAATATCGAGGTTCGCCCGCACTGGTCTTCTGTTGGTGCAGAGAAGTCGCATATTTAGGCGACGCGGCGACACGAACGCGACGTGGCGCCAACTTTGGCACACGTGCACCAGCGTATGCCACACATCTACATCTTCAGCTTCGTCTACATAAAAACTGAAGATTTCCAGGAGGACGTCGTCGGGGATCATGTCGATTGTCATTTGGCCTATATTGAGTCAGTCATGGATTGCTGGGAGCACAGTTCAGACGACGCACGATCATGTCGTTCTTCGCCGGATCTTTCCCGGATAAGGATGGAATGCTCCCCCATCGCCAAGTCCTCAGAGGGTCAACGCACAGAGTGGAAGGATATGGTGCGCTTCAATATAACGCTGGGAGATGCTATTCACCCCGGAAGACGACTGGATGCGGGTGGTGCCTAGGCAGCTGTGATGATCAGTTGTTTGGGAAAAGGGCTAGCTAGTAAAATCACCGGACGTACTTATGGGGGCATCGCAAATTTACAACCGGTGTTGGGCAAAGCATTGCTCGACAAGTGCGCCACCCGGTCCCTCGTGGCCGCTGTCTCTCTAATAGCCGTGCCGGCCCGGATGCCGTCGCGGACGACACCTTAGCCGGACCGTGGGGCCGCAAGGGATGTGTGTAACTGAAGTTACTGAACCAGCCATCACACTTGGGCTTGCAAGTGCCTGCAACAAACTCCCACATGGGGCGCCCAACGCGGAAATGAGTGTCGCGCAAAAGCCACTTGGCTAGTGTGACTATGACATACTTTGGTGGTTCATTGTTCGCACCACCCACTTCTCGCTCTCCCACCTCTTAATCTTGTCTCATAAATGCTGCGACACGCAAGCACTCATTCTCGTCCATAATATTTCCCGCCGTCTCTACTCTTGCTGATTCACTTGCGCCATGTCTAACAATGGTCAATCTACAACGGTTTCCGAGCTTGCTCTGCCAATGGGCGCTGTCTCATGCGAGACGTTCTTCTTCGGTACGTGCGGCCATGTTTCCAACCCCTCCCAAGACGTGGTATCATTGAGAAAACGCATATGATGCTACTAGGGGTATAACCCACTCGCACGTGAATATGATAGGTGCAGACACCCGCCCAGTATGACGAGGGGTGCTATGCTGGCCATGTCAGCGGTGATGTACGCCGTCTCCGCAAGCCACTGCGTGCTTAACGTGGCCGGATTGTTGGAAAGCCTTGGAGATCGGCCACTTTTCCAAAACGCCCGTCAAACAAGTCGTCGCCGTGTACCTGCCGACGATTAATGTACGACCCTTCGAAGACCTATCTTGCAGAAAACGTTAGCTGACCGGCCGTGGAAATATATTCTAAGCGACGGGATCGTCCTGTGGCGAGCTTGGGTGTTGTGGAACCACAGATGCTTGCTGTTCGTTCCTCCGCTCTTCACCCTTGTGTATACATTCGGTGAGCATCACTGACGTGATCGAACTACTGGCACTAGCAGCTGTCCTCCTAACATCTTTGTGCTTTCTTAATAACCTCTGTCGCTGCCGCCACGTATGCTTACGGGCTTTTCAAAGCATTCGGCACACGCGATAACGATGAGCCAGTACTTCAGGTGGTCTATCTGAGGTTTCTCTGTTAGTACAAATATCTGGGCGACAGCCCTAATCTTCGTTCGAGCGTGGTGTGCCCGTCTTTGATCCCGCTGTGATTTGGTTGATGTGACACGAAAGAGTCTTCCAGGCAGCACAGACGCTTCTTGCGATCGCTACTGGGCAAGGCGACCGTTGCGACCAACACGGATAAAGCGCTCGTTTTCTTGGTCGAGTCAGGCGCATTTTATCTGTGCATTTGGGTGTGTACACCTTGTTCATCTTATACCACGATAGTGGCCGCATGAGTTGACTCATCCCTGCCCACTCGTAATAGACCGCGTATAACACAGCAAATTTGACGGCTCTGAAAGGGGTGTTCCTCCTCAACACAATTATCGTTCAACTTGTCGTAAGACTTCCTTTCCCCATCTCACGTGTGCCGGTCTGGAGGCCAACAACTTTGTTCTACCAGGGTATTATATCTAACGGCGATTGTCGTCGTTACCATGCGACTGAGCACCGCAGACATTCTTTTCTCATCCCTATGCCGCTGCAACACGCGATTCCTCTATCGTATTCAAACCTCCATCTCCAATTCTGCCACAATCCTGTCCAACTGACGACGTCGAGGGTTGCTCCTCGGATGGTGAATGCATCATGGTATCGCCGGACGCCACATCAACTCGAACATTCGTGTCGAGCCTTCCAGACAAGGAGGTACAAGATTAACGGAGGATTTGGGAATCGAATCGCCCCCATCAGATTCGTGGGTTTTAGTGATAATTAAATATACTCACTACGCACGCAGTAATTCATACTCAATATCACTGGCAGTGATTTCTGCGACGATGGCAATTGCGTCATTTTCTCGTAAATGTACTGCATGGTCATATCAAACGTCTCCCTGGAGAACCGTGAGTCGGACATGAACGTTATTCGAGCCGACTACAGCAGGAAGTATCATAGCACCATCATGCATTTATCACGTCCATACAGTACAGTAGACTCTGTCTTAACCCATACCTGTTATAACCCATCCTCTGCAATAATCCATAGGGTTGGTTCTGTGTCCACCAACCTTTAAGGCACCTGCAAATTTGCTCTCTGGAAACCCATACTCTGTGATAGCCCATAGCATTTGGTGTCCACAGAGGGCTATGGTTTAGGACAGAGTCTACTGTACTACAGTACGGTACAGTCGACTCTGTCATAACCCATACCTCCTTTTTGAGAGTTATTTCCACTGTCTCAAATAGAAGTGCCCTCGGTATTTTAGGGCGTATTTCTTCGGGCTGGTGGCCTTTGAATGAGTGTTT
>Ga0137397_10000304_pt1 | contig 33480 bp, 35 predicted proteins | sample czorhiz116metaG_FD_106658 | JGI IMG/M metagenome (GOLD analysis project Ga0137397, IMG submission 106658) | Vadose zone soil microbial communities from Angelo Coast Range Reserve, California, USA - czorhiz1.16 metaG | ecosystem: Environmental > Terrestrial > Soil > Vadose zone | place: USA... | reverse complement strand
GGCGGGCACCCGGGGACGTAGACGTCCACGGGGACGATCGTGTCGATGCCCTGCACCATCGCATAGTTGTCGAAGATGCCGCCGGTGGACGCGCACGCCCCCATCGAGATCACCCATTTGGGCTGGGGCATCTGATCGTAGATCCGCCGGATGACCGGTGCCAGTTTGAAGGGCAGCCGGCCCGCGCAGATCAGCACGTCCGCCTGGCGCGGCGAGAACGCCTGGCGCTCCATCCCGAAGCGGGCGAAGTCGTAGCGGCTCGCCGCCGTCGCCATGAACTCGATGGCACAGCACGCCGTCCCGAACGGCATCGGCCACAGCGAGTTGGCGCGCGACGAGTTCACCGCCCAGTCGACCAGGTCCTGGAACTTGGCCAGCAGATAGTTCGGACTCTGCCCGGCGACTTCCTTGGTCTCGATCACGCGCTTCACGACCGCAAGCCCTCCCAGTTCAATCCCACTCGAGCGCCCCGCGCTTCCACACATACACGTATCCGACCGCCAGAATGAACATGAACACCAGCATCTCGACCAGCAGGAACCCCGTGCTTGGCCCCCCTTCCGGTCCCCCAGCCGCGCCCCCGAAATAGATCGTTCCCCACGGGATCAGGAACACCGTCTCGATGTCGAACACGATGAAGAGCATCGCGACGAGGTAGAATTTCACCGAAAAACGGTCGCGCGCGTTGCCGAGCGGTGGCATACCGCTCTCGTACGGGCTGTCCTTGATGGCGTTGGGCTTGTGGGGGGCGAGGAGATGGGAAAGCCCGATCAACAGTGCCGCGTTGAACGCCACGAAGCCCAGCAGGAGGAGGAAGGAGAGATAGGGCCGGTTCATGTGAGTTCGTGAAAAAATTCACTTGACCCGCCGAAACGTATCCGGCCACCGCGGGCTTGTCAACCGAATCGAGTGGCGTAAGTGTCGATGCCGCCGATATATTGCCGCCCCATGTCCATCAAGTCCGACCGCTGGATCCGGCGCATGGCGACCGAGCGCCGCATGATCGAGCCGTTCGCGGAAAACCAGGCCCGCGCGGGCGTCATTTCCTATGGCGTTTCGTCCTACGGATACGACATGCGGGTCGCGCCCGAATTCAAGATCTTCACGAACGTGCTCTCCGCGGTGGTCGACCCCAAGCGGTTCGATCCGAAGTCGTTCGTCGAGTTCGCGGGCGACGTCTGCATCGTGCCGCCGAATTCCTTCGCGCTCGCCCGGTCGGTCGAATACTTCCGGATTCCGCGGAACGTCCTGACGGTGTGCGTCGGCAAGAGCACCTACGCCCGGTGCGGCATCATCACCAACGTGACGCCGTTCGAGCCCGAGTGGGAGGGTTTCGTCACGCTCGAGATCTCGAACACGACGCCCCTTCCCGCGCGCATCTACGCCAACGAGGGGATTGCCCAGGTGCTGTTCTTCACGGCCGACGAGGGCGACGAGTGCGAGATCAGCTACAAAGACAAGAAAGGCAAGTATCAGGGCCAGCAGGGGATCACGTTGCCGAAGCTCTAGCTCGCTTGTTATAGGCGTAGGCCACCGCGAGGGCAATGAGCGCGAGGGCGAAGAACGACGCGATGCGGTACAGCGCGTCCAGGTTGGAGAGGTCGTAGAGCACGATCTTGAGTCCCGCCCCCGCCGCCACCGCCAGCCCCGCCGAGCGCACGTCCTTGCGCTCGTGCTGGAACCCGAGCCGCACCAGCGCACCGGCGTAGGCGAGCCAGAAGATGCTCAGGGCGAGGTCGCCGGCGAGCGGGGCGCGTTGCCCGAAGTAGCGTGGCAGCTCGACCGAGCCACCCGCGAACACCGCCGCGCCGCACAGCACCCAGAGCAGCTCCCCGCCGCGCGCGGTCCAGCGCGCCGTGCCCGGATCGGTCGATCCCCCGCCCCAGCGGTATGCGGCGAGTGCCGTGCCCGCTACGTAGCCATACAGCGCCAGCGCCCAGGGGTCTGTGAAGGTCGCGGCGCCCGATTGTCGGGACCAAAGCGCGACGCCGAACAGGCAGGGGAACGCGAGCAGGGCGAGCCCGACGGCCGCGATCCGCCCGCCCGGTCGGCCGCCCAGCTGCTCGGCCGCGAGCCCCGCCAGAGCGAGCGCGGTCCAGCCGACGACGACCATGGGCGCGCTTCCCTGCACGGCCACCGCCCAGCCGCTCAGCGCGAATCCCATCACCAGATGCGGCGCCGCGCGTCGGACCCACCCGACCCCGAGGTACACCGCCGCGAGGAGCGCGGGCAAGAGCGCCGGCGCCCGGTCGAGCAGCTGCGGATCGGCCGCCCCCACGAGGGCGAGCAGCACGAAGGGATTCGCGGCGAACAGCAGCGCCTCCTGGGGGGCTCTGAGCTGATCCTGGTCGAGCTGCTGCCACCACAGGAGGCCGGCGATCGCGAGCGCCGCGGCGACGGCGAGCCAGAGCCGCGGCTCGGGCCCATCGCGCACCCCGGCGAGCGCGACACCGAGCAAGACCCACGCGAGCGCCAACATTCCGACTCGGGCCTCGGGCCAGGCGCGCCGCCGCGTGACGTGCAGGCTGAGCAGCGCGCCGGCGGCGAGGAACCAGCAGCCCAGCGCGCCGGCCAGCACTCGGGCGGCGCCAGCCGCGGCCAGCAGGAAATAGCCGGCCAGCGCGAGGTCGAAGGTGCGGCGCCAGGTCATCGTGTACGCGAGCAGGCCGGTGCCGAGGCCGATCACCTCGAGGTACCCGAGGAAGGCTTCGGGATTGGGTGTGTGCGGCGGGAGCAGGAGCGGGGCCAGGTACGCGCCGGCCAGCGCCCAGATCGCGAGTCCCTCGATCTCGTGGCGCAGCGCGAGCAGGGTCACGACGACCGTGCACGCGGCCAGGAGGAGCACGCCGATGCGATGCTCGAGCAAGCCGTACGGCCCGGCCGCCGCCCACAGGCCGAGGTAGGCGAGTCCCCCGCCCGCGCCGATCATCGCCGCGCCGTAGCGCCGCAAGCCACCGCGGATACGCGCTTCTCCCCACGCCCCCAGCCCGATGCCCGCCACGATCGCGAGCAGCGAGCGGACCAGCGGCGCGATCCAGCCGCGATCGATCGCGTACTTCAGGAAGAATCCTGCGGCCGTGAGCAGTGCGAGCACGCCGACGATCAGCAGGCCGCGCTGGCCGAACCATTGCTCGAGGTCGGGGGCCGCGGTGGGCGGTGGCGAGTATCGGGGCTGTTCCGGCGGGCGTGCTGGGGTTGCGTGAAGGGGGAGGGGTGCAGGGGGTGAGGCGATGCGCTCGGGGGCGGCGCCGGCCGCGACCAGTCGCCGCACCATCTGCTCCAGTACCTCGACCCGCCGCTCGAGTCGCTGCAGCGCGTCGTGCTGCTCGTCGCTCACGGCGGCGGCGCGGGGGCGCTGGTCGACCGGGATCCGAGGACGGTGATGACGATCGTCGCCGCTGCCAGAATCACGAGATCGGGGACCCACCCCAGCTCGGTTCGAGGCACCGCCATCTGCAGGAAGTTCATCACGAAGTCGAACAGCCCGACCAGCAGACCGAGGAGGACGGTGGCGCGCAGGCCGCGCCCGAGCTGGGTGAGCACGCTGCCCGTGACCAGCGCGACCGCGCCCTGTCCAGCGGCGATGCCGACCGTCACGGCCGCGTCCTCGAGTAGCGTCCGCCACAACCCGGGTCGGGTCGCGTGGTAGCTGAAAAACCACGTGTGGATGAAGGAGATCGCGACCCCGGCCGCCACGGCGCACAGCGTCGCCCACACCGCGTAGCCGATCACGATCTTCATCCGGTCGCCGGTGTCGCCAGCCATGCGGACCTCCCTCGCCTCCGGTCATCGGGGGCGCGGCAGCAAATGTGAGCGCTCGGGCACGGCCCCGCTAGTCAGCGCCGGGCGGTCGCGTATCTTAGGCGTGTCGTTATGGCGACGAACTTCGTGTTCGGTCAGCTCGCGCGCCTCTTGTCGTGACCCCCCGTCGGCTGCTCAGCCTGCGGGTGACGCTGCTCGCCGTCGCCCTCGCCGCCGGTGTGTATGCAGCTGCCCTGCCCCTCTACCTCTTCTTCCGCGTCAGCCGCCCAGCGCTCGCGCTCGGCGACGCAACCGAGGCGATCGCCGCGGTCGGCCTGGAGGTGGCCCGACGGGACAGCGCCATCCATCAGGTCCTCGCCATCGCGCGGAGCATCGCACGCAACCCGAGCCTGCGGGCCGATTCGCTGCCCGTGGCGCATCGGCTCCTGGAGGTTGCTCGCACGCCGCTGCGGGTGCCGTTCCGCACCGCCATCGCCCCGGCGCTGCGGACCGCGCTGGGGCGTACCGACGACGCACTCTCCCGTGTAGCCGCGGCCTTGGCCGACGTAGTCCGCGCGCTCGACGCGGGACACCAATCCGAGGCGGGGCGATGGGCGACGCTCGACCAGCACACCGCGCTGGCGGACCACGAGCGGGCCCGCGCCGGGCTGATCGCCCGGGACGACCTGTTGGGCCGCCAGCGCGCGCTGCGTGAGGCTGCGAGCGCGGTGCGTCGTGATACCCTGGTGTGGCTCGCGCTCAGCCTGCTGGTCGTTCCGGCCCTGACACACGTGGTGCGCCGGCGGGTGTGGCGCCCGTTGCACGAGCTCGAGGCCGGCCTCGCCCAGGTGGCCGATGGCGACCTCACGGTAGGGGTCCCGGTCCATGGGTCCGACGAGCTCGGCCGCCTGGCCGAGCACTTCAACGCGATGACCCGTGTGCTGCGCGACCGGGCCGAGGAGCAGGGCCGCTTCGCCGCGGCCGGCGAGCTGCTCGCCGGCGTCGCGCACGAGGTGAACAATCCCCTCATGGCGATCGCCACGCATGCCGAAAACCGCCTCGCCGATTCTGCGTTCGAGGGGGAGCAGCGCGGCGAGATGACCCAGATCCTGCGCCAGGCGCGCCGCGCCACCAAGCTGCTGCGGGGGCTGCTGCGGTTCGTGCGCGCGTCCGAGCGCGAGGTGACGAACGTCAATCTCAACGACGTGGTGCGCGGGGCGCTGGATCTCGTGTCGTATCGATTCGGCGTGGACGAGGTCACCGTGGGCGGGCGACTCGACGCAAGCCTGCCGCCCGTCCAGGGAGACGCGATCAAGCTCGAGCAGGTCGTGGTCAACCTCCTGTCCAACGCGATCGATGCGCTCCGGGCCGTGACCCCCCCCCGCCATCTCACCGTGGACACGTGGGTCCAGGACGGAACGGTGTCGGTGGCGGTCGGAGACAACGGGAAGGGTGTCGCGTCGGAGTTCGCGCAACGCCTGTTCCGGCCCTTTGCGACGACCAAGGGCCGTCGCGGCACGGGGCTGGGGCTCTATATCTCGCGCCAGATCGCACGCGAGGCGGGCGGCGACCTCGCCCTGACGGCGCCACCTGGTTTCGGTGCGCGCTTCGTCCTGTCGCTGCCCGTCGCCGCGCCGGCCGCCTCGGCCTCCGTTCCTTCTCCGGACCCCACTCCTGCCCCGACCGCCCCTGCCCCGGCCGCTTTGTCGGGTGCCCCCTCCCCCGCGGCGGCCAGCGCTCCACCGGCGGTCGGCTCGCTGGCGGGGGTTCGCGTGTTGATCGTGGAGGACGAGGAAGCCGTGCGGCGGCCGATGGTGCGGTACCTGACGCGCCGGGGCGCCGTGGTCGACGAGGCGGCGGATGGTGTGGAGGGGCTGGCCCGGTTGCGAGCGCAACCGGCGAACGTGATCCTCGCGGACCTGCGGATGCCCCGCATGGGCGGGGTCGAGCTGTACGCTCAGCTCGAAGAGGAGCGGCCCGAGCTCGCGGCGCGCGTGTTGTTCCTGTCGGGCGATGTGTCCCAGCTCGCCGCGCCGGGAAACACGCCCGTGCCGCGGGAGCGGGTGCTGGTCAAGCCTGTCGAGCTCGCGGAGCTCGAGCGGCGGATCATTTCGTTCGTGCGCGGCGCAGGGGGGACGGGAATGTGAGCTGGCCGACCGGGCGGCCGGTCAGTATCATGAAGAGAGTATGCTGGTCGTGCTGGTCTTGCTCGTGACCGTAGCGATGCGCGTCGCGATCGTCACCGCGGTGGTCTACCTGCTGCTTCCGCGGGGCCCCCTCTGTCCGCACTGCGGCATCGAGATGGTGGCGCTCCGGAACCGCTTCTTCGACCGCCTCCTGCCCCTGCTGCAACGGCGCTGGTGCCTCGAGTGTGGCTGGGATGGTGTGGTGCGGCGCGTACGCGGCGCGCCGAATCACTCCAGCGACGTGATGAGCCGCGCGGCGCGCTCGTAGAAGAAATAATCCCACGCCCAGTTCAACAACACGAACACCTTGTTGCGGAATCCGATGAGCTGGATGATGTGGACGACCAACCACACCACCCACGCCGGGAATCCGGTGAACCCGATCCCGTGGATGTAGGCGACGGCGGCGTTGCGACCGATCGTGGCGAGCGAGCCAGGGTCGTGATAGCGGAATGCCACCGGAGGCCGCCCGGCGATGCGACGCTGAATGTTCTCGGCCGCCGACTCGGCCATCTGGAGGGCGACCGGTGCCATCATCGGAAGGGGGGCTCCGGCCACTTCGAGGTAGGCCGCGTCGCCGATCACGTAGATGTCCGGATGGCCCGGCACGTCGAGCGTGGGCGCCACCGGCACCCGGCCCTGCTGGGCCGTCGGTAAGCCCAGCCGTCCCGTGAGGGACACGGCTTTCACTCCTGCCGCCCAGATGAGCGTGCTCGCCGGGATTACCTCGCCGCTCTTCAGCAGCACGCGTGCGCCGTCGTAGTCCGCGACCGTCGCCCCGAATCGCACCTCCACGTGCTTGCGCCACAGCGTCTCGGCGGCGGCATCCCGCAGGCGGGCGGGCATGGCCGCGAGCAGCCGGTCGGTGGCCTCGAGGAGCATCACCCGCACGTCCTTGACGTTGAGACGCGGATAGTCCTTCACCAGGACGAGCCGGATCAGCTCCGAGAGCGCGCCCGCCATCTCGACGCCGGTCGGGCCGCCCCCCACCACGACCAACGTGAGCTCGGCCCGGCGGCGCTCGGGATCGATCTCGAGCATGGCGCGCTCGAAGGCGTGCAGGACCTGGTTGCGGATGCGGATCGCTTCCGGGATGTCCTTGAGACCGAACCCGTGCCGCGGCACGCTTTCGAGGCCGAAGTAGTTCGTTTGACCGCCCACGGCGAGGATGAGGTAGTCATAGGCGATCGGCCCGTCGGCGGTGACAATGCGCTTCCCGCTCGCGTCGAGGCCCGTCACCTCCGTCATCCGGAACTCGGCGTTGGACTGACGGCGCAGGATGGCGCGCACCGGCCGGGCGATCTCCTCGGGCTCGAGGCCGGCGGTGGCGACCTGGTAGAGCAGCGGCTGGAACAGGTGGTAGTTGTGGCGATCCACCAGCACGACGTCGACGGGCGCCTTCCGCAGCGCCCGGGCGGCGCGCAAGCCGCCGAATCCCGCGCCCACGATGACGACGGTGGGCCGACCGGTCGCCGGGCGCGAGGGGCTAGGCGCTTGGTCGCGGAGTACCGCGCGGGGCTCGATGGAGGTGGCAGGCTCGGTCAAAGCGACTCCGAGAGGATTTCGATGGACGTGGTCCGGTCGCCCGCCAGCGTCTCGCGGATCGAGTTGTCGGCGTTGAGCAGGACAATGGTCGGATGGTGGCGGGCCGCCTCGTCGGGCGTCATCTGGGCGTAGCTGATGACGATGATCGGATCGCCGATCTGCACGAGGCGTGCGGCCGCGCCGTTCACGCGCACGGTGCGCGACCCCGCGGCCCCCTCGATCGCGTACGTTTCGAACCGCGCCCCGTTCGCGATGTCGACCACCTGGACGCGCTCGAACGGCAGGATGCCAGCCGCCGCGAGCAGCTCGCTGTCGATGGTAATGCTGCCTTCATAGTGCAGCTCCGCCTGCGTGACCGTGGCGCGGTGGAGCTTGGATTTGCAGAGCGTCAATAGCATGTGGCCTCCCCCCCCGAAAGATAGCATCGGATGGCCCTCGCCTTGCCCGAGCCGCGGGCGAACAGGTATCATCCCACCGTTCCATGACCAGCCTGCCTCCAGCCACGGCCCGCCCCGGTGTTATCCGATCGCTCGTCGGTCAAAAAGTCGTCATGGCCGTCACGGGCGTAATCCTGTTTCTGTTCGTGGTCGGTCACCTGCTCGGTAACCTGAAGATTTTCGAGGGGCCCGAGGCCTTCAACGCCTACGCCGAGGGACTGCGCACCGTGGGCGCCCCGTTCTTCGGCCGGGGCTGGCTGTTGTGGATCGCCCGCGTCGTTGTGATCGTCGCGGTGCTGGCCCACATCTGGGCCGCCATCGAGACGACGCGCGCCAGCTGGCGCGCGCGCCCGGTGGGCTATCGGCGCCTCGATGCGGTCGAGACGACCTACGCGGCCCGCACCATGCGCTGGGGCGGCGTGCTCATCGCCCTGTACGTGATCTATCACCTGCTCGACCTCACGTTCGGCCGCGTGAACCCGAGCTTCGTTCCAGGCGACGTGTACCACAACGTGGTGGCGAGCCTGCGGGTGTGGCCCGTCGCGGCGGCATACAGCGCGGCGATGGTCGTGCTGGGGTTGCACCTGTACCACGGCACCTGGAGCGCGCTGCAGACGCTGGGCCTCAACCGGCCGCCCACAGACCGCTGGCGTCGCGGCGCGGCGGCCGCCATCGCGGTCCTGATTGCCGGCGCGTACATCTCCATTCCGGTGGCCGTGCTCGCCGGCGCGCTGCGCTGACCATGGAGCTGCGCTCCCGCATCCCCGAGGGTCCGCTCGACGCGAAGTGGGAGCGACACCGCTCCGAGATCAAGCTCGTCAACCCGGCGAACAAGCTGAAGCAGCACATCCTCGTGGTCGGCTCGGGGTTGGCGGGGGCCTCCGCCGCCGCATCCCTCGCCGAGCTGGGCTACCGCGTGTCCTGCTTCTGTTTCCAGGATTCGGCGCGACGGGCGCACTCGATCGCGGCGCAGGGCGGGATCAACGCCGCCAAGAACTACCCGAACGACGGCGACTCGGTGTTCCGGTTGTTCTACGACACCATCAAGGGCGGCGATTTCCGCGCGCGCGAGGCCAACGTGTACCGGCTGGCGGAGGTCAGCGCCAGCATCATCGACCAGTGCACGGCCCAGGGGGTCCCCTTCGCGCGTGAGTACGGCGGCCTGCTGGCGAACCGCTCGTTCGGGGGGGTCCAGGTGTCGCGCACCTTCTATGCGCGCGGCCAGACAGGCCAACAGCTGCTGCTGGGTGCCTATCAGGCGCTGTCGCGGCAGATCGGCGCCGGCAACGTGCGGATGGACCCGCGCGCCGAAATGCTCGACCTGGTGCTGATCGACGGCCGGGCTCGCGGTATCATCGTGCGCGACCTGGTCACGGGCGCGGTGAGCGCCCACGCGGGCGACGCGGTGGTGCTGGCGACCGGCGGCTACTCGAACGTGTACTACTGGTCGACCAACGCGAAGGGTTGCAACGTCACCGCCATCTGGCGCGCGTACAAGCGCGGCGCCACGTTCGCGAATCCCTGCTTCACCCAGATCCACCCCACCTGCATCCCGCAGACCGGACCGCACCAGTCCAAGCTGACGTTGATGAGCGAGTCGCTCCGCAACGACGGCCGCATCTGGGTGCCCAAGAAAAAGGGTGACACGCGGCCGCCCAACCAGATTCCGGAGGAGGAGCGAGACTACTATCTCGAGCGGCTGTACCCGAGCTACGGCAACCTCGCGCCGCGCGACATCGCGTCACGGCGCGCCAAGGAAGTGTGCGACGAGGGGCTCGGTGTGGGGCCCGGGGGATACGGCGTGTACCTGGACTTCCGGGACGCCACTACGCGCCTGGGCCGTCGGGTGATCGCGGAACGCTACGGCAACCTGTTCGAGATGTACCAGCGCATCACGGGGGAGGACCCGTTCCAGGCGCCGATGCGGATCTACCCCGCCCCGCATTACACGATGGGCGGGCTGTGGGTGGATTACAACCTGATGACCACGATCGACGGCCTGTACGCCATCGGCGAGGCGAACTTCTCGGACCACGGCGCCAACCGGCTGGGCGCGAGCGCGCTCATGCAGGGGCTCGCCGACGGCTACTTCATCCTGCCGTACACCATCGGTGATTACCTGGCGCAGGCGAAGCCCGCCAAGGTCGACGCCCAGCATCCGGCGTTCCGTCAAGTCCAGGCCGAAGTGAGCGAGCGTGTCCGGAGGCTGCTCGCGGCGAGCGGCCGCAAGACCGCGGACGCGTTCCACCGCGAGCTTGGCCGCCTGATGTGGGACAAGTGCGGGATGTCGCGCAACGCCGCGGGACTGAAAGGGGCGATGACTCGGATCGGCGCGCTGCGCGACGAGTTCTGGCAGGACGTCTACGTGGGCGGCAAAGGCGAAGACTTGAACCAGTCGCTCGAGCACGCGGGCCGGGTCGCCGATTTCCTGGAGTTCGCCGAGCTGATGTGCCACGACGCGCTGCAGCGCGAGGAGTCGTGCGGCAGCCACTTCCGCGAGGAGTACCAGACGCCGGACGGTGAGGCGAAGCGCGACGATGAGCGCTTCGGCTACGTAGCGGCCTGGGAGTTCACAGGCGTGGGTAAGGCACCGGTGCTGCACAAGGAGCCGCTCGCCTTCGAGGCCGTCCACCTCGCGCAGCGGAGCTACAAGTAATGCGTGTGACGCTGCACGTCTGGCGGCAGCCGGGGCCGGAGCTCGCGGGAGTGTTCGTCCGCTACGACATGACGGACGTCAGTCCCGACATGTCGTTCCTCGAAATGCTGGACGTCTTGAACCAGCAGCTCCTGGCGCGCAAGGACGATCCGATCGCGTTCGACCACGACTGCCGCGAGGGGATCTGCGGGATGTGCGGCATGGTGATCAACGGCCGCCCACACGGTCCGCAGCGCGCCACCGCCACGTGTGAGCTGCACATGCGCTCGTTCCCGGACGGCGCCGAGCTCTGGATCGAGCCGTGGCGCGCTCGTGCGTTCCCGGTGATCAAGGACCTGGTGGTGGACCGCGGCGCGTTCGACCGGATCATCCAGGCGGGGGGGTTCATCACCGCCCGTACCGGGAGCGCGCCGGAGGCGAACACGCTGCTCGTGCCGAAGCGGGATGCCGACGTCGCGATGGACGCGGCCGCCTGCATCGGATGCGGCGCGTGCGTGGCGGCCTGCCCCAACGCATCCGCCATGCTGTTCGTAGCCGCGAAGGTGTCGCACCTGGGGCTCCTGCCCCAGGGCCAGCCCGAGCGCGACACGAGGGTAGTAGGCATGGTGGCGCAGATGGATGCGGAGGGGTTCGGGGCGTGCACCAACCACGGCGAATGCATGGCCGCGTGCCCCAAGGAGATCAGCATCGACTTCATCGCCCAGCTAAACCGAGACTACTGGAAGACCAAACTGACGCCCAAGCCGCAGGCCAAGGAGTTCACCGGGGCGGCCTAGAGCTTCACTGCGGCCATCGTCTCCTTTACGGCTTCGGCGGACTTCTTGAGCGCCGCCTGTTCGTCTGGCGACAGCTTCACCTCCAGGATCTTCTCCAGCCCACTCCGCCCCAGCTTGCAGGGCACCCCGCAATACATTCCCCACAGCCCGTACTCTCCTTGGAGCCACGCGGCGCACGGGAGAATGCGCTTCTTGTCGTGCACGATGGCCTCGACCATCTGCACGACGGCCGCCGAGGGCGCGTAGTAGGCCGAGCCGGTCTTCAAGAAGGCGACGATCTCGGCGCCACCGTTACGGGTGCGCTCTACGATCTTGTCGAGCGTCGGCTTACTCAGGAAATGGGTGACGGGGATGCCGGCGACGGTCGTGTAGGAGATGAGCGGCACCATCGTGTCGCCGTGCCCGCCCAGCACGATCGCCTGGATGTCCTCGACCGAGACGTCGAGCGCCTCGGCGAGGAACGCGCGGAACCGAGCGGTGTCCAGCACGCCCGCCATCCCGACCACGCGCTCGCGCGGGAACCCCGTGACCTGCTTCGTGACCCAGCACATCACGTCGAGCGGGTTCGAGACCACCAGGACGATCGCGTTGGGACAATGCTGCTTGATCTGTTGGGAGACCTGCTTGACGATGTCGGCGTTGGTGCGGACCAGGTCGTCGCGGCTCATACCCGGCTTACGCGCGATACCGGCGGTGACGACCACGAGCTCGCTGCCCGCGGCGGACTGATAGTCGTTCGCTCCCACCACCCGCGTGTCGAACCCTTCAATCGGCGCGGACTGCCACTGGTCGAGCGCTTTGCCCTGAGGGACGCCCTCGATCACGTCGACGAGGACGACGCTGCGCGCCAGCTCCTTCTCGGCGAGGCGCTGGGCGGCGGTGGCGCCCACGTTGCCGGCGCCGACGACGGTGATCTTGTTCATCATGGGCAGTAAAGCTACTGCTACCCGCCGCGGGTGTGCATCTCCCGGTGAGGATCGGCGCGCAGCGAATCGATGCGATACAACGCCCCCCGGTCCGCTACCCCGAGCCGCTCCTCCGCCCCGCGGTCCGTGCGACCCTGCCAGGTTTCCCGTATGAGGGACGCCAGCTCGTCATCCGAAACGCCGTGGCGCAGCGGCTCGCGCAGGTCGATCCCCGCGCGGGCATACAGGCATAAAAACCATGTTCCGTCGGCGGTGATCCGGCTGCGGTCGCAGGTGCGGCAGAACGGTGCGGTGGTGGAGGCGATGATGCCGAACGTCGTCCCGTCCGCGAGCCGGAAGCGCTCGGCGGGGGCGCGGCCGTCGTCGCCGGTCGGGCGAACCGGCTCGATCGCGCCGTAAGGCCGGGCAAGCACGTCCAGCATCTCCTGCTGGGAGACGACCTGGTCCCGGGACCACCGCGTCGCGCCCCCCACGTCCATGTACTCGATGAACCGCACCTCGGCGTTGTGGGCGCGCGCGAACTCGATCAGATCGGCCAGCTCGTCGTCGTTGAATCCCCTGATCACGACCGCGTTGAGCTTGAGTCTCAGGAAGCCCGCCTGCTGCGCCGCGACGATGCCCTCGAGCACGTCGGCGTGCCGCGCGCTCTTGGCGAACGCGAGCATGCGCTCCGGACGCAGCGTGTCGAGGCTCACGGTCACGCGCTGCAGGCCGGCGGCCTTGAGCGCGGCCGCTTGCTTCGCGAGCAGCAAGCCGTTCGTGGTTATGGCGAGGTCGCTGATCCGCGGATCGCGAGCGATCATCTGCACGAGCGTCGGAAGATCGTGGCGCAGCAGCGGCTCACCGCCCGTGAGCCGTACCTTGTGCACACCGAGCCCGGCGAACACGCCGGTGAGCCGCTCGATCTCTTCGAACGTGAGGATCGAGGTCCGCGGCAGCCAGACGTATTCGTCTTCCGGCATACAGTAGCGGCAGCGCAGGTTGCAGCGGTCCGTCACGGACAGCCGCAGGCTCGTGAGGGGCCGGCGGAGCGTGTCGTGGACGACGTCAGACATGGCTCGGCCGGTCGGACGGTCGGACCGTTGGACGGCCGGACGGATCGACCCAGATTTCACTGCCGTCCACACGCAGCTCCTTCTTCCAGACGGGCACACGGCGCTTCACTTCCTCGATCACGTAGCGGCACGCCTCGAACGCCTGGGCCCGATGCGGCGCCGCCGCGGCGATTGCGATACTCGCCTCCCCGACGGGGATAGTGCCCAACCGATGGCGTACGGCGACGCGCGCCTCCGGCCAGCGACCGCGCGCATCCGCCAGGAGCCGGCCGAACTCGGCTTCCACCATCTCTTCGTACGCCGAGTACTCGATCGCCGTCACTCCCTGATCGTCGGGCCCGTTGCGCACGGTGCCGAGGAACGCGCATGTGCCGCCGCAGCCCGGATCCGCGACCTCGGTGAGGAGGGTGTCCAGGGAGATTGGCGTCCGAGTCAGGTACGTCGTCATCGGCCTCCAGCGATCGGCGGCAATAGCGCCACCTCGTCTCCATCCTGCACGCGCGCGTCGAGTTTCGCCTGCTTCAGGTTCACGGCCGCCAGGGGGCGCTCGGGCAGCGCTCGAGCGCCGGGGAAGTCCTCGCGCACACGCCGCACGACATCTCCCACGGTCGCCGGGAGCGACAGCGACACCGCGGCCTCGGAGCGTCCGACGAGCTCCGCGTAGCTGGCAAAAAACCGCACCCGCACCGTTGCCGGCGTCGCGCTGTCCACGGTCGTTGGCAAGATAGCCGTCTTCAGTTCCCGGTGGAACCGGTCGCGAGGCCGCGCCAGATCTTTGCCTGCTTGGCGCTCGGCGACGGCGCGGGTGTGAGCGTGAACGACACCACGCTACGCTCGCGCACCTGCGTGCCTAGACTCAGCGCCCGACCGCCGCGCGTCACGCCGATAACGAGCGGCGCTCCCGCTTGGCCCCGGTAGCGGTCACGGAACTTGACCCCCCAGTCTTCGTCGGGCCGGGTCTCGATCTCGCCGACCTTCAAGAGCACATCGCCGGGCTCGAGCCCCGCCACCTCGGCCGCGCTCCCGGGCACCACGCCCTGTACCACGAGCCTGCCGGAGTCGCCGGGCTGGGCGTTCACGCCGAGGAACGGGGTGGATTGAGTCTTCCGGGCCACCGTGATCCCGGCCTTCGAAAACAGGCTCTCGTACGGGAGTGGTTCCCGGCCGTTGATGTAGCGCTGGTAGAAGCCGTCCACGTCCGGCATGCCGACTTCGCGGAGCAGTCCGAGCAGATCGGCGGTCGTGAAGCCCTTGTTGCGCTGGTAATACCGCGTGTAGAGCGCCCGTGTGACGTCGTCGAGACTCTTGCGGTTGTCCGTCGCGTCCCGGATCGCCACGTCGAGCAGCATGCCGGAGAGCGCGCCCTTCGGGTAGTACAGCTGGGAGCTGTTCACGAAGACTTCGTGGATCCAGGTGGCCACGCTGCCGTCCTCTTCGCTCCACGGCTCGGGGGCGGACTCGACCTGCTGCATGTCCTGCCCGCCATTCTCCAGGAACTGCTCCGTCGTCCACAGACCGGAACGGATGTTGGTGAGATCGGCGTAGTAGTCCGTTACACCCTCCGACCACCAGAGCAATGGTGTGTATTGCTCGGCGTGGTAGTCGTACGGCCACATCTCGGCGGGGCGGATGCGCTTCACGTTGAACAGATGAAAGTACTCGTGCGCTATGAGCGGTACCATGAAATCGCCGAAGTTACCGAGCGCATCGGCGAACGCGCCCTGGGGCATGATGTCGAACTGCGAGGCGCTGTGCTCCAGCCCGCCCCCGAAGTTGACCGGCTCGCGGATCACGTTGAAGAACACCGTATAGTGATCGTACGGCGGGCCGCCGAACAGCGCGTTCTCGGTCTTCGCGATCTTCTCGACCGCCGCCTGCATGTTCCGCTGTACCGCCGCGGTGTAGGCGTCGGCCGGCCACACCGCGATCCGGATCGACTTGCCGTCCACCTGCAGTGAATCGAGGCTGTACTTCCCCACGAAGGTCTGTGCGTCCGCGAGCTCGTGGTAGTTGGGTGCGATGTACGGTCCGTTGCCGCTGCCCCGCAGCGCCGTGGTCACCTGCCAGCCTGCGGGCAGCGTGAATCGGACCTCGGCCGGCCGCTCCGGCTGCCGCTCCTCGTAGAGAAACACATTGGTGCCGAGGAACTGTCCGAAGTCACCCGCGATGCGCGCGAGCGAGAGGTCGATCGTGTCCGCGAGGTAGTCGAACTCCGCCGTCACGCGATCGCTTTTGCCGGTCGCGACGCGCCAGGTGTCTTTATCGAAGCGGTCCCAGAACAGCGGCTGGCCTTGCGAGTTTTTGGCGCCGAAGTGGCGCACATACCGCGCATAATTCTGGATCTCGTAGCTGCCGGGACTCCACGCGGGGAGGGACACGTAGAGTGTATCCTTGCCGCGCGCCGGAAACTCGGCGCTCACGTGCAACAGGCGCGCCGCCGGCGACGGAATCGAGACGTCGTACTTGACGGGCGCTGGGGTCTGAGCGGACAGCGGGACGGCGACGAGGAAGAGGAGCAACGGGCGCACGCACGACTCCGGGTAGGTGTGAAGGTGTGACTACTACCCCGCGCAAAACGAAGCGGCCCAGACGCTTAGTCGGGCCGCTCGGGTGACCGGGGTGCCGGACGCGCGCTCAGGGTGTGACGCGTTCGCTCGCCTCCGCCACCATGGCGCGCAACTCCTTGCTGGGCTTGAAGACAGGCACCGGCCGCGCGGCGACTTCCACCGGGTCACCGGTGCGCGGATTCCGCGCCATGCGCGTCTTGCGCTGGCGGATCTTGAAGGTGCCAAACCCGCGAATCTCAATGTTATGCTGCTCGGCTAGCGCCGCTTTGACCGCATCGAGAAAGGAGTCCACCACACGCGCGCAGTCCTTTTTTGAAATCAGGGGACCGGCGGTGCGAGCGATTTGTGCGGTGACCTTTTCGACTAGGTCGGCCTTCGTCATCCATCCCCCTTGAAGGGCCCAAGGGCAGTCAAGACGAGGCGCCAACATACGGGCTTACCTATTGTGTGTCAAGAGCTTGGAGGAACTGTTCGAAGTGCCCCTGGGCGTCGTGCGGTCCGGGCGAGGCCTCGGGATGATACTGCACCGCGAAAATCGGGTATTCCCGATGCTTCACCCCTTCGACGGTGCCGTCGTTGAGGTTAAGGTGCGTGACCTCAAGCGCCTTGGCACCGGGGACGCCGCCGGTATCGCCCCGGACCGCGAAGCCGTGGTTTTGTGAGGTGATAAGTACTTGTCCCGTAGCAAGATCCCGCACCGGATGGTTCCCCCCTCGATGCCCGTACGGGAGCTTGGCCGTCTCCCCCCCCAGCGCCAACCCGAGTAGCTGATGGCCGAGGCAGATCCCGAAGATCGGGAGCGAGCCGTCCGCCAGATCGCGCAGCGTGGCGATGGCGTAGGACACCGCCGCCGGATCTCCGGGGCCGTTCGAGAGGAACAGACCGTCGGGTGCGAGTTCGCGGATGCGCGCCGCCGGCGTGGCGGCCGGGACGACGGTGACGCGGCAGCCGTGCTTGAGAAACAACCGCAGGATGTTCCGCTTCATGCCGTAATCGTACGCCACGACGTGGCGACCCACGTCGGCCGGCCCCTCGGTGTACTCGGCGCCGATGGTCGCCTCGGTCGCGAGATCGAGGCCGTCCATCGATGGGCTGGCGGCGAGCGCGGTACGCACGGCGTCGCTCGGCTCATCGCCCAGCGCCACGGCGCCGCGCATCGCGCCCTTCGAGCGGATGTGGCGCGTGAGCTGGCGCGTGTCTATCTCGGCGACGACCGGGACGCGTGCGGCGGCGAGCCAGTCCGCCAGGGCACCGGTGGACCGCCAGTTGGACGGCTGAACCGAGAGCTCGCGCACCACGACGCCCTCGACCCGCGGCCGATCGGACTCGATGTCGTCGGGATTGATGCCGTAGTTGCCGATCATCGGCGCCGTCATCACGACGATCTGACCGAGATAGGACGGGTCGGTGAAGACCTCCTGATAGCCGGACAGATTGGTGGTGAAGACGACCTCGGCATACGTGGGCTCGAACGCCGTAGGCGCGGTGCCGGGGAACCAGGCTCCGTCTTCGAGCAGCACGTAGGCGGGGTGACGGTCAGCGATGGGGCGGTGGACTCTGGTTGGAGGGTTGCGCGGGCGGCGTGTTCTGCGGCGTCGGGGTGGCGGGGAGCGGCAGCGGTGTGGGCTGCACGGGAGCGGGTGCGGGCGCGCCTCCCTCGAGCACCGAGCGCGGCGCGGCGCTGTGCGCCGACAGGACCGCGAGGATCAGCGAGATGAACAAGAAGATGCCGGCGCACCACCAGGTGATCTTGGTGAGCAAGGTGGTCGCCTGCCGGCCACCCATGAACTGCTCCGTCCCGGCGCCGCCGCCCAGCGACGCCAGTCCCCCGCCCTGGCCCGCCTGCAACAGGACCGCCGTCGTGAGGATCAGGGCGTCGAGAGTGAGAAGGATCAGCAGCAAGTTGTACATGCGGCGGGGAAAATACCTACGCGGCGCCGGTCTGCACAAGTTGCGCCCAGCCTTCGGGATCGAGCGAGGCGCCGCCCACCAGCACGCCGTCGAGCTCGCGCTCGGCGAGCAGGGCGGCGGCGTTCTTCGCGTTCACGCTGCCACCGTACAGGACGCGGGGTGCGGGGGCGCCGCGGCCCTGCAGCCAGCCGCGGATCTCCCGATGTACCGCGCCGGCGTCTTGGGGGGTCGCGTTGCGGCCGGTGCCGATTGCCCACACCGGCTCGTAGGCGACCACGACGCGCGACAGCGCCGCGCCGTCGAGACCACTCAGCGCGGCAGCGAGCTGGCGGACGACCACCGCCAGCGTGTGCCCCGCGTCGCGCTCGGCGAGCGTTTCGCCGACGCACAATACCGGCAGCAGTCCGGCTCCTAGTGCCGCGCCCATTTTGCGACGGGTGTCGTCGTCGGTCTCGCCGAACACGTGCCGTCGCTCGGAATGGCCGATCAGCGTGGTGCGGGCGCCGGCCTGGAGCGCGAGCGGGGCGGAGACCGCGCCGGTGAATGCGCCTTTCGGCTCCCAGTAGATGTCCTGGATGCCCACGAGCAGGTCGCCGCGGTCGCGCGCCGTCTGGGCGGCGGCTTCGACCGACACCGCGGGGGGGAAGAACCACACCTCGCGGTCCTCCCGGCGGTTGTAGCGGGCGCGGAACGTCTTCACATAGGCTCGCGCTTCGTCCGGCCCGAGGTGCATTTTCCAGTTGGCGGCGAAGAGCAGTCGTCTCACGCGTCCTCGAGGGCGGCGACGCCGGGGAGCGGCTTGCCTTCGAGGAACTCGAGGGCGGCACCGCCGCCCGTGGAGACGTGGGTGAGCTTGTCCTCGAGCCCGGCTACGGCCGCGGCCGAATCCCCGCCGCCCACGACCGTCGTGGCGCCGCGCTTCCCCGCCTCGATCAACGCTTCCCCGATGGCGCGGGTCCCCTCGTCGAACGGCGGCGTCTCGAACACACCCATGGGGCCGTTCCAGAAGACGGTCTTGGCCTTCAGGATCCGGGCGCGGAAGTCGAGCCGAGTGGAGTCATCGATATCGAAGATGGCACAGTCCGCGGGGATGCGATCGCTCGTGACCTCCTGCCGTTCGGCGGCGCGCGCGAGACTCGGCGCCACGACGGCGCCCCGTGGCAGGATCAGCTTGGCGCCGGCCTGGGCGAGGAGCTCCTTGGCGAGCTCCTCCTTGTCGCGCTCGACGAGGGAGCCGCCCACCTGGAATCCGATCGCGAGGAAGAACGTGTTCGCCATCGCACCCCCGATCAGGATCTCGTCCACCTTGGGGAGCAGCGCTTGGATCACGTCGATTTTCCCCGAGATCTTCGCCCCTCCGAGCACCGCGACGAACGGTCGCTTGGGCTGGTCGAGCGCCTCGCCGAGGTAGCGGAGCTCTCGTTCCATCAGAAAACCGCTGACGGCAGGCCGGAGCAGGCGCGCAACCGCTTCCGTGGAGGCGTGCGCGCGGTGGGCCGAGCCGAACGCGTCGTTCACGTAGAAGTCGCCCAGCGCGGCGAGCGTCTGGGCGAATGCGGCGTCGTTCGACTCTTCGCCCGGCCAGAAGCGCGTGTTCTCGACCAGGGCCACACCGCCCCGCGGGAGGCGGCGGCTGGCCGCGACGCCGGTCGCCGGATCGGGGATGAATTCGACCGGCGTGCCCAGGATGCGCTCGACGTCGCGCACGATCTGTTTGAGCGACGCCTTCGGGTCCGGGCCCTTGGGGCGGCCGAAGTGCGACAGCAGCACGACCCGCGCGCCCTTCTCCCGCAGATAGGCGATGGTGGGGACCGCGGCGCGGATGCGCGTGTCGTCGGTGACGGCGCCGTTGTTGAACGGCACGTTGAAATCCACGCGCACCAGGGCCCGCCTGCCGTCCAGGGCGGCCGGCGGGAGATCGCGCAGGCTGCGTTTTCTCACTTGCCGGCGAGGTACGCGAGCAGGTCGACGCAGCGCGCGGAATAGCCCATTTCGTTGTCGTACCACGACGACACGTGCAGGAACGTGCCGTCGATCACGTTGGTCGAGAGCGCGTCCACCACGCTCGAGTAAAAGCTGCCGATGTAGTCGACCGACACGAGCGGCTCGTCGCTCACGTCGAGGATGCCTTTGAGGCTCGCGCGGGCCGCCTGCTTGAAGGCGCCGTTTACTTCTTCGATGGTCGTCTTCTTCTCGACTTCCGCCGTCAGCTCCACCACCGATACGTCGGGGGTGGGCACGCGCAACGAGATGCCGTCGATCTTCCCCTTCACTTCCGGAATCACGAGGCTCGTGGCCTTGGCGGCGCCGGTGGTGGTCGGGATGATGCTCAGTCCGGCGGCGCGGGCGCGGCGCAGGTCCTTATGCGGCAGGTCGAGGATCTGCTGATCGTTCGTATAGCTGTGGATCGTCGTCATGAAGCCGTGCTTGAAGCCCCAGTTGTCGAGCACCACCTTCACCACCGGCACGAGACAATTGGTGGTGCACGACGCGTTCGAGATGACGTGATGCTTCGCCGGGTCGTACTTCTGGTGGTTCACCCCCATCACGATCGTGATGTCCTCACCCTTGGCGGGCGCCGAGATCACGACCTTCTTCGCGCCGGCCGCGAGGTGCTTGTCGGCGTCGGGCCGGTCCGTGAATCGCCCGGTGCTCTCGAGCACCAGGTCCACGCCCAACGCCTTCCACGGCAGCTTCTCGGGCTCCTTGATCGCCGACACCTTGATGGACTTGCCGTTGACGACCAGCGCGTCGCCCTGCGCCTCGACCGTCCCGGGGAAGCGGCGGTGGACGGAGTCGTACTTCAGGAGATGCGCGAGCGTCCTGGTGTCCGTGATGTCGTTCACCGCTACGAACTCGAGCGCCTGCTGCTTCATGAGCACCGCGGCCCGCAGCACATTGCGCCCGATGCGACCGAACCCGTTGATCCCGACACGTACCGCCATGGTTCTCCCCTAGGTGAAATCCGGTACCACCGCGCGGCCGAACGTCACGGCCGAAACCGTGCCGGCGCCCGCCTGCTCCAACGCCCGGGCGGCCTCGGCGAGCGTGGCACCGGTGGTGAAGACGTCATCGACCAGAACGAGTGCCCGTTCCAGTGCGGAGTGCGGAATGCGGAGTATGGAGTTTTCTCGCGAGCGTTCACTCTGCATTCCGCACTCGCCATTCCGCACTCGGAACGCCCCCGCCACGTTCGCCAGCCGCGCCTCAGGTGTCAACGCCGTTTGCGCGGCGGTGTCCCGCGTGCGGACCAGCAGGTCCACCACCGGGCGCCGCCAGCGGCGACCCAGGGCACGTGCCAGGCGCTCGCTCTGATTGTAGCCGCGGTTCCTGAGGCGCGCGCGCCCCAGCGGGACGGGGACGAGAAGGCCCGAGTCCAGTCCCGGCACGTCGAGCCCGACCATCGCCGCGGCGAGCTCCGTGGCGATGCGCGGCAGACCGCCGTACTTGAGCGCGTGGACCGCCTCGCGCGCCCCCGCGTCGAGCCACACCGCGGAGCGCGCCAGCCCGAACGCGGCCGGCCACTCGGCGCAAAGCCGGCAGCGGCCGAACAACGGCTCGGGTTGCCCGCAGCGGGCGCACCACGGGGGACGAACGGGGCGCCAGCGGTGACGGCACACGTCGCACACCAGCCGGGCGGAATCGCGGAACGAGAGGAGGGCGCGGCACAGCAGACACTCGGCCGGGAGGAGGAGCTGCTCGACCGCCTCACGCACCAAGGGCGCGGTTCACGGCGGCGCGCATCACCTCGAGGGGCGCCGCGTGCTCGGGGAAGAAGCGGCTGAAGGCCGCCGCTCCCTGGTGCACCAGCACCTCGCGGCCGTCCTGCGCCCGCACGCCCGCCGCGGTCAGCGTGCGTACCCAACGGGTGCCGCCAGGAGCGTACACGAGGTCGAGGGCGGCCCGCAAACGTGCCGCGCTGTCCGGGTCGAGCGGCAAGGGATCGGAGTCCTTCAAGCCGGCCGGCGTCGCGTTGATCGCGATATCGGGCTCGAGTTTGCCCCGCGCGGCCTCCGCGCGGGTCCCCTGTCCGCGGGCCCAGGCGGCGAAGTCGCGCGCCCGCGCGGCGTCGCGCGACAGCACGTGCAGGTCGGCCTTCGCCGTGGCCGCCGCCACCGCCACGGCGCGCGCGGAGCCGCCGGTGCCGAGCAGCAGCCAGCTGCCGGCGCCGTCCGCGCCGAGCTGGCGCAGGGCGGCCAGGATCCCCGCCACGTCGGTGTTGTCGCCCACGAGCGCTCCGTGCTCCGTCCAGAACGTATTGCAGGCGCCGACACGAGCGCACACATCGGTTTTCCGCGCGACGCATCGTTCCGCCGCCTCCTTGTGCGGCACGGTCACGTTCCCCGCCCCGCCGACGCCGCCGAGCGCGGCGAGGACGGTCGCCAGCTCCGCGGCGGGCGTGCGCAGCGCGACGTACACGGCGTCCAGACCGAGGACGCGGATCGCGGCGTTGTGCATGGACGGGGAAAGCGAATGGGCGACCGGATCGCCGATCACCGCCAGCAGGCGCGTGCTAGCGCTGACTTCCACTCGCGAACTCTTTGACGATGCGCTCCACGGCCGTCTGGAGGAGCGCCTCGAGCTCGACGCACGTGTCGCGATACACGTCGAGGTCGCCGCCGAACGGGTCGCTCACCTCGGCGTCGTCCCCCTCGCGGCCGGCGTATTCGCCGAGCACGAATACGTGGCCCTCGCCGCCCAGCTCGTCCACACGCGCCCGGTGGTGCCGCGCCATTGTGAGGATCAAGTCGGCGCCGTCGACCAGCTCACGCGTCAGGAGCTGCGCCCGGTGGCCCGAGAGATCGAGCCCGCGCTCGAGCCCCACGAGGTAGGCTCCCTCGGAGACCGGGGCGCCGTCCCAGGCCCCGGTGCCCGCCGAGGCGACGCCGATCCCCTCGATCCCGCGCTCCACCAGGGCGCGCTCCAGCAAGGCCGCCGCGAGCGGGCTGCGGCAGATGTTGCCGGTGCACACCAGGAGAATCCGTTTCGTGTTCAGCTCCTCTTGTCAGGGAGCGAGTCGTCCCGCGGCGCGTCGCAGCTCGCCGAGGGTCAACGCCCCCTCGCGGATCAGCCGGGGCGCCGGTCGCGTGCAATCAACCAGCGTCGACGGGGGCGAGTTCCCCAGGACGCCGCCGTCCAGCACGAGCAGCGTCCCCGCCTCGACCGCCGGCGCGAAGTCCCGCACGATGGCCGCGGCGCCCGGCGCCGGCGGACTCCCCGGCAAGTTAGCCGAGGTGGACGTCACCGGCTCCCCCAGCGCACGCACCAACCTGGCCATGCCGCGATGGGACGTCCAGCGCACGGCGATCCCGCCTTCCGGGCCCCGCAGCACGTCCGGCAGCCGGCCGCTCCCCCCCGGGAGTACCAGCGTGAGCGGCCCCGGCCAGAAGGCCCGCGCCAGCGCGCTCGCCGACTCGTTGAACGCGAGGCCCTGCGCTTCCGCCATGTCCCGGTCGGCGACGAGCAACAGGAACGGCTTGTCAGGCCGCCGGCCCTTGAGGCGTGCCACCGCCTGCACCTCCGGACCCCGCGCCCGCGAGCCCAGGCCATACACCGTTTCCGTCGGATAGGCGATCAGCCCGCCCCCGCAGAGATGCGCGACTGCTCGAGGAAGCGCAGCGGTCACTTCCTCGTCCGTCTGAAATGGGACGCCGCTCACCGCAGCTCACGCGCCAGCGCCTCGGCGACGCGGAAATCGTCGGCGGTCGTGACCTTGAGATTGTACGGCGAATCGGCGACGACCTCCACGGGGAAGCCGGCGCGCTCGCACAGCTCCGCGTCGTCGGTCGGCGCGGCATCGCCGTTCGCGAGCCCCGCATACGCTCGCTCGATCATCGCGCGCGGGAACCCCTGCGGAGTTTGCGCCCGCCACAGACGATCGCGTGCGACGGTTCGTGTGATACGTTCCTGCTCGACGTCTTTGACGGTGTCGGACACTGGAATCGCCGCGACGGCACCCACCCCCGAGCGCGCTTTGGCGAGCACCCCGTCGATCGTCTCCCGGGTCACGAAGGGGCGGGCGGCGTCGTGGACCAGCACCACGACGGCGTGTGGCGGCAGCGCCCCGAGGCCCGCCCGGACCGACTGGGCCCGCGTGGCACCGCCGGCGACGAGTCCCAACCGGTCGCCCACCAGCTTGCCCAGCCACTCGGGGGGTCGCGCTTCGAATCCGGCGGGTACGACCACGACCACCTGCCCGACCTCGGGGTGGGACGTAAACGGTCGCAGCGCGCGCAACAGCATCGGCACGCCGAGGATGGGCCGGAACTGTTTCGGTTCGCCCGGGCCGGCGCGCACCCCGGCTCCGGCGGCCACGACCACGACGCCCGCGTCAGGCCGCGAGTCGCCGGGCGAGCTCACCGATGCCGTCCATGCCGACCAGATCGAGCCCGGGCAGGCTCACCCGCGAGCGGGCGGACAGGAATACGCGGCGGAATCCCTGGCGCGCCGCTTCGCTCAGGCGTCGCTCGACGGCCGCCACGGGGCGGATCTCGCCGCCCAGGCCGACCTCGCCCAGGAACACGGCGTCCGCTGGGAGCGGTCGGTCGTGCACGCTCGAGACCAGGGCCGCCACGACGGCGAGATCGGTCGAGGGCTCGATCAGCCGCACCCCGCCCGTCACGTTCACGAACACGTCCCGCTCGTTGAACGGCAGGCCGCCACGGCGCTCGAGCACGGCGAGCAGCACCGCCAGGCGGCGATGGTCGAGTCCCGTCGCGACCCGCTGTGGGGTGCCGAAGCCGCTCTTCGCCGCCAGCGCCTGGATCTCGACCAGCAGCGGGCGCGTCCCTTCCATCAGCGCGGTGACGGCGGAGCCGGAGACGCCGGTGGTGCGCCCCGCCAGGAACGCCGCGGCCGGGTCCGCGACGGGCTCGAGACCGGCCCCCGTCATTTCGAACACGCCGATCTCGTCCACAGAGCCGAAGCGGTTCTTCACGGCGCGCAGGATCCGGTGATCCAGCGTGCTCTCGCCTTCGAAGTAGAGGACCGTGTCCACGATGTGCTCGAGCGTCTTGGGGCCCGCAATGCCGCCGCCCTTGGTCACGTGCCCGACCAGCAGCACCGCTGGCCCCGCCTCCTTCGCGAAGCGCATGAGCCGGGCTGCGCACTCCCGCACCTGGCCCACGTTGCCGGGCGCGCCCTCGAGCTCGTCGGTGTACGTGGTCTGGATCGAGTCAACGAACACCACGCGGGCGCCCAGCGCGCGGGCGTGATGGGTGATCGCCTCCAGCCGCGTCTCGCCCAGCACGTGCACCGCGCCGGCATCGACCGTCAGCCGATCGGCCCGCAACCGGATCTGATCGGGCGACTCTTCTCCGGACACGTACAGTGTGGGAACGCCCGCCTGCTCGAGCCGCGCCGCGCACTGCAGCAGCAGGGTGGACTTCCCGATGCCGGGCTCGCCGCCCACGAGCACCACGGATCCCGGTACGATGCCGCCGCCGAGCACGAAATCGAACTCCCGGAGGCCCGTCTGCCACCGCTCGAACGCCCCGGCTCCAACGGCGGACAGCCGGACGGGCGGTAGGTCGGTAGGGCGGTAGGTTCCGCTTGCCACCTTACCGCCTTTCCGCCCTACCGGCTCCTCGACCAGGGTATTCCACGCCCCGCACGCCTCGCACCGTCCGCCCCACTTGGGCTGGTCCGCGCCACAGTCGGTGCAGCGGAACACCGAGCCTCCCTTAGCCACGGAGGGCCTCGGGGGGAGATTCGCGCGGCGTGTAATTGTCGAAGCGCGTGTATTCCTTCTTGAAGAACAGTTTGACGGTGCCGGTGGGGCCGTTGCGCTGCTTGCCCACGATGAGCTCCGCGACGCCCTCGATGCTGTCGTTCGTCTTGGGGTCCGTGGGGCCGTCGTAGAACTCCTGGCGATAGATGAAGCACACGACGTCGGCGTCCTGTTCGATCGCGCCTGACTCCCGCAGGTCCGAGAGCTGTGGGCGCCGGTGCTCGCCGCCGCGCTGCTCGGGCGCGCGGGAGAGCTGGGATAAGGCGACCACCGGAACGTCGAGCTCCTTGGCCAGGGCCTTGAGCGAACGGGAGATGAACGAGATCTCCTGTTGCCGGCTCTCGGAGTCGGTGGGACCCTGCATCATCTGGAGGTAGTCGACCACCACGAGGCCGATGTCGTGCTCTGCTTTGAGACGGCGCGCCTTGGAGCGCATGGCGAGGGGCGAGAGCATCGCCGAGTCGTCGATCCAGATCGGCGCCGTGCCCAACAGGCCGGCCGCGCGGGCGAGCTTCGGGTAGTCGTCGTCGCGCAGCAGGCCGCGGCGCAGTCGCTGCGCATCCACCAGGCCTTCGGAGCACAGCAGCCGCTGCACCAGCTGCTCCTTCGACATTTCGAGGGAGAAGACCGCGATCCCCACGTTGTGCTCGATGGCGGCGTGCTGCACGATGTTGAGCGCGAGCGCCGTCTTCCCCATCGACGGCCGCGCCGCGACGATCACGAGGTCGCCACGCTGGAACCCGGCGGTGAGCCGGTCCAGGTCCGTGAAACCGGTGGCCACGCCGGTGAGCGCGCCCTGGCTCGTGTGCAGCTGCTCGATGCGCTCCATCGTCGGCCAGATCAGCTCCTTCAGCCGGATGAACTCCTCGGCACGCCGGAACTGGGCGACCTGGAACACGCGGTGCTCGGCGTTGTCGAGCACTTCGATGGACGTGGAGCGGCCCTCGTAAGCGTCCTGGATGATCGCCGTGGCCGCCTCGATCAGCCGCCGCAGCACCGCCTTGTCACGGACGATCTTGGCGTGATACTCGACGTTCGCGGCGGTCGGGACCACGTCGATGAGCCCCCCGAGGTACTCCATCCCCCCGGCGCGATCCAGGTCCCCGCGTCGCATCAGCTCGTCGCGCAGGGTGACGGGATCGATCACGTCGCCCCGCTCGGTGAGCGCGATCATCGAGCGGAACAGCAGCCGGTGGCCCTCGCGGTAGAACATCGTGTCGTCGAGTAGCTCGGCGGACTTGAGGGCCGCGTCCTGATCGAGCAGCATGGCGCCGAGCACCGCCTGCTCCGCTTCGTTGCTCCACGGAGTCTGGCGGCCGGTGAACTCGGAGGAACGCTCAGGCGATGAGACGGCGGGCGATGCGGACGTCATCCCAGGTCGGTTTCTTCCAGTTCGGGTTGCGGAGCAGGGCAGCCGGATGATAGGTCACGATCAGGGGAATACCACGGAACCGGTGCACGAAGTTCCGCAGCGATCCCAGCGACTGTTTGGTATTGAGCAGCGTCTGCGCGGCCGTGCCGCCCATCGCGAGGATCACGCTCGGCTTCACGATGTCGATCTGGCGGAACAGGTATGGCACGCACGCGGCGATCTCGTCGAACTGCGGCAGGCGGTTCTCGGGCGGACGGCATTTGACCACGTTGCAGATGAAGACCCGCTCGCGCGGCAGCTCGATCGCGCCGAGGATCTTGGTGAGCAGCTCGCCGGCCGGCCCGACGAACGGCCGTCCGGTTTCGTCTTCTACTCGTCCCGGCCCTTCGCCCACCACGACTAGCCGGGCCGCCGCCGCGCCTTCCCCGGGCACGGTATGCCGGCGGCCCTCGCACAGCCGGCACTTGGTGCAGCCCGCCACGAGCTGCGCGATCGCCTCGAGCGACATCGCTTGCGGCACCGGATCGTTCGAGAACAGATCGCCGCCGGGGGGATCGTAGGAGATGCCCGGTGGGGGGAGGTCTGATACCGGGAGACGGGAGGCGGGAGGCGGCGCAGCCGGTGCTGGGTGCACCTCTCCCGTCTCCCGTCTCCCGCCTCCCGGTTGATCCGGGAGGATGACGGCATCGCCACCCAGCTGTCGCTGCTGTTCCAGGAATTCGCGCGCCAGTGCCCGCCCGTCGGTCACGTCAGCGATTGCTCCACCGCGTCGAGGATTTTGTCGGCCACGTCCCGCTTCGAGAGGAGCGGCAGCTCGATTGGCTCACCGTTCCTCCGGATGATGGTGACGCGATTCGTGGTCACTTCAAATCCCGCGCCGGGCTCGTGCGCGTCGTTCAGGATGATCGCATCTAAATCCTTCTCCCGCAACTTGGCCTGGGCGCGGGCCAATCCGTTTCCTCCTACCTCGAGCGCGAACCCGACCACCACGCATTTCTTGGGACGCTTGAGCGAGCCGAGGATATCGGGGGTGGCTTCCAGCTCGATGGTCAGACCACCGTTGGCGCGGGGGCGCTTGGCGGCGGACGGTTCCGTGGGGCGATAGTCTGCCGGGGCGGCGGCCATGACGAAGAGGTCCGCGCGCGCCACCAACGTCTGCGCCGCGCGCTGCATCTCCGCGGTGGTTTCCACGCGCTGCGCGGTCACGCCGAACGGCAGCGGCAGGTCGCTCGGTCCCGAGACCAAGACGACGTCCGCGCCGCGAGCGTAAGCGGCTGCCGCGAGCGCGTAGCCCATGCGACCGCTCGACGGGTTGGTGACGACCCGCACCGGGTCGAGATGCTCGCGGGTGGGGCCGGCGGTCACGACGACGCTCTTCCCCTGCCACGGCGCACGCTGCAGCAGCAGCCGCTCCGCGGCCACGAGGATCGCGTCGGGCTCGCTCATGCGGCCCGGACGGTCGCTCGGTCCTTCGGCCAGCGGTCCGGTCTCGGGGCCCACCAAGACCCAGCCGCGCGCGGCGAGCGTGCTCACATTGGCTTGCGTTGCGGGATGCGCGTACATCGCGTCGTTCATCGCGGGTGCCGCGAGCACCGGCCCGGTCCGGGCGAGCAGCAACGCCGTGAGCAGGTCGTCGGCGAGGCCCATCGCGGCGCGGGCCAGCACGTGCGCGGTGGCCGGCGCGACGATCACGAGGTCCGGCTCGCGCGCCAGCCCGACGTGGGCCAGCGCCCGGTCCCGCTGCCACAAGGAGGTGAGGACGGGGCGCCCGGTGAGCGCTTCGAAGGTGACCGGCCGCACGAACTCGGCGGCGGACGCGGTGAGCACCGCATCCACCGTCGCTCCGGCCTCGGTGAGCCGCCGGGCGAGCGTGCAGCTCTTGTAGCACGCGATTCCGCCCGACACGCCGAGGACGACGTGCCGGCCGGCGAACGCCATCAGCCTTCCTGGCGCCGCCGCCGCACCAGCTTGTAGGTCAGCCGGCCGCGTACCAGCTCGTCCAGCGCTCGCGTGGTGAGTTTCTCCTCGAAGTCCACCGAGCGGTCGCGCGGGAACTCGTTCACGAAACGGGCGAACTTGGCGGCCACCAGCACCCCCAGGTACTTGTTCTGGGTCTGCGTGGCGACTTCGCTCGGGGTCACGATCCTCATCACCTGCTCCTTCCGGTAGACTGCTTCAGTTGTGCGGCCTCGCTCCTCAGCTGTCGCACGAAATCCGACAGCAAGCTAGCCATGTCGCCGGGCGCGCGCTCGGTCCCCTCGCGCGCTCCCTGCACCAGGTCGATGACCTCACGCACGGCCGTCTCGAGGTCGTCGTTCACGAGCACGTGGTCGTACACGTCCCCGATCTCGTGCCGCGCCGTCTCGACCTCGCGCGTCGCGATGTCGATCCGCTGCGACAGCTCGGCTTCCGACTCGGTGCGCCGCTTGCGCAACCGCTCGATCAGCACGCGGGGCGAAGGCGGGATCACGAAGAACACGACGGAGGCCGGCCGCGGGTATGCCTTCCGGACCTGTCGGGCGCCCGTCACCTCGACGTCGAGCACTACGTGCTTCCCGCTGCGCAGCACTCGCTCGACCTCGCCGCGGAGCGTGCCGTACAGCTCCCCCGCATATTCGGTCGACTCGAGGAACTCACCCGCCTCACGCCGCCGCTCGAACTCGTCGCGCGTCAGGAAATGGTACGCTTCGCCATCTCGCTCGCCCGGTCTCGCCTTGCGCGTCGTCGCGGACACCGAGTACCCGAAGGTGTCGGGCAGCCGCGTCCGCAGCTCGCGCGCGATGGTCGTCTTGCCGCCCCCGGACGGGGCGGCCAGGACGACGACCCGCGGGGTCACTCCAGGTTGTCGAGCTGCTCCCGGAACTTCTCGAGCTCGCCTTTCATGGCGATCACGGTGTGCGTGATGCCGGAATCGTTGGCCTTGGACCCGATGGTATTCACTTCGCGCAGCAGCTCCTGCGCAAGGAAGCCGAGCTGCTTCCCCACCGCCCCATCGGATGCGAGCGCCTCCCGGCACGCCGCCAGGTGAGTCCGTAACCGCACGAGCTCTTCGGTGATGTCCACGCGGTCCGCCATCAGCGCGACCTCGACGGCGAGCCGCTGCTCGTCTACCTGCACGCCCGCCGCGAGCTCCGCCACCGCCTTCTTCAGCCGCGCGAGCTCCGCCGAGAGCCGCCCGGGCGCCCGCTGCTCGATCGTCGCGGCGCCCGTCTCGAGCGCCCCGAGCCGTCCCCCGAGCTCCACGGCGAGCGCCGCTCCCTCACGCGCCCGCATGCCGAGCACCTCCCGCACCGCACGCTCGGCGATCGGCTCGACCTCGCTCCACTGCGCCGCGGCGATCCCGTCCTGATGCGAGGTCAGCACCTCAGGCTGCCGCGCCACGAACGCGAGGTCCACGTCGCCCTTGAGCTTCAGGTGTTTCTTGAGCTCCTTCGCGGCCGCCACCAGTTGGCGCGCCCGGGTGAGGTCCACCGCGACGGCGCCGTCGCGCTGTGGCGCCTCGATCCACCGCGCCGCGACCGTGACGTGGCCACGCTCCAGCAGCTGCCGCAGCCGCTCGCGCAGCGGTGCCTCGACCCCGGCGAGCTCGAACGGCAGCTTGAGCTGAGGATTGTAATAGCGGTGGTTCACGCTGCGGATCTCGATCGAGAGCCGCCCGCCGAGGACGTTCCCTTCGGCCGAACCGAAACCCGTCATGCTCCGCGGCACAGACTTTAAACCTAGTCGCGGAAAGCACTTAGGTCAACTTCAGTTGGTGAACAGCCAGCGCACGCCGTAAAACTGAAAGCGACGCGGGTAGTCGAGCCCGGGGACGTAGCTGATGCGCTTCAGGGTCACGTTGCGCTGGACCCAAAAGATGGTCACGCCGGCGATCCGCACCTCCACGTTGACCTCCCCGACGGTCGCCCCCGGGAGGGTGCGGAGCGCGCCCGCCGAGTCCAGGCCCGCCGTCCCGCGGCTCCACGAGTCCATCGCCAGCTCGCCCCGCAGCGCGAAGATGCCGCTGCGGTACACCCGCCAGAACTTCGAGTAGAACGTGAGCGACACGCGCCCGTGGTACGGTGGCTCGAAGTCGTTTCCCCCGCGCACGAACGGATTGAGGTACCAGCCGGAGAGCTGGAGGCCGGGCAGCAGCCGCAGCGCGCCGTGCGCGGTGAAATAGCGCGTGGGCTGCGTCGGGCTGAGACGCAGGGGACCGGAGCTGTCGATCGCCGCGATCGCCACGGGGAAGCCGATTGGCGCGAACGGATCGCGGGTCGCGCCGCCCAGCTCGAGGCTGATCCAGCTGCGGTCCCAGCGCACCGCGCCCGACCCGTCCACGGTGCGCTGTCCCAGGTCGGACGAATCGAGCGGTGCCTGGAGGTCGTGCGCCCATGCGAGGTCGCCGTGGAGCGACAGCCCCGCCGGCAGAATCAGGCCTGCGGCGAGATGCGCGCGATTGCCGGACCGCCCGCGGCTGTATTCGGCGTGGCGCGCGTCGCCGGCGAGGGTGAGGCCGGGAAATGGGCTCCAAGCGCCGCTGCCTTCGAGCTGCCACGGCCGGGCAGTGTCCAGCCTGCGGAGCGCGAGACCGAAGTGTGCGCGAGACCAGTCGTTCGTGACCTCGAGGGCGCCCTGTGACATGCTCCGATCGGGCACCGCGCCATCGCGGGTCACGCTCGTCGTGGCGAACGTCGCTTGGGCACGCAGCCCGACACCGTCGTCACGCGCGGCCACGAACACGCGGAAAATCCCGTCGCGCCGCTGAGGATTCCAGTCCGCCGTGAGGTGCCCCTCGCTGCGGTGCCAGCGCGAGCTCAAGGTTTGGTACGAGGCTCCGAACCGGGCGCTCGGTACGTACTCGGCCTTGACCCACAGGTCCACGGAGTTGAATGCCGTGCTCGAGGTCCCCTGGATGCCGTCGTTGTTGTTGTAATCGGCCACGAGCGAGAGGCCGAATCCCGAGCGCCAGCGACGGAGAAACGCGCCGCGGTAGTTCGCCGTCTTCACTTCGCCGGTGGCGACCCCGACCTGCGACGTGGTCTCCGTGGAGCGCTGGCGGAGCGTGACGAGATAGACGCGAAGCGAGGCCGGCAGCACGATCACGTCGATGCGCTCGAGCGGCGCAAGCGAGATGCGGGCGGGGTCGAGGAACACCGAGTCCCGCCCGAGCGGCAGGTATGGCACGCCGTCCCAGTAGATCTCGAGGCCCGCCGCACCGCGCCCGCCATACATCACGATCTCCCCGGCACCGTAGATGCCGCCGCGCGCGACGTAGACGCCCGGAATGTGGGCGAGCAGGTCCGACAGCGTCTGGACGTTCGAGAGCACGAGCGAGTCGGTGTTGAACGTGTAGCGCGTGCCGCGCGGCAGCGGCCCGGCGGGGATCAGGTCGGGCAGCGTGGGCAGGTAGCGCGGCAGCGTGTCGCGGGGGGTCGTGTCCCGGCGGGCCGTGGAATCGCGTCCGAGCGTATCGCGGCGCGCGGTGCTGTCGACCTGAGCGGCGGCTCCGGCCGCGACGAGCAGCAGCGCGGCAGCGCCCGCGAGGCCGCGGGTCACGCCCCCGCGCGCTTGAGAATGAACTCGGTGAAGAGCCGGACGCCGACCGCCGTCGGGCCCTTGGCCTGGTGCGGCCCTTCGCCCTCGGTGTACGCGGTGCCCGCGATGTCGAGGTGCACCCAGGGATACCCCTCCACGAATTCCCGCAGGAACCACCCGCCGGCGATCGACCCCGCACCCCGCCCACCCGAGTTCTTCACGTCCGCGATGTCGGACTTGAGCAGATCGCGGTACTCGTCCCACAGCGGCAACGGCCAGCAGCGCTCGCCGGCGCGTTCCCCTGCCTCCCGCACTTCGGTCAGCAAGGGCTCGTCGTTCCCCATCGCGCCGATGGCCACCTGGCCGAGGGCCACCACCACGGCGCCGGTGAGCGTCGCGATGTCGATCACCGCCGACGGCTTGAAGCGCCGCACGTACGACAGCGCGTCGCACAGGATGAGGCGCCCTTCGGCGTCGGTGTTGATGATCTCGATCGTCTTGCCGAAATGGCTCTTCACGACGTCCCCCGGTTTCACCGCGTGGCCGGAGGGGAGGTTTTCAGTGGCCGGGATGAGGCCCACGACGTTCAGTTTCGGCTTGAGTTGCCCCAGCGTCTCGAACGTGCCGAGCACGGCCGCGGCGCCGGACATGTCGAACTTCATGTCTTCCATGTTCTGCGCCGGCTTGATCGAAATGCCGCCCGAATCGAAGGTGACGCCCTTGCCGACGAGCGCCACCGGAGGCGCGTCGCCGGCGCCGCGATACTCGAGCACGATGAAGCGCGGCTCCTGGTCGCTGCCCTGGGCCACGGCGAGGAGCGCCCCCATCCCTTCCTGTTGCAGCTTCGCCCGGTCGAACACCGTGAGCGTGAAGCCGTGCTGATCGGCCAGCTGTTTCGCGCGCTCCGCCAGGTAGGTGGGCGTGCACACATTCCCGGGTAGCATCTGGAGGTGTCGGGTGAGCCGCTGCCCCGCGGCGACGGCGTCGCCCACGCGCTGGCCGGCCGCGACCTCCTTCATCTCCTTTTGATCGCACACGATTGTGACGCCCTCGACCTCGGGC
>Ga0137397_10000303_pt1 | contig 33495 bp, 28 predicted proteins | sample czorhiz116metaG_FD_106658 | JGI IMG/M metagenome (GOLD analysis project Ga0137397, IMG submission 106658) | Vadose zone soil microbial communities from Angelo Coast Range Reserve, California, USA - czorhiz1.16 metaG | ecosystem: Environmental > Terrestrial > Soil > Vadose zone | place: USA... | reverse complement strand
CCAAATCACCAAGCGGAATGGCGCGAAGTTCCCTGCAACGATTTCCGGCATCGCCACACGTACACTGTAACCGCCACGCCGAGCTGGGGAAACACAGTCTGCTGGGCAAATGTCAAATCGAGCGGATCGTCGATTTCCGCCCAGGGCGCTCCCGCAGTCGTGGTGTAACCCACCCGCAGGCCTTCATCGACCAGTTCCTGAACAGCAACATTGAAGAACTCATTCACTCGTTCAGCTGCGATGAGATCGTCCATCTTGGAGAAGAAAGCGGCATTGATCGCTTGCTGAAACACAGTGATGCCGATATAGGTGCCGCTAAAGTCCGCCTTGGAGATTTTCTTACTCATCTTCACGACTCGTCCGTCGGAGATAATGACCTTCATGGTTTCATCTCTCCACTCCGGATCCACGATCATTGAGACGAGGGCATCCGTCTGCATGGCGGATTTGAGAATCTGGCGGTCGCAAATTACGTCGGCATTCAGGCAAACGAATCCGTCTCCGCCAACCCACTCGCGCGCCAGCCAGAGTGAATAAATGTTGTTGCTGATGGCGAATGCCGGGTTTTCGATAAAGTGAATCTTCGGCACGCGGCGCCCGAATCGCTTCTGAACGTGGCGGATGATCTGCTGCTTCTCGTATCCGACGACGATAGCGATTTCGTCAATTCCCGCCCCGTACAAGCCTTCAATCTGGTGATCAAGGATGGTTTCGTTGTCCACCTCAATCAAACATTTCGGACGTTCGCCGTGGACGGCGCGAATTCTCGTGCCTTGCCCGGCCGCCAAAATTACTGCTTTCATGATGCCTCCAGCGATGCTTGGATCTTTCTCAGAGAAATGCTTGGTGTCGCTTGCCTGAAAAACCTGCGCTTGAAATAAATCGCGAGTGTCCACGTGAGATGACTGCCCAGGGTGGCCAGGTAAAAGAGCAGCGGCAGTCCACCCAGAACAGTGAAGATGACCACGTAGATGATCAGTACTCCCCTCTTCTGGAAGGCTTGGACCTGGCGCGCCGCCCGCGAAATCCAATTGGACGAGTCTTCCTCCAGCCTGCGATAGAACGTTCCCAGATATTCATGGGGACGGTCGGCAGCGGTGGCCCGCTTGCGCATCAGCGTGGTAATGAGCACCGATAAGACCGTGCCAACCAACAAGGCTGCGCCAACCCAGAGTTCCCACTTGCCATACTGACGAGCGAGCCCGATGGTGACTCCACCGAACAGGAGCAGGTAGCTGAGTCCATCGGCGAAGCCCTCCAGGTAAGTTCCCAGGGGCGAGTCGGCAAACTTGATGCGGGCCAGCATTCCATCCATTTCGTCGAACAAGCCGGCGATGTAGAACAGGACTGCCCCGAGCACATATGACCAGTAATTTCCGCGCGCAAACGCAAACGCCGAAAAGATGGCTACTACCACACCTCCGAGAGTGACCGCGTTCGGGGTGGCACGGGTGTGCGTCAGCCACCTGACTGCAGGGCGGCATAGCCAGCGGTTAAACGAGGTATGGATTCCATCCAACACTTTTCCGGAGCGAGCGACCAGAAAACGTTCGGCGGCCGCGGCGGTAGCATCGGAAGTAACGGCGACACCCTCAGGCAACTTGGCTGCATGGGGTTGTGAAGCTATTCCTGAAACGAGCGCCGTCTTGGAAACCCAGTTGGGCGCTGACCAGTTCCGCGGTGACTCTTCCAAATCGGAAAGGCTGGCGAGGGCTCGGGCATACGTAACCCAATTCCACGGCAGCCAAATGAATCGGTCCGGCAGTAGGTCTTGCAGATTTGTCCAGTGTGAACGCGCAGCGGGATCAAAGCTCCGCACCTGCACAACCCTGATTTTGCTTTTTTTGCGGAGCACGGGCGAACAGAGAAAAGGTGCAAACTGTTCGACCGGTATGCTCTGCGGCCAAATTAGAAGAATTTCTTCAGCTCCGGCGCGCTCTGCGGTCGCCAAAGTTCTTTCCAGCAGACCAACTCCGCAAACCTTTCGCGTAAGCGTTGCAGCTGATATGGCTTCCGGGACTACGACAACGACTTGCATGGCAGTGCCCCTTCGTTGAACAGTGTTTGACTCACAGTGTTGTTTTCTTTTGGCGCTCGTGATCTCCAGGCGAGCCACGCCAGGCCAACCAGCGCCCATGAAAGATCGCGAGCGCGGCGTGTGAGAGCGAGCGTGAGGCCGAATGCCGGAGATAGGCCGGACGCGGCGAAGGCAGACATCGCTCCGCTTTCGTCGGCGCCCAGGCGCGCGGGAACCCACCCGGTCATCATTTTGACGGCGCGCGTCAGCCCTTCGATGGCAACCACCGTGACCAGATGAAAGGGAAGGCGCAACGACCACAGGACTACTGCCACCTCCAAAACTAGTAACAATTGGCATGCCAGGTCGAGCCGAAACATTCGTCCGACAAGCTCCGGCTTTTGTGTGCGTAGCTCTCGTATGGCGGATTCGATCTTTGCGGCGCGGTTGAGCCAAGGGGGAGATCGTTTTTTCAGTGCGCCGGCAACGCTCGACAGAACTGACTTGCGTCTGGCGATGAACACCAGAATCAGGACGAAGACTGCGGATAGCGCTAGAGCAGAAGTCCAAGCTCGGGCTTGGGTCAGGCTGATGCAAACGCAACCCGCAATGCCGATAAGCGCGGATGTGAACCAGTAAACTCCGTTATCGAGAAACGTCGCAGTGGCAGTTGAGGCAACGGGGGTGCGCAACAGGTTGATCTTCATTGGCTCGGAAAGAACAGGTCCGAACACTGTGAGATAGCCCATACCTTGCGAGGCCAACCGAATCCCGGCCAGTCTCGCCGCTGGAACATCAAGCCCCTCGTTTTTCAGTGCGGCCGACCAGGACAGAGTCTGGAGCAAGAGGCGGGCCAAGCTGAGCGCGACCACAATGGGTAAGGCGATTCGCAGCGCCTTGAGCTGCTGAACGAGAGCGGCCGGTCCAGCGTGCACGATCACCCACGCAAAGAGCACGGTGCCGACAACCGCAAGAAGCAAGGTGCCTTTCGACATGCGGTGATGCTGGCCTTTGCCGAGGGCGCTTCGCGAGTTGTAGTTGGAGTCAGAAGTCATGATCACTAAAACCCGAAGATGAACTTCCCTCTGAAAGTGCGCGGCGGCGAGTTGAAGAAGTCGCCCAAGCGGGAACTGGCCAGGTTGTTCTGCACGTCGCGTGGATTGAAATGATCGAACACGTTGTACACTCCCACTCCCACCTTGACCTTGCGTTCTTTACCAAAGAAGGGAAGTCTCAAGTCCCTGAGCACCTGAACGTCGAATGAACTGAACCGCTGAAATCGCTGGCCATTGCGTTCGCCGACAAACTCGCGCTGTTCGTTTACAAACGAGTAGGGAAACCCGGTGTGAATGTCGAACACCGGCATTACAGTCAACTTCCACGGCGCGTTAAACTCCCCCCACACCAGAAAACGATTGGGCGCGTCGAACGATTGCCGTCCGCGAGCGTCGGGCTGGATCACTGCCTGTGGGTTATTCCCGAAGAACTGATTGAAGTCATTCAGATCGCCCGTGGCCTTCGACCGCACGTAAGAAGCATTCACCGTGTTTCGACCTATCTGGTAGCGGCCGGTAATCTGAAACTCACGGTAGAAATCCCGTCCGCGGCTGGCCAGAGATAACAGGCTGCCGTCTGCGGTCGTAACTGGGGAAAGAGCCAGGTCGTCAACGGTGTTGCGTTGCTGGTAGGCGATTCGCACAAGCAGGTTGTCCATAACCTGCCGGTCAAGTTCCACATTCCAGGCTGCACTTCGTGGGTTCCTGAGTTGCCCGTTGATGACGTTTGAGTAAGGCGTAGACGTAATTACTTGGCCCGCTGGATCAAAAGTCAGGATGGTGCGATTGGGGAAGCGGGGGAAGGCGGGGACGTTCAACGGCACACGGTCATAAAACAATCCAGCGCCCGCCTTCAACAGAGTTTTGTGATCAGTGGTTAGCGCTAGCGTGAAGCCGGCCCGGGGCCCAACGTGGGTGGAATCGGTGACCGAATCTGTGTCGAACCGCAACCCCAGGTCAAATGTCAGGCGGGGCCAGGCGGTCCATTGATCACCCACAAACCAGGCAAACTCGTTCTGGTGCACGGAAAAATCGCTGGGCGCGCCAAACGCGATCCGCTGCAATGTCGAGCCTGTCCCGCCGATAATGTCCACTGGCAAGAACTGTTGATGGCCGTCGTATGAGCTGTGAGCGAAGTCGAAGCCGGCCTTCAGTTGATGCACGCCATGGAAGTGCTTGGTGCCGAGTTGATAGATCTCCTGCCACTCGAGTCGACTGGTGTCGCGATTTTGCCGATTGAAGAATCCGCCCTCCGTTGTCTCAACCAGCAGGCGATACGGATCCTCACTGTTGGGGAAGACGTTCGCGTTGAAGTTTTGGAAGGCCAACTTTGAACTGAGCAGGCTGCCGGATTCGGTTACGTAACGGTGTTGCAGGGAGAACTGATGTCCACGCTGGTGCAGGTTCGGGGTAGAGGGTTGCGGAATAAAGGTATTCAGTCCGAGAAAGTCGAGCTTTTCGGGAAAAACAGCGGCCGACACGGTTGCGGTTTGTTTTTCATTAATCTTCAGATCGAATTGGCTATAGGAGTCGAAGCTCTCGAGCCTGGTGTCTCGCTGCATCGGAGGCAAGCTCTCTACCGGCGAGCGAACGAAGCGGTATTCAAACGACTGAGTAAATGCGAGTTTGTCTTTGATGAGCGGCCCGGTGAAGGTGGCCCGCGGAGTGAACGCCCCAATGCCAACAACGTGACCGCCGCGCTCTCTCGGCCGGGGGACGATGTTTTGCATGGAGAAATGAAACTTCTCAGCGTTGCTGGTGCGGGTTTCGACACTCGAAACTGCTCCGGTGAACTTGCCGTACTCCGGATCGTAAGGATTGGAAATAACCTGGACTGAAGAGACCACGTCGATCGGCAGCTTGATAGCCTGGCCGCCGGTCGCTGGGTCGGTAACATTCGCTGAGTTCACCAGCCATCCGGCCTGGGTGGCTTGCGCGCCTTTCATGTTGATTCGCCCGTCCAGTCCCCGGACAACGCCCGGAACAAGGGGAAGCAGGCTTTCGATTCTCTCGTTTTGATTCGGTGCTTTTTCCACGGTCGACTGGTTGATCGTGCTTTTCTGTGCGGATTCCTCATTGGGAGAAGGATCGCTCGCGGTCACGGTCACGGTGTTCGAAACGGTGGCGATGGCAAGTTCGATGGGTACCACCAAAGTCGCGCCTGACTTCACCTCCACTGCGAGTGCTGCGTCTAAACCAGGAGCACTCGCTTCGATGTTGTATATCCCTGGGGGAAGGCCATCGATAGCGAATGCTCCCTGGGCGTCCGACTGGGCTTCCTTGTTTAAGGGCCCGTGAAGGACGATGCGCGCTTGCGCTAAAACGGCAGGTTCTCCGTTTTGATTTCTAGTGACGACCTCGCCGCGAATTGATCCCGGTGTAGCGGGGCCGACTTGCGCAAAACAACGGACGAGGAGCATCAGGGTCGAAAAAACAATGACTAAAGTTCGCCGCATGGTGTGCTCCTATTCGGGAAGGTGATTGCAACGCAGTGTCCAAACACGGAGCGAGAAAATGCGAATCGACTCAAGCCTTTGAGAAGCCGAGTGTTGCGAAGCCGGACGCGGAGGATTTGCGATAGCGATCCGAAGGCGAGGCTTAGAGCGCTTGATTTGTCACGTGTCGAAGTCTTGGCGGATGCATCATCATAAAAAAACAAGCGTTACCGCGCTCTTCCTCAAAAGTGGTAGTGCACTGTTACTTCATGATGTGAGCAAAAAAGACCTCAATCTAGGGTTTCTTATAAATCGCTTGCGCTCCATCATCATGGCATTAGGAAAAGGAGATTAGCCATGAGTGCTGTCGAGTTTGGACTGACACAGCCGCCACGCTTTTTGAGCCCTCTATCGCAGTCGCCATTCGAGCATCCTTTGACGGCGCGACTGAAACTGCTGGCTGAGCTCAATGGCGGTTTCGCCGCCAGCGCGAAGCTCAATTCAGTTCTGCCACAGCTCATCATGAAGATTCGGCAGCTGCTGACTTCTGATTTAGTGATTCTTGGACTGTCGCAGGATGAAGATGGCCGCTTTGAGGTCGTGGCTTTTGATGCTGCGGATGAGATTGCTATAAGCCAGGAAGCGCTTGAATCTTTGGGAGAGGTGTTCTGGGAGCGTGCACTCTCCACCGACCAACATTGGACCGGCAGGTTAGAAGATGTTAGCCAGGAGCGGGCCGCAGATCGTGAGTGGATGGCGGCACTTTCCCTGAACAGTTGCGTTTTGCCGCTGCTAGCGCGGGATCGGGTTTTGGGTGTATTGGTGCTCGGCAAGCGCGACAATTCTACGTACATCCAGGAAGAACTCGAGTACCTGGGACAAGTCGCCAGCCAAATCGCGGTCCTGGTGGAGAACTTCCGGCTCCATGCCGAACTGCAGAAAATGAAGGAGGAATTCGCCGAGGAAAAACCTCGCTATGAGGATGAATTGCCGAGCGAGCCATCCTTTGAAGAAATCGTGGGCAGGAGTCCGGCCCTGCAGCGCGTCTTGCGGCAGGTAGAGGTGGTGGCGCCAACTGATTCCGGCGTGATCATTCAGGGAGAGACGGGCACCGGGAAGGAACTCATCGCCCAGGCCATTCACAATCGAAGCGCCCGGCGTGATCGGCCATTCATCAAAGTTAACTGTGCCGCGATTCCTTCCGGGCTACTGGAGAGCGAGCTGTTCGGGCACGAAAAGGGCGCCTTTACAGGCGCCATCATGCGAAAGCCTGGCCGGTTCGAGCTGGCAGACAAAGGAACCCTGTTCCTCGACGAAGTCGGTGACATTCCGCTTGAGCTGCAAGCCAAACTGTTGCGAGTCCTGCAGGAGCACGAATTCGAGCGGCTGGGCAGCACGCGCACCCAACAGGTAGATGTGCGTGTGATTGCGGCTACCCACCGGGACCTGAAGCAGAGGATCGAGGAGGGAACCTTCCGCAGCGACTTGTACTACCGCCTGCATGTGTTCCCTCTGGTGGTCCCTCCCCTGCGCGAACGTCGCGAGGACATACCGCTCATGGTCCGCCACTTCGCGGACAAGTATGCCCGTCGCATGAACCGGCGCATCGAAACCATTCCGGCCCGCACCATGGAAGTATTTGCGAACTATTCCTGGCCCGGAAACGTGCGCGAGTTGCAGAACTTCATTGAGCGAGCGGTGATCCTCTCTCCCGGAATCTGCCTTCGCGCTCCGCTGGAGGAGCTGAAAGAGGCAACATTTGGCGCAACCACAAACTTAAGCACCCTGGAAGAGATGGAGCGTGAACACGTAGTGCGTGCACTGCGGGAATCGAATTGGGTGACTGGGGGACCAAAGGGCGCAGCAGTTCGACTGGGGATGAAGCGGACAACCCTGGCCTACCGAATTCGCAAGCTGGGAATTCCGGTCCGTCCCCAGTGAGTCCTTTTTGTTTGGCAACCTGCGCTAGAGCTAGCCTGGGTGTGGCAGGGAGCGAAGTAACTGGCTGACGCCGTTCCAAACGATTTGTACGCCAATGCAAACCAACAGGAACGAAGACAGCTTTACGATGACGTTCGTCCCCGTTGGCCCCAGGACAACCGCCAGGCGATCTGCGAAGACGTAGCACAGATAGATAGTCGCGGCTATGATTGCCGAACCGATCACAGCCGCAAGAATCGAAAGCAGACCTGCACCCAGGCTGCGTGGTTCATTTTGTGCCCACGGTAATGGCAACCACGATCGGAAACAGTGTGCTTACGACCAGGAGAATGCTCTTGGCAGCTTGGATGACCAACGTCAATTCTCAGACCCGAGCGGGTACCGCGTCTGCCGAATCGGCATGTTCCAGTTCGACTTGCTGGCCGGTGATTCGCGGACCCGAGCGCTTTGAGGTTTCGGTCAGTTCCTGCAGCCATTCAAACGCCGGAAGCGACAGCATGTCTTCTCGGCTGCGCCAACGCCAATTCCCGCTGGCGCGGCCGGGCACATTCATCCGGCTTTCCGCTCCGAGGTTGAGGAGGTCCGGCAACGGAGCAATCGCCAGCGCCGCCATCGATGACCATGCCATCTGCATCAGTGCCGGAGCTGCTTCCGCATTTCCGCCCCGCGGGCGCTTGAGGTAATTCCAAAAGTTCAGTCGCTGGTAGTCGGGCAATTCTTCGTACCATTGCCGGGTGGGCGCGTTGTCGTGAGTTCCGGTATACGCGACCGTGTTGGAGACAAAGTTGTGCGGCAGATATGGGTTATCCGAATGGCCATCGAAGGCGAACTGTAGAACCCGGGTCCCGGGCAATTGAAATTGATCACGCAACGCTTGCACATCCGGAGTAATGATGCCGAGATCTTCGACTATGAACGGCAGGCGGCCTAGCTCCTGGTGCACAGCGTGGAAAAAGCCGGCGCCCGGCCCCTGCACCCATTCTCCGGACTGTGCCGTGGGTGCGCCCGCTGGAACGTGCCACGCGGCGGCGAATCCGCGGAAGTGATCGAGGCGAATCGCATCCACGTGAGCGAGCAGGGCACGCAGCCGGTCGATCGACCACCGGTAGCCGGTTGCGCGAAGCGCATCCCAGTTATAAACGGGATTGCCCCACAACTGTCCTTGCGCACTGAAGTAGTCGGGCGGAACACCGGCTACGAAACGCGGCCGGCGCCGCTCGTCGAGCAAAAATAATTCGGGGTTTGCCCAAACATCGCTGGAATCCGGTGAAACGAAGAAAGGCAGATCGCCGATCAGTCCCACACCTTTGGAGCGTGCGTGTTTCTTGAGCGCCTCACCCTGGCGGAACAGCAGAAATTGCGCAAAACGGACTCGGTCGATTTGACTCGCCAGCTCTCGACACGCCCGGGCCAGAGCCACGGGGTCGCGTTGAACCAATTCTGTCGGCCAAGAGAGATAGTAAGCGCCCTGATATTTGGCTTTCAGAGCGCGAAAGAGCGCATAGTCTTCCAACCACTCTCCCTGCTGAGTGCAGAACTCCTCGTAGGCAGGCCGTAGATCCTTGCGCTCACCTGCTTGGAAGTTTTTCCACGCTGTCTCGAGAAGCCGGACCTTGAAGGGGATCACGGCGTCGTAGTCGACAACGTCGGCGGGAAAGTCAGACGCACAATCCTCCGCCTTCAGCAGCCCCTCTAAGATTAGGCAGCCAGGAGCGATCAACATGGCGTTCCCTGCAAACGACGACATCGCCTGATACGGAGAATTCCCATAACCAGTGGGGCCAAGCGGCAGCGCCTGCCACCATCTCTGGCCAGAATCATGGAGACGATCCACCCAGGAAAACGCCGACGATCCCAGATCACCGATGCCGTACGCGGAAGGCAGGGAAGTGACGTGCAACAACAAGCCGGAGGCACGGTACTCAGGCGGAAATGGGGGAACAGCGTCGGTCGCGCCGTTGTTACTCATCGCCCGGCTCCGAGCGCATTGCTCACCATCTCCTGCGCCTCATGCACCATCGCGTTCAGATGCGCCTTGCTCTTGAAGCTCTCGGCGTAGATCTTGTAAATGTTCTCCGTGCCCGAGGGCCGCGCGGCAAACCAACCACTTTCTGCTACAACTTTCAGTCCACCAATAGGAGCTTGATTGCCGGGAGCGCGGGTGAGCTTTGCTGTGATCGGTTCCCCCGCCAGATCCGACTCTTTCACCGCCTCGGGCGATAGCGCTTGCAACTTTGCTTTCTGTTCGGGCGTGGCCGGCGCATCGATGCGCGTGTAATAAGGTGTGCCGAATTCTGTCGTCAGTTCGCGGTAATGTTCGCCGGGATCTTTGCCGGTGCGAGCGGTAATCTCTGCGGCCAGCAGGTCCATGATTGGTCCGTCCTTGTCGGTGGTCCACACAGTGCCATCGCGGCGAAGAAAACTTGCCCCAGCGCTCTCTTCTCCGCCGAAGCAGTACGAGCCATCAACCAGACCAGACACAAACCATTTAAAGCCCACGGGGACCTCGCGCAGTTCGCGGCCGAGCTTTCGCACGACGCGGTCAATCATGCTGCTGCTCACCAGCGTCTTACCCACGGCAACGTCGTGACGCCACTGAGGACGGTGCGTGAGCAAGTACTGGATAGCGACCGCAAGGTAATGGTTCGGATTCATCAACCCGGCAACCGGCGTGACAATGCCGTGCCGGTCGGAGTCAGGGTCGTTGGCAAAAGCCACCTGGTACTGGTCTTTCAGCGCCACGAGCCGCGCCATAGCGTAAGGACTGGAACAATCCATGCGGATCTTCCCGTCGTGGTCCACCGTCATGAAAGAGAAGGTTGGGTCAATGGTTGGATTGACGACGGCAATTTCCAGTCCATAAATCGAATTGATCGGCTCCCAATACGGGCGAGCGGCTCCACCCAAGGGGTCAACCCCAAGTTTGAGGCGCGCACCGCGAATGGCGTCGATGTCCACGACATTCTTGAGATCGCGAACGTAAGGAAGGACGAAATCTTCCTGGTGCGTGGTCGCTGCTCGGAGAGCCTTGTTGAACGGAACGCGCTTCACACCGGCATTTCCCGTGCGCAAGAACTCGTTGGCCCGATCCTGCACCCAGCGCGTTATATCGGTGTCGGCGGGGCCGCCGTTGGGCGGGTTGTACTTGAAGCCGCCGTCCTCTGGCGGATTATGGGATGGCGTGATGACGATGCCATCAGCCAAATGCTCTTTGCGGCCACGGTTATAGACGAGGATGGCGCGGGAAATAACCGGCGTGGGAGTTACACCATCGTTCTCCTGGATGATGGTCTCGACACCATTCGCCGCCAGCACTTCGAGGGCGGTGCGCTGCGCCGGTGCCGATAGCGCGTGGGTATCTTTCCCCATATATAAAGGACCATCGGTTCCTTGTGCCCGGCGGTAGTCACAGATCGCCTGGGTAATCGCCAGGATGTGCGCTTCGGTGAATGTACCGTGCAAGGGAGAGCCGCGGTGCCCGCTGGTGCCGAAGGCGACGAGTTGATTGCGGTCGCTCACGTCGGGCTTGCGCTCGAAGTACTCTTTCTCCAAGCGAGCCACATCAATCAACATTTCCTTCGGCGCAGGTTTGCCGGCGAGCGGTGAAACCAACGGCTCGCCACCTGTGGTCATGGGCTGTGTTTCTACGGTATGGGGCATGGCTCCGCCTTCCAGATCTCGGTTGCATATTCGCTGATCGTCCGATCGCTCGAAAACTTTCCCGAGCTGGCGACATTTAGAATTGCCTTGCGCGCCCATTCGCCGCGTTCGGCGTAAAGTTTGCCCAGTGCATCCTGAGCCTGACAGTAAGAGGTGAGGTCGGCCAGATGCATGTAGTGATCCCCATTAGTTAGGAGCGTATCGCGCAACGGAGTGAATGCTCCTGGTTCGTAACGGCTGAAGTAGTCAGAGAAGATGAGGTCCAGAGCTGCCCGCGTCTCTGGCTCGTTGTCATAGTGCCACTGCGGGTTATACCAGCTACGGCTGTTTTCAACTTGCTCCACGTTCAGGCCGAACAGGAAAAAATTCTCGTCTCCGGCTTCCTCGGCCATCTCGATAGTTGCGCCGTCTCGAGTACCGACGGTTAGCGCTCCGTTCATCATGAACTTCATGTTACTGGTTCCGCTGGCCTCGTAACCTGCGGTGGAAATCTGGTTAGAGACGTCACTCGCCGGGATCAACCTTTCTGCCAGCGAAACGTTGTACTCGGGCAGGAACACAACTTTCAAGCGCCCACGCACGTTGGGGTCGCCATCAATCGTGCCGGCCAGATTGTTGATGAACTTAATGATGACTTTGGCCAGCCGGTAAGCCGGCGCCGCTTTGCCGGCAAAGAAGAAGGTGCGTGGCGCGACCTCCAGGTTGGGATTTTCGCGAAGGCGGTTGTAGCAAACGATGATCCGCAGCGCGTTCAGCAGTTGCCGCTTGTATTCGTGGATGCGCTTGATCTGGCTGTCGAAAATAGTGTCAGGATCCACGATCTGTCCGGATGTCGCTTTTAGCCAATCGGCAAATCGCGTCTTGGCCTCGCGCTTCGAGGCGAGAAAGGCATCGTGAAGGCCAGAATCTCCCGCCAATGATTTGAGATTCGCGAGCTGACTCAGATCTGTAATCCACCTGTCGCCAATCGCTTGCGTTACCACGCTTGCCAGACCAGGATTTGCCTCGTGCAGCCAGCGCCGCGGCGTAACTCCGTTGGTCTTGTTGTTGAACCGCTCGGGAAACATTTCCGCGAGATCCTTGACAGTGGTTGTTCGCAACAGCTTCGAGTGGACCGCGGCAACGCCATTGGTGCTGTGCGAGCCGACAATGGCGAGGTTGGCCATGCGGATCTTGCGTGAAGGCCCCTCTTCTACGAGACCGACGCGCTCCACCCGGCCCTCATCTCCGGGGAAGCGGACGCGGGCTTCGTCGACGAGACGGCGATTGATTTCGTAAATGATCTCCAACTGCCGGGGAAGAAGAACTTCAAACCATGCAGCCGGCCACTTCTCGAGCGCCTCAGGCAGCAAAGTGTGATTGGTGTAGGCCAGAGTTCTTTTGGTCAGGTCCCAAGCCTGGTCCCATCCCAGATGCGCATCGTCGAGCAGGATGCGCATCAATTCGGCGACGGCCATCGAGGGATGGGTGTCGTTGAGTTGGATGGCGGCTTTTTCGGGCAGCTTTTCCCAATCCGAGTTGTGACGAAGAAAACGCCGGACCAAGTCGGCGAGGGAACATGCAACCAGGAAATACTCCTGCATAAATCGCAGCTGTTGTCCGACGGTGGTGGAGTCGTCGGGATACAGCACGCGCGTCAGCGACTCCGCTTGAAGAGTCTCGCCCAGAGCGCCAACGAAGTCGCCGGTGCCGAATTCTTGAAAATCGAAGTAATCCGGAGCAGCCGCAGCCCAGAGGCGTAGAGTGTTAATCGTCTTTCCACCATAGCCCACCACCGGCCGATCAAAAGGTATGCCGTACAAGCTTGAGGGCCGATTCGGAATTACTTCGAAACGTCCGCCTCGAAGCTTGAAGGTGCAGTTGAGCTTGATTTCCACTTTCTCGTGCGGGCGGGCAATCTCCCATGGATCGCCGTCGCGCAACCAGTTGTCGGGGTCCTCTTGCTGCCAGCCATTCACAAATGACTGGCGAAACATGCCGTACTCGTAGCGCAGGCCATAACCGGTGGCGGGCAGCTCCATCGTGGCCATGGAGTCGAGGAAGCACGCAGCCAGCCGGCCCAGGCCTCCGTTTCCCAGGCCAGCATCTGGCTCCTGCTCGATCAGTTCAAGCCAATCGAGGCCTTTTTCTCGGATCGCCTGCTGCGTTACGGGATCAAGCAATAAGTTCGTGATGTTGTTGGCTAGCGAACGCCCGAGCAGAAACTCCATGGAGAGGTAGTAAATGCGCTTGGCATTCTGTTGCTCGTAGGTGCTCTTCGTCAGTACCCAGCGCTGAGCCAGGATGTCGCGTACAGAGCGCGCGAATGCTTCGAAGCGCTCACGCGCGCTCGCTACCTTTGGGTCGATGGCGCGGTCAAAAACCAAGTGCCGTTCGTAGAATGCACCTTCCATTCCAACGAACGGAATGCCGCCACACCCGTACTGCTGCAGGAGTTCACGAATATTGGCTGTCTTCGTTGGTATGGGAATAACTTTCGTGGAGTCTGGGCGCGACGCACTTTTTGTGCTCATTCGGGGGATCCTTGTAATCGAGTTATCTGAAACAGTTCAACATCAGGAAGCCAGGCTCAGCGAACTCTTCCGTTGCCTGACGCTTCCACATGGTGATCGTCATTCCAAAGGCGGATCACCGGCCGGGAAAGATTGTGCTCATAGCTGAGCGCGCTCAGGCTCGCTGGGCTGAGCAGAAAGTATCTGCCCCCGGTTCCCGGACCAAGTCCGAGCCAGCGGGCAGTCAAAACCCGAATAAAGTGCCCGCTGGAAAAAAGTAGTACGTCGCCCGTGATGCTGCGGAGGCGCTGGATGACGCGGTCTGCCCGCTGGCCGATTTGTTCCGGTGATTCACCTCCCGGGGCGCCGTCGCGGAACAGTTGCCAGTCTGGGTGCTCACGGAGGATTTCGGGCGACGTCAGCCCTTCATATTTGCCGTAGTCCCATTCCACCAGGTCTGGATCAGTGATGGCGCCGGCTCCAAACCCGGCCAGCTGGCAGGTTCGGGCCGCGCGCTGCAACGGACTGGTAAATACTTTGGCAAATGTCATGCCATTCACCCGCTCCCCAAGCCGCCGGGCGTTGCGCTCGCCATCTGGAGTCAGAGGCAAATCGGTAAGGCCGGTATGCTGGCCGGAGAGCGTCCAGGCCGTGTTGCCGTGCCGTGCCATATACACCACGGGAAGTACTTCACTCATGCAGATGTCTCCTGCGAGGAATATGAGCATTCACGATGCCATCATCCTCGCCTAGCAAAATATTTGTCTTCGCACCCAGGGCGCCGAGCAACGGGACGAGACTTTGGCAAGTGACAGGCGCGCATACCCTACATGGCCTTACTCTTCGCTTCGCCTCAACCTGCTCCACTCACAGGTGCGGCGACGTGCACAAGCTTCCAGCATTCCGCCGCAATGGCCCAATCTTCTTCCGCCCGAATCACCAGGACGCGAACCCCCGAATCTGCTCTGGAGATATCCGCGTCGAGTGAAGGCCGGGCATTCAGTTCTTTATCAAGTTTCAAACCAAGAAATCCCAACGTGGAGCAAGCGGCAGCACGTACATCGGGGGAGTTCTCACCCACTCCGGCAGTGAAGACAAGAGCATCTATTCCGCCCAGCACGGCAACCATTCCACCAATGGCTGTTTGCAAGCGATGCACGAAGATATCGAACGCTAACTTCGCCCTCTCGTGACCTCGCTGAATCGCGGCCAGGATTTCGCGCATGTCGCTGGAAAGGCCGGAGATTCCGAGCAGACCTGACTCTTGATTCAGCATGTGGTCAATCTGCTGGCCATCAAGCTGACGCTGGCGCATCAGGAAGGTCAGAATTCCAGGATCCACCGCGCCCGAGCGCGTCCCCATCATCAATCCATCCAGCGGAGTGAATCCCATGGTGGTATCGACGCAGCGGCCGCCCTGAGTTGCCGCCAACGAGCATCCGTTTCCCAAGTGGCAGGTCACCAATTTCAGAGACGCTGGATCCTTGCCGAGCAACTGAGCAGCGCGTCCGGCGCAGTACTGATGATTGATGCCATGAAATCCGTAGCGGCGAATGCCGCTCTCGAACCACTCATAAGGCCCGGGATAAATTGCCGCAGCGGGCGGCAGTGTGCGATGGAATCCAGTATCGAAGACGGCCACCTGCGGAACAGAACCGAGAATGCTTTCGATAATCTCCATGCCCTCGAGCGCCGCAGGAATGTGCAACAGCGCAAGCGTGGACACGCCGGCAATTGCGGAGCGCACCTCGGGCGTAACCGCCACGGGTTCCTCGAAATGTGGGCCGCCGTGGACCACACGATGCCCCACAGCATCGATCTCGGAAAGAGAAGCCAGAGCACGCACTTTCCCATCAGTCAACGTGCTCAATAAACGCCTGACAACCTGCTCACGCGAGGAGAATTGGGTCTGTTCCTGTTGGACGGCTCCCTGCGAGTTTTTTACCGCAATGGCAGCCGTCCCGCCGCCAAACTCGACCTTGCCCTCCCATCGCGGAGCCGGCGGATGATCCGGGAGTGTCGCGCCAACTTCGTAAAGGCAGGCTTTTTGGCTGCTGGAACCGGAGTTGAGCACGAGAATTTTCATCGAGCATGCACGGTTAACACTGGACAGGCAGCACCACTGACGACTCGATATGAGTTCGTGGACAACAAGCGATTGGTAAATCTGTGTGTCTCTGGCACGGCAAGCACGATTAAATCCGCGGCGGTGTGATCAGCTATCTGCAAAATGAGGTCGCCCTCGGTGCCGATCTCGGTTGGCAGTTGCGGAGGGTTCGTCGGTGCGCTGTCGAGAGTTATGTGCCTCCCGTCTCGCTCGTGCCATTCGAGCTGCGACACCTTTGCGACAACTTGCCCGGATCGGTTTTCGAGAACATCGACTGTGGTGAGCCGGCAGTGATATCTGCGTGCAAGCGAAAAGGCATACGATTTCGCAAGTTGGGAACGGGCGGAGGCCTCGCTTGCCAAGAGAATGTTGTTGGGCCCAAATTCTTTTATTCTCGTCCGGTGAGTGGAAGGACCCACGCAGAGGACCGGACAAGAAACCTGGTCCACAAAGATCTCGGCAACTGATCCCAGAACCAGCTTTCTCCAGCCAGTTCGTCCATGAGTTCCAACAACGATCAGACCAAGATTGAGTTCCTCAACAGCTTGCGGAAGAACGACGGCCAAGTCTCCGGCCTCGACCACTACCTTAACCTCGACATTCTTGGCCCGGCCCTCGCGGCGGAGGTCCGACGCCAGGCGTTCGAGCTCACGCCGGGCGTCGTCGCAGGTCGTCTGAACTGCAGCGGGCTCCACCAGGTAGTAAGGTGTCGGATCAACGCAGTGAAAAAGATATAAGCGCGATTCGTAGCGGCTTGCGATTGCCAGCGCATACCCGAGGGCCCGTGCCGAACACTCCGAAAAATCTGTCGCCAGCAGGACATTGCGGCCGGTCATCTGATCATCGGTGACGGATGCTTGCGGCTTTCCTGAAAGTAAAACTGCTTCCTGCATATTGCCCCTTCGGAATCCGAGTTGCTGAACAGCGCTAATTGGCGCCCATCACGGATCGTGCACGAGCCTGCTGGGTGTTCGTCGATGCCTCGTTGTTCTGGGCTCCATTCACAACATAATTCTCGTGTGCGATGGTCAGGACCTTCTTGCCATAGAGGCGGATCTGGACAAACGTCTCATCTCTCTGCGGCAGCCAGAAGTTCCCGATCTTTTCGTACTGACGCACAAAGTCGGCGCGCTGGATCCAGAAAGAAGGCTTCCTCGCAGGATGTCCTTGGATGCGCACCACGGCGTAGTCGGCAACATCAATCCATACCTTGCCTTCAAACAAATATTTGTCTTTCCGCTTGGGAACAGCCTGGGCGACGAAACAGTGATAAGGCCCAACCTGCTGTTCACCCAGCAGATCAAAGGTGTAGTTCGCCGATGAGATGGCACTATCGCGGTGCTCTTTGCCGGCGGCTGCCTCGATCTCGCTGGAGATTAGCCGATTCAGCGCCATCCGGCGAATCATCCCCGAGCCTCTCTCGGAGATCGCCACAAATGCTTTCTGGTCCGGTGCGCGAAACTCCATCCGCCCGACTTCTTCGGCGTGTACCTTGCCCTTTAAGTCGACCACCTGGTAGGTTCTGAGGACTGTGTAGTCGATCAGCGCTGACTTTCGAAGCTCGTTATGGGCGTCTAATTCGGCAAAGAGCTGGCTCTCAGTCATACCCGCACGCAACGGTTCGAGAGGCACTGTAAGTTCCGGTGGGCCCTCTTGGTCAGATTCTGCTTTCGCCTCCAGTGCGAACATTGCTATTGCAGCAAATGTGGCGACTATTAGAGCTTGTGTGACTCTGGTATTCGTTGTTGCCATTTCTTCTCTCCACATGTTTGGTTTTTCTCGTTCCAATCCTCGAAGCTGGCTGGGAGGAACACCCTACGGACGTGAGGGCGAAGGCTCCTGCAAAGCTGAGTCCTTGATTGTTTTCGCTATATTGCGAGCCAAGTTATGGGTAGCTCGCAAATTGCCTCCTAGAAAACGAACGTTGCCATTCACTGTGCGATCCAGGATGATCTGGTTGTCTCGTGTGCACAATTGGCTACGGACAGTTAACTTTGTAGCCCCACTCACCGTGGTCACCGCACGTTGAGTCTCGCTCCCGGCGGTGTACTTCTGCACGGTTGTTCTCAGAATCAGCAGATCGGAAACGTCGGCGGCGTTACGATCACCATCGCGAAGCACCTGTTTAAATCGCTTGGTCTTGCTCAACTCTTCCAGAAGGCCCTCGTAGATGGCGATTTGGAAGGAAGGTTCGAGACTTACCTCACCGGGGTCAACCTTATTCACCTGTACGCTCCATTGCGCCGCGGGGGAATTGTTGCTTGCGTAAAAAGATTTCGTCGCCGCAGTCTGCGCAGGCAGCTGAGCCGGATGTGCAGCGGTGATTGCGACAATTACTGCCGCGACAACTAAGGGTACTCGTTTACTTACTTTCACTAGTCACCTCTCCAGTGCTTTGCTTTGTGGGTTCGTCTGCGCTGCGGCTGACGTGTGCGCCCCTGGCCAGCAGTTCATTCCTGAGAACCTCCCCTTGCCCTTTGTTGAGCTGGAAGACGGCTCCATGAACTCCACCATTGCTGTCAACATATTCCAAGGCAAGAGTGTCGTACTTCTTGTGGGCGAAGAGGCTAACGACTCGGCCACCGCCGAACGGAGCCGCGGTCTTGCCCAAAGTCATGGGTACGCCGCCGACCTGCTTGCTTTGCTCGCCAAGAAAGACATCCTGGATAGAAGCTATCTTTACCTGCACGGCAGGCCGGCCGTTAGCCTGAAACTGCAAAGCATCGTCCTGAGTCGACAAACGACCGTTGGCATTATTTTTGGCGCTTGCGAAACCCAAGATATGAGTCGCGCGAATACCCAGCGGTGCGGTGACGTTCTCTGCTCGTCCGTCATTCTGGGCAAACGCAGTTGCGCTCGGCCAAATGAATAGCATCAGGCACGCTAGGGCTGAGCGAGATATCGAGAGGGAAGCGGGCTGTCTACAACCTCTCTGAACAGCGGTTCGATTCATGGTTCCTCCAACTCCTGACGGATAAACTGGTGTGACTCGGTAGCGTTATTGAGCTTTGGGACTGAGTTCGGCCGAACGACCTGAGCTTTCGCTGGACTGCTTCGCAGCCGTTGCCGGTTTCTGGCTCACGATCGGCACCTCTATCGATCGACCCAGGATATCGTTGTAGGTAATTGTCTTTTTTCCGACCAGCACCAGCAGGCTGCGTCCCGTAGCATACTTCACCGTGGGCATGCCCAACGGTGAGGTGTATAGGACCACATAAATGGTGTCGCCCACTTTAACGGCGATGTCATAGCTGACGACATCAGATACGGCATTATCGGCAGCTTGATGAACCTTGACCTCAGTGATTGTGCCCACTTGATAGTTCGATACCGGCTGGCAAACAACTGGTAACGTCAGTAACCCGATGCACACCACACAGATTATTCTCAGCATGATTCCCTCCTCTTGTCTTGATCCTCAATTGCGGCCGCAGCCCCACACTATCAACCGGCATTCAAGTTGGAATTGGCTCGGTTCGTCCTCATAGTAGTCAGCCACGCTGCTTCGGTATCGATAGCTCTTGCTGCAATGTGAAATCGAGCAGGGTCTCGCTCGGGACCTTCACCTGGTCACCCTTGGTGATGATTTCCGATCCTGCGCCAACTCCAGCGCCGACGCCCGCTCCGATCGCAGCACCTTTGCCGCCGCTGGCGATGGCGCCGATAATCGATCCCACCGCCGCTCCGCCGATCGTTCTCTTCGCGGTGCTCGCGCCGCGCGACTTGCCTGTCAATTCGTACTCTCCCGTCACCACCGGCACGGTCTGCCCATTCACCACGATTCCGGTCAAATCCAGCCGTAACTGCGATCTACCGGTAAACGTTCCTGACTTTTTCGATTCGGCCAGGCGACCGTAGACGTCGGCGCCTTTGGGGACAATTACATTTCCGTCAACGGTCAGCGGTTCTTCCAGAGAAGCCTGAAAACGATCGCCCACACGGTTTATGGTGGAGTCGATGCCGTCGATGGTACGCACCGAGATCCGCGTTCCTGCCGGAATAGTGACGTACGCTGGTGGCTGCGTGCCGGGCTCAGTCCACGCTTCGCGGAGACTCGCCGGGCGCGGCTGCACGTCACCGGGTGTGGCTGCCGAATCAAACCTGATGAAGGCGACATCCGCGAGGCTGTACTTCTGTACCGACGATCCGACCTGGAAGCTGATCTCGCTTTCGGTGCCGCCCACGAACTTGCCGTTGATCAGGCTGCCATTCTTCAGCTCCAAGGAATCCGCCCATGCCATTGAGGCCGCCAGGCACAACGCAATGACCAAACTGCGATTCTGGTTGATTTTCATCAATCTTCTCTAGCTCCTAGCTGGTTCCCCTGGTGAAGTGACTAACGCCAAAGAGGTCGTCTTATTCGAAAGATTGCAACCGCAGTGCCAAATGCGAGGGACGAAGCAGAATCACCCAGCAGACGGATTCTCAATGGTTTACGCCTGAGCGCTTCTGCCACGGCCCGGGAGTCGCAGTGCTCCACGGCGCGCCCACGCCTGTCACTTGCCAAATGCTTGCCAGCGATTCTGACAGCCGATACGAGTACGTCGGGAATCTCCGCGATTTAGCAGCGCTTATTCAGGTCTTGCACTTGGCATCGTGCTTGCAAGGTCATTCATCGGCGAGGTGACAGCCGGTACAGGTGGTCAGACGAACTCCGCAGCCAACCAGCGCGGAACGCTTGAGAGTGAAAGACACCCGCGGCAAGTTAACCGACATTCGCAGTTCTTGCTGCACCTCGCCAACCCAAAGAATCTCCTAGGAAGAGACAATCCAGAAAGCAGGGAAGCATGAGGATCATCCAAACCACGCTCGGTGAATTTAAGGCGAAGATCATCTCTTCGATCATCAATCTGGTTTGCCCGCAGTGCGGCGGGGCTATGATGGAATTTCAATGCCACAGCAAGTGCCGGAGAAACTGGATGGCCCTATGGCAGTGGGCGAGTGCTGAAACCAGGAGTTCCACTGCCTAGTCCGGCAGGCGCCGGACGTGAATCGCGCGCACTAGTTGGTGAGCAAGTTGCTTTTGAACTATGCGAAGCTTGCATGAGAATACGCCCTAGGCTTATCTACTCGAACTTTTCTCGTGGAGGCTTGGTTGGCACGCTTACCTAGAATCTCTCCCGCACTCAAGAAGCGCGCAGCCAAAATCGAAGTGCTGCTAATGGACGTCGATGGCACGATGACCGACGGCAGCGTTACGCTGCTCTCACAACCAGACGGCACCGCGCTCGAAATCAAGACATTTGACGCACACGACGGGCAGGGCCTTACCCTTGCGCACACCGCCGGTTTGCGTACCGGCTGCATTACTGGCCGCGAAAGTGCTGCGCTTATGCGACGGGCCCGGGAAATGAAAATGGAATTTATCTACATGAAGCAACCGCTGAAGATGCCGGCCTATGAGGAAATTCTTCGCAAAGCGGGAGTCTCGGATTCGGTTGTGGCCTATATCGGTGATGACCTTCCGGATATCCCGCTGATGCGCCGTGCCGGTCTTGCGATTGCTGTGGGCAATGCGGTCCCCGAGGTCAAGCATGCTGCGCATTACACCACCCAAGCCTCTGCCGGCCGTGGCGCGGTCCGCGACGCGATCGAGCTGATACTCAAATCCAAAGGCATCTGGGAGGCGATGATCGAGAAAGCCCGCGCCTGATCAGGCTCAGTTAGGCACTGCCTCAGCAAGAATAGCCGGATCACTCGCAGCGGCTTGAAGATCAGAGTTATCTCGTCCCGCCTGCTTGCCGGCACATACTCGCCAGATCACACGCATCCCTGCCATCAGAGGCACGGCGAGGTAAATGCCGACGATTCCTCCGAGCTCGGCGCCAACCAGCACCGCGAAAATTGCCGCCAATGGGTGAATCTTCAGTTGATGTCCCATGATGCGCGGCGAAGCGACATAGTCCAGAATCACTCTCCAAGCGCCCAGAACTGCCGCCATCCACATCCATTGCGAGTGATTCACAACACCGACGCCGACTATCACAGCGAACGTACTCATCCAGCCAACTGCCGGAACGAACTCCAGCAATCCACCTAAGACGCCCAAGGCAATAGGGTGCGGAAAGCGCAAGAGCAGCAAAGCTGCGGAATAAAACAGAAAAGAAAGACCACAGAGAATTGCCTGTGCCCTTATATATCTCGTGAGCATCAGGTGGAGTTCGTTGGTTATGGCGCGAATCCTCGGTCCCCGGTTCGCAGGGAAGAACATGAGGATGAGGACGTCAGCGATGTGGTCGCCGTCGCGCAAGAAAAAGATCGCCAGGACAGGAATCAGGAGCAACCAGCCCAACACTTGCGCAGTGTTTGAGAGATAACGATCAACGGCCGGTACCAGGCCCTCGATATCTGCTTTGTGCCTCGCCAGGAAGGCTCTGAAGCGAAATTCCTGCTCCTCGCTCCAGCCGTATTTCCCCCTCAGGTCGGTCGCGATGTCTCCCGTTGAAAGGCTGTTCAGCAGAACCGGTACTTCATCCACCAGCCTCACAGTATTCCTCGCCGGACCAGTGGCAAAGGCATATCCCGCTAGCCCAATCAGAATCGCGAAGGCGAGATACACCTCAATGACTGCGGGCCCTCTTAGATTCCTGAAAAACAAGGAATGCCGTTGCAGGAACTTGACAACGGGATCAATCAAATAGGCAAAGAATATGGCTAGGATGAAGATCAGAATGATGCGACGAGCGTAGTAGAGGGCTGTGCACACCACACCAAACAGCAGTATGGTCAGCAGGACGTTCACGGTACGGCGGTCGGGGAATGCCATTGTCACTTGTCCAAGCAGCTCTCTCTACTGCAACGTGACGGCCACCTGTGTGCCCAAAACGACCGTCACGGCAAGTCCCTGAAGAGGAGGGAGGGTTCCGGCCAGGTCGGTAGGTCCGTACCCGCGCGGGAGGAGTTAGAAAGTCACGCCGGAACCGGTGAGCCTCCACGGCGACTTCCCAGAAAATTGTGAGAACGTTGTCCTTTCGGAATACGTCTAAGAAAATCTCTATGCGCTCCGGCCTTCGCACCCTCCTTGTTGCGTGTAAACCGCAATTGGAAGACCTGCTACGACCTGCGCGCGATCACGTCTGTAACCGGAAGAAGGCGTTTTGCGCTTTGCCCTTGAGTTAGGGCCCGAGATCCGAGTTTTCGCTGCACCGATTGCTTTGTGAAATTGCTGAGCAAGTGCGACTCGGCCACGAGTGAGCTGCGCCTTCAGAGTTCCTTCTGGCACCTGCAGCTTGCGCGCCGCATCCCGTATGGAGGAATCCTCCTTGAGGCGAAGCTGCAGAGCTGCCTGCTGGGAGGCTGGGAGTCCGCCGGTTAGCTTGGTAACAAGGTCAAGCAACTGACGTTGTTCGAGATTCTGCTCCGGAGTAGGGCTCGGGTCGGCGAGCAACTCTGAAATGGCCCGCTGGCCGTCTGCTGGACTCTGGTCGAGCGAAAGCATCTGGCCGCGAGGACGGCGCCGCAACTGCATGCGTACCGTGTTGAGCACAATCGCCGTGAGCCAGGTCGACATTTGCGCCCGCCCATCAAACTGCGCGATATGCCTGAAAGCCAGCAGCATAGCGTCTTGCACTGCATCCTCGGCATCTTCGGGATTGCGCAGGCTGCGCATCGCCATGCGCTGAAGGCGCGGCAGAGTGCGCGACAGGATATCTTCAAATTCGCGTCGACGATCGCGCCTCGCCTCTCCTATGGTTACTTGCCCGTCGGCGGCTGCCATCAACGGCAGGCTGGAATCTTCAAGTGCACTTGTCGCTGTAAGCATATTTCTGAAGCTCCTTTACTGCGCTTTGCATTTCCCATAGACAGCATTTTTCGTACCAACAGAAATTCCATCGGGCGCCATGCGTCTTTTGCCGTTCGTGCAAAGAGGCGGTTGTAAACGCATTGTCATGCGGTTACGGCGCTTGAAAGATTGGGAGACTCCTGTGTCAGCTAGCTGACGCAGTCGGCTATCGGTAACCACGACGCGCGAGATCGCGAGGATCTGCCTTCGTCACCTGCCAACGGCTTGTCATGGTTGTTTCCTGGCGCCAGGGCAAGGAGACGCTCTGCGCAGACGCTGCTAGCTAAACAACTGTCATAAAACGAGATGGGCGACCTGGTCCGAACTGCGTTGGTGTGGAAGATTGCATGCTCTGAATAAGGCGGGGGAATTCAGTTAATGCACCGCATTGCCACCGCAACTGATGATCTTGAGATCACCGTGGATCATGGAGAGGTGAGCATCCTAGTGTGTTTGCGTGGCCGCCTCAACATCGATTCCTCGCCGGCCCTCCGCAATCGGTTTTTGGATTTGCTGCGAGCACATTCGCAGGAAACGATGGTCGTCGACCTAACCGCAGTCTCCTACATGGATGCTTCCGGCATTGCGACCCTGGTCGAAGCTCTGAAGATGTCATGCAGTCGCGGGAGCGCGTTCCGCTTGAACGGGCTGCAAGGTCGTCTGCTTCATTTATTCGAGGTTACGGGCGTGTTGAGTCTGTTCGAAATGAATGGCTGCATAAGTCCTTCCTCGGCGTCGAGGGTGTCTTGATGGCAAGTGTTCTCGAAGACGTTGGAAAAAAGACCCTCAACGAACTCGACTACGTCGGAAGTTTGAATATTCAGTTGTGGGCAACCCTACGCGCCATGGGGAGCGCCTTGCCGTTTGTAGGAAACCGCTACAGGTGGCAGGCTGTCGTGCGCCAGATGCTGCAGATCGGTGTTGACGCTCTGCCGATGGTGTCACTGATGGCGATTTGCACCGGCTTCATTCTTGCCATGCAAGGCGCGTCTGAATTACGCCGTTTTGGAGCCTTGCATTACGTCATCGATCTGGTTGCGGTCGGCTTCACTCGTGAACTGGGCCCGCTGCTCACCGCCATCGCCGTCAGCGGAAGGTCTGGTTCAGCTTTTGCGGCCGAGATAGGGACCATGAAGGTGACCGAGGAACTCGATTCTCTTCGGGTCATGGCGCTCGAACCTGTGGAGTTCATCTTGGCGCCAAAGTATCTGGCAGCGCTGGTCAGCGTTCCTTGTCTCAGCATCGTGTCGAACGTTTGCGGCATTTTGGCAGGCGGATTGTTCATGTTCTTGAGCACCCACTTGTCGCCGTTGTTGTACGTGCGATACGTGTTGACCTCTATCCAGCTGCAAGACGTAATGACGGGACTCATCAAGAGTGTGGCCTTCGCCACCATCATTGCTCACGTTGGCTGCTTAGAAGGCTTCCGTGTCCGCGGCGGGCCCGATTCAGTAGGTCGCTCCACCACCAGCGCGGTGGTGAAGTCGACTTTCCTCGTTATTGTCGCCGACGCCGTCTTCACCGCCATCTTCTACTTCACGGGGAAACCCTGATGCCCATCATTTCAATTCGCGACTTGGTGGTCGAATACGACGGGCGGCGGATATTGGACGGGCTGAATCTCGATATCGAGCATGGCGAGACCATGGTCCTGCTCGGCGGCAGCGGCTCGGGGAAGAGCACGCTGTTGCGCCACATCATCGGGCTGGAACGGCCTAAGTCAGGCAGCGTCTCCGTGAAGGGGATTGACATTGCGCACTGCTCGGCGGCCGAACTGAAAACCGTCCGGCGTTCAATCGGCGTGGCTTTTCAAAGCGCGGCTTTGTTCAACTCGATGTCGGTCGAGGACAATGTCGCCCTGCCCCTGCGCGAACACACCGCACTCGCGCCCTCCATTATCGACCTGGTTGTCTGGATGAAATTGGCAGTCGTCGGCCTCCAGGATTTTGGCAAATTACATCCACAGGAACTATCAGGCGGTATGAAGAAACGCGGCGCGGTGGCACGCGCTCTCGCGCTTGACCCTGAAATCCTGGTGCTGGATGAGCCTTCTGCAGGGTTGGACCCGATCGTTGCGGCGGAGTTGGACGAACTCATTCTGCTGCTAAATCACACCTTCCAGATGACAGTGATTGTCGTCACCCACGAGATGCCTAGCGCGTTCCGCATCGCAGACCGCATCGCCATGCTCCACAAGGGCACGTTTAGCTCGATTGGAACGAAGGATGAAATCAGGGCGAGCACAAATCCGCGAGTCCGACAGTTCCTCGATCGTGTTCCCGGGGATATTACGAAAGCGCCGACGGTAGCCGCTTACTTCGAAAAATACATGCAGCGTCAGGAGAAATACGAGTGACAACAGAAGCAAAAGTCGGGGCCTTCGTTCTGGGATGTTTTGCCATCCTGGCATTCACAATAGGCTACCTGGTGAATGCACAGCTCAGCGGAGGCACAGTTCCGTATCGGACTTATCTGCGTTATGCAGGCGGGCTTGAGCCGGGAGCTACGGTACTTTTCGGTGGCATCACCGCGGGCAAAGTAACGGCCGTCCGACCTTGGACGACAGACCCCACCCGGATCGAGATCCTGCTGGAAGTAAAAGAGGGGACGCCACTGAATGAGAAGTCGGTGGCCAAACTGGGTCTGATAAGCATCATGAACAGCGCTTCGCTCGCGATCACCACCGGCAGCAACGACGCCAAGCGCCTTCCTCCGGGATCGTCCATCCCGTCCCAGGAAGCCGCCAGCCTGGATGAGATCGCCGGGAAGATGGCCACTGTCGCGGACAGCGCAAACGCATTGATCGTGCAGGTGCGGGGAGAACTAGAAGGGATTAGTGGCGACGCGCGAAGTCTGCTCGCCAACCTTAACACCGTAACCGGACGACCCAATCAACAAAGGATCCAGGCGATGCTGGATCACGTGAACGGAATCCTGGCGACCGAAGGTCCGAAGATCGATCGCATTTCCGACCAATTGATCACCCTCACCCAGCATGCCGATGACACCATTCAGAACGTGAACGGCACGGTGACTGATGTGCGCGAGCCCATACGCAAAGACCTGGCTGAATTGCAGGGCACTTTGCAGGAAGCCAAGAAATTGCTGGGAGACATGCAGGTTATGGTGCGAGCGAACGACGTCAAGATCGACGACACAGTCGAGAACTTGCGAGTAGCAACCGACAACCTGGATCAGCTGACCGACTCGCTCAAGCAGCGTCCGTGGAGCTTGATTCGCATTAAGCAACCCAAAGAGCGCAAGGTCCCGCGATAGAAAGAGGATGGATATGAAGCAGCATCTGATGGCAGTTCTTATTGCATTGGCAGCCCTAATCATGTTGGTCGGCTGCGGGGGCGCGGTGAAGTACCCAAACTACTACACTCTCCACCTGGCGGCGCCGCCGGATCCGCCGGTACAGGAGGGCGTCCGCACATCATTGGCCATACGCCAATTCCGATCGCCCACTTAGCTGCGGCAAGGGGCCATCGTGTACAAAACGTCTCCCGAACAAATCGGCTTTTATGATTACCACCGCTGGGCGGTTGATCCCCGCGATTTCCTGACCAACGCCCTGGCGGATCGTCTGCGCGCGAGCGGAGACTTCGCACAAGTAAAGCTGTACGATGGACGCTCCGACATCGATTACATTCTCAGCGGACGCCTCGAGAAGCTTGAGGAAATTGACTATGAAGGCGGCGTCAAGGTCGAGGTTGCAATCTCTGCTCAGATGGTGAGTCTTGCAACCGGTGCGACAGTGTGGACCAACGCTGTCTCCGAGGTTGGAACAGTCGGCCAGCGCGATGTACCCGCCGTTGTATCCGAGATGAACCAGACGATGGGGCGGGCGATTGAGAAGCTGCTGACGCCGCCTCCTGCTCCCGCCCCGATCAAAGGAAACTAGGCATCGGTTGATATTACAGGCCACACATCTCGCCAACGGATTGTGCCGCTGCCCAACGCCAGTAGCACCCTGCGCCTACGATTGCCGCTGGTGCCCCTTCGTTTCATGGTCAATCAATTCAACATTTGTCGGGCAGGGACTCACAATTCACACTCCGGTATTTGCCCGGCAAGTGTTTGGCACTTGCGATAGTTTTGACACGACTCCACCCACAGCCGGGTTCCATTTTCAAACGCTTACAAATGGCCTCAGGCTTGCACTTTACAAAGCGCTTTCGCTACCTGCGAGCGGTAGCCGCCGCGACGAAATGAAAACCGTTCCAACTCCACCACGAGCACAGAAGGAGCTTAAGAAATGACCCCTGTCTTAGAAGTAGAAGAGCGATCGACAATTTCTTTGAGCGCTTATGGAGAAGCGAGATCCACCATTCAAGGATCGCCGCTGAGCTCAGATGAATTAAGAAAAACCCACGCCTACTGGCGAGCGTGCAATTACCTGGCGCTCGGCATGATTTATTTGCAGGCCAATCCACTCCTGAAGGAGCCGCTGAAGCCCGAGCAGATAAAGAATCGATTGCTTGGACACTGGGGCTCGAGTCCCGGCCTGGCTTTCATCTACATCCACTTGAACCGGCTGATCAAGAAGCTAGACCTGGACATGATTTTCATGGCGGGTCCTGGGCATGGAGCGCCGGGCGTGCTGGGTCCAGGGTATCTCGAGGGGACATACTCCGAGGTCTACCCCGAAAAGAGCGAAGACGAACGTGGCATGCACGAGTTCTTCAAACAGTTTTCTTTTCCGGGTGGCATCGGCAGCCACTGCACGCCGGAGACTCCCGGTTCGATCCACGAAGGTGGTGAGCTGGGATATGTGCTCTCCCACGCCTGCGGCGCGGCATTCGACAACCCTGAACTGATAGTCGCGGCCGTGGTCGGCGACGGTGAATCGGAAACCGGACCGCTGGCAACTTCGTGGCACATCAGCAAGTTCCTGAATCCCATACGCGATGGAGCGGTCCTGCCCATCCTTCATTTGAACGGCTACAAGATCAATAACCCGACTCTTCTGGCGCGCATCAGCCACGAAGAGTTGGAGGATCTCATGCGTGGTTACGGCTGGACGCCGCACTTTGTCGAGGGATCGGATCCCGAGAGCATGCACCAGGCCATGGCGGCTACGGTGGAACACTGCGTCTCAGAAATCCGAGCCCATCAGCAGGAGTGCCGAACCAGCGGCGTTGCGAGCCGGCCTCGCTGGCCCATGATCGTGTTGCGTTCCCCGAAAGGATGGGGCGCGCCTCAAGAAGTAGGTGGACACCGGCTTGAGGGATTTTGGCGCGCCCACCAGGTGCCGTTGACCGACGTCAAGAAGGACCCGGAACAGCTACGCATGCTCGAGAACTGGATGCGAGATCAGAAACCCGAAGAGCTGTTCGATCGCAATGGCAAGTTGATCTCGGAGCTCAAAGAGCTGGCGCCTACGGGCACTCGCCGTATGAGCGCGAATCCCCATGCCAACGGCGGAGTTCTCAGAAAGGCTCTGCGTTTGCCTAGCTTCAGCGATTACGCCGTGAAAGTGGATCGGCCGGGAACCATTGAAGTCGAGAACGTCCCGCCGTTGGGAAATTTTCTGCGCGACGTAATGAAGGCGAACATGAACAACTTCCGCGTCTTCGGCCCGGACGAGACCACATCGAATAAACTACAAGCTATTTACCTGGTCTCCAAGAAATTCTGGATCGCCGACAGGTTTCCCGAAGACCAGGACGGCGGCGAACTCTCGACCGATGGGCGCGTCATTGAAATGCTCAGCGAGCACACCATGGAGGGCATGCTCGAAGGCTATCTGCTAACCGGCAGAAACGGTTTCTTCTCTTCGTATGAGGCTTTCGTGCATGTGATCGACTCCATGTTCAACCAGCACGCGAAATGGCTCTCCATCTGCAATCACCTCGATTGGCGACAGAAAATCGCGTCACTGAACCTTCTGATCACCTCGACGGTTTGGCGGCAGGACCACAACGGCTTTACGCACCAGGATCCTGGTTTCCTCGACGTTGTCCTTAATAAGAGCGCCGCGGTCACGCGTATTTACCTGCCGCCCGACGCTAACTGCCTACTGTCGGTTGCGAACCACTGCCTGAGAAGCAAGAACTACATCAACGTGATCGTTTCCGACAAGCAGCTGCACCTCCAGTACCTGAACATGGATGCCGCTATTGAGCACTGCACCAAGGGCATCGGTATCTGGGACTGGGCCAGTAACGACCAGGGTGTGGAACCTGATGTGGTGATGGCCTGCGCCGGGGACATACCCACTCAGGAGGCGCTGGCTGCGACGGTCCTGCTGCGCGAGGAGTTCCCCGACGTGAAGATTCGCTTCGTCAATGTAGTGGATCTTTTCAAACTGCAGCCACGCAAAGACCATCCCCACGGGTTAACGGATGCGGACTTTGATTCGCTCTTCACCGTGGACAAGCCGATTATCTTTAACTTCCACGGCTATCCCTGGCTGATTCACCGTTTGGCCTATGCTCGCAAGAACCAGCGCTTGCACGTGCGCGGATATAAGGAGAAAGGCAACATCAATACTCCGATGGAACTGGCGATGAACAATGAAATCGATCGCTTCAGCCTGGCAATCGACGCCATCGATCGGATTCCGAGGCTGCAAAAAATCGGGGCCCACGCCAAGGAGAAATTCCGCAACAAGCAAATCGAGTGCCGGGCCTATGCATACAAGAACGGCATCGATAGCCCGGAGATTACCGGATGGCGGTGGCCATACTCGTCGAAATAACATGCTGGGCGCAGGAGTGGCCGGTCTGAACAGACTGGCCACCCGCTCCCGTTAATAGAACAAGAATAAGAACCCTTAGCAGTGCTTGTGCGCTGCGCATGGAGATAGCAAATGACGTTGCTTGAGTCGTTGAAGCAATACACAACTGTTGTTGCCGACACTGGTGACATTGACGCCATCCGCCAGCATCGGCCGCAGGACGCCACCACCAATCCCTCTCTCCTCTATCACGCTGCCCAGATGCCGGCGTACCGGCATTTGGTCGAGGAAGCCGCTGAAGTTGCCTCGGATCTTGGCGGCAGCCATGCAGAAATGGCGGAAGAGTTCATTGATCACATGTTCGTCCTGTTCGGAACCGAGATTCTTAAGGTGGTCCCAGGCCGTGTCTCCACGGAGGTGGCCGCCAGCTTGAGCTTCGATACTCCCGGTACTGTCGCCAAGGCCCGCAAGCTCATTAAGTTGTATGAGAAGAAAGGTGTGGCCCGCGAGCGCGTCCTTATCAAGATTGCCAGCACGTGGGAGGGCATTCAGGCGGCTGCCATGCTGGAGAAAGAAGGCATCCACTGCAACCTGACGCTTCTTTTCAGCTTCGCCCAGGCAGTCGCCTGCGCTGAGGCAGAAGTGACTCTGATCTCGCCTTTCGTTGGCCGTATTTACGACTGGTACAAGAAGGAGGGGGGCGGCAAGGAGATTGCCGCAGACCAGGATCCTGGCGTCACGTCGGTTACGCGCATCTACAACTACTACAAAAAATACGGTTACAAGACCCAGGTCATGGGGGCAAGTTTCCGCAACGTGAATCAGATCGTCCGTCTGGCAGGATCGGATTTGCTGACCATCAGCCCCGATCTTCTTGACCAGCTGGAGCGGACCGAGGGCGTTGTGGAGCGCAAACTTGATCCGGCGAAAGCTCAGGCAAGCAAGGATGAACGCTTGCGCCTGACTGAGAAATCCTTCCGCTGGATGCACAACGAGGATGCAATGGCGACGGAGAAGCTCGCGGAAGGCATTCGCAAATTTAATAGCGATGCAAGACACCTGGAGGAGTACGCGCTCTCCCAGGTTGCTGAAAAGGTCGGGTGAGTAATGGCCCCAGCGAAGCGTGTGGCTCGACACCAGTCGAGCCGCACCGCATCGTTCGCGAGGGAGGTTGTTGGTGAGCGCTAGGCGGGCAGTTCTTTGGGACATGGATGGGACTCTGATCGACTCCGAAGAGTTCCACTGGATTTCCTGGCGGGACGCTCTGGCGAATGAGGGCATTGCCGTCACCCATGAACAGTTTCTTTCCTCGTTCGGCCAGCGCAACGATTCCATTCTGCCCCGATGGCTTGGTAAGGTGGCCACTCCGGAGCGCATAGAGCGAATCGCCGACGCTAAAGAGGACCTGTATCGTCAACTGATTCGCAGGCACGGCATGTCACCGCTGCCAGGAGTCGCGAATTGGGTGCATCGACTTCACCAACAAGGATGGCTGCAGGCCGTCGCTTCGGCGGCCCCACGCGCAAATATCGATGCAGTGCTTGAAGCTCTATCGGCCACCCACATTTTTCAGGCCATCGTCTCCGCTGAAGATGTTCGCCGAGGAAAACCTGATCCCGAAGTGTATTTAACCGCCGCTGCTCACGTGAGAGTATCGCCCGACAGGTGCATTGTTGTGGAGGACGCCGTCGCCGGTATCCAAGGAGCACGCAGCGCCGGCATGAAAAGCATTGGGGTAAGTCGCAGCGGCGCGCATCTGCCTGCGGATGTGGTGGTGCAGTCCTTGGAATTGCTTGAGCCGGACGCATTTGAAAAACTACTGGAACAACTGATACCCACCAAATAATGCCTTCGCTAACTACCTAGGCCTCTCGCTATCAGGCTTCCTCGGACCCGCAGACACGCCAGGATTGCTCAATCACGCGGATCGCTGAACTGGTGCTGCGTCGGAGTCGCTCTTCCGATCGATCTGGGGGTCGACAGTGCGTTTGTCGGCGGCAATTTCGCGATTGAAGTTGAAATCGGTGGGCGCCGCGCCAGTGATAAGCCGCGCTCCACGACTGAAGGTCACATCCTGGATTGCCCACTTGATGAAAACGATAATGCGACTCTGGAAACCAACGATATACATGATGTGGATAAACGCCCAGACCAGCCAAGCCGGCAGACCCGAAAGATGCACGCCGAAGACGTTAGCTACTGCCGCCGCCCGTCCAATGACCGCCAGGTTTCCTTTATCGAAATATTTGAAGGGTTTCGGCTTCGCCTGACCTTGCACTCTCCTCACGATCGCTTTCGCAGCGTAAGCGCCTTGTTGCATTGCCACCTGCGCCACGCCCGCTAATGGTTTTCCGTCCTGGCCTGTAGAAAGAGCCAAGTCTCCGATGACGTAAATATCCGGAAAATTAACAATCGTTAAGTCGGGGCCGACCTTGATCCTGCCGCCGCGGTCGGTCTCAGCTCCGGTCCGTTTCGCTAGCGTCTTCCCCAAAGGAGCCACGGTGACGCCGCCAGCCCATATCACGGTTTTTGTGGAGAGACGCTCCGTGGAACCGTTGATTTGAAGGCTCACTCCATCGCGATCAACCTCTTTGACCATGGCGTCCATCTTCGCCTGTACTCCCAGCTTGGCAAGTGCGCGCTCGGCCTTCTGCGCCAAGTCCCCGGGGAAAGCCATGAGCAGTCGCGGTGCCGCATCCAGCAGAATGATCTGCGCGTCTGCGGGATGAATGGAGCGAAAGTCGTTCTTAAGCGTCTGCCGCGCGATCTCGCCAATGGCGCCGGCCAATTCGACCCCAGTCGGTCCGGCTCCCACGATCACAAAAGTGAGCCAGGCGCGCCGCTGAACCGGATCGGAGATACGCTCTGCAACTTCAAATGCATAGAGAATCTTGTGCCGGATGTTTGTCGCCTCTTCCAGGTTTTTTAGGCCCGGAGCCCATTGCTGCCAGACGTCGTGGCCGTAGTAAGAGCTTTGCGAACCGGCTGCGACGATTAGAGAGTCGTATTCGAAGCTTGCTCCATCGGCGAGCAGCACGCGCTTCGCCACCGGATCTATGTCCTGGACGTCGCCCAGCAACACGCGAGTATTTTTCTGACGGCTCAAGACGCCGCGCAGTGGCGCGGCGATCTCGCCGGGCGAAAGCGAGCCAGTGGCAACTTGATAAAGCAGAGGCTGAAACAGGTGATAGTTGCGCCGGTCGATCAGGGTGACGTCAACCGGCGCTGATTTCAGGGCCTGCGCTGCGAATAGGCCTCCGAATCCGCCCCCTATAATAATGACCTTCGATTGTCCGCTCATAAGTCCTGGTTTACTCCTTGCT
>Ga0137397_10000301_pt1 | contig 33733 bp, 25 predicted proteins | sample czorhiz116metaG_FD_106658 | JGI IMG/M metagenome (GOLD analysis project Ga0137397, IMG submission 106658) | Vadose zone soil microbial communities from Angelo Coast Range Reserve, California, USA - czorhiz1.16 metaG | ecosystem: Environmental > Terrestrial > Soil > Vadose zone | place: USA... | reverse complement strand
GACGGCGACGTCGCGCTGGGCCAGGGCACGCCGCAGCCCCTGCAGGTCATTGAACTGGGCGATCCGGACCTTGCCCGGGGTCGCCTTCGCCAGCCCGCGCTGCGCGGGAACGAGCTGGCCGTCCTGCAGATCGATGAGACCCTCGTCGAAGTGGCCATGATAGTGGCCATCGAACAGCAGCACGACCTCGCGCCCGGTGGCCGCGCGCGCCACCCGGATGGCCTCGACATTCGCCTGGCTCGCCGACAGGGTGAACTGCCAGAACGGGACCGGATAGCGTCCCGCCAGCTCCTCGGCGACTTCGACCGCCTCGCGGGTCGGCAGCAGGAACTGCGTCCCCTCCCGGACGCGGCGCGCGACCGCCTCCACGATCGCGGGGTTGGCGTAGCCGCAGAACATCGACATGTCGGCGACGTTGACGTCGAGGTAGCGGTGCCCGTCGACGTCGGTGAAGCCCGCCCCTTCGCCGACATCGATGTAGACGGGGACGTCGTTGTCGGTCGCCATCCACGCCATCGGCACGCCGTTCGGCATGTGGGCCCGGGCGCGCTCGAGCAGCCCCATCGTGCGCGGCCGCCCTTCCACGAGCCTCTTGAGCTCATGGTCGTGGACGTGACTCACCTTCGCCGGGTCAACTCCGGGTGCGGGCATGATCGAGTCGTCCCCTCATCGCAGTGGGATCTCTCGAACCTGCGGTCAGGATCACCTTCCCGTGGAGCTCGTCCTCGATCATGTGCCGGAAAGCCTCGCGAACCTCGCTCAAGAGGTAGGTCCTGTCGATGATGGGTGTGATCGTCCCGGCTTCGAGGAGCTTCCTCAAGAGGGCCATCACGTCCTTCTTGGCCGGGATCGGCAGCCCCGGACCCCGCAGTTGCTTCACGAAGCGTGAGAGGACCATCAGCGTGAGGAAGCAGGGGATGAGTCCGAAGAGACGCTTGCCCGACGCTCCAAAACGCTCGTGCCCGATGAGTACGTATCGTCCGTCGGGTTCGAGCGCGCGCCTGCACGCGAAGAAAGAGTGGTTCCCCGGGACGTCGAAGATGAGATCGTAGCGCACGCCACGTCGTGTGAAGTCTTCCCGCGTGTAATCGATGACCTCATCCGCCCCGAGTGAACGGAGCAGGTCCAGCTTGCTCGTGCTGTCCACGGCGGTCACGTGCGCGCCGTGGGCCTTCGTGATCTGCAAGGCGAGAGCGCCCACGCCGCCCCCGCCACCATTGATCAACACCTTCTGTCCCGGCCGGAACTGATCCAGGCCTCGGAGGTTCATGAGCGCGATGTACCCGGAGGAGGGAACGGAGGCGGCCTGCTCGAAGGTGATGTTGTCCGGCTTGAGCGCCAGCAGGTCCTGGTGTACGGACACGTATTCGGCGAAGGCGCCGCCGTTGACCCACTGGTGTGTGACGAGGGTTTCGCCGAAGACCGGGTCACCCGGCCGGAACCGTGTCACCTTTCCGCCGACGGTTTCGACGATCCCCGCCATGTCCGTGCCGGGGATCCGGTTCCTGGGTCTGGAGAACCCGGATCCCGCCAGGCGGAGGACGTAGGGCCTGCCGGTCACGACATGCCACACATCCGGATGGAGGGAGGCCGCCCGCACCCGAACCAGGACCTCATCGTCGCCGGCAACCGGCTTGTCGACTTCCCGGAGCTCCAGATGATCGGGGGATCCGTATCTCTCCTGGACGATCGCCTTCATCGCGTCATCAGGACCGTATCACCTGGTCTCGAAGTCGATGACCATATAGGCGAAGCAGCGGACCGGCTCGCCGTCCAGCCTCGCCGGCTCGTTGTACCGCATTTCCGCGACAGCACTCCGGGCCACCTCGTCAAAGGCAGGATAACCCGATGAACCGACAACTTTCGCGTGGCTGACTGTAGCGTCGCGCTCGACCACGCCCGCTACGATGACACGACCGTGAGCGTGCTGGCGACGAAGATCCGCCGGGACCTCTGGCCCCTTCATCTGACGATGCGATGACCTCTGAATTCGGTCTCGTACTGCCGGGTCCTCTCCGTCGATGATGGCGTCCGAGCCGGCAGTGGCCTTCAATTCTGCGTAGTAGTCGTTGATCGCCGAACGCTCTGCCGGAGTCAACACCGGCGCCGCGTAGGACGGGGTGGCGGCCGGCTGGGCCGAAGTCTTCGCAGGCTGGTTGACGCAGGCCACCAAGGCAAGGGCGAGTGCCACGATGAGCGCGGTCACCTGATACACCGTGAACCTTTCGCCAGAACCGCACCAGTTCGCTTTGCCAGCCAGACGATGAAGTATGCAAGCACTACGTAAAAATAGCCGAAAGCGAGTGTGTACCCTGAGTAGGCCAGCCATGCGGTGTAGACGTCAGTATCGAAGGAAGAACCCTCCATCACGGTCACGCACAGGATAATGAGACCCAGCAGCGCCACCATCAGAAGCGGAGCAATGCACATGGCCACTCGAATCTGTGGCTCGGGCCTCCTCCGCATCCACCACAGCAGGCCGAGGGCGATCAGCACATACGGAACACCGCCCACCATCGCTGAGAGACCGGCGAGACTGATGAACGTCTCGACCATGGGGGGCACGATATGGAACCATGCGAGAGGCAGGAGAAGGAATGGAACCAGAAGCGGCAGGGAAAGCAACGATCGGTAGAGCGTCCTGATCTGCACCTTCGCCCCCGGCTGTTGACTAACGCTCCGGCCCAGCGCCCCATAGCGCTACGCGTCGATAGTGCGTCGACTCGCCGTACAGGGTGCCTTCGTGGATGTGCACCTGCATGAACCGGAGGAATTCGTCCGTTGACCCCACACCGCGCTTGTTCGAGCCGTCGTCCTCGATCGGGGTCAGGACCAATCCGTCTGGAGCCTCGAGCTGGTACCGAAACAAGACATAGCCGGAGACTTGGGGCTCCTGTCGCTTCACGTCGTGGGCGTTCAAGACCCGCACGCCACCGACCTCGACCACGAACCCGGTCAGCTCAAATGCCGTGTCGTCGCCCCCCTCGCGCATCGCGATCTTGTATATCCGGCCGTCGGGTGAGCTGATGGTGAGCTCGGCAGGCTCTTCACCGGCTGTCGGTATCGATCGCCACACGCCGATGAGCCCCGCATCGAACAGCGCCTGACTCTCGGTACCGACCGGGAAGGGCCAGGCCTCAAGAGTGAAGTCGACCCCTTCACACCCGAGGGGGACGACAAGAAGCATGACCGCTGCGGCGACGATCAAAGGGACAGATCTCGCGTCAGCCCCCACTTGCAACCACGTTCGGAGCCGGAATCGGAGGCGGTGAAACCTGGAACAGCCTGACAACAGATGGCCGCGTCAGAACCACAAAGGTGAAAATGCCAAGCAACGTGCCGTACGGGACGCCCAGGCAACACACACCGGCAACCACCATGCACAGAATTCGCGATCGGCGTTGCTTCAAGCGACGGTACGCCAGGAACTTGAGCCCCCCGATCGTGAGCACGAATACAAACATACCGAGACCTATGAGGCCAAACAACCATCCCATAATCGCCGGTGGAGGGGCCTGGCCGGGCGTGGCCGGCATTCGAGCAATCGCGGCCGCAAAGAATGCACCCATGAACGCGTACACAAGACCGAGCAGCGAGAAACACGCACTCATGGCAGCCGACACCAGGTAGGCAATCGATAGAAGGTTGAGATGTTCCTGGTCAACGATGGTCTGCCGGATTTGATCTTCAGGCATTCTCAATGCCTCTCGAAGGGTGCCAGTGGTGGCTATCGCCCCGGCTAAGCTGCGGCGCGCGTGCGCCGCAGCGACTCCGCCCCCGACGTCATTTTCGGTAAGCCTCGAGTTCCCAGTGCATCTCGCGGTTGAGCCGTTCGGCAACCTGTGCCCAACTGTCCCCCGAGCAGTGCGAGATCAAGTTGCGAACGGCTGCTTCGACGCCCGCCCACGAGACATGGTTCAGAATCAGATAGCCGCGACCCCAACGAGTACCGTGGTCCCGAGCCAGTGCACGCGGGGTGATAGCCACGAATGAGAACGCCTCCGTGCCCTCTTGACCTTTCGGGCCAATGCTCGCTTCGAACAGCACCGACGCGTCAGCTGGGTCCACCGGCTCCTGGTCTTGAGTCAGATCGGGACTGGTCAATGATTTCAGCTCTGGGAAAACTGTTGCCATCGTTCCCTTCATTCGCTGTACGTCTAACGCTCGCGCTCAGCGGCGCGCGCCACGTGACCGCTTTACTTTAGCGCGCGGGCCTGGCGCGCGGCCGTTGCAGCGCGTTGTTGGGCGGCACCTGCAGCGAGCGTCCCCCGTCGGGCGACGCGCTCGCCTCGAGTGACATCACTGTCGCGCTCCCAGCACTTGGCGGAGCTTTCGCACTACCACGGCTCTCAGCCGCGCCCATGCACTGCTGCCAGACCTCGAAGCTAAGGCCGGCCCCCGAATTTGCTGTCGCAACTCAGAGAGCGAAAGGCTACCGTCGGCATGCCAGCGGCCGAGGTTCGAGAGCGAGACGCACAGCGGTAGACTGCCGTCGTGCGCCTTGACAAAGAGAGCAGCTTCGTCCGGCATGGGAAAGAACACATCGGCCTCAGAGTTCTGGGGGCCCCAGATGGCCTGAACCTCGTTTAGGACCAACCGCTCTTCGTCGGTGAGCGATCGACGCTGACTACTCATCGTGACTTCTACCCTCTGTCCGCCCAACGCAAATTAGACTGATCCGTCTAATCTAATAGGAGTAGCGACAATGCTGGAGAACATAGATATGACTGCAAGGGCCGTCACTTCCGCATAGCACAATAAGAGTAGCGAAGGCGTCGGATGATTAACGGGATGGCTCCGGAGTTCGTTGTTCACGGCTGTCTCGAGCGAGATCGCTGCCTCGGACTATACGCGCAGGCCCCTCGATCGGCAAGGGAAACGAAGGACTGAGTGCTGCATCTCATGCCGCACTTCGGGTGGATATCGCCCGATGGCGGGCTCAGGTCGTGTAATGGGCGTTGATCTCGATGTACCGGCGTGTGAGGTCGCAGGTCCAGAGGACGGCGCGGCCGAGGCCGGAGGCGAGGTCGAGACGGATGGAGACGCGCGGGGTGGTGAAGAGAGAGCGCAGGTCGTGACCGTTCTGGACGCCCTGGCCGCGGCGGACGACGGGGACATCGCCGATGCTCAGGGTGACGCGGCCGGGTGCAAATGGGACGCCGGCGGCGGAGAGGATGCGCCCCCAGTTGGGGTCGCCGCCGGCGAGGGCGGTCTTGACCAGGGGGAGTTGGCGATGGAGCGGGCGACGCGATCGGCCGCGGCTTCGCTGACGGCACCGCTCACCTCGACCTCCATGATGCGGCGGGCGCCTTCCTCGTCGGTGACGATGTCGAGGGCGAGGGCGCGGCAGACGACGCGCAGGGCGCGGATGAACGAGCGCTCGCGGCGGCCGGCCTGCAGGAGGGCGTGATGCCCGCGACGAGAACCTAAAAGCGGAAATTCGTGCGTTGCTTCACATGCTGCAAAGGGGCGGGGCTGCCGGGGGTGAGTCGCCCCTCCGTCTCCGCACCCGGTCACTCCGGTGCCGAATAACCCGACGGTGTGACATTCACCCGTGGATCCCGGGGCGGTCTGCCGGAGCGCTTCGCGCGTGTCGTGCGGTTTCTGCCGAAGAGGGCCCGGGTGCCCTGAACGATCCAATAGAGGAGGGTCATATAGATCAGGAGCGGCACGGCGACGATCGCCAGGACGACGAGCCAGACGAGGCCGATCGGCGCCCGCACGAAGCGATCGAAAGGACTCAGATTTCTGCGCGGCCGCGGCCGCGGCACCGGGGGGCCGCTCATGACGACGGCGATCTTATCATCGACGTCGCTTGACGGCCCCCCGCGGCCGATGCTACGCTCCCGCCCCTTCCGTGAAGACATGCCGTGGAGGCGACGCGTGGGCACATCCGTCCGGTTGAAGTCGAAGGTCGACAGGCTCAAGAAGAAGCTCGCGGAGAAGGGCTCGACCCTGGCCGCGGACAAGAAGCGGATCCTGACGAAGAAGCTCAAGAGGTTCCAGAGAGCGAGGCGCACCGCCCTGGCGCTCGAGAAGAGGGCGATGGACAAGAAGAAGGCCGGGAAGGACGCGACCCCGGAGAAGCCGCCCGGCGCCGCGCCCGAGGTCCCGGTCCCGGCAGGCTAGGCGCCCGATCAGTCATCGGAAGGAGGAGGCAGGAGCATGCAGGCTGCGCGCAGGGTGACAGTCGCCATCGGCACAGCGCTCGTCGCCGTGGTCCTCGCGGGGTGCGCGAAGAGCATCGACGAGGTCATCATGAACCCCAGCGACAAGGACGAGGTGATCGCGAAACTGCTCGCCGATGACGTGGCGAAGCGCGACATCATGGCCAAGCTGGCCGCCAAGGACGACACCAAGAAGGAGATGGCCGAGACGCTGCTCGGCGACACCTCCATCAAGGCGATGGCTGTCGAGAAAATGGCGGCTGACGCGACCCAGAAGACGGCCCTGATCCAGAAGCTCCTGGCGGACGCCGCGACGCGCGCCGAGATCATCACCGCCCTCACGAGCGACGAGGCCTCCCGCAAGGAGCTTCAGGAAACCCTCAAGAAGCCGCTCCCCAAGAAGTAGGCGGGATCCGCTACAGCGCGTTGACCTGGACGGTGTTCGACATCACGCGGTGCCCGCTCGCGTCCGCCATGCTCAATCGGACCCGATAGGTCCCGGGCCGGTCGAAGCGCATCTCGTGAGAGTAGTCGAACCCGTCGCGCGTGCGCACCAGCGTGCCCGTGGCGCAGAGCGGATCCTGGTGCGCAGGCGGGCCGGTGTTCCGATCGGGACGCTCCGCCATCGGGTCGTCCATGCCGCCGCGCGACCCCGCGACGTCCGCCTGCATCGCCAGCTCCCGGCAGAGCTCGAGCCGCGCCGGCTCGGCGCTTCCGAGCACTTTTCCGTAAAGCGAGACCGTGAACGGCACGAAGCCGACCACGCGATCGGCCGCGATCCAGAGCGCGGGCGGGCCGTCCTTGGCGCGCGAGCCCTTCGACCAGACCGGTCCAATTCCCAGTATCATCGCGGCGACGACGCCCCCGGCCAGCACCGACCGGCACCTCCGCCTCTCACGCATCGGCCCCCCCTCCTGTTCCATCGGCGAGACGCACGAGTCCCGTCAATTGCTTATATGTAACCACATTTAATTACATATGAAACAGTGTGCTAATCTACCAAATTATCAGTTGATGTCAATGCTAATTTTCGTAATCTTGACTGTGGTTTACGACAAACTTATATTCCCAATCCGGCTGTCAGGATGGCCAACCGGTTCGACTGGCGCGACGGGGTCCCTTGCGCACAAGTGCTGGTTCCGAACGACTTGCGGGTTCCGCGGCCAGCGATGCCGGCCGCCGCCGTGCCGCTCGCGCTCAATCCGGGGAACAGGCTTCGAATAAATCGCTGGCGGCCCAGGCCGTGGCCGCCACGGAGCGCGGCTCCCGTTCGAGCGGTGGGGAGGGGGCCGGGGCGGCAGGGGGGAACGGCTCCGGCGACCGTCCCGGATCACGGCGCGACCTGCTTCAAGAGATGGTCGCACTGGGCGACGCCTCGAACCGAATCCTCCGGGAAAACGATTTCGATTCGATCTGTCGGCTGTTCCTGGATGCGATCCGTGAGCACACCGGTTACCGGCGTGCGGTCCTGTCGCTGTTCGGCGAAGACGGGCGGGACGTGCAGACCTTCTTCACCGGCTTCACCGACGAGGAGATCGACTACTTCCACCGCCACAAGCCGACCCTGAACGAGCGGACGGCGATCATCCAGGAACGTTTCCGGATCGGACACGCGTACCTGGCCCCCGCGGCCGAATGCGACGGCGGCGGCCTGCGCCCGGGGTTGGCGCGCGACCTCCTGTTCATCCCGCTGCCGGGCTCCGGGTCCGCGCAGGTCGGCGCCGTGCTGCTGTTCGCCGCGGACGATACGGCCCGGCCCGCAGCCGAGGATCTGGCTCCGCTGGAGCTGTTCGCGGCCCAGGTGGCGCACGCCATCCAGAAGAAGCTGCTCGATCAGAAGATCACCGCCATGCAGGCGCGCCTCCTGACGGTGCAATCGCAGCTCATGCAGGCGGAAAAGATGTCGGCCATCGGCCTGTTGATCTCCAGCGTGACGCACGAGCTCAACAACCCCCTGAGCGGCGTCATGGGATTCGCGCAGCTCCTGCTGCAGGGCGAGCTCAATCCGAAAGTACGCAAGCACCTGGAGCGGATCTACAACGAGGCGGTGCGCTCGCAGAAGATCGTGCAGAACCTCCTGTCCTTCTCCCGCCGCCACAAGCCGGAGAAGACGCAGCAGAACCTCAACGACGTGATCGACGGGGTCATCGAGCTGCGCGCCTACCAGCTCCAGGTGGACAACGTCGAGGTGGTCCGGCACTACGACCCGAGACTGCCGAAGACGATGCTCGACTTCCATCAGCTCCAGCAGGTCATCCTGAACGTGGTGAACAACGCGCACCAGGCGATGATGGAGGTCGCCGACCGCCCCAGGCGTCTCGTGATCACGACCGAAAGGCGGGAAGAGTCGCTGCGGGCCAGCTTCGGCGACAGCGGCACCGGCATCGGCTCCGACCGGCTCGAGTCGATATTCGACCCGTTCTTCACGACCAAGAAGAGCGGCAAAGGGACCGGTCTCGGCCTGAGCGTGTCCCGCGCGATCATCAAGGACCACCAGGGATCGATGAACGCCGAGAGCGTGGTCGGCGAGGGGACGACGATCCACGTGGACCTGCCGCTGCTGCGGGATCCCGGCGCGGCGGCCGGGACGGAGGGGGACGGGAAGAAGGCCGCGTCGCCCTTGCGGCCGATGCGCCTGCTGGTCGTCGACGACGAGTCGATCCTGGTCGAGCTTCTCGTCGAGTTCCTCAAGACCGTGGGTCACAAGGTCGACGACGCCCGCAACGGTCAGAAGGCGCTCGAGCTCGCGACCGCGAACGACTACGACGCCATCCTGACCGATCTGAAGATGCCCGGTCTCGACGGCCAGGGCCTCTACGAGAGACTCTGCAAGATCAAGCCGCAGATGGCCCGCCGGTTCATCTTCTCGACCGGAGACCTGGCGAATCCCCGCACGCAGACCTTCTTCCAGACCGCCGGCTGCCCCTACCTCAGCAAGCCGTTCAAGCTCGAAGCGGTCCTGAAACTGCTCGAGCAGATCAGTCGCTCCACGCGCGCTGCCTGACGATAGCCACGTTGACAGAGGATGCGTCCCGCCGTACTTTAGGGGCTCCGTGACGGATCCTGTCGAACGAACCGGCGCTCTCGGCGCGGGCGGACACACGCGGCGCTGGACCGCTCTCCTCATGACGGGCGCGCTCCTGCAGGGGTGCGCGGTCCTCGCCCTGCCTGTGGATCTGCGCGCGCAGGAGCAGCAGGACGGCGAGCCGCCGGCGGCCGCTCCGGCGCTCGATGCGATGTCGCTCGAGGACCTGGTGAAGCGCGGGAACGAGGCGCGGCACGCCGGTCGGATGCGCGAGGCGATCGCATTGTTCCAGAAGGCTCGCGATCGCGCGCCGCACTCCTACGAGATCCGGGTGCTGCTGGCCGACACGTTACGCCGCGTCGCGGAGTCGGAGCGGGCGCTGCCGGAGTACGAAGCGGCGCAGCGGATCGACCCCGCGCGCCCCGAGGGGTACACGGGCAAGGCGCTCATTCTGAGAACGCGGTACGACGACGAGGCCGCGGCGGCGCTGTTGCAGGACGGGCTGGCCAGGGTGGGGGCAGGGCACCGGTCCGAGCTTCTTCTCGTCCTGGCGGAGACCCGCCGCCGCGAGAGGCGTCTCGACGAAGCCGCGCGGTTGTTCGGAGAGATCCTCGAGGCGCACACTCAAGACGCGCCGGCTCGCGCCGGGCTGGCGCGTGTCGCTGAGGATCGCGGCGACCTGGACGGCGCAATCCAGGACTGGGACGCCTACCTGGGAACCAAGGCGGACGACGAGGCGGCGGCCCTGCGGCGGCAGGAGCTGCGCGAGCTGCGCGCCTCGATCGAGGCGTTGCGCCGGACCGCCGCGCGGCGGGGCGCAGACGCGAACGTCTTGATCGAGCTGGGGCGGCTCTTGTTCGTGGCCGGCGACGCGCAGGGAGCGGCCGGGTCGTATCGTAAGGCCCTGAGCATCGATCCGGAGAAGGTCGAGGCGCGGCGCGGGCTGGCGGTCGCCCTGCGCGAGACCGGTTCCGACGGCGCGCTCGAGGCGGCGCGCGAGTTCAGGCGCCTGTTGAAGCGGCGGCCGGCCGACGGCGTGGCGCTGTACAGCCTGCTGGGGCTCGCCGTCGCCGGGGGAAGCGACGATGACGAGGAGGCCGCCTGGCGGGCCCTCGTGGTGGCCCGGCCGGACGACCTGTTCGCGCTGCGCGGCTGGACGACATCCCTGGAGCGCCGGGGACCGGAGGTCCTCGCCCGCGCGATCGAGGAGGCGCGGGCCGGCGACGACGGACCGGCGGCGCCGATCAGGCTGCGACGCCTGACCCTCCTCCTGGCGACGGCGGGACGCTTTCCGGAGGCGGCCGACGCGCTGTACCGGATGCTCCTCCTCGACCCGACCGATCCCTGGAGCCTCGAGATCGCCAACGACGTCCTGTTTCTCGACCCGGGACTCCAGACCGCGCTGGCCGATCGGCTGGGCGCCGACCTGAAGAAGGATACGACGGCGAACGGACCATCCGTTCCGCCGGACTCGGCCGCGCCGCAGGTCCTCCTGGCGCGGTTGGCGTGGTGGGCCGGGCGCGGCGAAGAGGCGGTCGTGATCCTGCGGCAGGCGGTCGCGGCGCACCCCGGATCGGCCCTCGTGCACTCGGCGCTCGGCGAGGCGTACCAGGGGATCGCCGGCCGGTCCGACCTGGCGGTCACCGAGCTGCAGCACGCGGTGACGCTCGATCCGGCGCGTCCGGCCGCCCATGTCGATCTGGCGCTGACCCTCCTGCGCATGGGGCGGTCGAAGCAGTCCGAGGCGGCCGCGCGGCGCTGCCTGGAACGCGCGCCCGACCTCTCACCGGCGCTGTCGGTGCTGGGCGCCGCGCTCGCGGATCAAGGGAAATTCGAGTCGGCGGCGTCGGCCTATGCTTCGGCGCTCCTGGCCGATCCCGCGGACAACTTCGGCCTGGCGCGCGGTCAGCTCCCGATCGTGCTCGCGGCCTTGGGCCGCAACGTCGAGGCCCGCAGGAATCTGCGGGGAGCGGTGCCGCCGATCCCCGAGATGCTGTACCGCGAGGCGTGGGCCTTCGCGCGCGACTCGTGCCGCGATCGCGCCTTCAACGGCCAGAACTGGCTGGCCTGGAGGACACGCTATCGGGGGGCGCTGCGGACCGAAAACGACGCGTATCGCGCCATCACCGCGATGCTGTCCTCGCTGGGCGATCCGTACACGCGGCTGCGCGACCCGGAGGAGACCGCGGCGCTGTTCCTGACGCGGCGCGGTTCTTCGGTCGGAACCGACCCGCTCGGTCGCGTCTCCGCGCAGAGCAAGACGGTGACCACCGGGGAGCTGCCCGGCGGTCTCGGCTACATCCGGCTGGGCAACTTCACCGACCCGAACCTCGTCGCCGAGGTGCGCGCGGCGCTCGAATCGATGCGCCGGAAGGAAGGGATCGTCCTGGACCTGCGCGGCAACAGCGGCGGCCTGTCGCGCTCGGCGGACGAGATCGGCAACCTCCTGGTCGGTCCCGGCAAGGAGGCGGGCCGGGACGCATCGGACGCCGGGGAGATCTCGCAGGTCACCGGGGGAGACGGAGCCCTGACCGACAGCCCGCTCACGGTTCTGGTGGACGGGCAGACCGGCAGCGCGGCCGAAAGGCTGGCGCGCACTCTGACGAACACCGGCCGCGCCTCGCTCGCGGGAGACCCGACGTTCGGCAAGGGCCGGGCGCAGATGTCGCGCGTGCTCCCGGGCGGGACGACCGTCCTGGTCTCCAACAGCGAGATGCTCGGGCCCGACGGGCGGCCGCTGCAGGGGAAAGGACTGGTCCCCACGCGCCGGTCGCCCCTTCCGGCGCCGCCGGGCGCCGCACCGGCACCGAATCCGGCGCCGACACCCTGAGAACGCACGCGACGACCGGCGCGCCGCGGCCGGGCCGCCGCGTGCCCGTGGAGCCGCGTGATAGACTACGCGGCCCATGAGCGAACCGACGACGCATCCTCCGGCGCCGGGACGCACTTCCGATGGAGCACGAGCCCGGGTCCGGAGGCGCGCCCAGGCATTCCTGGCCGCCCTCGTTCCGGGAGCCGCGCCGGCCGGTTCCGGGGGCATCTGGGCGAACGCCTGGCCCTTTCCGGCCGTGGTCGTCTCCGCCTTCCTGATCTCCTGGGGCGCCGAGTGCGCCCAGTTCCTCGTGTCGCAGGGAATGGCGCTGGCGATCCTCGCGTGGCTGCAGGCGCTGCCCGAGTTCGCGGTCGAGGCGGTCATCGCCTGGTCTCAGCAGATCCACTTCATGACGGCCAATTTCACCGGCTCCCTGCGCCTGCTGGTCGGTCTCGGCTGGCCGCTGATCTTCGGCGTCGCCGCCTTCGGGAACTGGAGGCGCGAGCACCGGCTCCTGAGGCGGATCCACCTCGATGAAGAGCACTCGGTCGAGGTCCTGGCCCTCGGGTTTCCGATCCTCTACTTCCTGGTCATCTACCTCAAGGGAACGCTGACCCTTCTCGACGCCGCCGTGCTGATGGTGATCTACGTCCTGTACCTGTGGGTGCTGAAGAAGATCCCGCCGCGGGAGGTGGAGGAGACCGCCGACCTTGAGGCGGTCCCCCGCCGCATCATGAGCCTGCCGCGTCGCGGCCAGATCGCGGCGATCGTCGTCCTGTTCGCCGGCGGCGGGCTGCTGCTGTACGTCGCGGCGGCGCCGTTCCTTCACAGCATGCTGCGCTTCGCGAAGCGTCTCGGGGTGTCGGAGTACCTGTTCATCCAGTGGGTCGCGCCGTTCCTGTCGGAGTTCCCCGAGAAGCTCAGCGCCATGTACTGGGCGCGCCGGCCGGGGAAGTCGTCGATGGCTCTGATGAACATGGTTTCGGCGAACATCAACCAGTGGACGATGCTCGCCGCGATGATCCCGATCGTCTATAGTTTCAGCGTCGGGTCGCCGACGCATATCCCCTTCGACGAATTCCAGCGGGCGGAGATCCTGCTGACGGTGGCCCAGTCGATGCTCGGTATGCTGCTCCTGTCCAACATGTCGTTCCACATCGTCGAGGCGGGAGGGATCTTCGTGCTCTGGGGGGCGCAGTTCGCGCAGCCCCACCTGCACAAGGAGATCACGATCGTCTATTTCGCCTGGGTCGCCTACGAGCTGTTCATGACGATCGTCGTCCGCCGTCGCCTGGCCGCTCTGGATGCCTTCGGGCGCGTCTGGCGCGCGCACGCGGCGCGGAGCCGCAGCGTTCCAGCAGCCTAGGCAAGATTCCGGTGACGCGTGGTCGTTTCGCAACGCTCTCCCTGACGGTCGTCGCGGTCGCGGCGGCGGCCGTGTTCGGCCTGCCGCGCGCCCGGCGCTGGGGCGAGGAGAGGCTGCGCCGCTCGATCGAGACGCGGGCCACGGCCCTGTTCGGCGGACCGGTGCGCATCGAGCGGCTGCGCACCGAGTTCGTGCCGCCGGGCGTCCATCTCGAGTCGGTGCAGGCGGAGCGCGAGGGAAACCGCGGGTCGCAGGCGCGTGTCTCGGCGGACGAGGTCTCCGTGCGGGCCTCTCTGCTCACGTTCCTGCGGGCGCGGAGCGGCCCCTTCGCCGTCAGGATGAAGCGGCCGCGGATCGCGCTGCGCCTCGCCGAAGGACGTCCCCTGTCCGCCGGCACCGGCCCGTCGGACCCGGCGACGGCACCCCTCGCGGCCGTCCCGGCCGGATCGAAGTTCGAGATCCAGGACGGCAAGGTCGAGATCGATCTCGCCGGCGGTCCGGCCGTCAGGCTGGACGGAGTGCAGATCGAGGCGAGCCCGCAGCCGGGCGGGGGCGTGAGCGGCGACGGCCAGTTCGCCTCCGGCTCCTACGAGGGGCCCGGAGGAGAGTGGCAGGGACTGTCGGGCGACGCGACGTTCGTCGCCGGGGACACGGGCGTGCGACTCGATCCCGTGGCGATCCGCGGAGAAGGGCTGAGTCTCTCCGGGCACGTCACGGCGCGCGACGGCGACGCGCTCGTGCTCGAAGGGGCGCTCGACGTCGGCCTGGACGTGGGGAAGCTCGCGCGGTTCTTCCCGGAGGGGGCGGCGCCGCAGGGCCAGCTCAAGTCCTCGCTCACAGGGAGCGTGCGCGACGGCACACCCGCGGCGACCGGGAGTCTCGAGGTCGAGAACTGCTTCCTGTGGGGCGTGTCGATCGGCACGCTGCGCAGCGACCTGGCGGTGGACGGCGGCGTCCACTTCAAGGGGATTCGCGCGCACCTCCTGGGCGGCGAGGCGACCGGCACGACGGAGGTCCGTTTCACCAAGGACGGCTTCGAGGCGACGACCGATCTGCGGCTCGACGGTGTCGACGCGGCGCAGGTGCTCGAGCACGCCGGCTGGACCGGCCCGCCGCTCACAGGGACCATCCACTACAGCGGCACCCACCGGATCGACAGCACGGGACTGAAGAGCCTGCGCGGCACGGGGGTGGTCGACGCTGTCGGGCACTATCGTTCGACCCGGGGCGAGGACCTTCCCCTCGAGGTCACGGTCGAAGTCTCGGCGGAAGGGGAGACGGTCCATCTCCTGAACGGTGCCCTGCGCGCCGGATCGACACGCGCCAGCTTCTCCGGCCGTGCGGGTCCCGGCGAGGGGATCACTCTGAAGATGAGCGGGGGCACCGGAAACCTGTCGGAGATCCTGCCGCTGTTCGCGCCCCCCGCGAAGAAGGCACCGCGCCCGTCTCCGGAACCGGCTTCCGGTCCCACGCGGAGTCCTCCGTCCCGGGCAGGTCCCACGCCCGCCCCTTCACCCGGTCCGCCGCACCGCTCCCGACCCGCCGCCCGGCGACAGTCGAAAGCCCGTCCAGCGATTCTCTTCGCTTCCTGGCCGCCGCGGCGGTGGGGAGGGGCCGTGGACGGGGCGGGGGCGCCGTCCGTTGCCGGCCGCTCCGCCGCCGGCCCGCCCGCGATCGCGCCGGCCGCGGGCCCGGAGAGTCCCCTGGAGAGGATCGTGCATTCTCTCGGGGGGCGCTGGGAGTGGGACGGTGATCTTTCCTACGCCAGGACCGGTCTCAATTTCTCCGGGACTCTGAAAGGGAGCGACCTGACCTACCGGGGCACCCCGGTCGGCTCGCTGAGTGCCCGGGTCGTCTACCGTGACGACGCGCTTCTCATCGAAGAGGCCGCCGTCGAGGCCGGGAAGGACGCCGCGGCGCGGTGGAGCGGCCGCGTCGATTTCCGCGGCGAGGGATCGGTTCGCATCGAGGGAACCGCGACGCACTTTCCTCTCGCGCCGGTCCTCGCGGTGGCCGGCCTGAAGGCGCCGCTCACGGGCTGGGTGAGCGGCAGCATCGACCTGGCCGGCCGGCCGGATGCACTCACCGGGCACGCGCGCGTCGAGATCGCCCCGGGCACGGTCGCGGGGCTGGAGTTCGATGCTCTACGGGGCGACCTGATCTTCACCCCCGATCTGGTGGAGATGAAGCCGCTGACGATCGTGCAGGGCTCCGGAACGATGACCTTCGAGGGGAGGATCCCGTACCACGGCGCCGACTGGGTGCCGCAGGAAGGGGCCGGTCTGCCGCGCGTCGACGTTCGGGGCTCCGGAATCGACCTGTCGCTTCTGTCCAGGATGGCGGCCGGTCTCCCGCTGGAAGGCACGGCGTCGATCGAGGGCATGGTCGAAGGAACGCTCTTCGAGCCGCACGGGACGATCACGCTGGGCGCGACGTCCCTGAAGGTGCGCGGCTTTCCCCTGGGGGACGTGACCGCGCGCGTCGACCTGTCGGGGGACGCTGCCGACATCGTCCTGAAGGCGCCCGGCCAGGGAGCCGCGCTGACCGGGCGGATCGGATTGCAGGACGGCGCTCCCGCGGACCTGCGCGTCGTCCTCGAGGACACCCGGCTGCGGGGCGGGACGTTCCTCAACGGATCGTCCGAGGACGTGCAGGTGACGGTGGGAGGGGACGTGCGGATCCATGGGCGTCTGGCCGATCCCACGACTGTGGAGGCGAAGGCGACGCTGCAGCGCTTCGAGGCGTCCGTGGCGGGGTTGCAGGTGAGACCCGAGGCCCCGATCGAGCTGAGCCTCGAGTCGGGGAGAATGCGTCTTGCGCCGGTCGTCCTGTCGGGGCCCGGCACGCGCATCGAGGCGCGCGGCGAGCTCGATCCGGGGGCCGCCGGAACGATCGACCTCTCCGCCAGCGGACGGTTCGATCTGAAACTGGTGCGTCTGTTCCTGAAGACCCTGCAGGCGACGGGCGAGGGGACGGTGGTCCTGCACGTCGGCGGTCCGCTGGCGAGCCCCGCCTTCGAGGGACGGCTGGTCGTCGAGGCGGGGGCGATTCGCCATCCCGGCCTGCCGTTCCCGATCGATGACCTGCTCGGCAAGGCCCAGTTCGAAGGGATGCGCCTCAAGATCGAGAGTCTCGAGTTCCTGGCGGGCGGTGGCCCGGTGATCGGGACCGGCGAGATCCGGTTCGGCGATCTGCAGCGTTCGGAATCGCCGTTCCTCGTGAACACCGCCGAGGTCCATGTCCTCGGCACCAGCGTCAAGGGGGAGTTCCCGGAGGGGTTCCGATCGGTGTCGGACATGGACCTGACCGTGCGCTGCGAGCACGGACAGACCTCGCTCACAGGAACGGTCGACCTGGTGCGCGGCGTGTACGTTCGGGACTTCAGGCTGGATTCGTCGATCGGAAGGCCGCGGTCGAGCGAGACGTTCCGCGTCCCGTCCGGCGGCGGCTTCGCGGGGATCGACCTCGACCTGGTCATCCGCGCCACGCAGGACGTCTGGCTGCGCAACGACTTCGGGAAGCTCGAAGGGCAGGGCGACCTGCAGGTGCGCGGCACGACCGACCACCCGTCGATCGCCGGGAGAATCACCGCCGTCGAGGGGGGGACGATCCGCTTCCGCAACGTCGAGTACCGCGTGCTCGGTGGAACGATGGACTTCGCCGACCCGGAGGCGATCAATCCGAGCTTCGACATGCAGGCCGAGACGCGCGTCTCGGCGTACCAGGTGACGCTGCACTTCGAGGGGACGCTGGACGATTTCCACTACGACCTGACCAGCACGCCGCCCCTGCCCGAGCAGGACATCGTGGCGCTCCTGCTCACCGGTCGCACGCTCGGGTCGCTGACGCCCGAGTCGGGCGGCCTGGCGGAGGAGACGGCCACGTCCTACCTGTCCGGCCTGACCGGGGAGCTGACCGGGAAGGTCGCGGGGAAGGCCGGGTTCGACGTGCTCAGCATAGATCCCCTTCAAGTGAACGCGCAGGGGGACCCGACGACCCGCATCACCGTCGGCAAGCAGGTCACCCCGGATCTCTTCGTCGCCTATTCCAACGACGTGGGTTCGACGCAGGGCTCGATCTACCAGCTCGACTACGCCCTCGAGCGCGACTTCCACTTCACGAGCCTGCGCGACCGGGACGGCTCGATCGGCGGCGACTTCAATTACATCCTGCGCGGCAGGCCTCCCGTCCTGCCGGGAGCGGGAGATATCGTCTTCGTCGCCCCGATCGTGGGCAGCCTCAAGATCGAAGGGGACCTGCGCCTCAATGAGAAGGCGGTGCGCCGCCGTCTGCGGGTCAAGGAGGGCAGGCCGCGCAACCGCGCCGCGGTGAACGACGGCATCGACCGGGTCCTCAAGTTCTACCACGACCGCGGCTACCTCATGGCCGACGTGGACTCCCGCGAGACGCGCGCACCCGGAGGAAAGGTGGATCTGGTGTTCCGCGTCCGCGCCGGGCCGCGCGTGCGGATCGAAATCGACGGGACCCGCGGCCAGGCCGCCCTGCGCCAGGAGGTCAGGCCGTTCTGGGAGAAGGGGCTGTTCCTCGAGGATATCGTCGACCAGGCGCGCGAGCGCATCGAGACGATCTACAAGGACCGCGGCTATCTTCAAGTGGAGGTCCACCCCGAGGTGCTGCACGACGATCCCGGGCAGTTCCGGGTGCGCTTCACGGTCCGGCGCGGCCCGCGGGCCCGGGCCGGCGAGGTGCGTCTGGACGGGGTCCATCACCTTCCCGAAAGGGAGGTCCGGAAGGTCCTGCGCACGTCCCCGGACGGGGTGTTCACGCGCGGCCTGGTCCGGCAGGCGACTCTTCAGGAGGACGCGGCGGCCCTCCGGGCCCTGTACCTGTCACGCGGCTTTCCGGGTGTTACGGTCGAGGAGCCGGAGGTCACGCTCGACTCCAGCGGCCGGCGGGCGGTCGTCAAGTTCGTGGTGCGGGAGGGGCCGCTCGTGAAGTTCGGATCGCCGCGCTTCGAGGGGAATCGTGCCTTCACTTCGGCCGCTCTTGCCAAGACGGCCCGGATCCGTGAAGGCGAGCCTTACACCGCCGCCGCGGTCGACGCCGCCCTGGTCACCCTGCGCCGCCGCTACGACGATGCGGGGTACCCGGACGTGCGGGTCACCTGCCGGCCGCTCGAACCCGGGCCCGATGCCGAGGCGCGGGTCGAGAACCCGTCGTTCACCATCGACGAAGGACAGCCGCAGAGAGTGCGGGACATCCACGTCACCGGCCACGTCCTGACTCACGAGGACGTGATCCGCAAGGCGCTGACCATCGAGCCCGGAAGCGCCTTGAGCCGCAGCGATCTGCTGGCAAGCCAGACCCGCCTCTACGGGCGCGGGATCTTCAGCTCGGTGTCGATCGAGGCGGAGCCACCGGCGGCCGACGGCGCCGCGTCCGGGCCGGGCCCCGCGAGCCCCGGTGTCGTCGTCGAGCACGACGTCCGCGTGTCGGTGCGCGAGATGGCTCCGATCACGCAGGTCTTCGGCGTCGGGTATTCCAGCGACGAGAAGCTGCGCGGACAGTACGAGATCTCCAATCGAAACATCTTCGGCAGCGGGCGCTACGTGGGCCTGCAGACGCGCGCCAGCAACCTGATGCAGCGCGGCACGCTGTCGTACCGGGAGAAGGGCCTGTTCGGAGGAAGCTACGACCTCCTGGCGTCGGCCTTCGGAGAGAACGAGGTGCATCCGGGGTTCGACGTGCGGACCATCGGCTCCTCGATCCAGCTCAGCCGCCGGTTCACGCGCGCCACCCGCACCCTCTACCGCTACTCGCTCAAGGACGTGAACCTCTCCGACACCACGGCGACATTCGAAGGATCGACGCTCAGACTCTCGAGCTTCGCCGCCTCCGCCATCCACGACACGCGCGACGCGCCGTTCGATCCGAGCCGCGGCCACTACCTCGGCGGCGAGGTGCAGTACTTCGACAGCGCCATCGGGTCGGAGGCGGACTTCGTGAAGATGTTCGCCCAGATCTACCGCTTCAGGCAGGTCTTCCCGCGAACCGTCTGGGCCCAGGCCCTGCGAGCGGGCGCCGCCGTTCCGTTCGGCGTGTCGAAGACGGGCCCCCCCCTGACGTGCGTCGAGGGGACGTTCACGGATTCCGGCGTGCCCCCCTCCGAGCGTTTCTTCGCCGGCGGGGACACGACGGTGCGCGGCTTCGCGCGCGACCGCCTGGGCGCCGAGTGCAACGGCGATCCGCTGGGCGGCGAGGGATTGTTCATCCTGAACGAGGAGCTGCGCTTCCCGATCGTCCACTCCCTGGGAGGCGTGCTCTTCTACGACGCCGGCAACGTCTATCGCACGCTAGGCGACTACGACCTCGGCCATCTGCGCCAGGTCGCCGGCGCCGGCCTGCGTTTCGCCACCCCGATCGGTCCCTTCCGGCTGGAGTACGGCGCCCTCCTCGATCGCAAGGAAGGGGAGCCGCGCGGCGCGCTGTTCTTCTCGATCGGCCAGGCGTTCTGAACAGGCCGCCGTCGACCGCCCCGCGGCCCCCACAGCACCTCCGGCTCAGTGCCGGCTGAGACGCTCCGCGAGCGTGCGGCCGCCCGGGGCGCGGCCGGTGCGCTCGCCGGTGTCGTCCATCCGGCTGAAGGCACGCTGCACGTAGCGCACTCCGAGGAAGCGCAAGGGCTCCGGCTCCCAGAGGGGCGAGCGGTGCCCGACGAGCGGCAGGGCGGTCAGCCCGGTCGTCCGACCGGTGACCAGATCCGCGAGAATGCGTCCGGCCAGGTTCGAAGCGCCGACGCCGTGCCCGGTGTAGCCGCGCGCCCAGGCTATGCCCGCGGCCCGGTCGTGGTCGACGCTGGGCATCCAGTCGCGCGGCATCCCGAGCGGTCCACCCCAGGCGTGAGTGAAGCGCGCGTTCTGCAGGGCGGGGAACCAGTCGCGCGTCATGCGCCGCAGCATGTCGTGCGTCGGCTCGTCGCGATCGTAGGCGTCGGCGATGGCCGAGCCGAAGCGGTACGGCGCGCCCCGGCCGCCGAACAGGATACGGCCATCCTGCGTGCGTGAGAGATAGTCGATCGAGAGGCGGAACGAGGCCAGGCACTCCCCGCCACGCCAGCCGATCTCCTTCCAGACCTCCTCGCCGAGCGGCTCGGTCAGGACGATCAGGGAGTAGACCGGCAGGAGGCTGCGGCGCGTCTTCTTGAGGCGGGCCAGGTACGCCTCGCCCGCCAGGACGACGACCCTCGCCCGGACGTCGCCGCGCGCCGTGCGCAGCACCGGCGCCTTTCCCGCCACGACATCGGCGACCTCGGTCTCCTCGTAGATCCTCCCGCCCAGCCGCTCGACGACCCGGGCGAGCCCGCGCGCCAGCCGGGCCGGGTGGACGCGGCCGTACTGCGGGCAGAACCAGGCGCCCCGCGTTCCACGGACCCTGACTCTCCGATCCGTCTCCGCGGCCGTCAGCAGCGACTGCTGGTCGCCGAAGCCGAAGCGCTCGAACATCGAGGCGTACTCGCGCATCATCGGCTCCTGGTAGGGATGACGCGCCACGAACAGGGCGCCGACCTTCTCGAACCCGGCGTCGATGCGTTCCGCGGCGCAGACCCGCGCGATCTCGTCCACGGTGTCGTATAGCGCCCGCTGCAGCGCCTGCGCCTTGTCACGGCCGTACATGCGGGCGACGGCGTCCAGGCCGATGTTCAGCTTGCTCGAGACCCATCCGCCGTTCCGGCCCGACGCGCCGAACCCGGCGATCCTCCGCTCGAGAATCGCGACGCGCAGCGAGGGCTCACGCTTCAGGAGGTAGTAGGCGGTCCAGAGCCCCGTGTACCCGGCACCCAGGATCGCGATGTCGACATCAATCGATCCATCCACCCCCGTCCGCGGCGCCAGTTCATCCCCGCAAGTCTCCAGCCAGTAGGAGTACTTTGAATATTCGGACGTCGCACCCCGCGCAACAGCAGTGTTGTTCATGGGAGCGGAAGTATCGCACACACATCACCCGCGGAAGGCTGTGGCTGTTCGTCGAGGCCGACGGGACGGGGGGCGCAGCCAGGCCGCGCGGTCGTCTGAGACCTCGCGCCGGGGCCCCGCCGCGCGCACCCCAGCGCGGTGGGCGGCGCGAGGCGAAGCGAGGGGAGGGTCGCGCAGCAAGCCGGACCCGTGCCGCGCGGCCTGGCTGCGCCCCCCGCCCCGTCCTCGGGCGGAGGAGGAGCACCGGTTTCTAGGAGGAGGGCTTCCGAACGACGACCACGGTCTGGTCATCATGCGGCCGCAAGCGGCGCGAGAACGCCTCGACCCTCTGAAAGATGAGATCGACCAGCCCCCTGGCGGGAAGCGACTGGTTCTCCGCGACGATGCGCTGCAGCCGCGCCACACCGAAGTCCTCGTCGTCCGGATTGGTGGCCTCGGTGATGCCGTCGCTGTAGATGACGACGACGTCCGACGGCCGCAGTAGCACATAGCCTCGTTCGTAGCGCGCATCAGGATCCGGGCCTAGGACCAGACCGCCGTGGTCGAGCTCCTGGAAGCGCCCGTCCTGGTAGAGGAGGGCGGGCGGGTGGCCGGCGTTGCAGTAGATGAAGTTGCCGTTCCTCTCGAGCTCGCCGTAGAACAGCGAGACGAAGCGGGTGCTGAGCGTCGAGCGGTTGATCACCTTGTTGAGCCGCTCGATCGTGCTGACAATCTTGAGGTGCTCGGCCATCCCCATGCGCAGACCGGTGATCGCGTCGCGCACCTGGAGCGCGGCCGGCAGCCCGTGACCCGAGGAGTCGGCGACCGCGATTCCCAGGACACGATCGGAAATCGGGATGAAATCGTACAGATCGCCGCCGAGCGCCTCGGCCGCCACGGCGCGCCCGTGGACGTCGAAACCCTGGAAGGTCGGCGAGGCCTTCGGCAGGATCGACATCTGGATCTGACGCGCCTCCTCCATGATGTTGTGGAAGCGCTGCTGGCGGATCTTCTGGCCGATGACGTGCTGGATGGCCGATAACAGATAAAGCGTCTTCTCGCGGTCGAATTCCCCCTCGATGCTGAACGACAGGAGGTACTCGTTCCCCTGACCGATGGTCATCGCGGCGAACACGGTAACGCCGAGGGGGTCCTCGATGGTGTGATCGAAGCCAGGGTCGCTCTCTCTCATGATGATGAGGCCGCGCTCGATGAGCTGCTGCACCGCGGCGTAGGTGATCGGCACGGTGTAGCCCAGCTTGTCGGGAGGGTTGTCGCCGTACCAGCGGCGCAGGACGTAGCGATCGCCCGCCTTCTCGTACAGGCGGCCCGCCACGAAGCCGAGCTCCTGGCCGAACTCCTTTAACAAGATACGCAGCATCTCGTCGAGCGAGGAGGTCAGCGCCTGCTCCTCCTCGACGGAGTTCAACGCCTGGTCGAGCTTGCGCCAGAAAGAGCGGTAGACGGCGGAGCGCTCGGCGACCGCGGGCCTCTCCGGGCGGGCCTCAGCGCCGGTTTCCGGCTTGATCGCTTCCATGATGAAAGAAATCGTATCACACGCGGTGGAGCCGCCCGCAGGCGCCGCGCGCGCCCGGCCCCACGATCCGGAGACGCTCCTAGCCGCCGAGGCGGCCGAGACCGGTGCGGGCGGACGTGTCCTCCGGGTCCAGGGCGAGCGCCTTGCGGAACTCCTCGCGCGCCGCGTCGCTCTCGCCGAGACCCGCATGAATCTCGCCCAGGCGGGTGTGCGCCCTGGCATAGGTCGGGTTGAGCCGGATCGCCGCCTCGAGGGCGCGTTTCGCCTCGTCGATGCGGTTCTGGTTCTTCAGGGCGATCCCGAGGAGGTAGTAGGCCTCCTCGCCGTCCGTCTTCAGTCCCCGGCGGTAGACCGCCTCTTCCTCGTCATAGCGCTTGCTCCGGTGCAGGATGATCCCCTGCGCCTTGTAGGCCCTCCAGGAGCTGGGGTTCGCCTCCTCGGCGCGCTGGTAGGAGGCGAGCGCCTCGTCCGGGCGCCCGAGCTTGTCCAGGCTGTTGCCTCGATTGATCCAGGCATAGTCGTTGCCGGGCCACTGGGCGAGGGAACGGTCGAAGGAGGCGATCGCCTCCTCGTAACGCTTCTGCTCCATCAACAAGTTGCCGATGTTGTAATGCACGTTCGCCTCCGCCGGGACGACCGGGCGGCCCAGGGGGAAGAACGACACGAGCGCCAGCCCCAGCGCCAGCGCCGCGGCTCTCGTCACGCCGGGTGAGAGCGCGCCGGTGGCGCGCAGCTCCGACCACAGTCGGTCGCCGAACGCGGCGCCGTAGATCAGAAGGGGGGGCACCAGCGGCAGGCGGTAGCGTCCCGAGACATAGAAGATCAGGGGGATGGCGGCGGCGTGCGCGCCGTACAGGAGCAGGGCCGCGGCGGGCGGACGTGGACGCCCGGCCAGGATCATCCCGGCCACTCCCGTCGCGACGATCGCCGCGAAGGGGAGACACAGAATGCGGAGCCAGGGGATCTGCTGGCGCTCGAAGTACAGGCTGTACTCCGTGGAGGCCTCGTAGTCGCCGAACAGCGCGAGCAGTTTCTTCCCCTCGAGCTTGAGCCAGGCGAAGGGGGACGAGGCGATGAAGGCCAGTCCCTTGCGCAGAAAATGGGCGCTGACCTCCGACCGGCGCATGATGCGACCGGTCTCGTGCTCGGCTATCGACTGCTCCTCTACGGCCTGGCTCTCGGGCGAGCCGCTGAAACCCGGTGGCACGCTGTAGAGCCCCGAGGCGCCCGGGTTGTTCCCCTGGTAGAACGTGAGGCCGCCCTGTCCCGACAGCGGCAGCGGGTCCGAGGCCACGTACAGGTTGTGCGACAGAACCGGCACGGTCGCCAGGAACGTCCCGGCCAGGAGGACGAGGGCCGCGCGGGAGCGAGTGAGCCCCAGGCAGGCGGCGTAGATCGGGGCGAGCAGGATCGTCCCCGGAACACACTCGGCCGCGAGGCCGATGACGACGCCGGCCAGGAACCACCGGCCCAGGACGGTCCGCCCCGCCAGGGAAGCCCGCTCGGCGCCGACCAGGAGGACCAGGGCCAGTAGACTGAGCGTCAGACCGAGGGTCGTCCCGAGCACTTTCATCTCGAAGAAGGGGAACGGGGCGTACAGCGCCGCGGCGCCCGCCGCCAGGAGGCCGACCCTCTCGTTGAAGGCGGCCATGCCGATCCGGTGGATCAGGAGGAGATTGACGAGTCCCAGGAGCGCCTGGAGCAGGTAGACGGGGGCCAGCGAGTGGCCGACCTCCCTGAACAGGACCGCCAGCAGGTAGGGATAGAGCGGCGGGAAGTAGAACGCCTCGCGGCCGATCCACGACCCCCGCGCGATGGCGGCCGCCCACGAGTCGTACACCCTCGAATCGAGGATCAGACCATCGAAGAAGATGCTGTTCTGGGCGTAGAGGTGGAAGTAGACCGCCCGGAACAGCGCGGCGGCCAGGAGCAGGACCGCCAGGGACCCGGAAATAGCCCACGGGGGAGGCAAAGGAGGGTCCGGGGCCTTGCCTTCTCCGCGCCCGCGATTTATTGTCTCGTCATGCCGCATCGTCCCGTCCGGCCGCTGTCCCCCGGCAGAATACCGCACGTGCAGCCGCGCATCGCGGTGTTTCTGGCTTTCGTCGCCTGCGGTCTCCTCGCCGGGTCCCGCGCGGCGCTCGCGCAGAGTGCGGGGAACACCGGGCCGGTCCGGCCGGGTATGGTGTCGGCGCTGGTCGTGCCGGTCACAGGAATGACCTGCGCTCTCTGCACGCGCGGGGTCGAGACGTCGATCAAGCTCCTGGACGTCGTCGAGGGTGTGTCGGCGGATCTGTCCACGGGGCTGGTGAGGGTGCAGGCGGCCGCGGGGAAGTCGCTCAACATCAAGGACGTGAAAGAGCGGGTCCAGAAGGCGGGCTTCAAGGTCGGGGGGGAATGCGATCTGGAGGCGACAGGGCGCTTCAGCCTCGGACCGGACGAACGGATCACCTTCCGGATCCCTGGGACGGCCTACTCCTTCCAGGTGCTGGAAGGAAGCGAAGTCAAAAGGCTGTTCAAGACGGACCCGAAGTTGAGGGGGGAATACTTCCTGGCCTTCCGCCTCCACGAACACCCTCGCTGGAAGCCGCCCGCCATCTCGATCGAGCGTGGTGAGTCGCGCGGCACGCCCCCTGGGGGCGCCGCCCGATGACCCGCCGCCTCGATCGAGGACGCCTCCGGACGCTGGCATCGCTCTCGTTGCTCCTGCCCGCATTCCTGTCGTGTGTCGGCGCGAACGAAGGAGTCGCGGCCACGGTCCCCGTCGTAGCACCGGCCGTCAGGGAGGATCCTTACGCGAAGATCTCCCTGCAGGACCCGCAGGGCCGCATCATCCGGTTCTCCGACTTCAAGGGGAAGGTGCGGCTGATCGACGTCTGGGCCTCCTGGTGCGGTCCCTGCAGGATGACCATCCCAGACCTGAACCGCCTGTACGACCGCTACCGCGGCCAGGGACTGGTGGTCGTCGGCGTGTCGGTCGACAGCAGCCCGGCCGAGGTCGTGGCCTTCACGCGCAAGACGCCGCTCAAATACCCTGTCGGAATGATGAACTCCGAGATCGGCACTCTTCTCGGCAATCCCGACGCCCTGCCCACCACCTTCCTGGTGGACCGCACCGGACGACTCCGCCGCAAGTTCATCGGCTATGTCGAGCTCGCGACGATCGAACGCGAGGTCCGGAAGTTCCTGGAGACTCGCTGAGGGGCGGTTCGACCCTTCACCCCGGCCCCAGGAAGCGCTCGACCTGCAGAAGGTAGCGGACGGCGAAATACAGGAACGAGACTGTCGGCAGGATGAGCGCCGCGAGAACGCTCGCCAGACCGCGCACCGGGCGCCGGGCATGGACCTCGATGATCACGACGAAGAGCGCGATGATCCCGGTGCTGATCAGCACGAAGTGGATCAGGAACAGCCCGCCGGCCAGGAGCGCGTACGCCCTCCCGCCCCGCTCGATCCCGAGCACATCGATGACGTCGGGGCCGAGCAGGTACAGTGTCCAGAGCGCCAGAAAGATCCAGTCGAGGTGGAAGCAGGCGCGCGCGATCCCTGGATACCGCGTAGGCATGGCCGCCCTATCTGCCACACGCCCGCGGCAATGTCAATCGCGACTCCGAGCGACTCGCCGCCGGTGTGCGAGGCAGGCCGCCGCGCTGCGGCCCGCCTCGCACGCGGGATGCGGTACGGATCGAGGCGCCGGAGAGAGTGCAGGCCGGACCGTGCGAGACCGAGCGACGGGGACCCGACGCGCGCTCTTGTGCGCGTCGGGCGGAGCGAGGCGAGCCGAGGGGAGCGTCGCGCAGCGACGCGGACCCGTGTCCGGCCTGCACTCTCTCCGGCGCCTCGGCTGGACGAGCCCCCGGCGGCGCGACAACGGGCCGGGAGTCTGTGGTAGCATGCCGTTTCCCGCGCTCCGCCGCTCCGGAGGTACCTCCTGATGGAGTCTCGTCGCGTCCGGCTGGGGGATGTGATCGACGATTATTGCCCCAAATGCCGGCTGATCATGAACCACGGCGTCGTCAGCATGATCGGCGACGAGGTGAAGAAGGTCCGCTGCAACACCTGCATGTCCGAGCACCAGTTCCGGCACGGGCAGCTCCCCGCCAGCCGCCGCAAGGCCCAGAACAAGCTGTTCGAAGAGGTCCTGAAGGGTATCGCCGGTCCCGGGGAGCCGCCGGCCGCCGAGACGCCAAAGCCTCAGCCGCAGCCGCAATCGACGCAGCGCAGGCTGTACACGATCCACCGCGCCATCGGCAAGACGCCCGGCAAGGGTCCGAAGAAGACTTGATGGATCCGGGGCGGGATGCCATCGACTACGACGAGATCATCCAGCGCTATGGCCGCAGGCTGTTCGTCCTCGCCTATCACCTGACAGGGACACCGGCCTTGGCGGAGGAGTTGTGCCGCGAGTGCCTCGTCCGCAGCCTTCTCGCACCCGACTTCCCGACGACGGAGAAGGAGGCCGGTGTCTTCCTGCATCGCGGCCTCATCTCGCTGTGGAGGGAGCGCGCCGCAATGGCGCCGAGACCGGCGGAGATCGCCCCCGCGAATCAAGCGTCGCTGTTCCGGGCTCTGTCACGGCTCGATCCGGTGTCTCGAGCCGTCCTGGTGCTCCGAGTCGCCGAGGGATTGGAGTACGAGACGATCGGGAAGGTGCTCGACATGGCGCCGGACGTCGTGTACGCCCGGCTGCTGCAGGCGCGTGGCGGCCTGCGGGAGGGGGAGCGGGCGCTGGAGTCGTCGCTGTTCGAGACGATGAACCGTTACCTCGACGGCCGCCTGCCTGCCGATCAACGCGGAGTCTTCGAGCGCTGCATTCAGATCGACGCCGCGCTGCGCGAACGGGTCGAGTTCCACCGCGGCCTGACTCTCGAGCTGCACGAGGAGGCGCCGCCCCTGCCGCGCGACTTCATCCCCCGGCTGCGCGAGCGGCTGGAGAGGACGCTCGAGACGCTGCTGCTGGTCGATCAGGCAACCGAGGGGGTCATCCTGGAGACCGGCCCCACGCCGGCGCGGTCCGGCCGGGTGCCGGCGCCGATCGAGCGCGGCCTGTCGCCGTGGGTCTTCGCCGCCGGCGCGCTCGTCCTCCTGATCGCCGGCGTCGCGCTGGGTTTATGGATATCGCGGCGCGGGGCGCCCGGGGCCCCGCAGCCCGATCAGCGGGTGAACGCCGCGCGCCCGGCCACAACACCGGACGAGGCGACGACCGAGGCGCTGCGCTCGCTCGGATATCTGGCGCCGGGAAAGGACAAAATCAAGGAGACGAAACCAGGAAAGGTGACGCCCACCCCGACCAGAGCGCCAACGCCGGCCCGGACTCCGAAACCGACGCCCGCTCCCGCGACGGGCGCGCGAGGACCATCCCCTTCCCGCACGCCCACCCCGACCGCGGCCCGGCCCGCCCCGATGGCTCCGGCCGCGACCCCCTCGCCGGCACCGGCGGAGTCCGCGCCCGCCGCCGCCCCCTCCCCCGCGCCGCCGGCCGAGACCCCGCCCCGCGAGGTGGAGGTCGCCTGGCGGGTCATTCCGATCACGATGGAGCCGGGGACGGAGACCGACCCCCGGGTGCTCAGGACCGCCGCGGAATGGGCCGCGCTGTTCGCTGGAGCGGGGACCCCGCCGCCCGAGGTCGTGTTCGAGCGGGACATGGTGGTCCTTCTCCCCGCGCGGCTCGCCATCGAGAGCGTGAAGATCTCCGGCGAGGCGCTTCTGATCTCCTGTCACCGAGAGCAGGTCGATCCCGGCGCAGGGCCGGCCTCGGCCGCCGGCATCCGCCTCGCGGTCGTGGTGCCAATATCGGCGCTGCAGGTCCGGCTCGTCGTGAGGTGAGCCCGGGGCCTACATCCTGAGAGCGGGGCCGAACAACTCTCTCCTGCCGTCCCGGTGCATGACTTCCACGAACACGCTCTTCCCGCTCTTGTGTTTCGGCACGACATAAAAGTAGATCCGGCCCAGGTCTGTGATGCACTCCTCACAAGGGATCAGCGCGGTGTTGAGCTGGATCCTGCGTCCCTGATTGTCCAGCGCCACCAGGTTGAATCCGAGCAGGTCATGCTCCAAGGAAGTCTTCCAGGACAGAAGACCGCCGCCGTGGTCTGCCGGACCGCCGAAGGTGATGGAGATATCGGTGACACCGCACGCCAAGCATACGCATGGATCCTGATCCAGGTTGGGCACCTGCGGGCAAGTGTCGCAGAGATCGCCGAACGTGTCCGCGTCGGCATCGGCCTGGTCCGGGTTAGCGGCCAGGGGACAGTTGTCGCACGCGTCGCCCATCGAATCCTTGTCGGTGTCGGCCTGGTCCGGATTGATGATTACGGGGCAATTGTCGCAGGAGTTGCCGACGCCATCCAGGTCGTCGTCGAGCTGGTCCGGATTACGCTGGAGCGGGCAGTTGTCGAGTGGACAGGTGTTTGCGGGATGCCCCGGGTCGCCGTATCCGTCCCCGTCCAGGTCGGTGCACGGATCGACGGGATCGAGAACTCCGTCCCCATCCGCGTCCACCGCCTGGGGGAGCAGCAGGACGCCATCGAACTCCGTCCCTGCGGCGAGGTCCAGCCGGCCGTCACGATCGAAATCGAGCAGAGCCGTCGATTTGAGACCGCCCTCGGTGAGGCGCAGGAGAGTGTTTCTGGCCGGCAGGAACGAGCCGTCGCCGCGACCGAGAAGCACCGTGACGTCGTTGTCCGGAAAGTTTCCTGTTGTCCCCGCGACGAGGTCGAGTCGGCCGTCGTGGTTGAGATCGGCGGCGAGGAGGGTCGCGGGAAATGCAATCCCGGCGACGGGCGACGCCGGCCCGAATGAGCCATCGGCACGTCCAGGCAAGAGATTGACGGCATTGCCTCCGGACTCGAAATTGACCGCCACGGCCAAATCAGTCCGTCCGTCGCCGGTGAAGTCGCCGGCGGCGAGGAAGCGCACCTCGCCTCCGGCGGGGGTCCTCGACTGCGGGTCCAGCGTGCCGTCCCCGCGACCGGGATAGATCGAGACGTCCTGCGAGAGTAGGTTCGCAACCGCAAGGTCGGAATGCCCGTCACCATTGAAATCGGCGACCGCCAGCCCCAGCGGGCCGTCGCCCGCCAGGTACGCGGTTTCGGGGGCGAAGGTCCTCCCCGGGCGACTCAGAACGACGGAGACGCTGTCCAGGAAGTAATTCGAGAACACGAGATCCTGCAGCCCGTCTTCATCGAGATCGGCGACGGTCATGACGTCGGGCAGGGCACCGACCCGCACTTGCGTCGGCGCCGCGAAGGTGCCATCCCCGTTTCCAAAGAAGTAGCTGACAGCCGACAAAGGTGGAGTCAGAGCGTAATTCGTGCTGGGCACCGCCAGATCCTGCCGTCCATCGCCGTCGAAGTCTCCAGCGACGAGGCGCGAGATCGCGCCCGCGACGTCCAGGATGCGCGGCTCTGAAAAGGCCCCAGCCGCCGTGGCGAGGTAGACGGCGGCGACGTTTCGGCCCCCGAGCGAGCGAACGTTCAAGGTGGTCGTCGCCAGGTCGGGCAGCCCGTCTTCGTTGAAATCCGCCGACACGACGAATTCCCCGAACGGCAGCGCCGGGGCCGGCTCGAAGCGACCGTCGCCGCGTCCCCGGTAGGTTGTGAGCGCGTCGGTGAGGTCCAGAATCCCGTCGCCATCGAAGTCGGCGAGCGCCTTTCCGATCCGGGAGATCGGGAAGTAGGGAAGAGCCGTGAAGGTTCCACTTCCGTCGCCCAAATAGGCCAGGAGCGAATCGCTGAGCAGGTCCTTTCGGCCGTCAGCGTTCAAGTCGGCGATCATCACGTCCGGGGAGCAGCACGTCGCGGGGGTTGCGCTGCCGATGAATGTGCCATCGCCGCGGCTCAGAAAGAGGTTCCGATCGACGACGATGTCGTCGAGGCCGTCGGCGTTGAAGTCACCGGCCGCAGGAACGGCCTGCGGCTCCAATGTCACGAAGTGATTCGCGAGCCGGAATGGGAGGCTTCCATCGCTTCCCTGCAACGCGACCAGAAAAAAGTAGTCCCATGTGCCGTCGATCCGCGGAAACGGATCCCGCCTGACCAGCGCGATGTCCTTGAGGCCGTCGCCGTTGAAATCACCGCTGGTGATTCCTTCCTGGCCGGCTGCAGCGCCGGGTTCGGAGAGCGAGAAGGTGCCGTCGCCCAGGCTCGTGAGGACCACCATGCTGACAGTGGACGATTGCCAGTTGGAGGCGACCAGGTCGTCCAGCGCATCGTGGTTGAGATCCAGCGCCGCGACGAAGAGCCCACGGGCCAGACCAGGGACACTTTTCTCCACGAACGTGCCGTCTCCATGATTCAAGAGAACGGACCCGGCGAATCCAGGGTCCAGGAGCGCCACGTCCGGTCTGCCGTCGCCATTGAAGTCTCCAAGAGCAAATCGGACCGGCCGCGTGGCGACCGAAAAGAGGCTGGGGAGATTGAGATGACCGTCTCCGTCGCCGAGCGCGATGCCCACCTTGCCGCTCGCCTTGAACATCAGGACGACATCCTGTCGTCCGTCTCCGTCGATGTCCGCCGCCAGCACCCCGCTCGGGGTCTCGCCGGTACCCAGATCCAGCTTGAGATTCAAGAAGAACGGAGCCGCACCGATGGAATGGAAGGGGAGGAGCATGAGAAAAAGGAACGGCGGGATTGAATTCCGGATGCCATTCTGGAGAGGCCGCATCGATTCACCTCCTCGTGACCGCCAAGCCGGAGGGAGGTGGGCCGGACACGTCGCGCGTCGGTTTGAAGTGGGCGGACAATCGCCTGCATGACAATTTACCGCGATGGGCGGGGATGTCAACCACTTTCGCACGCCAGAGGAGGCGGTTCGCCGGTCGATGTGCGGCGCGGTCCTGCGGCTCAGCGCACCGACGCCGTCATGTGGTCGATGAGATCGATCTTGGTGACCACGGCGGTGATCGTCCCATGGTCCTGCACGAGCGCCACCTTCCCCTGCGTGAAGATCTGCGCCAGGCGGCTCACGGGGGTGTCGGAGGGGACGAGGACGTAGTTCTGGTCGACCAGATCGCCGACCGGGCGGTCGAGGCTGTCCGGGTCCTTGAGAAGAGCGTTCAGCAGGTCCACTTCCGAGATCATCCCGACGAGCCTGGCGCGGTCCAGGATCGGGAGCTGCGAGATGCCGTGCTTCTTCATGAGCCGGATCACGTCCTGCACGCCGTCCGAGGCCTCGGCCGTGATCACCGGGTGGCGCTGGCGCTCGACGATGTCCTTGAGGTGGCCGTAGGCCGCCTCGTCGTCCAGGAACGAGTTCGCGCGCAGCCAGTCGTCGTCGTAGACCTTGCTCAGGTAACGCGACCCTGAGTCGGGCAGGATGACGACGATCGTCCGGCACTGCGGGTACTCCTTCGCGAACTTGATGGCACCGCACACCGCGCCGCCGGCCGAGCCGCCCGAGAACAGGCCTTCCTTGCGCGTCAGCTCGCGCGCCGTCAGGAAGCACTCCTTGTCGGTCACCTGGTAGCACTCGTCCACGAACGCAAAATCGAGCGTGGTCGGCAGGAAGTCCTCGCCGAACCCTTCGACCTTGTAGGTCTTGAAGGAGCTGATGATCTGCTTCGTCTTGAAGTAGTCGTACAGGATCGAGCCGACCGGATCGATGAGGACGAACTTGACGCCGGGTTTCCGCTCCTTGATGTAGCGCGCGATGCCGGTGAGCGTTCCGCCGGTGCCGGTCGCGATCACGACCGCGTCGACCTTGCCCTCCGTCTGCTCCCAGATCTCCGGGCCTGTAGTCCTGTAGTGCGCCTCGGGGTTGCTCGGGTTGTGGTACTGGTTCGCGAAGAAGGAGCTCGGCGTCTGCGCCGCGATGCGCTTCGCCACCGAGTAGTACGAGCGCGGGTCGTCCGGCGAGACGGCGGTCGGCGTCGTGACCACCTTGGCGCCGAAGGCGCGCAGCGCCTTGATCTTCTCGTCGCTCACCTTGTCCGGCATGACGAAGATCATCCGGTAGCCGCGCGCCGCTCCGACCATCGCCAGACCCATGCCCGTATTGCCGCTGGTGCACTCGATGATCGTCCCGCCCGGCTTCAGGGTCCCCTGGCGCTCGGCGTCGTCGACGATCTGCACCGCGATGCGGTCCTTCACCGAGTGGCCCGGGTTGGTGTACTCGAGCTTGGCGTAGAAGGTGGCGCCGGTGTCCAGGCCGACGCGGTTGAGACGGACGAGCGGGGTGCGTCCGATTGCCTGGGTGATGTCGTCGAAAGAGTCGATCATGCGGGCATTCTACTACGGCTGCAGATGCAGGAAATCCTCCAGGCGGATCGAGGCGAGATGAATCCGGTTGGCGACCAGGGACCAGGTCAGGTAGGCGGCCAGGGTCTGGCGATCGGCCACCCACGGCGGCTGGTGCCGGGGAGGGGTGATGAAACCGGAGCGGAAGAACGGCTCGAGCGCGATCACGTCCCCCCAGGTCAGCCGGCCGGCGAACAGGCTGGACGGATAGTCGATCTTCCGCGCGGCAGCGCGGGCCGTCCGGCCTTGAAGCCCCGCACGAACTCGTCGTACACGCGCGCCGGCCAGTTCAGGTTGCCGAGGATCCGGATCGGCCGGGCCGCCTCGACCAGACGGCGGTCGAGGTCGGCGAAGCGGGCGAGGTCCGGGTCCGGGATGCCTGCCTGGCCCACGATCCTTGCTTATGGCTGCCCGGTGGCGGCCTTGCCTCCGTCCGCCTTGAGGTACTTGCCGTACCAGGCGACGTAGCGCTCGAGTCGATCCTTCAGATAGGTCGGCTTCCTGATTCCGTGGTACTGCCCGGGGTAGATGACGAGCTCGGTGTCGATCCCCTGACTGCGCAGCGCCTGGTACATCTGCTCGGAGTTCAGGAGAGGGACGTTGAAGTCCTTGTTGCCGCACAGGAACAGCGTCGGCGTCTTGATCCGATCCGCGTGCAGGAACGGGAAGGAGTTGTGG
>Ga0137397_10000300_pt1 | contig 33830 bp, 27 predicted proteins | sample czorhiz116metaG_FD_106658 | JGI IMG/M metagenome (GOLD analysis project Ga0137397, IMG submission 106658) | Vadose zone soil microbial communities from Angelo Coast Range Reserve, California, USA - czorhiz1.16 metaG | ecosystem: Environmental > Terrestrial > Soil > Vadose zone | place: USA... | reverse complement strand
CCTCGGGGTGCTCGACGTAGTTGGTGGTGGTGTCGATCACGCCGGCGACCAGGTTCCAGTCGCGCGGCAGGGGATGCCGCGCCAGGGTCTTGTGCTCGTGGGCGTGACGCGGATTGGCCATCGACAGGACGAGCGCTCCGACGCGAGCCTGATACAAACGCGCCGCGAGCTCGTCAAACGGAACGTCGAAGGTGTGCGGCCCCTCGTAGTTGCCCCAGCAGACGTGCAGCCGGACCCGGTCGCGCGGCACCTTGGCGATCGCACGGTTGATCGCCGCGACGGTGAGCTCGACGAAATCGAGGAATTCGCCGAGCGGCTTGTCGGCGAACAGGCGGTGCCGCTCCATCGCGAGGTCGGGAGCGTCGATCTGCAGGACCAGGCCGGCGGCGGCGATCGCTTCGTACTCGGTGCGCAGGGCCTCGGCGACCGCGTCCACGTACTCGGTGAGCGAGCCGTAGTGGTCGTTTTGCATCGCTGCCGCGACGATCCCCGGCGAGGGCGCGGTCCAGAAGGATTCGGCGAATTGGCGCGGCTCGCGCTTCAGGACCTCCTGGTATCCGCGCAGCTCCCGCTCGAGCGGCCCGCGGTCGGCGTAGCGCACCGCGCCGGTGGCGCGCGGCGGCGAGGTGAGCAGGCTCGGCCCCCGCGCCTGCACCAGCGCGCGAAAGCCCGGGTAGGCCGCGATGTCCTGTACCGGAGGACGCTTGCTCTCGCCGGAGAAACCGCTGAGGCGGTAGCGCACGTAGGTGAGGAAGCTCTCGCGGGGCTGCTCGCCGTCGTTGCCGACGTCGATGCCGCACGCAAGCTGCTGCGCGACCGCCTGGCGCGTCGCTTCGGCCGCCTCCAGGGCGAGCGCCGCGCGGTCCACCGCCTCGCCGCGGCTCGCGTGCAACTGCAGCTCGACGAGCGCCGCGGGACGCGGCAGGCTCCCCGCGTGGGTCGTCAGTATCCGGGATTCGCTGCGCTTCAGGCCGGCGCGTGCTGCTTCTTGGACGCCTGCCACTTGTCGAGCTTCTCGCGCGCGCCGTTCTTCGCCGGGTCCATCTCCTTGGCGTGGTTGGGCATCTTCGCGGTCAGCTCGATCACGTAGCCGTTGGGGTCGCGGAAGTAGATCGAGTTGATGAACTTGTGGTCGGCGATGCCGCGCGACTCGATGCCGCGCGCCTTGCCTTCGGCGAGCTTCTTCTCCAGCATCGGCCGCTCGACCTCGAGCGCGATGTGCAGGTCGTAGTCGTGCTGCGGCTTGAACTGGAAGGGCGAGTCGGGCACCTCGAAGAAAGCGAGGTAGGAGCCGTCGTCCAGCTCGTAGAAGGTGTGCAAGGCATGGGTCTCGCGCCCGCTCTTGGTCTCGGTGATCTCCAGCGTTCCGGCGAGGCGCAAGCCCAGGAACTCCTCGTAGAACTTGCGCGTCTCCTCGGAGTCGCGGCAGCGGTAGGCGTTGTGGTGCAGCTTCTTGATCATGACAGGCCTCCTTCGCGAATCATGCTAAAGCGTTCCCGTTGCCTTCGCAACGATCGCGGCCGCGTCCGCCGGAGGAACATCGCCGCGCCAGGCGACGTGCCCGTCGGGCCGCACCAGCACGAGCTTGCGCGCGTAGATCGCGCAGGCTTCCGGCTCCTCGAGCGACACCGTTTCGAGCGGCACGGCGCGGCGCCTCGCGGCGTGCTCGAGCGCTGCAAGCGCCGGCGCGTCTCGTCCCAGCCGCAGCAGCACGAACGACTTCCCGAAAAGATCGAGGGTCGAGCGCCCGCCGGGGAGCTGCGCGTGCGGCGCGCGCGCTCCGGGAAAACTCGTCTGAGCATAATCGGTGACGCTCATCGGCGGTGGCTCGCTGCCGTCCGGACAAACGATGGGGGAGGTCTCGTAGCGATATCCCATTGCGATACCGTCTGACAGCAGCTCGCGGGCCGTGTTCCTCAGGATCTCGTCGCCGAGCTTCTTTCGCGCCGCGTCACCGGCGGGCGTCGCCTCCATCAGCTCCGGGATCGCGGCGAAGCTGCGCAGCTGGAAGTTGCGCGTCGCCTCCTCGACGTTGCGCAGCGCCACCGGGCGGCGCTCGGCGTCGTAGCTCGGGAGCAGCGCAGGGCCGGCCCAGCCCTGCACCGCCGCCGCCAGCTTCCAGCCGAGATCGACCGCATCGCCCACGCCGGTGTTCATGCCGTAGCCGCCGGTGGGCGTATTCTGGTGCGCGCAATCGCCCGCGAGAAACACCCGCCCGTGGCGGTATGCTGCGGTGACGAGCTTCCTCCTCACCCAAGGACTGATCGCGATCAGCTCGTAGGGAAATTCGCGGCCGACGATGCGCGTGAGGATCTCCCTGTGATCGAGGACCTCGGGCGCGCCGTGCGCTTTCGCGCCGCCGTGCAGGGTGACGCGCCATAGGTCGCCGCCGTTCAGAGAATTGAGCGTCGCCCACACGCCGGTGGGTCCGACGATGAAGTGCAGCACGCCCTTGCCCTTGTCGTGCCAGTCCCACAGATTCTTCGCCCGGAAATAGACGGAGAGCGGCGCGCCCAGCACCTCGCCCTCGCTCGCGTCGATGCCGAGGATGCGGCGAATCGGGCTGCGCCCGCCGCAGCAGGCGGCGAGATACGCGGAGCGGATGGTGTGCTGCCCGCCTCTCGCGAGATCGGTCACGGTCGAGGTCACGCCCGTCTCATCCTGGACGAACGAATCGAAGCGCCAGCGGTAGCGCAGCTTCACCGAAGGAAAACTCTCGGCGCGCTCGCGCAATACCGGGTCGAACCAGATCTGGTTGCAGCGCTGCGGCGGCTCGGGCGTGAACGCGATCGTCTTCCCGCCGCCGTGCGCGGGGCGCTCGATGCGCGCGATGAGGTGGCCGCGCATTCCGGTGAGGTACATCGCGGTGTGAGGGTAGTCGGGCGGCGTGCCGGCCTCCTTCACGCGCGCGGCGACGCCCCAGCGTCGGCAGAACTCCATGGTGCGCGAGTTGATCAGATTGGCGCGCGGGTGGGTCCGGTAGCCGTCGCGCTCGAGCTCGTCGACCAGCAGGCACTCGACGCCGCGCCAGCCGAGATCGAGCGCGAGCGCGAGGCCCACCGGCCCGCCGCCGACGATGAAAACCGGAGTTTCGATCTGCATGAGCGCCGGTTAAGATACCGCGATGCGAATCGCAGCGTTCGTGCTATCGGCCTCGCTCGCCGCTGTCGCGCAAGCGCAGACGACTTTCCCATCGCGCCCGGTGACGCTGGTGCTGCCCTCGGCGCCGGGCGACCCGACCGACCTCATCGCGCGGGTGCTGCAGCCGAAGATGAGCGAGCGGCTCGGCCAGCCCTTCGTGATCGAGAACCGTCCCGGCGGCTCCGGGGTGATCGCCTCCTCCGCCGTAGCCAAGGCCGCGCCCGACGGCCACACGCTGCTGCTGCCCCTGAGCGCGCACTCGATCAACCCGATCGCGCTGAAGAACCTGCCCTACGACACCTTCCGCGATTTCGCGCCCGTGACCCAGCTCGCGCGCTTTCCGCTGTTCGTCGGGGCGAACCCCTCGGTGAAGGGATCCACCTTGCGGGAGTTCATCGACGCGGCGAAGCAGCACCCGGGCAGGCTCAATTTCGCCTCGCCCGGTCCGGGAACGCTGAGCTTTCTCGTCGGCGAGGAGATCAACCGGCGCTCGGGGCTGAACGCGGTGCACCTCGCGTTCAAGGGCGGCGCGCCCGCCATCCAGGCCCTGCTCGCCGACCAGGCGCAGTACTGCGCGATCACGCTCAACCTGCTGGGGCCTCACTTCGCCTCGGGCAGGCTCAAGCCGCTCGCCGTGACCTCCGCCGTGCGCTCGCCCCGGCTGCCCGGCGTTCCCACCGTCGCGGAATCGGGCTTCCCCGGCTTCGAGGCGTACAACTGGATCGGCGTGTTCGCGCCGGCCGCGACGCCTCAGGGAGCGATCGCGCGCCTGCACGACGCCTTCGTCGCGGCGCTGCGCGAGCCCGACGTGCAGCCCAAGCTCACCGCGGTCGGGTTCGAGATCGTCGGCTCGACGCCGCAGGAGCTGGACCGGTTCGTGCGCAAGGAATTCGAGCACTGGGACAAGTTCGTGCGCGAGTTCGATGTCAAGTTTGACTAGGGCTGCTTCGCCGGCGCAGGTCGGATGAGCAGCCCGGTCGTGGACACCCGCAGATCGAGCTCCGCGGGCTCGCCCACCGGAACGTAGGCAGCCGAGCCGTATAGGGCGTCGACGAAGTGCTCGAGAAACGGGTAGCGCTTCCTCAGCGCAAACAGGTCCACCGGCTTTTCCCGGCCGAGCGGGTAGAGGGTGCGCGGCGCCGAGCGCTCCTGCTCGACCTCCCGGTAGCGCCCGCCGATGCGGTCGAGCTCGTACGCGGTGGAGAGTCCCAGCATGTTCGCCAGCGCGTGCCACTTGAGAATGCGCGCGTCGACGTAGATCTCGTCCCCCGAGATCGAGTAGCTCTCCTCGTGCCCGTCGGGAAACAGCAATTTCGCCGTGAACCGCTGTGGCGCATACGGGCGCACCGAGATGCGCGCGGCGAGATCCTCCTGCGTCAAGGCGCGGTATCCCTGGATCCCGACGGTGATCGTTCCTTCGAGCACGCCGAGCGAAATGAGCAGCAGGCCGAGGAGCGTGCGCGTCATGAAGCGCAAGGGGTGCAGCGCGAAGAGCGCCGTAAGCCCGGCGAGGACGAGGATCAGCCCGAGCGAGAACAGCGCCGCCGCGCCGAGGATCCACGGCAGCGTGGCGGTTTGCGTGAGGAAGCCGAGGTCGGGCATGTCCTGCCTCGTTCAGAGCCCCATGTACAGCTTGTGGATCAGCTCGTTGTTGGCGAGATCCTCGCGCGAGCCGCCCTGGTATTCGATGCGCCCGTGCACGACCACGTAGCCGCGATCGGCGATGCGGATCGCCTGGTTGAAATTCTGCTCGGCCATGAGCACGGTGAGCCGGTAGCTCTCTTTCAGTTCCCGGATCTTGTCGATGGTGTGGATCACGAGTATAGGCGCGAGCCCGACGGAGGGCTCGTCGACGAGCAGGATCTTGGGCGCGGTCATGAGCGCTCGCGCGAGGGTCAGCATCTGCTGCTCGCCGCCGCTCATGCTGCCGGCGAGCTGCCTGCGCCGCTCGGCGAGGCGCGGAAAGGTCGCGTAGCTGAACTCGAGGTTCTTCGCCATCGCCGCGCGGGCGGTCTTGCGATACGCGCCCAGGAGCAGGTTCTCCTCGACGCTCAGCCGCGGGAAAAGCCGCCGCCCCTCGGGGACGAGCGAGATGCCCAGATCGACGATCTGCTCGGGCGGCAGTCCGACGAGATCGTGCTCGACGCCGTCGATGACGGCGCTGATCTTTCCGCTGGTCGGGCGCACGATCCCCATGATGCATTTCATCAGCGTGCTCTTGCCGTTGCCGTTGGTCCCGAGGAGGGTCACCGTCTCGCCGTCGTTCACCGCGAGCGAAATCCGGTCGAGCACCCGCACCGAGCCGTAGCCCGCGCAGAGGTTTTCGACGGCGATGCTATTCGCCAAGATAGGCTTTCACGACTTCGACGTTGCCGACCACGTCCTGCGGGGAACCGTCGGCGATCTTGCGCCCGGCGACCAGCACCGCGATGCGCTCGGAGAAATTCATCACCGCGCGCATCACGTGCTCGATCATGATCACCGCCACGCCCTTGTCCTTGAGGCCGATGAGGAGCTCCAGGATGTCGTCGACCTCGGAAGCCGAGAGCCCGGCCATCGCCTCGTCGGAGATGAGGAGCTTAGGCTTGGCCGCCATGGCGCGCGCCAACTCGAGTTTTCTCATGTCCACCTGGGTGAGGCCGCCCGACATCGCGCCCGCCTTCTCGTGCAGGCCCACCTGCTCGAGGATGTGCATCGCTTCCTCCGCGGCGCCGCGCGTCTCGCCCGCTTTCGCGGCGTAGAGCAGCGGCACGCACAGATTGTCGAGCACGCTCATGCTCGCGAACGGCTTGGGAATCTGGAAGCTGCGCGCGAGCCCGAGGCGGATGCGCCGGTGCGCCGCGTACGCGCGGATGTCGCGGCCCTCGAAGCGGATGCTCCCTTCCTCGTTGCGCAGCGTTCCGGCGATGCAGTTGACCAGCGTGCTCTTGCCCGAGCCGTTGGGGCCGATCAGGCCGACGCGCTCGCCGGGGCGGACGGCGAAATCGACGCCATCGAGGGCGGTAAAGCCGCCGAAGCGCTTGATGACGCCCGACACCTCGAGCAGCATGTCCGCCATCAACGCCCCCTGCGCCGGCGCCACGCCTCGACCCAGCCCATGATGCCGTTGGGAGCGAGCGTGACGAAGAGCACCAGCAGCACCCCGACGATCAACAGGTTCCACGCCCCGAGGGAGAACATCACCTGCACCAGCTGCTGCACGCTTCCCAGCAGGATCGCGCCGATGAGCGGCCCGATCCAGCTCATCATGCCGCCGATCAGCGGCATCGCGATGCTGTTCACGCTGTACGACAGGCCGAACGCCGAGGTCGGTTCGATGTAGGAGAGGTAGTAGGGGAAGGTGGTTCCCGCCATTCCCATCAGTGCGCCGCTGACGGTCGCCGCGATGATCTTCAACCGCAGCGTGGGAACGCCCGAGCATTCGGCGGCGAGCTCGTCGTCGCGGATCGCCGCCAGGCCGCGTCCGAGGGTGGACTTCTCGATCGCGCGAGCGACGATCAACGACACCGCGGCTTGCAGCACCATCACGATGTAGAGCAGGTGAATGTAGCGCGGCAGGCCGAAAGGCACTTCGCGCGGCTGCAGCACATAGGCCCCGCGCGCGCCCCCGACGTAGTCCCAGTTGACGACGAACGTATAGAGCACGACGGCCAGGGCGAGCGAGGCGATGGCGAAGAACACGCCGCGCAGGCGCAGCGTGAGGTAGCCCAGGCCCAGCCCGGCGAGGCCCGCGACCAGCGTGCCGCAGACGATCATGACCGGAAGGGGCGCCTTGAAGGCGTTGTAGAGCGCGACGGTCGAGTAGGCGCCGATCGCGAAGAACGCGGCCGAGCCGAAGTTCACGTAGCCGGTGTAGCCGCCGAGGATGTTCCAGGCGGTGGCGAGAATCACGAACTGCAGCACGGTATAAGCCGCGGTGAAGAAGTATTCGTTCGGAATGAGCTGGCTCACCGCCGCAAAGGCGATGGCGACCGCGAATGCCACGACGGCGAAGACCCGGTTGCTCATCGGCCTCATCTTCCGAACAGCCCCGACGGCCGGAACGCCAGCGTCGCGAGCAGCAGCCCGAAAGAGACCGCCGGCGCCCACGACGGCCCGAAGAAGGTGGACGTGAAGGACTCGGCGATGCCGAGCACCAGCGCGCCGATCAGAGTCCCCCAGATCGAGCCCATCCCGCCGAGCACGCACACCGCGAATACCAGGCCGATGTACTCGCGCCCGATCGCCGGCTGGACCGGCTGGATCACGATGAGAAAGGAGCCGGCCACGCCGGCGGTCGCGATCGACAGCGCGAACGCGAGCTCCTTGACGCGCACCGGGTTCACGCCCATCAGGCGCAGCGCGAGCTGGTCCTGCGCGACCGCGAGCACCGCGCGCCCGAAGAAGGTATGCGTGAGGAAAAGCTGCACGCCGACAACCATCGTCACCGACACTAGAAAGGGCACGACCAGGCGCATCGGAAAATCGATGTCGCCCGCCCGCCAGGTGACGCCGCCGTAGGCCGTGCTCACCGTGCGGTAGTCGACGCCGAACACCAGCACCAGCGTCACCTCGGTGATGAACAGGATGCCGAAGAAGAATGCGAGGCCGCGCAGCGATTCCTGTCCGCGCTTCTCGAAGCACAGGTAGTAGATGCGGTACAGCGCCATGCCGAGCGCGAAGAACAGCGGCGATAACACCAGCGACACGACGATAGGGTCGAAGCCGAAGCGGTCGTTGACGATGTACGCGACGTAGGAGCCGAGGATGATGAACGCGGGATGCGCGATGTTGACCACATCGAGCATACCAAAGGAGATCGAGATGCCTACGCTGACGGCGGCGTAGAAGCCGCCGAGCAGCAGCCCGGCGATGATGGCGTTGACGACCAGCGCCGCAGACACTTCCATGGGGCAAAGCAAAACCGGCGGGGATCGCCCGCCGGTTTCGTCCGATTAGCTTTCGCGCGTCAGTTCTTCGAGTCCTGGAATGGCGCCCTGACCGAGCCGGTCTTGTACGGTCCGGGCTCGAGCACCGTGAGAACGCCGGGCTGCTTCCACTGCTCGACGCCGTTGCCCTTGATGCCGCCGAATTGCACCATCATCACGCGCGGCTCCGCCCACTCGCCGTTCTTGGCAAAACCCACCTTGCCGACGAACGTGTCGAATGTGTGGGCATGCATGTACTCGGAGAGCTTGGCGCTGTCCAGGCCCTTGGTCGCCGTTATCGCCTGGTCGAGCACCTGCATCATCGCGTAGGCGTAAGGCGGCAGGTAGTAGCCGAGCGGGTCGACGCCTTCTTTCGCCGCGCGCACCTGGTACTTCTTCAGGAAATCGTCGAGGAAGGGGAACTTGCCGCCGAGCTCGGGCGCGTACAGCTCGTAGTTCACCACGCCGTTCAAGAGCGGCCCGAGCGCGGTCTTCAGCGCCGCGAACTGAGGGCCGACCATGCCGCCGCCGAACATGCGCGTCTTCAAGCCGACCTCGTTGACGGCGCGTACCATGCCGGCCGAATCCGGCGGGTAGGAGGCGAGATACACCAGATCGGGGTTGGTCGCCTGGATCGCGCGCACGATCGGCGAGTAGTCGGTGGTGTTGGGCGGGTAGCTCTTGTCGTAGACGACCTTCAGGCCCAGGCGCTTCACGTGAACCCGCGCGCCTTCGAGCGCGAGGTGCGGGTATTCCGCGTCAGCGCCCACCAGCGCGATCGTCTTCGGCTTCGGATTCATGGTCATCGCCGCGTCGAAGAAGCCGCGCGTCCAGCCGACCGCGGGCTCGGGTCCGGCGGGCATGATCTGGAAGTAGCGGTCGTAATTGAACTTCGAATTGACGTTCAGCCCGAACAGCGTCATGAACATGAGATTGCGCTGCATCATCAGCGGCATCGCCGGCGCGATCACCGCGGTGCCGTATCCGGACACGACCAGGTCGACCTTGTCGACGTCGAGCAGCTTGGTATACAGGCCGGGCACCGTCGCCGGGTTGGTCTGGTCGTCGTACGAGACGAATTCGACCTTGCGCCCGAGGATGCCGCCCTTGGCGTTGACGTCGTCTTTCCAGATTTCCATGGCGATCAGCGCGGCCTTGCCGTTGCCGGCGAGCGGCCCGGTGAGGCTCATGCCGAAGCCGATCCGGAGCGGTGGCTGCTGCGCGAACGCCGTGCCGGCGAGCGCGAACACCACCGTGAGGGCCCCCAGCAGGCGCCCAAGAATGGTCAGAACATTTTTACCTGGCATGTCTCCTCCTAGATTGGATGGCTTGAATGCGCTGCGGCGGATTCGAGCGTCCCGCCTCACGGCCCTCCCGTGGGCCTGTCCGGCGATTATGAAAGCAAGGCGCGATTTGTCAAGCCGCGAGCCGCGAGCCGTGGAATCGAGTGGGCAGGACGGGGTGGGACCTGGCGCATGCGGGGCGTCCCGCCGGTCCAGCGCGGCGCTCACGCCTTCGCGGCCTCGGCCTTCGGCATGAGGAAGATGAACAGGTTCGCCGCGACGATGGTGAACGCGAGGAAATAGAACGCGGCCGAGAGCCCGTAGCGGTCGGCGACCATCCCGCCGAGGACCGGCCCGACCGAGGAGCCGAGCGCCTGCGCGCCGAACAGCACGCCGATGCTGGTGCCGCCCATGTTCTTGGGCGTCGTCTCGAGCAGCCACGCCTGCAGCACCGGGCGGATCGCGTAGAGGAAGAATCCGAGGATCGTCACGAAGAATACGAAGGCCGCCGACTTGCCGGCGAGCGCCATGAACACGAGCACCACGGCGGTCATCGCCATGCTCGTCATCATCACGCTCCTGCGGCCCATGCGGTCCGACAGATGCCCGGCGACGGGTGCCGCGGCGAAGCCCGCGGCCTGCAGCGCGAACATGCACGCGCCCACCCAGAGAGGCGAGTAGCCGAGCTCGTACGCGAGATACACCGGCAAAAAGGTGAGGAGCGCGTTCTGGGTCATCGAGCGGAACGCCGAGCTCGTGGCGAGCACGACGAGGCCGCGGTTGCCGAAGAGCTCGGGGAGCCCGCGGAAATAGTCGCGCAGCGACTGGCCACGAGGCTCGGCCGCGGGTTTCTTCGGCCCGAGCTGCATCGATCCGAGGAGGACGAAGATGAGCAGCGCGATGACGATTCCAGGCGCCACGTTCAGGACCACGGCCTGCCGCCAGGTGAGCACCGACAGGAGCGCGCCCACCGCGAGCGGCGCGAGCGCGTCGCCGACGTTCCCGCCCATGCTGTGCAGCGAAAGAACCAGGCCCTTTCTGTCGGGGAAGCGGCGCGCGAGCGTCGGAATCGCCGTCGGATGCCACAGGCTGTTGCCGAAGCCGACGAGCGCGACGCAGCCGAGCAGCATCAGGTAGCTGTGCGCGAAGCCCATCAGCAGATACGGGAAGCCGACCCAGAAGAGCGAGGTCGCCATGAGCACGCCCTTCCTGCCCACCGTGTCGACGAGCACGCCGCCGGGGATGTTGGCCACGGCCCCGGCGATGTACTGGCAGGTCATGATCAGGCCGATCTGGCTGTACGAGAGCCCCAGCTCCTTGCCGATGACGGGCAGCAGCAGATAGAACGTCGCGGGATACCAGTGGGTGAGCGCGTGGCCGAGCGTGATCAGCCACATTTCGCGGAACGATCCGCGGCTAGCGTCGGGGAGGGTGGCGACAGCGCTCATTCGGATTTTCCGGCGCGCGGTTCTATCAGACCTGGCCGCGGCACCGGTTCAGTTCCTCGCGGGATTCAGCACGATCTGCTCGAACAGGCCGGTCCACTTGTCGCTTTCGTCGAGCGTGCGTACCGGATCGGTCTGCAGGATCCTGACGCCTTTCAGCGGCGAGGCCACTTTCGTGTTCGACGGCACGTAATCCATCCTGGCGAGATACTGCTGGCCCTCGCCGAGCATGTACTCGTAGAACAGCAGCGCCGCGTTCGGGTGCGGCGCGCGGCGCGCGATGCCGATGGCGTTGGAGCGCGCGACGGCGGGCTCGAGGGCGAACCAGTCGATCGGCGCGCCCCTCTTCTTCGCCTGCTCGGGCATGTAGTTGTAGATGTCGAGCGCGAGCGGCACTTCGCCCGCGATCACCATGTTGTTGAGCAGCGTGTGCCCGGCGCGCGGCGAGACGCCGTTCTTCGCCACCAGGTCGCGGAAGAATTGCAGCCCTTTTTCGCCGCCGCCCATGACGTCGACCACCGAGGCGAACCAGTCCTGGTTCTTCGCTTCGATGCCGAGCTTGCCCTTCCAGCGGGGATCGAGCAGATCGGCGTAGCTCTTCGGCAGGTCCCGCTTCCCGATGAGTTTCGTGTTGTACACCTGCACCCACACCGAGAGCAGCGTCGCCGCCCATTCTCGGTGCTTCGGCACCGAGCCCGGCTGCAGGTCTTTGTGCACCGGAGAGCTCACCGCCTGGAGGATTTTTTCTCTCGACAAGGCTTCCATCTCAGGAGAGCCGAAATGGATCAGGTCGACGTTGTATTTCTTCGCGGCGGCCTCGGCGATGGTGCGCTGGAGCACCTTGTCCGTGCCGGCGCGCCACACCACGACCTTGACGCCGTATTTCGCCTCGAAAGGATCGAGCAGAGCGGGCTGGTCCTTCTCGGCGAAGGTGGTGTAGATCGTCAGCGTGCCTTCCTTTTTCGCCGCGGCCGCGATCCTCTGCATGCGGTCGGGGCCGCTGTAGTCGAAAAGCGCCTGCGCCACCGCTCCCTGCACGGCGAGCGCGGCGGTCAAAGAGAAAATCCAGCGGGGGAAAGCGGCCATGCGCTCTACCGGGAACCCGCCGCGAAGATCTCCTGATAGAGATTCACCCACTTGTCGTACTCGTCGAGGGTGACGCGCGGGTCGACGAACTGGAGCGGCAGCTTGTTGAGCGGCGTGTCGACGCGCTTGTTCGTCGGCACGAAGTCGCGCTGGGCGAGGATCCTCTGGCCTTCTTCGCCGATCTCGAAATCGTAGAACAGCACCGCCGCGTGCGGATGCGGGGCCGCGCGCGCGACGCCGACGCCGTTCGGCCGCGCGATCGCCGTGCCGATCGCGAACCAGTCGATCGGGGCCCCTTTGCGCTTGAGCTGCTCGGCCTTGTAGTTGTACACGGTCAGGGCGAGCGGCACCTCGCCCGAGACGACCAGCTGCGCGAGCAGCGTGTGTCCCTTGCGCATCGACATGCCGTTCTTCGCGACGATGTCCTTGAAGAGCTTCGTCCCCTTGGCCTCGCCCATGGCGGACAGCATGCCCGCGAGCCAGTCGGCGTCCTCCTGCTCGATGCCGAGCTTGCCTTTCCATTTCGGATCGAGCAGGTCCTCCCAGGTCCTGGGCAGGTCCTGCTTTCTCACCGCCTTGGTGTTGTACGCCTGGACGAACACGTTCATGCGCGTGCCGACCCATTCGCCGTGCGGCAGCAGCGCCGGCGCGATCAGATCGGAGAGGTGCGGCGACTTGACCAGCTGGAGAACCTTTTCCCGGTGCAGCGACTCCATCTCCGGGCCATTGGTCTCGGCGACGTCCATGGTGTGCCGATTGGCGCGCGCCTCGGTCACCGCGCGCTGCAAGACCTTCTCCGAGCTCGAGCGCCACATGTTGACCTTGATGCCGTACTTTTTCTCGTACGCGGCGGCGACCGCGCCGATATCGTCGGCCTGGGCGGACGTATACAGGTCGAGCTCGCCCTCCTTCTTCGCGCCCTCGATCAGCTTTTGCAGCCGGTCGGCGCCCGAGTAGAGACCGACGTCGGCCGCGGTGGCGTTGGGCTTGATCTGCGCGGCGGCGGTCGCGGGAACGATCGCTGCGGCGAGCACGAGACTCGCGGAAAGATGGGCTAGGCGTGGGTTCATGGCTTGATGTTCCTTCCCATGGAACGACAATCGGCCATGAGGAACGTCAACGCCCGAACTTACCCTCCGGTTCCCAGCCGGTCAAGCCCGCGTTCAGGCGGCCTTGAACGCCACGCATTTCTCCGGATGGAGCTTGACGAAAATCGCGTTGCCCACGGGAGTGCGCAGCGAAGGATGGCAGCGCGAGAGCAGAACGCGCTCGCCGAGCTTCACCTGGAAATCGTTGTACTCGCCGAGGAACACCTTCTGGTCGACCCGCGCCTCCCACACGTTCGCGCCTTCGGGCCGTCCTTCGGAGAGATCCACGTCCTCGGGCCGCACCGACAGCACCACGCGGTCGCCGTCGCGCAGCTCGTCGCCGGAGAGCACCTCCAGGTCGCCGACCTCGGTGCGCACGCGGAAGCTGCCGGCCTGCGCGCCGCGCCCGAGCACCGTGGCGTCGAGAAAGTTCGTCGTTCCGACGAAATCGGCGACGAAGCGGGTGCGGGGCCGGTCGTAGATCTCGCGCGGCGGGCCGATCTGCCGGATGCGGCCTTCGCTCATCACCGCGATCGCGTGCGACAGCGCGAGCGCCTCGCTCTGGTCGTGGGTCACGTACACGGTGGTGATGCGCAACTCGCGCTGCAGGCGTTTCAGCTCGAAGCGCATCGCTTCGCGCAGCTTCGCGTCGAGGTTGGACAGCGGCTCGTCGAGGAGCAGGAGCTCCGGCTCCATCGCCAGCGCCCGCGCGAGGGCGAGGCGCTGCTGCTGGCCGCCCGAGAGCTTGGTCGCCTCGCGGTCGGCGTAGGCGTCGAGCTGCACCGCGGTGAGCACACGCATCACCTTGTCGCGGATCTCGCTGCGGCTGAAGCGACGCGCGCCGACCTCCAGCGGAAAGGCCGCGTTCTGGAACACGTTCATGTGCGGCCAGATGGCGTAGGACTGGAACACCATGCCGAAACCGCGCCGGTTGGGCGCGACGAAGATCCCGCGGCTGCCCGAGTACACCACGCGGCCGCCGACGCTGATCTCGCCGGAACGCGGGCGCTCCAGCCCCGCGATCGAGCGCAGCGTCGTCGTCTTGCCGCAGCCGCTCGGTCCGAGCAGCGTGAACAGCTTGCCCTCGGGCACCTCGAAGCTCACGTCCTGCGCCGCCTTGACGATCTCGCCGCGCTCGTTCGGATACTCGGTATGGAGGCCTTCGACTTTCAGCATGCGGGTCTCACGATCAGGCTCACGTTTGAGCTCACTCCCTGACGCCGAACTTGCCGCCCAGCCACTGCGCGGCCATCACCAGGACGAAGAGCGCGAGAATGAAGAGCACGCCCAGCGCCGAGAGCTCGACGTACTGGCCGTTCTCCCACAATTCCCAGATGGTGATCGAAAGCACTTCGGTGCCCGGGCTGTAGAGCAGGATCGAGCTGGAGAGCTCGCGGATCGATACGATCATCACGTAGATCCAGCCGGCGACGAGCCCCGGCTTCAACAGCGGCAGGACGACGCGGTAGAAGGTCGTAACCCAGGACGCGCCGCTCATCGCCGCGGACTCCTCCAGCTCCTTGTGGATCTGCAGCATCGAGGCGGTGTTGTAGCGCAGGCCGTAGGGCATGAAGCGCGTCACATAGGCGATGAACATGATCCACATCGTGCCGTAGACGCCGACGTCGACGTTGAGATAGAAGATCATGATCGACAGGCCCAGCACGAGCCCGGGGAAGACCATGGGCAGCGAGGCGACGTTGTCGAGCAGCCAGCGCCCCGGAAGCCGGGTCTTCACCACGATCCAACAGATGACCGAGGTGACGAGCATGATCAGCGTCGCGCTGCCGAAGGAAAGGAGCAGGGTGTTCCACACCGTGCGGCCGAGATTCGGGTAGCTGAAGATGAAGCGGTACGGGTCGAGCGTGAGGTTGTGCAGCGCCTGCCACGAGGGAATCGAATAGAACTTCTGGAACGAGGACCACAGCAGCACGGCGAAGGGCAGCACCACGATCATCAGGAAATACAGGACGAACACGGCGGCGGCGGCCCAGCGCCAGGGGCCAAGGTCGATCCGGCGCGGCCGGAAGCCCTTGCCGGTCATGGTGGCGTACCTGCTGCCGCGGCTCGAGAGCCGCGAAACGAAATACACGCCGATCGAGGTGATCGCGAGCAGCGTCATCCCGTAGGCCGAGGCGAGGCCGATCTGGCTCGGGTAGCGGTGCACCGCCTGGTAGATCGCCGAGGTGAACACGTGGATGCCGACCGGCAGCCCGAGCAGCGCCGGCACCTCGAAGGACTCGATCGCGCGCACGAAGAGCATGAGCAAGGTCGCGAGAATCGCCGGCCAGGTGAGCTTGAGCGTCACCCTGCGCGCGACCTGGAAGATGTTCGCCCCGCTCATGGTCGCCGATTCCTCGAGCGACGGATCCATCGCGCGGAACGCCGCGGTCATCAGCAGGAACGCCATCGGCGAATAGTGCAGGCCGTCGACCCACATCATCCCCCACAGCGAATATACGTTGAACAGCGGTTTCTCCAGGCCGAACCAGTCCTGCAGCGCGAGGTTGATGATGCCGATCTTCGGGCTGCCGAGAAGGATCCACGCGACCGTGAACAGGATGCCCGGGATCACCAGCGGAATGATCGACAGCGCGAAGAACAGCGCCTTGAACGGCGTGTTGGTGCGCTCGTTCATCCAGGCGAGCGCCGTTCCCACCGAAAACGAGAACAGCGAGGCCCCGAAAGCGAACTGCAGCGAATTCCAGAACAGCCGCGCGGTGTCGCTCGACCCGTACGCCTGGGCGTAGTTCTCCAGGGTGAACTGCGCCGCCTTGGCGGCGGTCTGCGGCGTGAAGAAGCTCTGCCACAGGAGGAAAGCGAGCGGGATCACCGCGATGTACACCGTCACGGCCACGCACACGCCGATGACGATCCACTTCCAGTCGAACGAGCGCGGCAGCGCGCTCGCCGCAGCCGTCATCGCGGGCGTTCCCGCCGTGGGCATCGTGTTCCTTTCAGCGGGGGTCGAGCTCGCGCATGTCGAGCTCGATGTCGCGCAGCACCTCGTCGGCCGCGCGCGCGACCTCGTTCTCGATCAGCGCGCCGCACCCCGGGCAGAAGAACTGGCGGAACACCGGGCGGTCGTCGATGTAGCGCTTGTAGTCGCCGATGTTGGGATTGGCCGCGCTGATATCGGACTCGCGGCGCACGCAGTGCTCCTTGTAGTTCTCCCGGACGGCGCCGAGATCGGCCGCGCATTTGGCGCAGGCGCAGCGCAGGCCGCTCTTTTCCCGCCTCAGCTCCAGATTGTCAGTGATGCTCGCCACGACCTTGCCCGAAAGCTTCGCCGCGCCTTCCCTGCGGTTCGCCGCACGCATCTCGGCGCGGAGCTTCTTCGTCGCGACGGGGTCGAGGCGGTCGCGGTCGAATACCACCCCGTAGATCGCGCGCGCGGCCATCACCGACACCGAGCGCTGATCGAGCACATCCTCGCGCACCTTGAGGGGGTCGCGCTCCAGGGGATCACCGAATCCGCCCGCGGCCGACCAGATCACGGCGTAGACGTCCTCGGGCATCTGGACGAAGTTCTCCTGCCGCAACTGCAGGGTCACCTCCTCGCCCTTCACCTGGGCGATGTCGGTCGGAATCTCGCGCTTCCGCAGGCGCTGGAAGATGTCGGTCCCGCGCTTGAACTTGTAGACGTTCACCGAGCCAGGATAGCCCGCCATCATCCCCGGCGAGGTCGGCATGGCGTTGCCGGATGACAGCGTGTCCTGGGTGATGGACTCGGTGTGGTGCGGGATGAAACACGATTCCGCCGAAAGCCCGCCGCGGTTCCTGCCCGCCCCGCCCGAGTCGATCACTTCCTTCCGGTACAGGAACAACAAAGGGAAGGTCTGCTCGGTGTGCTCGACGTTGGGCAGCTTGCAGATGGGTGTGCGCGACTGACCGCCCGTGGAAATCCCGTCTCCAGTCGCAAAGGCGCCGATCGCGCCGCCGATCGGGTCCACCAATATGTAACCGTAGCGCTCGCCCCACTGGTCGGTGCCGCGGAAAATGGTCGCCGGCCACTGGCTGGTGCCGCCGATGCACATGATGTCGCGCCGCATCTCCGGATCGCCGTGGATCATCTTCGAGAGCACGTTGTACGCCGGATAAAGCGAGATCTCCATCGCCTGGATGGGCGCGGTCGAGACCGAGGCCGGGAAATCGGCGCAATTGAATGTGCCCGGGGTCGGATCGAAATCGACATGGCGCAGCGCGCCGCCGATCGAGAAATACTGGTCCCAGCACAAGAGTTGATTCAGCGCCACCATGATCGCGCCGCGCCAGCCTGAGTAGGTGGCGTTCATCGCGCCGTCCTGCGGCGCGGTGCCTTCGTTCTCGAAGACCAACCGGTTTCCCTTCTTTCTCAGCGCCAGCATCACCTGGTGGGTGCGGCGGTCGCCCGGCCGGCAGCATTCCACGTAGCTGCGCTCGCGCCAGACGCCGTCGGGCAGGCGCTTGAGCTTCGCGAGGAACGCGCGCTCGCCGTTGTCGAGGATCTTGTGCATCACGCCTTTCACCACCTCGGGCCCGTAGCGCCTGATGAGCGAAAACACGCGGTCGCGCGCCGTGATGTTGCCGGCGAGCTGGGCGCGGAAATCCAGCGCCACGGCCTCGGGCTTGCGCGAGGAGCGCAGGTACAGCTCCTCGATGTCGCGGCGGATCTCGTTCCCCTCGATGATCTTCACCGGCGGGATGCAGATGCCTTCTTCGAATGCGTTTTCCGCCGAGCCGCAAAAGGAAGAGGGAGTGATGCCGCCCAGGTCATACTGGTGCAGGCAGTTGGTCACCCAGCAGAACAGCTCGCCCTTCCAGAACACCGGGCAGATGAGCATCACGTCCTGCTGGTGCGCCGCGCCCACCCAGGGATCGTTGGCGAGGAACATGTCGCCGTCCTTGATGCCGGGGTTGTCGCTACGGTATTCCAGGGTCCACTTCACCTGGGTATCGGTCACCCCGGACATGTACTGCATATAAGGCCCGAAAAACACGAACTCGCCGTCCTCGGTGAGGATCGAAGGGTTTAGATCGAGCGCGTACATGGCCACCGGCGACCCGGACAGGCGCTGGATGGTCGCGCCGTGCTCCTCGTTCACGTGCCAGAGACTGTGGCGGATCACCTCGTAGGTGATCGGGTCGATCTTCTTCGCGTGCTTCGAGTGCAATTTCAGCTTGGGAGAAATCTTCAACTTCTTCGGCGGCACGTAGCCCATGTTCCTGCCGTCGAAGACCGCGTCCTTCATTTCGCTGACTTTAGGCATTGATTTCTCCGTCCCGCCTACTTGTCATCCTGAGGCCGTAGGCCGAAGGATCTCTGTTTGCATACTTGTTCCGTAGGAGATCCCTCGCTGCGCTCGGGATGACATGCTCGGGATGACAGCTCGGGATGACATGGGTCACTTTCCGAACAGGATTTCGAAATTCCCGAACTTGTCCACCTTGAGCGCGCGCCCCGGGTGCACGACGACCGTGGTGTCGGTGGTCTCGATTACGGCGGGGCCCTTGATCGCGTTTCCGGGGACGAGGTGCGCGCCGTCGAAAATCGGGGTGGCGACGGATTTTTTCGGCTCGGCCCAGTAGACGCCGCGCTTGCCGCGCTTCGCCTTCGCGGCGATCCTCGCGCTGAGCTTTCTCGCCGCGGAGAGCTTGGGCCGCGGCGTCGCCGCCGTTGCGCGCAGCCGCAGCGTCACGATCTCCAGCCGCGCGTCCGCGTAGGAGGACCCGCGACCGTAGAGCTGCTCGTAGCGCGCCTTGAAACGCTCGCGCAGCGGCGCGAAGAACGCGTCCTTCACGCGCTTCTCGGGCAGCATCACCTCGACCTCGTTGATCTGCCCGCGGTGGCGCATGTCCAGCGAGAACGCGAAGCGCCGGCGGGATTTCTCGATGCCGTCCTTGTCCATCTGCGCGTTCGCCTTGGCTTCGAGCGACGCGAGCGCGGCGTTGATGCGGCCGGCGTCGAACGGGCTCGTCTGGATGTCCACCTGCTCGTAGACGTGCAAGATGTCGGCGGCGGCGGCGCCGAATGCGCACCAGGTCGACGCGATCTCCTTCTGCGGGATCACGACCTTCTGCACGCCGAGCTCCCTGGCAAACACCCCGGCGTGCGCCGGTCCCGCGCCGCCGAACGCGAACAGCACGAAGTCGCGCGGATCGAAACCTTTCTCGACGGTCATCTTGCGGATGATGTCGGCCATCTTGAACTCGGCGATCTGGGCAATGCCCGCGGCCGCCTGGAACAGCGAAAGCCCCAGGCCGTCGGCGACGCGCTGCACCGCTTCCACCGATTTTTTCCTGTCGAGGGTGATGCGGCCGCCGAGAAAATTATCGGGATTGATATAGCCGAGCACCACATCGGCGTCGGTCACGGTCGCGATCGTGCCGCCTTTGCCATAGCAGACAGGACCCGGATCGGCGCCGGCCGACTCCGGCCCCACAGCGAGCGTCTTCGATTGCGCGTCGACGCGAGCGAGCGACCCGCCGCCCGAGCCGATCGCCTGGATGTCGACCTTGGGCAGGAAGTACTCGTACTGCACCACGTTCGAGATGAACGAGTATTCCGGCTGCCCGCCGTGGATGATGCCGACGTCGAACGAGGTGCCGCCCATGTCGGTGGTGATGATGTTCGGCACGCCCATGAGCTTGCCCAGGTACAGCGAGCCGGTGACGCCCGACACCGGGCCCGAGTCGAGCGTCAGAAGCGGCGACTCCATCGCGTGGTCGACCGAGATCGAGCCGCCACCGCACTGCGTGATCTGCAGCGGCTGGGCGTAGCCCGAGGCTTTCAGCTGGCGGTCGAGGTTGCCCAGGTACTTCGCCATCACCGGCCCGATGTAGGCGTTCAGGGCGGTGGCGGTGGTGCGCTCGTATTCGCCCCACTTGGGCGCGATGTCGACCGAGCAGGAGACGAATACCTTCGGAGCGAGATCGCGGATCATGTCCTTCAGGCGGCGCTCGTGAGCCTGGTTCTTGAACGACCAGAGAAAGCAAACGCCGATCGCTTCCACCCCTTGGGCCACCAGCCGCCTGATCGCGGCCTCGGCCTCGGATTCGTTCAGCGGCACCACCACTTCGCCGAAGCAGTCGACGCGCTCGGAGACGCCCTCGATCAGGCGCTTGGGAACGATGGGAGCGGGCTTCTGGCTCGAAGGGAAGTGCACGACTTTCGCGATATCGCGCGAGGACACGCCGCGCGAGCCGCGCATGATGTGGATCGCGTCTTCGTGCCCGCGCGTGGTGATGAGGCCGACCTTGGCGCCTTTTCGCTGGATCAAGGCATTGGTGCCGACGGTCGTGCCGTGGGTGAGCACCTCGACCTCGCGGCAGAATTCCTCGAACGACAGCCCGAGGCGCTCGGCGGCGACGCGCATCGCGGCGAGCATGCCTTCGGCGAAGTCGCGCGGCGTCGAGGAGACCTTGGTGGCGGTGATACGCCCCGCCCGGTCGAGCACCACGCAGTCGGTGAAGGTGCCGCCGATGTCCACGCCGACCAGAAGCCGCGCCACTCTTTGTTTCCTGTTCTATGCGGGTGCCGAGGGCGGGATGGTAGCGTATTTTCGCGGGAGCCTGGACGGCGCGGCGGCGACGCGAAAGCGGCGCGGCGGCAAACGGGCTTACACTCGGGGTTTCCGATCCTCACGGACACGACCGCCCATGGCAAAACCCAACTACGCCTTCGCGCGACGCCAGAGAGACCTCGCCAAGAAGCAGAAGCAGGAAGAGAAGCGCCGGCGCAAGACCGGCACCTCAGAGACCGACGCTCAAGCCGCCGATACGCAATCCCCGCCCGCTCCCCCGAAGCCCGGCGACGATACGCCCGGCACCTGAATCGGCGTAAGCTGGCGGTCCTTCAACCAAAGGAAGACGACCATGGGCAACCGCGACAGACCACGCAGGGAACCGAAAAAACCGAAGCAGCCGAAGAAGCCCGGCGCGGAGCGCGCACGTGCCTGAAGTGCAAGCCCCCTTCTCCTGTCCGCTATGCGGCGGCACCTCCTCGGAGCCCGCCGTCATCACGCGCGGCGACGGCACGAGCAGCGAGGGCTGGCTCAGGTGCGCCAAGTGCAAGCGCTATCAGGTGAGCATCCGGCCCGGCGAGCCCTACGTACCCGCGTACGTGAAACGGCGTCGCTAGAAGAATCCGATGCCGACACGACGCGAAATAGTGCTCGGAGCCATCGCCGCCGGAGTCATGACACACGTGCGTCCAAGCTTTGCCAAAGCCGCCCAGCCCGCCACGCCGGTGAACTTCGGCGTTCCCGCCGGCGCTTGCGACTGCCACACGCACATCCACGGCGACCCGCAGACGTTTCCCTATTTCTCGGGACGCGTCTACACGCCCGAGACCGCGCTGCCCGAGGAAATGGCGGCGCTGCACCACGCGCTGCAGGTTCAGCGCGTGGTGATCGTCACGCCCAGCGTCTACGGCACCGACAACTCGGCGACTCTCTACGGCATGAAGGCGCGCGGCGCGGACGCGCGCGGCGTCGCCGTGATCGACGACAAGACGCCCGAGTCCTCGCTCGACGCCATGGACCGCGCCGGCGTGCGCGGCATCCGGCTCAACCTCGCGACCGGCGGCGGCAACGACCCGTCGGCCGGACGCAAGCGCTTCGAAGCGGCGGTCGAGCGCGTGCACAAGCGCAAGTGGCACATCCAGATGTACAGCAACCTCGCGGTGATCTCCTCGATCAAGGATCTGGTCGCCGCCTCGCCCGTTCCCGCGGTGTTCGATCATTTCGGCGGCGCGCAAGGGGCGCTTGGCACCGGCCAGCCCGGATTCGCCGACCTGCTCGAGCTGGTGCGCTCGGGCAAGGCGTACGTCAAGATCTCGGGCGCCTACCGCGCCTCCAAGATCGCGCCGGATTTCCCCGACGCCGCTCCGCTCGCCAAGGCGCTGATTTCGGCGAACGCCGACCGCGTCATCTGGGGCACCGACTGGCCGCACCCGAATTCCTCGTCCGGAAATCCAGCGGCGCAAGTGACGCCGCTTTTCCAGATCGACGACGGTCGGCTGCTGAACCAGCTGGAGCTGTGGGCGCCCGACGCCGCGATCCGCAAGAAGATCCTGGTGAGCAACCCGGCGCGCCTGTACGGGTTCTGACCGGAATCGGAAATCCGGCATGAAGGGATGCGGCGTGCCGGGCGCGCGCGTTCGCGGCTTTACTCTGCTCGAATTGATGGTCGTCGTCGGGGTCATCGCGATCCTGGCTCTGCTCGCGATTCCCACCTACCAGGACAAGTTCGTCCGCGACCAGATCGCCGAGGCCTTGCCGCTCGCGGACATCGCCAAGCCGCCGGTCGGGCTGTCGTGGGCGCTCCTGCAGACCTTTCCGGCCGACAACGCCGCCGCCGGACTGCCGGTCGCCGACAAGATCGTCAACAACTACATCAGCTCGGTCGCCGTCCAGGCGGGCGCGATCCACATCACCTTCGGCAACCACGCGAACAGCGTTATCCGCGGCAAGGTCCTCAGCCTGCGGCCGGCGGTGGTCGAGGACGCAGCCATCGTGCCCGTCACCTGGGTATGCGGCTACGCCACCCCGCCGGACAAGATGACGGTGAAAGGCGAGAACAAGACCGATATTCCGCCCGGCTGGCTGCCGATCCGGTGCCGCGCGTGACGCGGACGCCGCAGCCGATAGAATGCGGTGCAAGGAGGAAGCGGAAATGACGCAGCAGACCGTGGGAATGATCGGCCTCGGCATCATGGGCTCGGCGATGTCCTTCAACCTCGCACGCGCGGGAGTTCGCGTCGTCGGCTACGACCTCGCTCCGCGCGCCTGCGCCGAGCACAAGCGCTCGGGCGGCGTCGCGGCGAAGAGCGCGCGCGACGTGGCCAGGCGCGCGGACATCGTCATCACCTCGCTGCCCTCGGCTCGCGCCCTCGCGGAAGTCGCGGCCGAGCTCGCAAAATCCGCCAAACGCGGCACGGTGGTCGTCGAGACGAGCACCCTGCCGATCGAGGTGAAAACCGCCGCACGCGATGCGCTCGCCAGGCGCGGCGTCACCCTCCTCGACTGCCCGTTGAGCGGCACCGGAGCGCAGGCGCGCGCCAAGGACCTGCTCATCTACGTGAGCGGCGAGCGCGCCGCGTACGACAAGATCGCCGCCGTGCTCCCGGGATTCACCAGCGCCAACTACTATGTCGGCGCCTTCGGCAGCGGCTCCAAGATGAAATTCGTCGCCAATCTGCTGGTCGCGATCCACAACGTCGCCGCGGCCGAGGCCATGGTGCTCGGCATGAAAGCCGGGCTCGATCCGGCGATGATCCTGAAGGTCGTCGCCGGCGGCGCGGGCGGCTCGCGCATGTTCCAGGTGCGCGGACCGATGATGGTGAAAGGCGATTACTCCGAAGCCACCATGAAGAACGAGGTGTGGCAGAAGGACATGACCATCATCGGTGACTTCGCGCGCAGCCTCGACTGCCCGACGCCGCTGTTCGCGGCGAGCGCGCCGATCTACAACGCCGCGATGGCGATGGGCCTGGGCAAGCAGGATACCGGCGCGGTATGCGCGGTGCTCGAAGCGATGGCCGGCCGGCCGCGCCGCGGGAAGAAGCGCTAAGCCCTATTCCACCTTGATTCCCGCTTCCTTGATGAGCTTGGCGTACTTCGCCGTCTCGGATTTCATGAACGCGAGGAACTGCTCAGGGCTGTCATAGACCGCTTCCACGCCCAGTTTGGCGAATTCGGTCTTCACGAAACTGTCGTGCATCACCTTCACGAGGTCCGCGTGAAACTTGTCGGTGATCGCCTTCGGCGTTCCGGCGGGCATGAACACACCCCACCAGCTGATCGCGACCAGGCCCGGCAGGGTCTCGGCGCACGGCGGAAGATCGGGCACCAAGGGGCTGCGCTCGGCGCCGGTCACGCACAGTGGGCGCGCGCGTTCGGCTCGGATGAACTGCATCGCCGGAAGGGAATCGGCGAATATGAACTGAATGTGCCCGGCGACCACGTCCTGCACCGCGAGAATACCGCCCTTGTAGGGAACTTCCACCGCGTCCACGCCAGTGAGGACCTTGAGCATTGCCCCGGCGATCTGCGAGATGCTTCCCGGGCCGCTGCTGCCGTAGTTGAGTTTCCCTGAACTCGCCTTGGCGAAATCGATCAGCTCGCGGAACGATTTCACCGGCACACCCGGATTGACAATGAGGATGTTGGGGCCGGTGGCGATGAGCGAGATCGCGACGAAGTCGTGCTCGACGTCGTAGTTCAACTTCGAGAGCAGCGGATTGATCGTCGCCGGGCCGATGTTGCCGACCACGAAACTGTAGCCGTCGGCCGGCTGCCTGGACGCGTATTCCATGCCGATCGAGCCGGCGGCGCCGGGCTTGCTCTCGACAATGACCGGCTGGCCCCACACTTCCGAGAGCTTCGCCCCGAACACGCGCGCGAGAAGATCGGAGCTTCCGCCCGGCGGATAGGTGACGATGAGCTTGACCGGCTTGGCGGGATAGGCCTGCGCCGGCGCCCCGTCGCACAGCGCGACGGAAACGAGTCCGAGTGCAACCGCGAAAAGCTTATGCATGTCTTTCCCCAAACGATATGGCCGGGAAAGTGTACCCGAACGGCCAGGAAAACCCGCAGCCCTTGTCTGCCCCGTCCCACGGTCGGTCTTATGTTAACTTGGCTCCGCCTGCGCATCCCTCAATGGGGCGATCGGAGCGAGTCTAGTGACAAAAGTGCCGGGAGACCCGGGGAACCGCAAGATTGCTCGTCAGGCAACGCGGGTAGGCGCAGAATGTGCATCTGCCAACGAGCCCTGACTTAATGTTGGAACAATCTTCCCGCTGTGCGGCAGCTCATACAGAAAGGCCTATCGCAGTTTCGGCTGGATAGCATTCGCCGCCGGATTCCCGCCTTTGCAATCATGGGAAAATCTTCCGCCGTGCGGCAGCTCGTGCGGAAAGCGCTGTTGCAGTTTCGGCTGGATAGTATCCACGGCCAGATTGTTGCCTTTGCGATTCTTGCCGCGCTGGTCCCCTCTCTCGTCATTTCCCTCATCGCTTACGCGCAGAGCCACCGTGCACTCACGGAGAAGATTACGCAGGAGTTGGTGACCACGGGGTCGCAAGCCGGGCGAGAAACCGACGTGTGGCTCAAGGAACGCCTGTACGACCTGCGCGTTTTCGCCGCCTCGTCTGTCGTGTCCGAAACCGTAGCCCGTCGCGGCCACCCGGGACGTCTTGTGGAGTACCTCAACTCGGTCCGGGCACGCGTCGCCGACTACGAAGAACTTCAGCTCGTCGACGCCAATGCCGGATTGATTGGCAGCAGCACCCGCCGTGCGGGCCCTGTGCGCTTGCCCGAAGGGTGGGCAAGAAAGTTCGAGTCTTCGCGGAGCCTGGTCGGTGAACCGTACTGGGACGAGAAGGCGCAAAAGATGATCGTCATTCTCGGCGTGCCTGTTCTGCAGGCAAACGGGCGGATATCGGGCGCGCTCGTTGCGCGCACGAACTTTGCGGAACTCACGCAAGTCCTTCGCGTTTTCAGCGTCCGTTCGGTGGGGCACGTGTATCTGGTGACTGCCCGGGGGACGCTGATTGCCGATTCGCGGAACGGACCTGCCGACCGGACGATGAAGGATTTGGCGCCGGGAGTTGCGGATCGCTTGCTTGCGGCCGAGGGCAAGGTCGTCGAGCACCGCGGTATCGACGGGGACGAAGTTCTGGGAAGCGCGCAACGCCTGTCACAGGCCGCATGGCTCACGGTGGCGGACATGCCCGTAGCCGATGCCTATCGCCAGGCGAACCGGCTGAGAAACGTAACCTTTCTCGTTATCGGCGTCCTTCTCGTTGTCATCGCTGTAGTTGCCTACTGGCTTGCAGCCCTGATTGCGCGGCCTCTCCACCGCCTGACGAGTGCCGCGGCGCAGGTGTCCGCAGGCGATTTGCCGGTGGAACTCCCTGCGAGCGGGGGTGGGGAAGTGGGATACCTTACGCAGGTCTTCAATACCATGGTCGAAAGCCTGCGCAAGCACCACGATGAACTCGAACGTCTCTCGACGACCGACACTCTGACGGGATTGAGCAACCGGCGACATCTGATGGGTCTCCTGGCGCATGAGGTAGAGCGCGCGAAACGGGCCGGCCAGTCCTTCTCGATTCTCATGCTGGATGTCGATCATTTCAAGAAGTACAACGACACCCACGGTCACCAAGCCGGGGACGAGGTGCTCGCGCGCGTCAGCACCGTGCTGCGTAATTCGATCCGTCCCTACGATTGTGCTGCGCGCTACGGCGGAGAAGAGTTCCTGGTCATGCTTTCGGCGACTTCGATCGACCGCGCCAAGGAATCCGCGGAACGGATTCGGAAACAGGTCCGGGCGGAGCAGTTTAAGGGCGGGTCGGTGACGATCTCGATCGGCGTGGCCGAATATCCCTCGCAGGGCGATACTGCGGAGTCGGTTATCGGGCAGGCGGACGCCGCGCTCTACGAAGCGAAGCGCGCCGGCCGGAATCGGGTGATGTGCGCCAGCGCAAAGCGCAAGAAGGCGGCGGCTTCCTAGCGGCCCGTCTCGGCGCGCCGGACGACAAGCGAGCGCGAAATCCAGCCTTCGGCTCCGGCATCGTTCGTCACCCGTATCCAGTCCCCGAGGTACGAGAGGCCGGACAAGGCGCTGCTCGATTCTGCAGTGAATGAAACTGTGAAGTTCGTACCCGGTCCGTTGCGGACATTGGCGTGTCCGCTGGCACGCAGCTTGACCGGTACCGCGAATGGCGTTTCCCCCGAACGCATACTGCCCAACCTCCCGCCCGCAAGCTGGTGAGTGCGCGCCGCCGCTTTCGCCTGGTTGGCCAGGTAGAGCGCGCCGCCGAAATTCTTGCGCTTGAATTCGGCCGAGCTCAATTGCATCAGCCGCAAGCCCTGCCTCGACTCGGCTGAATCGCGGCCCGAGCTGGTGATCGATTGCAGCGCCACGTCGGCCTCCGCCATGGCTGAGGCAGCCTCCGCTCGACTGGTGAGCGATTGCAGTTTTCCCATGGCTCCGACCACTTCCTGCAGGGCCTCATCGAGCCTGGCATTCAGACTGTCGATCACGGCATCGCGCTCCATGAGCTGGAGTTCGAGCTGCGCCGCGTGGCGCTCGAGCTCCGCATTCTGGGTCCGGGGTTCAGCGGCGGCTGGTGGCGCGGGACGGGACAGCGCAGCACATGCCGACAACGACAGGACCGTAACGATGGAAAGAGCACGGTACAAGGGATAGGCGAACCAATCCGGCCGCTAAGGTTGAAGGGCCCGTCGTCGCGCTGCAATACGTGCTTGAACCTGTTCTGAACGGTCCACAGTCGGTCCTTGGCTCCGCCTGCGCACCCTCAATGGGGCGATCGGAGCGAGTCTAGTGGTAAATTGCTGGGCAATCAATTCCAGCGCAGCAGCAAAGCAAGGCCTGTCCCGCGCCCCGATAGACCCGGGGCGTTGTCCTCGTTCTGCCGTGCAGGCGTTACCATTGCACTTTTGCTTTCAACTTGAATCAGGATCTCAAATGGCTCAACCTCTTCCCGGAATGAAACCACGCGGCGACCAGACGCTCGCGCTGAACATGAAGCTGCTCTCGCATCACGAGTTGCAGGGTTTCGGCGGCATGGGCGAGGGCATGGGCATGCAGCTCGCCAAGGACGGGCGGAGGATACTGTGGATGGCGCACGAGTCGGCGCCGAAGAACTTCACCGCAGTCGACGTCTCCGATCCGAAAAATCCCAAGGTCGTGGTCCAGACCGAGCTGCCGCACGCAAAAGTGCGCTCGAACTCGCTCGACGTGGTCGGCGACGTGATGGCGGTCGCGTACCAGACGAGCGCGGTCAACATGAAGCCGGCGGGCTTCGACCTGTTCGACATCAGCACACCCGAGTCGCCCAAGCTCATCTCCCACTTCGACGCCTCGGGGCCCTACTCGCGCGGCGTTCACGCGGTGTGGTTCGTCGACGGCGAATACATCCACATGGCCTCGGGCGCGGCCGACTTCCAGCCGACGCATCCTTCCGACGACCAGTTCTACCGCATCATCGACGTGCGCAAGCCCGCCAAGCCGGTGGAAGTCGGCCGCTGGTGGCTGCCCGGGACGCGCGTGGGCGATTCGGTGCCGCCGCTCAAGCGCCATCCGAAGTTCGACTCGGGCTACCGCGCGCACAACACCAACGTGTTTCCGCAGCGGCCCGACCGCGCCTACATCGGCTACATCTCGGGCGGCGCGGTGATCCTGGATATCGCCGACAAGTCGCGGCCGAAGCTCGTCTCGCACTGGCACTACTCGCCGCCTTACACCGGCTTCACCCACACGGTGCTGCCGCTCTTCGGCCCGGAGATCCTCATCGTCAGCGACGAGTGCGTGCAGAACGACGGCAAGGACTGGCCGAAGCTCGTGTGGGTGGTCGACGCGCGCATGGAGACCAACCTCGTCCCGATCAGCACTTGCCCGCTGCCGCCGGTGAAGACCTTCGCCAGCAACGGCGGGCGCTTCGGCGCGCACAATCTGCACGAGAACCTCCCGGTGCCGGGCTCGTGGCGCTCCGAGAGCATCATCGTCGGCACCTTCTTCGGCGGCGGGGTGCGTGCCTTCGACGTCAGCAATCCCTACCGGCCCGAGGAGATCGCCTATTACGTGCCCCCCGCGCCCAAGCTCTCCAAGGCGGGCTCGATACAGCTGAACGACGTCTACGTCGACGACCGGGGCGTGGTGTTCACGGTCGACCGCTTCGCCGGCGGCCTGTACGCGCTCGAAATGACCGTTTGATGCCGGCGCAGGCGCGCGACGTTCTTGCGGGGAAGCTTCCGGTCAGCCTGATCACCGGTTTCCTCGGCAGCGGGAAGACGACGCTGCTCAAGCACCTGCTGCGCGACCCGGCCATGAACCGCGCTGCGGTCATCATCAACGAGTTCGGCGAGGTCGGCATCGACCACGAGCTGGTCGCCTCCTCTTCGGAATCGATGACGCTGCTGTCGAACGGCTGCCTGTGCTGCACCGTGCGCACCGACTTGCAGGAGACGCTGCGCGAGCTCTTCATCAAGCGGCGCGCGGGCGAGGTGATCGATTTCGACCGCGTGTTCGTCGAGACCACCGGGCTCGCCGACCCGGTGCCGGTGCTGCACACGCTGCAGACCGACGGGATGCTCGGCGCGCAGTACCGTCTGGATTGCGTGGTGACGCTCGTCGACGCGGTGAACGGCCTGCGCAACCTCGACGACACGCCCGAGGCGGCGAAGCAGGCCGCGGTCGCCGACCGCATCGTGATCACCAAGAGCGATATCGCGGCGCCGGCCGCGGTGGCCGAGCTCGAGGCGCGCCTTGCGCAGATGAATCCCTACGCCGCGCGCACCATCGCCGTAAACGGCAGGGTGGACGTGGCGTTCCTGCGCGACGTGGGCCCGCGGAGCACCCGCGACGCGAAAGGCGTGGATCGCTGGCTTTCTCCCTCAGGAGAGCCGCACTCGCCCGAAGGCGCGTATCTGGGAAAGCGCGTGCGCACGGGCGCGCACGACGCGTCGATCCGCTCCTTCTGCCTGTGGTTCGACAAGCCCTTCACCTGGGACAGCTTCGCGGCCGCGGTTCAGGTGCTCACCTCGCTCAGGGGGTCGGACCTGCTGCGCGTCAAAGGACTGGTCAACGTCGAAGGCGAGCGCGGACCAGTGGTCGTGCAGGGCGCGCAGCACGTGTTCCATCCGCCGGTCACGCTCGAGGCCTGGGCGAGCGACGACCGCCGGTCGCGCATTGTGTTCATCACGAGGAACCTCGAGCGCGAATCGGTCGAGTCGCTGTTCGCCGCAGTGGGAACGCTCTCCGCGCCGCTTGCCTGAGGGCTGCGATGCCGCGCACCCAGGTGGCGATCGTCGGCGGCGGCCCCTCGGGCCTGATTCTCGCGATCGAGCTCGGACGCCGCGGCGTCCCCTGCGTGCTCCTCGAGGAGGACGCCACGCCGCCGACGCTTCCCAAGGCGAACGCCACGACCTCGCGGACGATGGAGCACTACCGGCGGCTGGGATTCGCCGCGGAGATTCGCGCGCTCGGGCTTCCCGAGGATTACCCGCAGGACATCGCCTACTTCACCCGCTATACGCGCCACGAGCTGGCGCGGCTCAAAGGACGCAGCCGGCGCGAGGCGCTCGACGCGCGCGAGGGGACGGACTCGCGTTGGCCGACGCCGGAGCCTTTGCACCGCGTGCAGCAGATGTACATCGAGGCGGTGCTGAAAGCGCAAGCCGACAAGTGGCCGGCCGCGGACGTACGTTTCGGATGGCGCGCGCTCCGGCTCGAGCAGAGCGAACACGGCGTGACGGTCGACGCCGAGCAGCTCTCCACAGGGAAGACGGAGCGCATCGAAGCCGACTACGCGGTCGGCTGCGACGGCCCGAGGAGCCTGGTGCGCGCGGCGCTCGGCATCGGCTACGAGGGCTTTTCGCGCGAGGAACGCGATTTCATGGGCGGCAAGATGCTCGCGGCCTACATCCGCTCGAGCGCCTTCTACGACGTGGTGCGCGCGCCGCGCGCCTGGCAGTACTGGGCCATGAACCGCGAACAGCGCGCGCTCATGAACGCGATCGACGGCCGGGCATTGTGGGTGCTCCACGTGCAGCTCCCGCGCGAGAGCACGGCCCCGGCCGACTACGCGCGCGAATCCGTCGTGCGCGCCGCCGGCCGCGACTTTCCTTTCGAGATCCTCGGCATCGCCGAGTGGACCGCGGGATTTACTCTCGTCGCCGAGCGCTTCGGCGGCGGGCGCGTCTTCATTGCCGGCGATGCGGCGCACCTCTTCACCCCGACCGGCGGCCAGGGCTACAACACTTCGGTCGACGATGCGTCCAACCTCGGCTGGAAGCTCGCCGCCGCGTGTCTCGGTTGGGGCGGGCCCGGATTGCTGGCGACCTACGAGACCGAGCGCAAGCCCATCGCGCTGCGCAACACCCGCTTCGCGCGTGCGATGGCGGACTCGATCGGCAGGATCGGCCTTCCCGTCGAGCTCGAGCAGGACGGCGAGGCGGGCGACGCGGCCCGCGCCGCCCTCGGCGAGCGGCTCGCGCGCCACGCCGCGACCGAATTCGACATTCCCGGGATCCATCTCGGCGCCTTCTATTCGGGGTCGCCGATCGTCGTCTCCGACGGCGCGCCCCCGCCGCCGGACGACTGGCATCGCTACACCGCCAGCGCCGTGCCCGGCGCGCGCGCGCCGCACGTGTGGCTCGCGAACGGCGTTTCCATCTTCGATCGCTTCGGCCGTGATTTCACGCTGCTGCGTTTCAGGACGGGTATCGACGCAGGGTCCATCGAAGCGGCGGCGGGGCGCCGCGGCGTGCCGCTCTCGGTGCTCGACCTGTCGAGCGAAGAGGCGCGCGATACCTACGCGTGCGACCTGGTGCTGGTGCGCCCCGATCACCACATCGCGTGGCGCGGCAATACGCTGCCCGAGGACGCGGATGCGCTCGTCGCGCAAGTCGCGGGCCACGCCCGCAGCTGAATTGCAAGGCCGCCGAGCGGCGGGCTATGATCGGCCTTCGCCAGCCTGCGCACGGATCGCCGCCATGAACGCCAAGGAAACGTTTTCCCCGACCGTGCGCGCCGAAGCGCCCGTCGCGAGCCCCGAGCAAAAGGAAATCTGGGGCAGCGACGCGATCGCGGCGGTGCTGCGCGCCATCGACATTCCCTACCTCGCCCTCAACCCCGGCGCTAGCTACCGCGGGCTCCACGACAGCATCGTCAACTATCTCGGCAACACGCGCCCGCAGATGCTGCTGTGCCTGCACGAGGAGTCGGCGGTGGCGATCGCCCAGGGCTACGCCAAGGTCAGCGAGCGCATGATGGGCGCGGTGGTGCACTCGAACGTCGGCTTGATGCACGCGAGCATGGCGATCTTCAACGCCTGGTGCGATCGTGTGCCAATGCTGGTGCTCGGCGCGACCGGGCCCTGGGACGCGGCTAAGCGCCGGCCCTGGATCGACTGGATCCACACCGCGTCCGACCAGGGCGCGCTGGTTCGCGACTACACCAAGTGGGACAACCAGCCCGCGTCGGTGCCTGCGGCCTACGAGGCCATCCTGCGCGCGGCGCAGATCGCCAACACTGCGCCGCGCGGACCGACGTACATCAACCTCGACGCCGGATTGCAGGAAGCGAAGGTCGGCGCGCTGCCGCCGCTCCCGGATGCGAAGCGCTTTCGCCCGGCCGACCCGGTGCAACCCGCAGCCACCGCGCTCGAGGCCGCGGCGAAGCTCCTTTCGGGAGCGAAGCACCCGGTGATCCTCGCCGGACGTGTGTCGAGAAGCGAGGCCGCCTGGAAGGATCGCGTGGCGCTCGCGGAGAAGCTGCAGGCGCGCGTCTTCACCGACATCAAGCTCGGTGCGGCGTTTCCCACGGGCCATCCGCTGCACGCCGCGCCGCCGGCGACCTTTCTTTCGCCGGACACGGCCAGGCTCCTGCGCGAGGCCGACGTGGTGCTCGCGCTCGACTGGGTCGATCTCGCCGGCGTCTTGAAGCAGGTCTGGGGCTCCGAGCCCGTCGGTGCCAAGGTCATACAGGTCTCGCCCGATGCGCACCTGCACCGCGGCTGGAGCATGGACTACCAGGGCCTGCCGCCGGTGGATGTCTACATGATGTGCGAGCCCGATGTCGTGGTTCCGCTTCTTCTGAGCGCGGTGAAAGCGCGGCCTGCTGCGGGGGCATCTCAGCCGCAAGAGCTTCCTGCTGCGTCCGACAAAGTGACGATCCGAACGCTCGCCGACGCGCTGAACGCGGCGACGAAGGGTCTGGACATCTGCATGACGCGCTTGCCGCTCGGCTGGAACGGCGCGTATCGCCATTTCAATCATCCGCTCGACTACATCGGCTCCGAGGGCGGCGGCGGCGTCGGCGCGGGACCCGGAATCACCGTGGGCGCAGCGCTCGCGTTGAAAGGCGGCGGTAGGCTGCCGGTCGCGATCATGGGCGATGGCGACTTCCTGATGGGAAACACGGCGCTGTGGACGGCGGCGCACTACGGCATTCCGTGCCTCATCCTCGTCGCCAACAACCGTTCGTTCTTCAACGATGAGCTCCACCAGGAGCGGGTCGCGAAGGAACGCTCGCGGCCGGTCGAGAATCGCTGGATCGGCCAGCGCATCAGCGGCCCCGACATCGACATCGCGATGATGGCGCGCGCCCAGGGCAGCGAAGGCATCGGCCCGGTGACCCAGGTCGCCGAGCTCTTGCCGGCAATCGAGAAAGGCCTGCGGTTGGTGCAGGGCGGCGCGGTTTGCGTCGTGGACGTGCGCGTCGCGCCCGGCTACGACACCAACATGGCCGGCTCGGGCGCGAGCCAGAAGCGCTGAGGAAGGAGACAGACGTGCTCTTGCGAATCCTCGCCGCATCCTCGCTGAGCGCAGTGCTCGCGCTGCCCGCGGGCGAAGCCTTGGCGCAGCAGTGGCCGAGCAGGCCGATCCGCTTCGTCGTTCCGCTGCCGCCCGGCGGCTCGCCCGATTACCTTTCGCGACTGCTGGCCGAGCGCCTGCAGCCCGTACTCGGCCAGCCGCTGGTGGTCGAAAACAAGCCCGGCGCGGCGGGCAACATCGCGCGCGATTTCGTGGCGAAGGCCCCGGCCGACGGCTACACCATCCTGATGTCGGAATCGGCGCACGTGATGAGCGCGGCCGTGGGCGCGAAGCTGCCCTACGATCCGATCAAGAATTTCGAGCCGATTTCTCTCGCGGCGACGATCCCCTTCGGGTTGACGGTGAATTCGAGCATGCCGGTGCACACCCTGAACGAATTCCTCGAATACGCGAAGAAGTCGCCCAAGCCGTTGACTTACGGCACCGCGGGGATCGGCGCGCCGCACCACTTCGCCGTCGAGCTGCTGCGTTCGATGACGGGAATCAACGTCGTGCACGTTCCTTACAAGGGCTCGGCCGGGATCATCCCAGCGCT
>Ga0137397_10000299_pt1 | contig 33835 bp, 42 predicted proteins | sample czorhiz116metaG_FD_106658 | JGI IMG/M metagenome (GOLD analysis project Ga0137397, IMG submission 106658) | Vadose zone soil microbial communities from Angelo Coast Range Reserve, California, USA - czorhiz1.16 metaG | ecosystem: Environmental > Terrestrial > Soil > Vadose zone | place: USA... | reverse complement strand
GCGATCAACTCTTTGGCTCATATCCCTTCATTTCACTAAGTGGCATTGCTCCACACGTTATATTGTGTAGCTAGTACAAAACGTGTGATGTGCACGTCAATGACAAGTCGTCTGCACTCTGAACCCCCCCTTGTGTGCCCTGCAAAGCCGCTAGAACCGCCCGCACTCGCCATCTCTCCGCTTGCACCGCACACTGCCGCCGCACTACTCACTGCCCTCCCTCTCATCTGAACATTATACAACTCATCATTATACCTGTGCTCCCCTGCATTGTTTCAAGGGTTGATGCCATCGCTGATTGATTGATTGATTGTTATGTACTGCCTTGTATGGCACTGCCTTGCCTTGTAGTATTTATACTGTCTAGTCTTGCTCTAGAGATGGCAAGTTGATTCTCTTGTCTCAATATCACTATTCTCCTCTATTCTCCCTCTCTGCAAGGTCTTAGTGGATACTAAGGCAGTAACTTGCTACTCAAAGACATTCTAAGTCATATCAGGACTTAGCTATCAAATGTTGAGCTCTTCTAAGTCGCTCCATTTACATGGCAGTGACAGACATTGTCACCACCTGTTCAAAGAAGACCTTCAATGCCACACAAGGGATGAGGGAGAAGGGGTGGCTGTGCTGTTCTGGGCCTAACATGCGCACACACCCTACAGTGATTCTTTCTGAGATATGTGTGGAGGTTTGTCGCATGAATGTGTGTGTGTGTGTGTGTGTGTGTGAATGTGAGGGCAAGTGATTGGCAGAAGACGGGGACACAGATACGATCACAAGATGTGAAAATTGCAGAGTCAAACAATGTCACGTGACAGGCTCTTACTCAAAGCGGAAATTTCGAATGTGGAGAGGTTTCCAACTGGTTTCCACCACCACCACAATGTCCTCAGTCGGGCTACCCTTTTGGGCCCACAACTGCATGTATCCAACCTCCACAAGACAAAGAAGAACTTCTCTTGCCTCTACAACTATGGTTTGCGCTTTTTGTCATGGTTTGTTGTGATTTCTGACATGCTTTTCATAGTCAACCCCAAGACAGGATGATCCACACACATGATCTCAAAGGAGATGGTAAGTCCTGCTTCATCTTTCAAGGCAGTGTCTGAATTTGCTTGCTAGCTTTGTGCAACTGTGCCAACTGTGCATTCAGGGCACAAGTGACCACACTGACCATCTGTTGAGGGAACAAGAAACTGCACTGACCATGCATTGAGGGCATGAGTGATGACACCAACTGTGTGTTGAGGGCACAAGCAACTGTGCTGACTGCATGTTGAGTGCATGAGGGATTTATGTACTTGGTTACTCCCTTGATTCGCATCGTTGTCTTACATGTCCTTAATGTACTTGTGGAACTGCTTGTTAAGGATTTTGAATAAATACAAGTGCATTTAAGATCAATTAAGGACTGTATTGAAAATTGGACCTCCCTTATTTAAGGAATCATACCTTGGAATGTCTTTACCTTAAACTGCCTTAGACGAAAAATCAGGAACCTAAGGTAGGGTTAAGCAGCCGAGAGGTTTGCTGATGTGCGATCCCTCCTCAGCCCGAGTAAAACCTTCTCTCGCGGAGAAGGAGTGATATCACGTTATGTATGTACCACCCACAACTTTCTCACCACTTTGGGGCGCGTCCCGGTGTGGCAGCAGCCATTTTCCCATGTGCCTGTGTCCTCTCCTTCTGTTCGACCATCGACCACTCCTCCTCAGCGAGTGCAGCGCTGCGAGCCTCTACGGCAGCCTCGAGTTTGTCAGCGGTGCTCGACTGAAGCTTGTATCCCACGTATTCCAAGACATCTTGTCGAGTTTCCGCGTGAACCAAGGGCGGCGAGTACCGCGCGACAGAATCAATCTGCTCTGCCAGCTCGCTGCATAGCTTGAAATCGATCAGTTCATTTCCGTCCACCTCGAAAACGAGATCGGAGCGGGCGAGGGTTGACCTGAGTGCGGAAAGGTGGGGCTCTGTCGAAATCAAGGCGTGAGGTCGGTGTGTGGAAAGACAGCACATGGGAAACCGGTTATACCCAACCATGGGATGAGCTCTTTCGTCTCCGCCTGACGTAGCGTTTCGAAGTACGCGCCATTCGTTGGTGTCAGGTCTCTATCCAACATATGTAGAATCGGCTTCGCCTTGCTCTTGCACGTTCGGATCAGATTCGTCACAGTGGGCGACGTGAGAGCGGTGACAATTGCCGATGCCGACGAAAAGTTATTCATGTGTTGGCATACCTTATGTCGGGTCAATTCTTGTGATACTCCTGGAAGCATCAAGATACTCCACCTGTGCGGTATAGATCCATTCCTCATACACCTTCATCCGCCTTTCAAGGTGACTAGACCTGTCAGAATGGGTCAATCGGCCATATCGGACTTGATGTGACGAGTAAAATTTTACTCCAAGACACTACTTTGCACCCACACCGTCACCAACTTATGGATCGTGCTAAAGGATTGTATCCGATGCGTGTTGGGTCGCTGCTGGGCGAAGTTCACATATTCCCAGTAATTGATCCTCCGGAACCGGCTGCCTGTGATTGTGGTCAAGACAATTGCTACGTCAGAGGGCCTCATGCTTGGAGGCCGTTCAGCGGAGCTGTAGGCTGGCAAGGCGATACTTCCTGTTTGGCGGAGGGAGACCTGGCAGTCCGGTTAGCGCTGCGGCGATTTGCGTTTGCTACAACGACACACATAATCGAGGTCATGTACCATTCCCGCTATCTCTGCGGCCTTCGCTTTCAATTCTTGAGGGCCCGAGTGGGAGATGGTAAGGACGAATTCCATTATCTTCGATGAACAACCGAGACTTTCGTCCTCAAACCCTTTCTTGAGCCAACTCTCAATGAAGAGCAAGGTTCTGGGCGATGCATCATCAGAATCTATTTTCGGTGAATACGTTGTTTACATACGCGTACTGAGAACGTGTGTCGGTGGGGTCCGATTCGAATCGCCTTTTCACGATCTCGAAAAGGCGTATGCTTGTCGAAAACAACTGATAAGTTGTTAAAAAAGTGGATTCCAGAGGGTGGTCCGTGGATGATCCCGTTGATTCATCGACGACTCGGGTAGCGATGCCTCCAAGGCTGCCAGCTGACACAGTCCCATCTGGTGCAAACCAGAGAAGACGCTCTGCACCGCTGGCCAAATTCATGGAAGCCAGGGCATCGGCGCTCGAGCTTGACGGGTCCCATTGGTGATCTTGCCGGACGAGATTGGGTGAGTTATCTGACCGATAAAACCGAGAAACCGGTACGATAGAAGCGTCGACTAGAGTTGGTTCGGATCTGCCCACAGAAGATTTTGAGGACGCCACCTGCGCCCGAGATACCTCATCGTGTGATGTCTGTGGGCGGGCTCCACGTCGGATAATGGTAAGCACGCGCCCTGATGATGGGAGACGAAGAACCACTCACAAACATGGGGGGGAATTAGAGCATATATCGCCGACTTGATCTCAGAAATAGAAGGGCGCTCATCTGGATCAACCCGCCAGCACCATTGCGTAATTTCCCACATACGGGGACTGAGGCCCACTGCCGTAGAGCCAGGATATTCGGGTATTATGCCTTCGCGCAATAAAGCATGCGCAGCTAAGTCTGAGTGAGAGTTGTATGGATCTTCTCCGGTGAAAACTTCGAGACAGAGTAATCCGAATGACCAAACATCTGCTTCCTCTGTTGGAAAATGGAAAATGACGCCGGCAGACTTGTTATATTCGGGAGCAAGCCATCGAGCGTGGGACAAATCAAAGGTCATCTATAGATCATACATTTCCGCGTAAGGCCTAGAGGTAAATTGGATTGACCAACGTACGTTAAAGTCAGATAGATCGAATCCACAGACAAACGCTGTGGCATCGCCATTGACCAAAATGTTTTTCTGGGTTGAATGGCGTGAGGAAAGCCCAACGAGAACAACGGCAGCTTACACCACATATAGCACCATGCAGGATCCCCTTTTCATGAAGGAATTCCAAACCTGGAGGATATCAATGTACGTAGTTGACACCAAACCATGTTTTGTGCGCACCAGATGCAACTTCGCTGAGAAGACGCAGACGGTCGGCTCCCGGATTTTTCCGGACGTAATCTCGGATGTTCCCGCTCTCCATCCACGGACTGACCTAAAATCATAAACGAGTGAGTTCAGAGCATCGTTATCTCGGTAAGCGTGACAAACTGAATAGATAATGTCATCTATTTCGACATATCCAAAGCAGGCAAGGACGTTCCGATGGTAAAGGTCCTGCCAACGTCCTATACACTCTTTGAAACGCTGAAAGGTGGTTGGTTGCTAAGTAATGACTCGGATAACGTGCAGTGCAAGTAGAGAAAACATGCCATCTTAGAAGCAGGTGATTGGTTCCGCAATCGACCAAGTGTAGCCTAGCGCAAGTCAGCTTCGGTTCAGATTGTGAAAGACCTTCTATGTACATAACCTCCGTCAAGATTCCATTCCGCGAGACAGAAGTCCAAGAACCATCCTTCAAAATCATGTTGCTTGCTAATTCTGGCAATCCTCCCTGACACTTCAAAATATCTGGCGGTGAATGAGCATCTACGATAGGGGATTAAGATACTCACGATCGGCTGGCTGCCAATATGAAGGGGGCACCTCCTTGGCCTTAACGACGCCTGGTTGTGTCTCAACTGCCGCAACTTGTTTCTGTGGATAATTGAACTCACAGGTAATCTACAAAGAAACAATACGACAGACTCACATGAAGGAGAGGTGGTTTGAGCGACTGAAGCGCTTCTGGGGTCACAGCTACCTGAAAGCGTGCTTGCCTGGTGATACCTGGGGACTTATCTCGCGTTCGACTCTTAATGCTTGATACATTGGACGATGCGCTCTAGGGAAAATAAGACCGTTGCGTTTTGATATCGCGTATGAACGTACTCCCAATAGAGATTCGTCCTTTGACAGCGTCGCGATGGTAGTGATTATCGAATCACCCACCCCACGTACGTCTCCAGACGGATAGGCTTTGTGTTAAGAGCATCGCCATGATCAAGGGGGCCATGGATACGCAATAGTGTCAGATACTCACAATATTGTACCTGCTGAATCTCCGGTGCAGAGCGTCGTAGGTGTTCTATCAGCGCATCAGGCTGACGACTGTCTATGGACTGGTAGAATGAGGAAGACAACACAATTACTCAACAAATGAATAAGCATACGAAACCCTCGATGCACGCCAGGTCGTCATCGTGAACAAGGGCTAAATCACAATTAGGTGCCCTCTATATGACCTCAGTCAAAATAGGATACAACATGCCTCAGTCAACCTACTTACTTCGGCAATATACTGTAAAAGAACGCGGAGTGGATCTGGATACTTCGGAAGGTCAAAAAGGGGTTCAAAGGTATAGGATATAATCAGAATGCTTACATCGGCATCTGCTGGGGTACCTATGAATTCAAGTTGCTCGTCAGGCTCAGGTTCGTGCCAACTTGTGTCGGGGGATGGTCCAGCCTGCCCCCGAAGTCTTGGCCATATCTTCAGTAGGCGGAAGACACGGAACCCTCTTAGGAAGACGCATTGATCCTCGGGTAAATTCTAGTACGAGAGATATCAGCCAGAGTGTTCGTAAGGTCCATTGAAACTAGCGTTAGCCATACCTCGCCAGTCGGCCCAACCTTCAGCACTACGTCTCCACGTACAAATCGGCGTTCGATATTTACGCTGGAAGTTCCAGACACTCGAACTCCGAACGAAACTTCTGCGTCCCTCTGGCCCTCAGAGAAGGCGACATTGACCCATGATCTTGCACAATGATGCCCAGTAACCAGGATGATATCCTGCATGCGGCTGATGCCCAAGCCAAGATTTTGGGCAAACGCAAACCAGATATCGATATGCCTGACCATCCATCTTCCAAAATCGCCCCGAGCAATTGTATCCTCGCGTTGAGCTGGGAATGGAAGAAGTACCATCGCTCCTCGCCTCCCGGGGCATGTGACCGTGACCCGTGGACCATCGTCAGGTCTAATTAGGTGTAAGCGACCAGAATTCGTAGTAACAAAAGGCCACATTACCCCAGGGCGCGGACGTCATGTTCGAACGATAAAAAGTTAACATGCCTCGAGCAGAAATCATCTGTACCATCTATGACCCTGTGGATATGATTTGGTACATTGGGGTGTAGTTGTTGGTGGTGCTCCGGAACACCAAAATTTTGATGGGATGGATGATGTCCAGGGAGTAAAGCATTGAACAAACGGTGGAAACAACCTTCGCGAATAAAACCAACGTCGCCCACTTCTACGGCATCGTATAGTCCCCCTCGGCTTGGTTCCCATAGGGCGTACCCACAATCAGGATACTTGATTGCAAGGGTTTCACGGAAAGTGTCATAGGGAAAGTGAGACATTGGGGATTGGAAGGTGATAAATCGATGCGTTGTGGCAGTGTGGGGAGATCTGCCTGTCACTGTAAGTCTGTAGGCATACCCGCTAAAATTGTTGCGCCACAACTACCGGTCAGATCCTAGAACCGAACCGCATAGCGTACCTGTACTCTTGCTAACGTGTGACAAGACTGCCATTGACTTGGCGAATCGGCTTCCACAGATGCCGCCCGGCCCTTGTCCAGCGCTTGTTCGCAAGCTACGCCAACAATGCAGATCATATTGCGCCCTCCCATGAAGTATCTCGTGGCGCGCCATAGGGCACCGCTAGCGTTGCTGTTACGGTAGTGATAGCGCAGCGACACAGTGCGGCAGAAATATCCAATCCGCTCAAAGAGTGACTCTCTTCGAACAGCACGAGCCGCCAACGAAGACTGCGCATGGAAATGTGGCCGGCGCTCCCGCAGCCCGGGCCACCAACACTCGGGCCAAGTTGCATCAGCAAAACACGGTTTCACTTACTGTTACTTGATGATACATTTCAACACTTTTAATAGCCTCTCCTCGGGTTGCTCTTAAAACACACTTGGAAGTAGGTCAAGCAGATCGAGCAAAAAAGTGTTCCCAAATAAAAACGTGTCCTGATATGCCGCCATCGCTAGGTGTGTGACATCCGAGTCGTGTGTCCAATGTGCTCTCGGAGCTTGCGATCCTTTGCGCTGTGTGCCGTTTCACCGTGCAAAGCGATATGCGGAACTCTAGGGCCAAAGGTTGTAAGCCGAAAGGAGGATTTGGGATCAGGATTGCACACGCGGCAAGTGGGCAGCTTCGTGTACTCCGCTTCGCCACGTGGACGCGCTTAGGCTCACCTCTGTGCTACAGTACTTGTGTACTCACCAACTCGAAGCGTGGACACACTCGGCACTGCGACGGGGTCGCGCAAAATCCTTTGCTTCATGGTCTTGGGTGAGGCTGCAGAGCCAACGCTGAGTCTTTACAGCGTAAGATGGCCATACGCTGTCTCTCCTCGCCCCCGCGGCTACGTGTAATTGCAGATGCTTTAGGGCAAATGGTTACTCTGTTGAGGCACAGGGCTATGCTCAGTTGATGGCCGCTGCATGTAGGGTATATGCTCAGTAGTAATTTCCACTAGCCCGTCGGAATAGACGGCCACCTTCATGGGATAGTAATCCCGTGTTTGCAGTGCCCATAGTCTTACAACAACGTGTCCTCAAAATGCATTGGCTCGTAATGTGTAGCACCGGGAAAAAAAGATACTCCCTGGCGGGGAGTCGAACCCCGCTCTCGCGCGGCCAGAGAAGTGACAGGCGCGTGTACTAATCCGATATACTACCAGGGACATGACACTGTCCCCATCAGGATATATAAGATTGGCAACAAGACTAAATAAGATTCAGTTGCCAATCAGATTCGGCGAATTGCCTATCTTTACGATTCCACTGCAAATGACAGAACCTGAACAACATCTTTCTAACTGGGATCACGGTTGGGATTCTGAGATCAGGAGCACAGGATACGGTGAGAACTTAACAAACCAGCCGCGTGTAAAGATACTTGTTACGCTCACATTTCAACATCACCATATGCAAGCCGTTCTGCTGCGGGAGGGGCTATCGACATGTAAACAGCGCTATTCCTGGAGATGACCCACAGATATAGATGCATAGGAGGTTCCTGAGCACGATAGGCAGAGAAACGATTTTACTTTTGAAACCGCACGGGAGTGGGCAGTTTCATTGTACTAGTAAGCCCTACCAAACTTAATTAGTCGTGTGATTATGAACACTCACTGGACTCCTGTCGTAGTCGCGGAGATCATCCGTGATGTAGAGGGGACTATCGCATGTGAGGCGGAGAGAAGGTCGGTCGGTGAGGCTCCTGGAGACCCGTGACAAACTATCCGTCGATTTGGTCGCGTGGTCGCGATCGATGATATGTATGACATAATCCTCATTGCCAGTTGGAGACAATCACGTGGCGATGGACACGGTACATAACATTTTGATGCAAAGTACGAGGATGACAGCCATGATGATACCGGATCATTCAGTTAGAATTTCTGCGGATCGCGGAGGTACATTCTGCGACGTCTACGCGTGCGTTAAATCGCATTTAGTCATCTCGTTACTCACACCGTCGCAGAGATTATCCTGATTCAGATAACCCAAAGCAGAGAAAGGAACTTGTCGTTAAACTCTGCATGTCCCTGACTACTCTCTTATGGTGTGCATCGCAATCTAATTTCCGCGTAGTGTCACAGGACCCTGCCAATTACAACGATGCTCCGACAGAGGGCATCAGGCGCATGTTGGAGACTGTCACCGGGAAGGCAATACCAAGAGGCGAAAAGCTTGATGTCACCAAAATCGGTGCGCTGTACTCCTTATACTTTGCTCATGCCTCCAAATGGACTGCACATCGTTAGATTATATTCGTCTATCCACAACTGTCGCGACCAATGCGCTCCTTGAACGCAAAGGCCGCAAGCATGTTCTTCTCATCACCAAAGGGTTTAAAGACCTTTTATTGATCGGAAACCAGTCTCGCCCAAGAATTTTTGATCTTAATATTCGCCGTCCGCCGCCATTATACTCGACGGTCATAGAAATAGACGAGCGTGTAACCCTTGTGGGCTACACGAGCGACCCACAAGCAGAGGGACATAAGGTGATTTTCGATGAGAACGGACAAGTCAAACGAGGATACAGAGGGAAAGGGTGGGATCAAAAGGGGGACGCCGAAGGGCCAGGAAGGATCGTTCAAGGAATCTCGGGAGAAGCGGTGAGAATCCTCAAGGAGCCAAGTAAGTGTATTCAACCCCTGCTAAGTGCAGTTCCTTTTACCCCAACCCTTACGTAGATGAGGCCGCCATCAGAGCAGACCTGCAGCGGCTCTACGATGATGGTTACCGTTCAGTTGCGGTCGTGCTTGCACACTCTTATACCTTTCCGGACCATGAGCTGCTTGTCGGGAAAGTGGCATCTTCTCTGGGTTTCGAACACATTTCCCTCTCATCTCAACTCTTGCCCATGATAAAAATGGTTCCGCGCGGCGTCTCTGCTACCGCTGACGCATACCTAACACCGATTCTACGCGCGTATCTCGATGGATTCTTTTCTGGTTTTGCGCAGCTCCCACGCATCGAGTTCATGAGCAGCGATGGCGGGCTCGTAGATGCCTCTCGTTTTTCAGGATTGAAAACCATTCTGAGCGGGCCAGCTGGCGGGGTAGTAGGATACGCGCGCACAAGTTGGGATGAGAAGCGGAAGACACCAATTATAGGGTCGGTATCTTCGGCTGGCCTCTTTACAGTGCCTTGGTTGACAAGAGTAAGGGTGATAGACTCGACGTGGGAGGTACATCTACCGATGTATCACGTTTTTCCGGCCGCTATGAGATTGTATATGAGACAACCACCGCGGGTGTCACGATTCAATCGCCACAACTTGATATCAACACCGTCGCAGCTGGTGGCGGCTCTTGTCTCATGTTTCGCAACGGTCTGTTCCTTGCAGGGCCCGAAAGTGCAGGAGCAGAACCTGGTCCTACCTGCTATCGGTGAGTGGAAGCTCAGTTCACCGAAATCAGAATTTACGATGCGATATAGAAAGGGTGGCCCGTTAGCAGTGACAGACGCTAACTTGCTGCTCGGGCGGCTCATCCCGGAATACTTCCCAAAGATATTCGGCAAGTTTGAAAATGAACCCTTGGACGTGGACGCATCCTGCAAGGAGTTCGAGAAACTTGCACAGGACATCAACGAAAGTTCTCCGAACAAGTTTACGCTGGATGAGATCATTTATGGGTGGGTGTCGTATGACTCCAGGAACTCTATCTCTGAATGGTGCCTAGGTTCATCAAGGTCGCCAACGAGACCATGTGTCGTCCCATACGTGCGCTGACCGAGGCCAAAGGATTTGCGACCTCCTCGCATATGTGAGTGTGATAAAACCTTCATTTGTGAACAGAGATTTGTCATACAGGACATTCAGACTAGCTAGCTTTGGCGGCGCAGGCGGACAGCATGCCTGCGAGATTGCCTCGTTGCTGGGCATCGAGACTGTCTTGATTCATCGGTACAGCTCGATCCTGTCAGCCTACGGGCTCGCCCTGGCTGATCGGTATGTCATCTCTCATCCGACTTACGTCTATCAACATACTCTGTATCAGTGTGTACGAGATACAGGAACCTGCATCGACATTTTATACCATGGAGAACGTGCCAACACTCTCCTCACGTCTGGACGTTCTTACCGACGCAACGCGGAAGGAGCTCGAGAAGCAGGGTTTCGCTGCAGAACATATTCGGACGGAGCGCATGCTCAACATGCGTTTTAACGGTACGGACACTGCGCTCGTGGTCCTTCCTGAGGCCGGCGAGGACTACGTTGGTGCCTTTCGCCGCGCGTACAAAGCCGAGTTTGGATTTCTATTGGACGAGGCAAGTGTAGTGGTGGACGATATCAAAGTTCGTGGTATCGGCACAACCACTGATGAGTCGGGGCTGTCGGTTTTCGATGAACTTGACCAACTGCGCGTCCGAGCGGTCGGGGCCAAAAGTGCGGCAACCCGACACTCGGTGTATTTTGACAAGGTTGGCCGAATAGACGACACGCCCGTCTTTGAACTCGGAAAACTGGCGGTCGGTGACGCTGTGGATGGGCCTGCGGTCGTGATCGATGATACGCAGACAATTGTGGTGGTCCCTGGCGCGAGGGCCGTATTGACGAGTAGACACTTGGTTATCACGCTGCAAGGGGTGCAGTAAACGGAAGGGTGGGCGGAACTGTACGTCAGGATGTTGATTAAGGTGAGGGGTAGCCATGAGTACTGTAGGATTAGCGAACTTGAAGGGCCAGTGCTGTTCACGTCTGAGTTGAGAGGGCGTCGCGCCATCGAGCAGGCTTCCAGGCAATTGGCTCAGGCAAACTCGTCAAATAAACAAGTTGCGTATTCCCCGCGATTTGTTCTGCACTCGAATGGCGTGTCATGATTCATGGCCATGGCTGTTCATTGCCGTCTTCGTTGAAGGGAATATCACATCCTGGGCGTCTATTGTCGCCATCGTTCCCACTTCAGTGACCCCTATCCCTACTACCATACGCAGTCAAGAATATGTCAAAGAAGCCCATTGGATCCTTCAGCCAGCTCTTTCCTCCAAAGCCGACCTGGACCGTGGGGAATGTCCCCGATCAGACGGGGAAGACCATCATCGTCACGGGCGGTAGCAACGGCATCGGAAAGGAAACAGTAAAGGTGGAGCCCCTCCCCTCAATCATTCGTCTTCCCTTCCAATTGTGAATCTTTCGCTGATTTACAAGAGCGGTCTATAGGCGTTGCTTTCGAAGGGCGCCAGAGTGTACATCGCTGCGCGCTCAGAGGAGAAGTCACAACGGGCGATCGAGGAACTCAAGCGAGAGACGGGAAAGGAATCTGTCTTCTTTCTCAAGCTCGACCTAGCGGACCTCGTCTCCGTCAAGGCCGCCGCCGAGGAATTCATCGGAAAGGAATCCGAGCTCCACACGCTCTACAACAATGCGTGAGTACTGACAACCGTGTGTGACGTTTCGCCGCGAAGTACACATCCTCTAACGCGTCACACTTGGGGGCGGTGCCACTGCGGGCAGGGGCGTGTACTCGGTAATCGATAGGCTCACGAGCCAAGGTTACGACTTGCAATTTGGGACCAACGTGTTAGGTACGGAAACAGTTCTGCAACGGTTTGACCAATTGAAAACCCCAGACACCCGACGTCGTGTCGTTCCTTCTCCCGAAAACGACACATACTTCCCGCTTCTGCAGGCCACTTTTATTTCACAAAGTTGCTTCTTCCCGTTCTCACAGCGACCGCCAAGAAGGCGCCTCCTGGAACTGTGCGCGTCGTCAACGTCGCCTCCATCGGCCACTACGTCGCACCACCAGAGGGTATCCGGTGGTCCATACTCAGGCCTGGGGATGACTTTCTCGCATTAGCGAAGAAAATCGGCGGATTGAAGCTATACGGTCAGAGCAAGCTGGTAAGAGGGGAAAAAGAAACAACCGACGTCTTCTCTCTTCAGACATCGGCCGTTATTTCTAATCCGTCGCGTTACAGGGCAACATCCTCTTCTCGAACGAACTTGCTCGGAGATACGGCGGCGAAGGCGTTGTGTCCATCTCCCTACACCCAGGAAACTTTGCCACGGATCTCGGGGGTGACTCGGGTGTGGCCATGAAGATTTTTGGACGGCTGATTACATACCCTCTCACATACGGCCCGATCACCTCCTTGTACGCGGGCACTGCCCCCGCTGCGAGTGAGCTGAATGGCAAGGTAAGTATCCCTGCCCCCAGGATATGCCCGTGTCCTGTTGCAATAATTCGCGCGTGATAACCTTTTTTTTTCAGTATCTCACTGCCTGGGCACGCGTCACGCTTCCGCATAACAAGGCACTCGATCCTGAGCTCGAGAAGAAATTGTGGGAATGGTGTGAAGAACAGGTCAAGGACATCTAGGATTCCTCTCTTAGCACTTTGGTCATGTCTGTCGATGTTCCATCATTTTACTCATCATTTTGGGCTATATGAGTCGCTTTCCTGTGTCGTCAGCGTAAGAATTGGAGAGGACTACCACCGACTAAGTAAAGCAGGTCACACTCATTGTGATGCGACGACAGATACAACTCGAGTATCTACCGACGTGAGGTATGGTTTAAAGCTGGATGGCCAATGCAGGCTGATTTCTACCTGCACCTGAACGTGGGTTTATCACCATACTAAAGGTACCATTTTTGATCCAAGGACAAGGACCTACTTGAGTCAAATTTTCTCCCCACGACATTTGGCCAATTTATCAGTAATTTGTATCTGGGGGGTCTTCCCCTTCCCACTTCAGTCAGTGTACCTGCCATACCGGCCAGAAATGATATGTCAAAGATACTCTTTCTCTCTGAAGCCAAGGGATGCCACAAAGCCTCATAGCTGCTGATGACTAGTGTGCATCCAGATACTGCCTGATCTCGTCTTAGTAGATGCTGAGATGAGATCAAACAGTATCTGGATGCATGATACATCAGCAGCTGTGAGGCTTGGCAATGGGGAAGATTGTCCGAGTCACAAGTCACCAGCAGTTGCAATGGCATTGGAAAGGAAAGTGTGTTCATAGGGGCTGCTTTCGAAGGACGCCAAAGTGTACATCGCTGCGCGCTCAGAGGAGAAGGCGCGACGGGCGACCGAAGAGCTCAAGCGGGAGACGGGAAAGGTGGCCGTATTCTTCCTCCAAGCTTGACCTAGGTGACCTCGTCTGTCTCTGTCAGGGCCACTGTAGCGCGGATCCGAAGGGACCACGCCGTGAGAAAGAGAACTGAACGGGTTCCGCGGTCGTGAAAGGACCACGAACGCGTTGAGGCCGAGAGTGTGGACCAAGCGTTTACGCGAGACGCGAGCGAAAAAGGGGGGAAGCCCGGGGCTCTTCATTTGATGACTAGACCAATCAGTTCGTATGGATTGAGGGGTTCAAGAGGACAAGCGCACGAGGAGGGGAGAGGGAATGTCGGCCGAAGAGGAATGTATGGTATATTGGCCGCGGGCGCAAGGAGGGGAACGGGTTGCTAGCAAAGGGTGAGTTTGGAATAAAATAAGAAAAATATATATATGGAAAATGAGGAATGGAGAGCCCTTCCGAGTTAAGAACGCGAGCTCAGGCCGAGGGAGGAGAGCCTATCGAATTTCATATATCTCCATTTCCTGCAATTAATCCGCGATGTAGGACCGACCTTGCAATGCCCTATAAATATATAAATACCCAAAGGTCAAGAAGCCACATGGGGGTGGCTTATAATATCGTCACAGCGAGGGGATCGAACCCTAAGCTTACACGTGATGCTCACTTGATTGACAAATACAAACCCAGTTAGACCACAGTGCATAATTTTCCAACCCCCTCTATGCTACAGTTGAGTTACCAGCTACCATAACAATTATTTGCGTGCAATTTACAGCCATCTGGACGGGCAGAATGACCTGAATGTTGATGCCGTTACTACACAGTCATCACCTCATTTATCGCCAAAGATCCAAAGAGAGGACTCACAGATCTCGATGCCGGAATTATACCTCTTGCTCATAAGTGTCCTCCCAACCGCCGTCGCCGTAATCATCGCCCTTGTCGCTTCCGTCGACATCATCACCATCCTCGGCGTTCGGTTGCAACAAGCCGGTATGGCCACCGACGCGCCCTCCGCCCTCCTCGACGACCACACTTGTCGCATCTTCGTCCTTGTTGTCGATGGTGTACAGCATGCCGTCGTCGTCTTCGTCCTTCTCGTCCGTGAAGAGGTCCTTGAGGGCATCGTAGTTGATGCGCTTGCTGTAGCGCGCATTCTGTTTGAGAAGGGTACGGACGGACTCCGCGGCCGTGCTCCCGTGAGGAGTTGAGGCGTCGCGAGGTTTGACCGCGGGTTTCCGGCGCTGCTTGGTCATCGCCACCATTATCAGTCAAATACATCACACGTGTGAAACCAAACCTTCTTATGCTTGACTGATGCGGAGCCCGGCTCGTGTTGTTCTCCTTTTGCTATGCAGTAATCGAGATGTCAGATTATTATGCATTCTTGATGTAAATACCAAGAAATTCACCTGCAATTGCTTCGAGGTACTCCCGGTTCATCTCTACCCAGACACGCTCCGAGATCCGAACCTCTTCCTCGGCCATCAGAAATTGATCGAGTTCCTCCTCGTCTAGCCCGGTGAGCTCGTCTACAGGCTGAATGGCCGCTATACGCCGTTCGTTTGCTTCGTTCAGTGCGGCACTGAGCTGTGCACCTTGTTCGTTGAGAAGAAACTCTGCAACTTCTTCGGTAAGGAGGTTGTTGACTTCGACTTCGAGTGGCGACACGACATCGACTACAGCGCTTGAATTAATGGCATGCGATGGGGATAGAGCGATAGGATCTCCAGAAGGCTGCTCTATCAAAAGCGTAGGATCAGTGTGGTTATCCAGGATATCCTCTCCGAGTTCCGGTAAGAAGAGGGGCTGGGGTTCAGAGGTGCCCGCTAGGATGCCCGAGTTGAGGAGTACAGGGTCAAGATACGTGCGCGACCCATCGTCGGGAGGAGGTTCACCGCCCTCCTCCTCGTCACTCTCGTTGATGCGCCGCCGCTTGCGCTTGCGTTTGTCCGCTTTGCTGGGTCTTTTCCGAAGCCTCCCTGCCTCCTCAGAAGCTTCCTCATCTGCGTCCACCTCTTTTATCGCGCGCTCTTTCTCTTTACCCTTAATAAACGCAGGTGGGTCCATTTCCTCCTCGAGCCACACAGTTCGGAAGTCCGTCAAGGTCAGCGCACCACTTGGCGTCTCCTTGAACTCCTTCAAGCGTTTACGCAACGTGGTGTCGGCGATCTTAACGACTTGTACGATCTCCTCCACTGACCGCCGAAAGTTGTTCATGCGAGCGGCGAGGAGAAGACATGCACCGCATATGCCTGCAGGCCGTCGTCCCTTGGTCATCCAGTCGCGGTCGAAGCGCTGCACAAGCCGAATGGCGTCCGTCGCGACCTTATGCGTTTCATCACCAAACTCTAACAGCGCGGCAAAGCGAGAGATGTAATGCGAGGGATCCACCAGGGGTAGGCGTAAATTGAGAGTCTGTACGAGTTGGAGATATGTGTGTCCAAGCTCGAATACGTTGACCTGGAGGAGATGAAGGGGTTGGTTCAAGGCGCAGAGAGAGAAAAGTGGCTATACCTGGAGAAGGTCAGAGAAATCGATGAGCATGTAATTACGCGTCTCCTTTTGCCGGCATGCAACGTAGAGACAGACAGCAACGACGTTGAGGCTTTTCCGCCCTTTCGTAAATTTGTGCTCCACTGCAAGTGTGTATAATCGCGTTGCCGCAAGAGAGACAACGTCAGACAGTCGTAAAACAGAGGCAATACTCTGGATTTTGCGGTTTGCTGATGAAAGAAAGAGTCAGAAAGGAAAGAGAACCAAAGTTCTCTGAGAGTGTTTTTCATATAGAAGAAGCAGGAGCTCACCGTTGGCGATAGTCTGTTCCCTCGACTCTGTATTTCCTCTGTTGCCAAATGGACCCCCCATACGCGCGTGGGCTACGAATTGATTTCAGCACGCATGCACGCACCAACCCCCTGAACAAACTTACTTGCACCCTGCCCAACATATGATCCCTGAACCATGGCGGCGCCCGCCGCCGTCTCGCCAAAGGAGACCTCATTTACGATGGTATTTTCTTCAAGGACAGTGCCACACTGTACGCAAAAGCCGTTCCCAGCTGCGGCATCGTATTCGATGACCGTGCCTCCGCAATCGGTGCATACAACCTAAGGATAAGTAAGCAAGGCCTACAGCCAGTTGACGATGTCATACCCTACCTACCATTGTTCGTGACCGCGAATGAAGTAATGGACGACAACCGACGAAAGCTGTCCCTGATAACCGATGATCTAATCGGCAATTGCCGCACGCATGTGGCACATCTCTCATCCCACTATGATACTTCGAAAAGCGTTCTGATATTGACAGTGTACTCGTTACTCGTAAAAGATTGGTTTCCTGTACACGACAGTCCGCAATCCATCCATAATATGATCATCGTCCCTGTCCCACAGCTCATACATTGGCCGGGTTGTACTGGCCAAATGAGCTCTCTGGCGTAGAGAACGGATACCGTCTCGTGTAGTTGTACGTCGTAACGAAAGGCGGTGCTCTTGCAGAAATCTCAGCTGGAGGTGGATAGACCGGCACATCCTCCTCTTTCAACTCTGAGACGTAATCGGCGACGATGAGACAACCCCCTGTCACATCCATGAGTACATAATTCCAGTCGCAAACCAGGGAAAAGGACTAGGGAGGTAGAGAAAGAAATAAAGACGCACAGAGCTCAAATAACCAGAATGCGATGAAAATGCCGACAACTATGCCACGAGCGAACTCGAACGTCTTTTTACAGTCCTTTGCTTTGGTGGGGTCACTGATATTGTTGACGATGCAGTCGTTCAAATCGTTTTCTCCGACCTTATGGAAGAGGGTATAGATGAAGAACGCGCCGGTTGCAATGCTGAATGCTAAGTGGCAGGACATAATCGAACTATACATAGAGACGAAGGTCCGACGCCTGATGATGGTTCCGATCAACCTGATCATAAAATGAGCACTGGGGCTGAAATAGATCGCATCGCAAAAAGGGAACTGACCCAAAGAGGGAAACGATAGCAAGGACAGTGTATGAGATTGAAACTATCACGATAGAAAATTCTTGGTTCTTGGTCAGGTGTGCATGTTCTATAGGATGGTAGTGATGATGCGATCTAGGGGAATAAAACACGCCACGTACCTTTGTGCGCAACGCCGTACCAGCCGGAAATGGCGATGATCCCACCACCGAGGAGGAAGAGCGTGCTCAGGATGAACACACCAAAGCGCACAGGGATACAGAAGCAGAATGTATGAGAGCGAACGTAACTCATGGTGATAAAAATCAGCGTAGCGAATGAAGGAAGGGAGGCTCAGCCTAAGGAGCTCGGAGAATGGATCCAGCACTTATATATCCTGCTGGCTCATCGCTACCGATCGGCTTATCTTCGCTGATGGATAATTTCGCTCCTGATGGCTCTCCATCCGAGTCCCCCGATATGACGGCTGGTGGATGTACGCCACCCCTTTCCATGCACAGGCCCGGGTGCTTTATTATTGGTTTCAAATTGCTCCGGGACTGATCGCACGAATCAGTGACCTGCCATGCATTACAGGACCATTTGAAATTTGTATGGCAGGAAGAGAATGGTCACCATATCATGACAACAGTGGCAGGACATCAAGTATTTCGGTTGTGTGCATCGAAGAGACGAACGGTTGCGGCATCCGCGGGGCCAACCGCACTACCGATTTAAAGGGCTGATGCGGTTACCACAGGAGAACTGAGCCGAGATTTCAAAGCCGAAATCCGAGAATGCTGTCGTGTATCCGACAAAGTGCGCTGGAGTCTGATGTGGCCGCTATAAGTGATATATCAGTTGTTGACCAGCGCTAACTTGCGCAAAACCGATGACCGTGTCGCTTAGGTAAGGGTGAGCCACCCCCGTAACGCCAGGACAACCATATGTATGACCCCGCTGACCTTCTTTCTCCTCTTTCTTGGCTTATGGTCGTCGATACACCTCATACACCGCTTCTATCCCACAGCCCACAGGTCCCGAGATATCTTGCCGACCTCACTGACCACCCGGCAGCGAAAATCGACGACCGTCACGCTCGCCGGTCCATATCTACGAATCGAAAGCACCGCATTCAACGCCAGCCATGAAACATTGGTCCAGTGGCTCTGTCGAAGTCGCAACGCGCGAGCTCGCACGATACTGCGCGTCGTATTTGACTCGGGGATCGTGATCTCCCTGCTGGGCATGATGGTCGCTCTGGCCCTGCTGGCGTGGACCTTTGTGCAACTCGCACACAGATCGGCGGCCGGTCTAGTGCTGCAGTCCACAGACATATATCCGCATGCGAAGCGTGCATTTGACGATAACTACAACTACGTCCCGCCTAAGTTAGCCGCTCGTGCGGCACCAGACATCCATGTACAACTATTGGTATGCGCGTCACATTCGATTTGGTCCTTACCTTCGTGCCTACGCCCCGTCTCCGCTACGACATGCTCATGCATCAATTCAGATCCCAGGAATCACCCTTCCGCTCTCGCATTTCCCTCTACTCATATGCGCGCTGTTCTTTTCGCAAGCCATACATGAAGCAGGGCACGCGCTCTCTGCCGCGCTGTTCGTCCCGCCAAACCTACCACCTCTTTCCAGACTGCTGATATTCTCAACAGGGACGGAGTACCGCTAAAATCTCTGGGTGCATCATTAACCCTACTGCTACCTACGGCTTTCGTCGCCTTTCCTGCTCACACACTCTCCGCTTTGGCCCCACGTGCCCGCGCACGCATCGCTGCCGCTGGTCCCCTCCTCAGCGCGTTGCTGTACTTCGTCCTCCTAACCCCACTCGACCGCCCATTCTTTCTGCTCGGGTATTCGGATATTTCCGCGGATGGCTTGTTAGTGGCATCCGTTTCGCCAGATTCGCCATTGGCATCCCATCTCCCCCCAGGCGCGCTGCTCACCGCTCTCGACGAGTTTCCGCTTGCCGGTGCGCGAAAGAGCGCGTGGAATGATTACCTGACCGCACCTCACCTACCCATCTCAAAGGGGCTGGGCTGGTGCCTGGACACTGAGTGGTTCCTCGGTGGGCAACTTTACTGAGGTCCAATCTTTCACTGATGATTTTATTGTACAGACCACCCGCATGGCTGTTGCGCAGCTCCCCCGCCCGGGTCCGGCTCTGAAGCATGCATGATACCCCTCAGAGGTGACCAAACTCCGCGGTGTGTCGAAGCGCCCCATTTCCTAGTACCCACAGAAGCCGTCATTGCACGTTGTGAGTGGTCATGTACAGACGGGCAGACATGTGCGCGCCTGCGCGGAGGCGAACAGTTTTTGCGCATTAGCGTAAAGTCTGGTGATCAGGACGGCTCTATGCGCGTCGTACTGTGGCGGGGCCAACGAGAAGAAATCTACCAGGATGGTATGATCCCGCCCTAATTACTGTCACGTTTACATGGCTCATTGCGGATCTAGTGGACGTTACGCGATGGCTGCCACGGTTGTCGATTCTCCCCCTTTGGCTCCCAGACATCGCAACAAAGGTGATAAAGTGCGTCGCTAAGGTCACATGCCACGGGCGTTACACAACTGAGGTGGCATCGGCAGTTATACCCGGGCATTAACACTTTCTTTATTTCTGCTTAACGTCCTTCCCCTTCCCCGACTGGATGGGGGAGAATTGATGGACGGTGTGCGCTGTCATCTTGACAGTACCAGTTCAACCGAGGTAGACATCGAAGTTGGGCTAAGGGAGAGGAGCCCGCCATTACGAAGTCCACGAAACAGATATCGAAACAGGATCTTACGAGCTATAACGACAGGGCTACTTTGCGGGTGTGTGCTGTTGGGAGTGTATGACAGCATCATACGAAGATACGTACAATCGAATGGATGACCATGCGCAGATGGCATTGCAAAACCTGAGAGAAAACGTAGCTTAGATAGCTGGTGCGCATGTACATAACCGTTTTATGGATTAGCACCCGATATGAACATACACGGTCCTCCACCGACAGCACAAGAACAGTTTACTTCTTCTTGGGCTCTTTCTTCACCTCATCAATGGCAAGGCCTTTCGCGCAAACCCACATTAGATAGGGGGCACACCCGTAACAACCATGGCTCACCTGGTGGAAGACTCTGCTTGAGTTTCTCCGCTTTCTCTGGATCATCGATTGCCAGGGTGTAAAGATACCGTGAACACCGAATCTTAAACTTTGTGCGCTCTTTCCCGCCGGGAGTTGCGGGTGCAATCTTTTTGATGCGTGCCGCTGTGTACATGTTCGGTAAGAGTTGAATGGGCAAGGGAAACAATTATAATAAGTGTACGCACAGCGGGCGTCCTTCCGCCGCGCGATGTCGATAAATTGCTTGATGTCACGAATCTCCTTTGGCTACATAAAACTCATTCATTATTCTGGAGACGCGTAGAACGTAAAGAATGTACTTACCATGGCGCGGAGCAAACTTGGTGTCTTGAGGAGGGCAAGATCGTGGGAATTGTCTACCGATGGATACTGTGGCTGAGGCAACTGTATAGCTGCGCCCGGAAAATGCCGCTCGAGAATACCGTATTTCTGTCATAGCAAGCGGGGAGCAGCGTTCAGCCGTTTGTGGTGATATCTTCGGGTGGTGACTGGTGACTGATAGATATGTACACAAACTTTACTGACACGAGTATACACGTGAATTGAAACTCGTGGAAGACTTTAGGGCTTTCCTCAGTCCTCGTCGAGCCATTTCTTGGAATTCTGAAAGCACAAAGATACTATCGTGATCGAAGCATACTGTATCGGTCCACCGTAAGAACGCGCTGCTTCGGCCCAAGGCGTGATTTGGCCCCAGCTGAAATCCATTCAGCCTACCCGGTCCTGACTCGGGGTGCCGTGTGCACGGCCCTTAAAGAAAGGCCATCATTTGACGAGCTGCAAATGCGAAGGTAATCAACGCGTGAGGCTAGGTGCTGGTCCCTCGGATGACCATCCTTCGCGGAACGAGTCAATACGACGGAAATGATCTTCGGATAAGGCGCCGTGTCAACAAAAACAAGTACTGGTCTACTCCATTACATCGAACGTCGATACGTGGTCATGTGGATCTCGCGCATTTCCTCTTGGACCATGGTGCCGACGTTTCAGCCAAGGACAAGGACTAGGGGTCCGCTGATAATGGCCCAACCACGAGGCCACGAAACGATTCCTTCTAGAGGAATTGATCAACTAGTCCAAATTGTCCGTCGGGTATGGATACATGTACATTGCAGTCAAAGTAAGATAGAGCGCACATCCGCTGTGGGGCGCCTCACATGACTGTGCAGCAAGAGTTTTGCTGTGACACGGTGGATTCAGTCAACGAAGACGATAATGAAGGACCGATGTACCTTTTTAGCTGTCTTGTAGAACATCTTGCTTTGCGCAGAAAGCGCAGTTGACCGTTCAACGAGATTGTCTAGCTTTTCGCCACGTTGGAGCACTGACTCGATCGTTTTATGCTGCGACGATAAATGAACACAAGAGAATAGGGTTAACGAGAGAGAGGATGCGAACCAGAACAATCTTGGTTTCGTCAAGTTCTTGTTGTACGCGCATAATATTATCCGCATGTCGTGGGTCTTGGTACTTCTGAAGATAGGTGTTGAGCTCGGGGAACGAGATTTGTGATGGATTGGAAAAGGATGACTGTGGAATCTTGGCTGTGAAATCATCGAGGAGCTTGGTGAGAAGGGAGAAAGCTGGTCGGACAGGGTATTCGTGGTCAGTGATAATCACGGCTATGGTTGGAGAATGTGTTAATTCATTGCGTATGGAGCTACGGTGAGCGAAGGCTGACCAGCAAGCTGCTCTGCACCTCCCCGGTTGTATACATGCGCAGTATAGTTGTTCTCTTGAATACTCTGACGCACACCCTGAGCCGTGCGTTCTACGACGGTCTTGGTGAAAAACGACATGAATTCGCTGACGGAACCTTTCTGATAGAAACTGAAAGATGAAAGCTCATTTGCCTGGCAAAGGGTTGCACTTGGACCAGATGGAGGAGCGAGAATGACTGAGAGAGAGAAAATCTTCATGGTTGAGTGTGGTCGTGGTCGTTAGGTTAGTTGAGGTGTTAACATCGGCGCTGCGCTCCTCAGAAAAGGCCCGGGCCGGCGCGAGCCGGTTGAACATCGGCCGCTCGGTCGACGTCAGTGTTGAGCACGTTCAGTTCGCCAACACGGGATGTCTGCAGCACTCAATCAACAGGCAGATTCTTCCTTTCAGTCTCTCGGAACACCAGATCTTTCCCTCGGCTCTGTGATCTCTGGCATTTCAACCCCTGCAAAGTCTCTCCGAGTGTCCTCCGTCTCATCTCACACAACTGCCCCTTCATCTGCCCCAATATCCACACCCTCACCCCTTCATGCACTCGTACGACGTAAAGGTGATGAGGCAACTCCAATGGCGCTGAGACGACATATTGCAGGTCGCGAGGAGAACGACGACCCAGAGTCCGATGTCCTCAATGCTTCGCAGCCAGAGAACAACTGGGAGGGTGACCTCGGGACACCACTGAATACCAGAGGAAAGCGTTCCAAGTCGAATGCCACGAATCCAAAGGGCAACAATCTCACTCTTCGGGACCAGGAGAAAGTCCGTGCCCCACTTACACGCGCTGATGTTATTAACGACTTTTCAATTAGCACATCGATAATCTCAAGAAGGAAAACTTCAACATAAAGCTCAAGGTTCATTTCTTGGAGGAGCGTCTCGCTCAACTGGCTCCAGACCAGGTGGAGGCCGCACTCAAGCAGAACATCAACCTTAAGATTGAGGTCCAACAACGTGGAATGGAGCTCAAGAAGGTCCGGAAGCTCGTCCTCGAGCTCGAGAATGAGCTACAACGTATACAACGCGGGGACGCAGCGCGGTCATCGCGTGAACGTGAGCTCGAGGCTCTGCTCGAGAAGCGCGAACATGAAACCCGAGAGGTGCGCCGTCGTCTCACCAGCGAGTCAGGCCAAGACGATGCCGCTCTCCGCGAAGCAGAGGAGCGTAACGCAGAGCTCGAGGAGGAGCTCGAGAACGTGCGCCATCTGCTAGAAGAGAACATGGAGGAACTTGAGCGGATCATGGAACAACGTGGAGAGAACACTGGCGGCAGTAGCGGCCGCCGGCAAATCGGTGCGCTCCAGGAAGAGATTCGAGACCTCAAGGCCGCACTGGAGGAGCACGCAGATGCTCTTGCTCAGCGTGAGGATGAGAAGGAAGAACTCCTGGATCAGAATGAGGCGTTGCGTTTGCAAATCGAGGACATGGAGCACCGCCGGGAAGCAGAAACTATCGAACGCAGTCAAAGTCGTGCCATGATCCTGGAAGAGCGCGAGGAGCGCGAAGCGATCGAGGATGACCTCAACGTACTCCGCGATAAGCTTGCTGCTGCGAATATTGAACTTCAACAGAAGGACGATGAGCTCAATTTCAAGAATCAAGAGTTCACCGAGCTCGTCAGCGAGCACCGCTCTATCCTCGATGATGTTGAAGGCGAGTGGAAGGGTGAAGTCGACGAGGCCAAAATGCAGATCGAGGAGCTACGTGACGTGCGTTGTATCCGCGTGGTCTCTGGGATGGTTCTCTGATTTTCGTACAGGCGCTTGCGGAACGAGATGCCGAGTCGGAAGAGCTTCGTATGCAGATCACGGAGCTAGAATCCAATACCAACGCACTTCACGACAAATTCGAAGCAGCACTTGCTCACTTGGAACGGGATGCGGAGGAAAAGGATGAGGAGATCGCCCTCGCAAATCGCGAGATTGAGCAGCTCGGCCATCGCATATACGAACTTGAGGAGGATGCAGAGGAGTTGAAGAGGATTAACGATCGTGCACGCGAAGACGAAATGGTCGAGCGTGAACGGTTGGAAGCGCTTGCAGTGGCCCTGAAAGAAGTGCGTGCCCTTGCTGTCGTCCCTGTTTTTCCTTTGACGTCTTGGCAGAAAGTAGCCCACCTCAAGGGCGAGTTACAGGAAACGACCGAACTGTACGAGGCATGCAGCCAGGACATTCTCGCTCATCGAGCTCGTCAAGAAGAGCTAGCGCGGCATGTTGAAGACCTTGTCAGGGAGGTCCAAAAGGAACGCGATGCTCGTGAGCGTGCCGAGGGCCAAATTGAAAAGTCAAATCGCGACTTCGATTCAGAAATGCGCCGCTCTCGCCGCGCCCATGAAGCGCAAGAGGCCTCGGTACAGACTACACAGAGCGAGTTGGCTCGCATGCAGTCTCTTCTTCGTCAGCGTGAAGCGGATGTTGCTGCTCTCCAGACCGCGCTGAGCGCACAGGAGGCGGCGGCCAAGACACAGGGTGAACACGCGACGACCGCTCGGTTCTCGCTGCAGCTCGAGGCTGACCGGCTCAAGCGTGACCTCGAGCGGCTCGAGGACGAACTCACACGCGCTCGCAAGGACCTGCATGAGCGAGAGACGCGCATGCGTGAGCGCGATGGCGTTATCGACACTCTACATACAGAGAATCGCGACCTTTCGGCTCAGCTTGCTGCTCAGAGCCAAGCACGATTGAATGTCGCCGATAAGCTCGATATCGCTCAATCGAGCTTGAGCACAGCAGAGGCGGACGCTACCTCCTTGCGCGCACGCGCGCAAGAGCTCGAGCAGCGGCTCTCGAAGGACCAAAGGTCCTTGCTTGCCGCGGAGAATCAATTCCGAGATCAGGTAACGGAGCGCAACACGCTTCTGCTCACTATCTATCAATACATGGACAAGATCCTTGGCGTCGACAAGACACCCGTACGTTTCTCATTTAATCACGCCCCATACTGTGCCTGACGTCCAATCCCCATTCTGACCTCAGAAGAAAGCTGGCCAAGCCGAGACGAAGCCATACACAAATTTTGGTGTCTTCCACGACAACCTCATCAACCGATTGAAGTCTCTAAGCCAGATCCAACAAGGCTTTGAGAAGCGCGTCAAAGAGGCAGAGGCTCGGTACACCGAGAAGCTGAACGAGATACGCAAGTCATTGGACCAGCGGTGGCGGCACTTGGACAAGTTTGAGAGCAGCGTGAAGCAGTACGCTGATACAAAGACCACGTGGCGACGGAAGCTGAGTGCGAAGGAGGGCGAACTGGAAGCAGCCAAGGTGATTAAAATTTTAAGGTGCAAACTTTTTTTAACGCTCTGACTCGCGGCGCAGACGACGCTATCGGACCTGACCGCGCAGCTGACCGTATTGAAGCGACCTACCCCCGGCGACTCGAACGAGGTCAAGGCACTCATGATCCGCGCAAACAACGCGGAGCGTCGCTTGGCCAATGCGCAGAACCAGCTCGCGGCGGCGGAAGAGAAGATGGCCGCCATGAACCAGAAGACGACCGCGGCTGATAGCAAATGGGAGGCGCGGGTCAAGGAATACGAGTCACGCCTGCGCACAGCGGAAGAGAAGGTCAAGCGCGAGAGGCAAGGCTTCAAAGAGCGGGTGGTAGAACTCGAAAACCAGATCAAGTGCGTCGTCCGCCTTTCGGGCGAAAATGCATTGTTCGAACGTTGTTCCGATCTGATTGGTCTCTTTCAAAAGGTCCATACAACGACAAAGGGAAATCGCTGAGAAGCGGAATCAGCAGCTGGCTGATATCGAGGCCAAGGTTCCGCACAAGGTGGCATCGCCAGCTCGATAGTCCGATACAGCCCGCCACCTCTTTCGCATCTCTTACTTTTCTTCCTCGTTTTTTCCTCTGCATGGCTTTCTAATATTGCATTGCTTTTTGTTTTGACGACCATCTCATGTAGCTTCTAACACAACAAGATACCAAGTATGATTGGGAATAATTGCCGTGAATTCGTGCCTGGACATAATTCTCGTTCACTAGGTTGCGTGACACGTATCAAGGGTGATCGTATAACTGATACGGAAGAACCGTTTCTCGCCCGGTTTGATCATGAGGCGAGGACGGCTGTAAATCTGCCGACCGAAAGATCAAGGGCAGTGGGTGCACAATATTCCCAGAGACGCTTGGGTCGGGGAAGATCGGCGCAGCGTGGGGACGGCGTAACGGCTTGGTTGTGACCTTCTCACGGGTCGGAACTTAAGAAAGTAAAAAAGGCTAAGCTCGAACGCGAAGGCCTTGTTTACAGCCGAGCCGATAGCCCGTTCTGGAACCGAGGTGAACGTGTTGTTCTGGGCGCTGGGCGCTTCCATTGTCTGGGCGTTCGATTTCGACGGGCTGTCCTGGCGTTCTTACGCTCTTATTACGCCTCAGAAGCCTTTTTTACTTGATTTTTACTTTATGTTTGGGGTCAGGTTTCCATGATTCCATTCATTTAGATAGAAGAAATGTCCATAGAGTTGGGTAATACATACGAAAGAAAAGAAATTTCTGACATATACCGAGAGTAAGTAACCAGTAACCTCGTGTCCATCCGTCCGGATTTAGACCGGCCCTTCAGGGTCATTGGCAAGGGCTGCCCAGGGTTCACGATTGATCGCGAAGCTCGCGCTCTTCGTCGAGAATGGCCATAGCCTCGGGGAACCTCGGCGTGATCTTGCACGAGAAAGGGACGGGGAGACTTGCGGGAAAGGGGCAGACGAGCGTCACAAACCGTGAGTTTTGGGGGTAAATCGCGCACGAACGACACGTCAAACTTACTGAACCATCCCGCTGTCGACATAGTCGTCCACGTCGACCGGGACGTCCCTTCCGTACTCGTCCTTGACCGGAGCGATGTCCATAGCCCAGAGCACCACGGCGAACGCGATGAACATCGTGTCGTTCGCGACGTGCCTCCCGACGCATATCCGCTTCCCAAAGCCGTACACGATGTGGCCCTCGTCCTGGGTGTCCGGCGGACCTGGCGCGAGTGTGCCGTCCGGGTTGAGGTGCCGGGACGGGTCGAACGTCGCCGCGTCGTCGCCGTAAATCTCCGGGTCGTGGTTGCACAACCCGACGTTGACGACGCACATGGACCCCTTCGGGATGAACATGCCCTCGTACCAATCGTCCTCGATGGAACAATGCGGGATCCCGATGGGCAGGACGGACCTCCATCGAAGGACCTCTTTGACCATGGCACGAAGGTAGGGCAGGCTGGGAAGATCGGAGAAGGACGGGACCCGGCCTCGACCAACCACGGCGTCCAACTCGGCCTGAGCTTGCCTCTGCGTTTCGGGGAAGGCGACCATAGCAAGCATCCACCAGTATATCGAGCCGGTCGTGGTCTCTGCGCCGGCACCGCTAACATGGTAAAAAAAGACCTACTTCAGCATCGGCGCTAGAGTAGGCCGCTTCGCCAAAATTAAAAACTGACTACATCGTGCTCGCGAGCCACGCCATCTCGCGCTCGTCGAGGCCGTGGCGACTCTGATTCTTGATAAACGTGGCGCTCAGACAAGGGCGGTCGATGCCCTTTGCCTGCCAGAGCATACCGAACCGAATTTGTTAGGGATCAGAAACCAGCCTGAGACCCGGCGTCCGACGCCGACTCACCATTTTCGTTCGGACCGACTTGACGAGGTTTTCGAACATCTCCGAGTCGCGTCGGAACCACTCCTCCGCCGTCCTCTTCCATTTCGCGAACCTGGAACGTCAGCCCACTCGTCAACGAGAGTCTCATGGCATTGCGTAGCAGTGGGCGGGCACGCACCTGCTCGGAATGTGTTTCATCCAAGGAAGGAGTTCGACCCAATGGGAGCCGGGCAAGGTCGATAGCGCGACGCGAATGACGTGATCATTGATCCGTCGCACGCTCTCGTCCTCCAAGGCGTGGATGGCGGGAGTGTCGTAAACCGCGGTCATGATCATGGAGGCCGTGAACCGCCGCATGTGCTTTTCCCACTGATTCGGGCTGGCCAGAATTCCATTTGCGAGCAGGACGGCTTCTGTCACCTGTATGCTGTTAAACGCCTTGGCAGCCGACTTGTGTAAGCCTTCGTGAGAGGCCCTGCGCATCCGTCGCCATCTATCGTAGTAGTCTCGTTTAGATGGCTCGGTTCCTGTATGATACATCTCCAAAGAAACTGCTCACAGCACCCCATATTGAAGGAAGCTGACCTCCATCCCACCTGTTAATATTTCTGCTGCCACGATGAAACGGGGTCTGTCAGAATAATTCCTAGCCCGTCGTCCGAGCAGATCGGCCGCAGCCTTCTGTGAATTCAGTAAAATGATAGATCTTCCCAAGGCGCTCAGGTAGACGACGTCTCCTGTTATCATTCAGGAAACCACAAATAGACTGTGGGCGGAAAGCCAAGCGTACCATAATCTCTCTTGCACTCGGGAGATGTCAGCCATCGCTTGTCATTGAGCTGCCTGATATTTCCCAGTATCGGGAGGCCCCGAGGGCCGGGGGGAAGCTTACGCCAAGGGCTACGGGTGTAGCGAAGATAGCACAGTCCGCAAAGGGGTATCAAGAGTAAGAGGGTTGGCGCGGTCCGCAGGAAGACTTGCGAGCACACAATCAGTGGGTATCCAGAGAATGTGGGGGTCATGATGGGTTCTGTGTGAATGACCGAAAGACCACAGAGGCAATGCCTTATAGCTCAATTTTGATAAATCAACTAAAGATTGAATCATGCTAGCACCGCGACGTCAGTACCCCAGGCTTCGTTCTCAGTAGGAATTCTACGCACCGTCAACGTGCCTTGTTCCGTACACATGAAGCGGTGCCGAGACGTTCCTCGCGCCACCGCATCTCGGAAAGTCGAGAGACCGGGTGAAGGATAGAAAACACCGGGATGACGACACGAGCGTGGGATCATAGAGCCGAACCAGGTCCATTGATCTAACGGGACAAGATAGGTATTCTATACGATCGATGCTAACAACGACCAGTGGGCGCAAGGCGGGAGATCGTGACACAGTTACTGAGTCTTCTTCTCGCCATCACCTTGTTGGCCCTGCGATATTAACTCCTCTCTTGCTCGGCGTCTCTCGCGTCTCTCCCGCCCGCGCGTGATTATAGACTTGGGCTCAAGGTCTGCAAACAAGTATTTGCAGACGTTCTCAATCACCCAGCATCCGATGAAGTCGATGATCATTGACGCTGTTAGACGGAGTTTGAACTGTTAGGCATTAGCCGACAATGACACGCAGTCAAACGATCTGTGACTGACCGCAAAACTCATTTCAACGACTTGCAGCCATCGGTTGAGTTCGGGGATGAAATCTGTCGCTCCTGAGAAAGCGACACAACTGGCGCCAACCAGACCCCAATACAAAGCACTGTTCTCCCGAATGCCTTCACGGAACGGCCGTCCCTGCACGGAAACATAAGGTATGAACAAAGAAGCCAGCCTAGTTGTGACCGACCTGGAAGTTGATAGCAAATGTCGAAACTTGCTGGGACAGACCAAGCAAATATACAGCTGTATTGAGCAGATTGGCCTCAAACTTGGCCTCCAAATCTATGGGTCCACGGCTGACTAAGATGTCAGCATCGCGGGCAGCGCGGCGAAGCGGCAGGTTCATGACTTACTCTTCCAAGTCATGGGCTAACTCCGTGATATAGACCATAGATCCAATGTGAAGTGCAAACTGCAATAAGACGGAAAGAAGGACGTAAAAATTGAAAATATTGCTCAATGGCCGTTCGCGAGACAATTTCTCCATCGGCTGCAACGTCAAGAATCAAGACACGTGTATAAGACCAAGCTGCCGAAACTGACCTTCGCTCGGGAAATGCATAAAAAGCAAACAGACATCAACATTCCGGTGACTGTGACTTGATAATCTCCGAACTTAATTCCATCTAGATATTGCACGCTAAGACTGTAGGCCGTGATCAGGCAATTTAATGCTAGAATCTTGTACATCTGGATGGTGGCGACGAGTGTGCAACGTCCCTGGCGAATGATATGTGTGACTGATCGGAAGTATTCAGGGTCATGGGTTACGAGAAATATGCTCGGGCTGACTCACTGGCAGAAACGTTGGATAGCTTCGATGTGAATGGCGCAGCACAAGATGCATCACCCAATTTAATTTTGGGGACCTCCTCTTCACCTTCCATGTCTGCCAGGGAATTTGTGATGGTAGTAAGGTCGAACTGACGGCAAGACGATATCAGAAGGTTGGGTAATACAGGAACAGATGCCGGCGAACCTTTTCCATGGGATTCCTCTTCCTCGCTTCAGCTTGGTCTGCTGCTGCTCTTTGTTGTGCCGCGACAGCGTCCGGGACGAGGTGTGAAATAGCCGGTGGAACTGGAGGTGGTGGCTGGTTGAATCGAGACGATATTTTTAGCTGGCTTTCGTAGACTTTCTTGATGCGATCCAGGCGCGCCCGTTCCGCAATCTTTTGAAGGTCTTCCGGTGTCCCATCTAGAAGCGCTACGCCGATGTGCGCCTGCTTGAGAGCACCAACATCGTTTGTGCCATCACCAGCCATCAGGGTTGTATATCCGAGTGCACGCAGGGAAGTCACGATAAACTCCTTCTGGGACGGCGATACGCGTGCGTAGACCCACGTATGTTGCACGAGTTGCTTCCAGCTTGGCAGTGACATGAACTGCTTCAAGGCGGCCCCAGTAATACAGATATCGTAATTATCAAACAGGGATTGATCGAGCGGTTCGGTCGGGTCAACAGGAATTATCTTGGTTTCATCAACAGTGCGCCATTCGAGGTCTTCCAAAAGTGAGTGTCATGTGTTTGGGAGGGGACGTCTCACGTACCTTTTTCATGTGCCGGATTCTCCTTCAGGTCTAAAATTAGCGCATCCCGGTCGACTATCTCAACATCCCGGGCGATGTGAAGGGCCGTTAGGGGGTTATCGCCTGTAATCATGATGCACTGACGACCATATGAGCGTCTTTCTCTCTCGACTGTAATGATTACGACAACGAACTCGATGCGAAGAATCCGCCAGCATCTTGAGCGCATCAATTGCATCCGGTTTGAGCGGTGAATTAAAAATCAGGAACCCAGCAAACTTGAGATAGCTCTCGACCTCCTCTCGATTCAGTTTCTTGATCTGATGGGACTGTCGGTGCTAATTCAAACCGCTTCACTGTAGTACGCACCCTATCTGCTGAAATGGAATCGTATTCCTTCGTGCCCAGAGCAAGTACGCGACTACCGCGGCGAGTATACCACTTGTACGTTTCGTCATAATCAGAAGGAACATGAGCCAGCATAGTCTTGAGCGTTTCGGGAGCCCCTTTGACTGCGACTAAGCCGCGGCCACCAGGTAATGTGGAAACTGTCGACATCCGTTTCAATGCAGAGGAAAACTGGAAGCGGCGACGAATTGAGACTGTTGTACGATGTGCTGCCGATGAACTTGCAGGTGCTACGCCATCTCCGTTACCTATTTGCCACCCAAGCGCTTCGAGAGTCGCTTTTTCCATGGGGTCGCCTACGACAGTGCCATCGTCTAACCGCACTAGAGCATGTGCGCCTGCTAGGCACAGGGTCGTCTCTCGGGAGGTTGCCCTCACGTCCACAAGTTTCAAGTGGTCAGATGAACTGATGGATGGCTGAGAAAAAACACCTTATCAAAGAAAAGGGTACGAACTCGACGCCAGCAACTCCCTCGACAATAAGGTTCTCTGCGGTGATTGTGCCAGTCTTGTCGAAACAACAGACATCAACGCGTCCCGCAGATGGGATGCGGAACGGCTCTGTACAGAATATTGCTACAATGAAGTTTGAGACACAGATACTGAATACAACCCACGGAGTCTTACCAAACTTTGACAATGCCACCAAAGAAGCGTTCACGGCTAGGGACAACTCCATGGGTAACTCCGGTGGTACCACACTCGTGACGATCAACACGCAATCGAGTAACAGTTTGGACTTTTTCAAGTTTCTCTCAATACCTGAAATCACGCTCAGTTAGTATAACAGTCCCTCAGCAGTACAAGAGAGATCTTACCCTTGACCCAGACGTACCAGCTGGCAGCAATTGCAAAGATGAGCAAAAAGCCGATGAACAGGAACGACTCGAGATTGTTTGCAGATACACGCTCCGTAGAGAAAATCATGGTGCGCACGAGCTGTCCTTGAGCAGTACCGAACCCAGTGCGTAGAACAACGCCGAGGCAGCCACCGTCGGGGGTGTTACCTAAACAAAAAGGCAAAAATAAGGTGAGCGATACCAAATAGGGATTTACGTACTGCCACTACTCCCTTGGAGGAGTTTTGTGCCGCTAAACAACACCGCATTCTTGTGCTGACCGTCTGCATCTAGGCTTTCACTGGATTCCAAGAGTTCTATGGACTCTTTCAGCAGCGGAGTTGACTCGCCGGAGAGCATCGCCTCGTTGACAATACACGTTCCTTGAACCAAGAGTATGTCCGCAGGAATATTGATTTCTGACTGGTGGCTGCGCGCTGCATTGGGTCAGACGTGTGAATGTTCACTTTGTAAAGAGGAAACGATACCAAGAGAAATGACGTCTCCAGGGAGTAGCTCATCGGATTGTAACACAGACCACCTGGAATCTCTGAGAACCTGTATAGGGAATGGAGTAACAGACATGGTGCGGAACTCGGTCAGTGTTTTGAGACGCTGTCGAACAGCAATAAGGCGCCTGACGAGTAATGATATCGTGAGTTTCACGCACCTGCCAGACAACTGTGCACTCGAAAACCACGAGCATGAAGAGGGTGAAAAGGCTGTAATACCAGTATTCGTCAAGCATCCAGAGGGCTACGCAGAATACTTGAAAAACGAAGAACGGCGCGGTAGCATGCTCAGAAAACAACGAGCTGAAGGACGGAATGGGGATGTTGAATTCATTCTTTCCGTACATTGACAGGAGTGCTGGAAGAACAGAGGATTTCAACCCATGTGGTTGCCGATAATTAGCGAGAGGAGGGTGGGTAGATGATGGGTAAGGGAGTGGGCCAAAAGTGATAGGATCGACGAAATGCACCGAGTGGGTGTCTTGTTGATAGCTGAACGAGTACGTGGAGGGATCAGATGGAACGCGTTTGACAAGGGGTACGATTTCTCCCTGTCCACGATGGGATGCTGGGAGGATGCGAATGCAGTCTGCCTCGGCGAGGGAGCGGGCCTAGTGTTATTGTTGGGGTCTGTGACGCGAAGGAAAATGTCATGGAGACACACACCTTCCGGGTGGTAATCCAGGCCTTTGCCCTTGCACTCCAACGTGTCACCAAGAAGCTCAAGGCGTGACCAGCACCGAGCAAGACACAAGCGAGGAAGGTCCACTCCTCACTTTTTAGCCAGTCATCGTACCTGATGTAGTACGCATAGGCCAGTAGAGGGTAGAATGGAAGGAAAGGGACGGCATATAGGTGTTGCCAGCGAGGTATGGAGATACGTAAGTCCGTGCCAGAAATTTCTTGCGAGATTATGTTTACCG
>Ga0137397_10000298_pt1 | contig 33841 bp, 30 predicted proteins | sample czorhiz116metaG_FD_106658 | JGI IMG/M metagenome (GOLD analysis project Ga0137397, IMG submission 106658) | Vadose zone soil microbial communities from Angelo Coast Range Reserve, California, USA - czorhiz1.16 metaG | ecosystem: Environmental > Terrestrial > Soil > Vadose zone | place: USA... | reverse complement strand
GAAGATCGCGGAACTGGACCTCGCGCCGAAGGTCACACTCGCCGGCCGGCAGGACGCGGTCGAGCCCTGGTTCCAGGCCATGGATGTTTTCTGCCTGCCGTCGTATGCCAACGAAGGGGTGCCGCAGGCGATCGTGCAGGCCATGCTCAGCGGGTTGCCCGTGGTGACCACGCCGGTAGGGAGCATCGCCGAAGCCGTCACCGATCAGGAAACGGCGCTGCTGGTCGCCCCGCGGGACGCAAGCGAGTTGGCGGCGGCGATTCGCCGGTTGCTGGACGATCCGGCGCTTGCCGAGCGCCTGGGTCGCGAGGCGCGCGCCCAGGCCGAGCGGAAATTCGGCCGCGACGCGATGATCGCTCGCATGGAGGCCCTGTTCCGGCGAGTGGTGGACGGGTACGCCCTTCGGCGCAAAGGCGCGGATGCCGCCCCGTGAAATTCGCATTCATCGTGACCAACCTCGCAGGCGGCGGAGCCGAAAAGTCGCTGCTGAAGCTGGGCGCGCAACTCGTCCGCCGAGGCCACGAAGTCCATCTCATCTTGCTGGAAGATCATGTCAGCCATGCCGTTCCGGCGGAAATTCGCCTCCACGCGCTCACGCGGAGCGGACACCGCACGCGCAAGGGCGCACTCGGCAAGTTGATTGCAGCGTTCAGCCTGCGCCGGCTCGTCTCGGGGCTGGCGCGACAGGGCGCGTTCGACCTCATCGTTTCGACCCTGCCGTTTGCAGACGAAGTGGCGGTGCGCGCGGGGCTGCCGCGGCATTGGTGCCGGATCGCCAACACGCTCTCCGCGGAAATCACGCGCCTGGAGGATCCGGGCAAGGCGCGGAGAAGACTTCGTCGCTACCGCCGCATTTACGGCACGAGACCGTTGATCGCGGTGTCGAACGGAGTGGCCGAGGACCTGCGCCACGGACTCGGGCTCGCGCATTCGCGTATCGAGCGCATCTACAATCCGTTCGATTTCGCCGACATGCGTGCGCGGGCGGCGGAGCCCGCCTCGGACAGGCCTGAAGTTCCCTATCTCATCCACGTGGGCCGATTCACCGGACAGAAGCGCCACGACCTGCTGCTGGATGCCTTTGGAATGCTAGACCCCCCCCACGTCCTGGTGATGCTCGCGGAGCGCGAGCCCGCGCTGTCGGAGCTGATCCGGCAACGCGGGCTCGAGGGACGTGCCGTCGTCGCCGGGTTCAAGGCGAATCCCTACCCCTGGATAGCCGGCGCAAAGCTCCTCGTGCTTTGTTCCGATCACGAAGGGCTGCCTAACGTGATCATCGAAGCTTTGGCTCTCGGCGTACCCGTAGTCAGCACCGATTGTCCCTCCGGCCCGCGCGAGATCCTGGGAGAGGCCCTCCCAGAGTGCCTCGTTCCCGTGAACGACGCCCGGGCGTTGGCCGAGGGCATCGCCCGCACCCTGAAAAATCCGCCGCAGCCCTCACGGGTCGACCTCAACCCGTACGCGGCCGATGCCGTGGCGGCGGCCTACGAAGCGCTGGCGGCCGGGCGGGCGAGGAGCGCGAGATGAGCAAGGAGCGTTTCGAGTTCGGCAAGAATTGGGAGAGCTTCTCGCCTTTGATCGACGACGAGGCGATCGCAAAAGCCGAGGACCGGATGGCATCGTTCCTCGGTACCCGCGATCTCTCCCGCCGTACGTTTCTCGACATCGGTTGCGGCTCCGGCCTGCACTCGCTCGTGGCGCTGCGTTTCGGGGCGAAGGAGATCGTGGCGATCGACGTCGATCCCGACTCGGTCGCGACGACTCGCGCCGTGCTCGATCGCCATTGGCGCGGGACCAACAAGTCGGTTCGGCACCTCAGCGTTTTCGATCTCGGCGGGGAGGGGCCGGGTGAGTTCGATATCGTCTATTCCTGGGGGGTCCTGCATCACACCGGCGACATGAATCGTGCGATCGTCATGGCCGCCAAGCAGGTCAGGCCGGACGGACTGTTCGGGGTCGCCCTATATGGAAAGACCCGCTACTGCAATCTGTGGAAGCGTATCAAGCGCTGGTACGTCAACGCGACGCCCGAGCAGCAAGCAGGAGCTGAAAGGACTTATATCCGGCTGTTCGGCTTCTACCTGTTGCTCAGAGGAAAACGCCTGAGCAAGCACATCGCCGGCTACAAGCACAAGCGCGGCATGGATTTCCACCACGACGTCAGGGATTGGATCGGCGGTTATCCCTACGAGTCGATTTCGCCGGCGGAGCTGGCGCGGTTGCTAGCGCCCCTGGGCTTCGAGCTGGTCAGGCAGAACGTACGCAAGAGATCGGGACTCTTCGGCTCCGGTAACGACGAGTACCTGTTTCGAAGGCGCGGTGCGAGCGGTATCGCGACGCGTCGCGACCTTCCCGGCCCGTAGCCTATGTGCGGCATCTTCGGCCTCATAGGAGCGCCCTGGCGTGACAGCGCTCCGGCCGCCCTCGACAGCTTGCGTTCGCGCGGGCCGGACGACAGCGCGCTGGTCGATCTCGGCGACGCGATTCTCGGCCACACGCGCCTTGCCGTGGTCGACCTCGTTTCCGGGCAGCAGCCGATGCGCACCGCCGATGGGCGCTACACCATCGTGTTCAACGGTGAAATCTACAATTTTCGGGAGTTGCGCAAAGAGCTCGAGGGCGCCGGCCGAGTCTTCACCACGAAGTCCGACACCGAGGTGCTGCTGCAGGGATTCGCCGCGTGGGGCGAGCGCGTGGTGCCGCGCCTGGATGGAATGTTCGCCTTCGCCGTATGGGATTCGCGCGAGCGCGTGCTGTTCGCGGCGCGCGACCGGATGGGGATCAAGCCGTTCTTCTATTCCACCGCGTCAGGTTTCTCGTTCGGCTCGACGCTGGCGCCGTTTCTGCGGCTCGATCGCTTCCCCCGCACGATCGACTATCAAGCCCTCCGCGACTACCTGGCGTTCCAGGCGTGCCTGGCTCCGCATTCGTTCCTGGATTCCGTGCGGCAGCTTTCACCCGCCTCCCAGCTCGTTTGGACCGCGCGCGATGGAAAACTCGAGACCCGGCGCTATTGGGACATACCCGACCCGGGCGAGTCCGCGTTCGACCGCGCCGAGGTGCTCGAGCGCGTCGAAGCGGCGATCGGCGGGAGTGTGCGCGCCCAGCTCGTCGCCGACGTGCCGCTCGGGGCTTTTCTGTCGGGTGGGATCGATTCGGGCCTCATGGTCCACTACATGGCCAACGCGGGGGCCCGCCCTTTGAGGACGTTCAATCTTCGATTTCGAGAGTCGGGTTTCGACGAGACGCCCTATGCGCGATCGGTCGCGGAGCGCTTCGGCACGGAGCACCACACACTCGACGCGCCGCAGATCGACGGGGCGGGCTTCGCCCAGGCCATCGGCGATCTGGACCAGCCGCTCGCCGATCCCGCCTACGTGATGACTCATGCGCTTTCGCGGCTGACGCGCTCGCTCGTGACGGTCGCGATCAGCGGCGACGGCGGCGACGAATTGTTCGGAGGCTACGCGCGCTTTCGCGAGGACGCGGCGCGCTTTCCCCGTCGGCCCGGGCAGGACACGCTCCGCAGGCTCGTTGAGGCGGGATGGTTGCCCGGATCCCTGTTGCGTCGCACCCTGCACGGAGGCGATCGGGTGTTCTACCGCCGGGTCGAGCTCGGTCCCTGGAAGGTGTCGCGCAAGAGTCTGATGCACTATCTGGCGCCCGATGCCTGGGCGCGAAGCGTTCCCGAAGACACTCTGCGTCTGTGGCGCGAGCTGGCAAGCTCCTTCGGTGGGGCGTTCGACAGGGAAAGTCTCATGCGCTCGGACCTCTGGACCTATTTGTCCGAGAACTGCCTGGCAAAGACCGATCGCGCGAGCATGGCCCACGGTCTGGAAGTGCGCGTACCCCTGCTGGGAAATGCGGTGCTCGATAGCGTCCTCCGACTCCCCGCCGAGGCGCACATCAACGGCGAGGACAAGCTGCTCCTGCGCGAGCTGGCGCGGCGTCATCTACCGGACTCGGTGTGGAACCGGCCCAAGCACGGCTTCTCGGTGCCGCTGCGAGAGCTCTTCAGCGGTGCCTGGAGGGAGCGGTGCGAAGACGTCGTGAACCGGACGGAGCAGATTGCGCCTTTCCTGAACGGGAAGGCGGTAGGGGCTCAGTGGCGCGCCGCTCGCGCGGGCCGCGGGTCGCGGCGGCTGGCGTACACTTTCGTCGTACTGCTGCTGTGGCTGGAGCGGAATCGAATTGAAGCGTAGTCCGGGCGATGGTCAACGGAACCCTAGGTGACGAATGAAGCAGATTGTGCTCGGACCGCGACCGATCATAGACGCAAAATTCGTCTGCCTCCTGGTGCTCCTGTTCGTTTGGGTACTGATCCTGCGCTCACCAACCTTTCTGGTTTCGGCTTTCGATTGGGACGAAGGTCTGTACGTCCTGATGGCGTCTCAATGGCTCAACGGGCACCCCCCTTACACCACGATTCTGGAAATAAAACCGATCGGAATCTTCACGATCTTTGCTGCGGCGATGGGCGCGCTCGGCGAATCCATGATCTCGATTCGAGTCGTGACGATTGCAGTCGTTTACCTGACTTCCGTGGTGCTGCTTGTAATCGCGCACCGGTTGCTTCGCAGCACCACTGGGGGTGTCGTCGCGTCGCTCAGCTACCCTGCCCTCACCTTGGGTCTACAGGGATTGTCGTCAAATACGGAACTCTTTTACATTTTCTTCAACGTACTTGGGCTCTATTTCCTTATTGTCTCGACCTCGAATCTCGAGTTGACGCGCAGAAATGCATTGCTCTGCGGGCTCGCTGCAGGTTTAAGTTTCGGCGCCGCGGTGCAGATCAAGTACGTTGTCGCTATAGAGATCGCGTTATTCGTAGCGTATTTCCTCCTCGCCCGGTATCGATCGATACGTTACGCGCCGAGCGTATTCTTAATGCTTGCCGTCGGCGGCGTGCTGCCGAGCGTATGCGCTATCGGCTATCTCTGGGCGCGAGACGCGCTCGGGTTTTACCTCGCGTCCAATTTCGGTGCCTACGGGCAATACCTCGCCATAAGGCGCAGTCAAGACATTTGGGCGGGACTAAAGCACGGACTGGAGGACTGGGTTAAGTGGTCATGGGTGACCGTTGCCGCTATCGCTTTCCTCAGATTCGGAACGCGACGTGAGCCTCAGGTCGCGCGCATTGTTCCATTCGTGTTCTTATGGTTCATCGCGGCATTCGCGGAAAGCAGTATCACCTTGAGGTTTTTCAAGCACTATTATCTTGTGACTATACCGCCGCTATGCGTGCTTCTGGCGTATGCATCTACGCGGTTTCAAGTCGCCGGCGGGAATCGCGCAGCTCTGGTTCTGGCTGTCGTCGTTGCCATTGGATTTCCCGTGGTCCGCACAATACAAAAGAGCTACATTCCAGTGATTTCTGCTTACGTTAAGGAGGGCGACGTCAATGTGAATATTGCGCGTTATATCAAAGAACGGATCTCTCCTCAAGATTACATCTACGTCGTCAACCAAGGACCGACAATCTATTTTTTGACTCGCGCGCGGCTTCCAACCCGATACGTTTTCCCCTTGTACATTCTCGACGAACCCACCAGTCGGCTGGCTAATATCGATTACCCGAGCGAGGTTGAGCGCATATTCTCCAAATCGCCGCGCGCCGTGGTAATAAGGGATGGTGACGACGACAATGCACGCGTGAACGACATTAGGGAACGTCTGCGGCATGAATATGCCGTAGGCAGGAGAATTGCGGATACCTTGGTCTATATCCGCAAGCCACTCACAGGTGGATAGGCTGTTCGACACAGTATCGATAGGGCGAGTGCCTGCCGCTGGTCGCTTTCGCGTAAAGCACATCCGCTACCATCGCTGATCATGGACCGTCAATGCCGCGCACGCTAGTTTTTACCGCCACCTACAACGAAAAGGACAACGTAGTACCGCTCGTCGCGCGCATAACCGCCGCTGCCTCGGACGCCGACATATTGATCGTCGACGACGATTCTCCTGACGGTACTGGACGCCTGCTGGACGAATTGGCGCGAGCTAATCATCGACTGATGGTCATTCACCGACCGGGCAAGCTGGGCCTGGGATCGGCCCACCAGCTCGCCATGCTCTGCGCCATGCAGAATGGGTACGATTTTCTGGTGACTATGGATGCCGACTTGTCGCACGACCCGGCGGATATCCCGCGCCTGCTGCAGGCGCTCGGAAACGCGGACTTCGTCATCGGTTCACGCTACATGCCTGGCGGCTACTGCGATTACGGCGGATATCGGCGATTCGTGAGCATGGGCGCCAACGCCGCGGCGCGCGCGTTACTTCGTCTTCCGCTGCATGAGTTCACGACCTCGTTCCGCGCCTTCCGTGTGACCGCTCTCGGCAAAGTCAACTTCCTGAAGCTCCGGAGCCTGGGCTACTCGTTTTTCCTGGAGTCTGTATACCGCCTGCAGCAGGCGGGCTTCCGCCTCACCGAGATTCCGATCCGCTTCGGAGACCGTCTCGCGGGCACCTCCAAGATTCCGCGGTTCGAAATCCTGAGCGGCATCCTGAAGCTCCTGCATCTGTTCTCTTCACGCACGCTCAAGCGCAAGATGGCCGTCCCGCTGGCGCCGACCGGTAATTCCTGTCCCAATTGCGGATCGCCTTTCCTCGTCGAGTGGATCGCCCGCAAGGCGCGCGAGACCGAGGGCGCACCCTCGGCTTCATTCCGGTGTTCCAGCATGGCGCACGCGAGCAAGCCCCGGGTAGTGAAATGCCTCCAATGCGGCCTGGCGCACGTGCCGACTTCGGAGCAGCCCGGGGACCTGGAATCGATCTATGCCAACGTGGTGGACGAGGATTACCTGCAAAACATGCCGAGCAAGCGCCGAACCTTCGCGCGCGCGTTCAGGCGGATCCGGCCGTTCCTGCCGAAACCCGGAACGATGCTCGAGCTCGGGTCCTACTGCGGATTGTTTCTGCTCGAGGCGCAGCGAAACGGCTGGAGCGCAAAAGGGATCGAGCCCTCACGCTGGGCTGCGGCGTATGCACGCAACACCTCGGGTGTTGACGTCATTGACGGCACGCTGGAAGAGGCCTTGCCGAAGTTGCAAGGCCCCTACGATGCCGTCGTGAGCTGGGACGTTCTCGAGCACGTGCGGGATCCCGGGGCATTCCTGCGCGCCGCGCATGGCTTGCTGAAACCGGGCGGCGTGCTTTGCCTGTCGACGCTGGACATGGGTAGCTGGTTCCCACGCCTGACGGGTGCTCACTGGCCTTGGCTGATGGAAATGCACCTCTTCTATTTCGACGGCGATGTCCTCGCGAGGATGATGCGCGATTCGGGCTTCGAGGTGCTGCGCGTCGAGCCCTACCGGCACTACGCCTCGCTGCGCTACATCTGGCGCAAGCTCGCGGCCGCTCTGCCGGAGCGGGCCGCAGGCCCTGTCACCGCGGCATCCCGACTGGTCCCCGGGCTGGTGGTGCCAGTCAGCCTCGGGGACGTGAAGCTCTTCGTCGGCAGAAAGGTGTAACCGGAAGCGGCCGGGCGCCGTCGCTATTGTTCGTTACTTACCATGCGTGCGGCGACTTCGGGCATGCGGACGCTTGCGGTCCAGTCAAGCTGCTGTGCGGCGCGCCCCGCGTCGCCGGCGAAGCCCACGAGATCGGTCGGGCGGGTCAAGGCCGCGTCGAAGCTCACATGGTCGTGCCAGTCGAGTCCCTCGGCTGCGAACGCCGCGGCCACGAATTCTTCGAGGCTCGAAAGGGCTCCCGTCGCCACCACGAAGTCGTCGGGCTTCTCCTGCTGCAGCATGCGCCATATGGCGTCCACGTACTCGGGCGCCCATCCCCAGTCTCGCCTGACCGTGAGGTTTCCGAGCTTCAGGCGCTCGCTGCTCCCTCTTGCGATCCGATGCACGGCTCTGGTGATCTTGCGCGTGACGAAGCGCTCCGGCCGCAGGGGCGATTCGTGGTTAAAGAGAATGCCGTTGCACGCGAAGAGCTTGTACCCTTCGCGGTAATTGGCTACCTGCCAGTGAGCCGCCGCCTTGGCGGCCGCGTACGGGCTGCGCGGGCGGAACGGCGTGCTCTCGTCGGCGAATCCGCTTTCGACGTTGCCGAAGCATTCGCTCGAGCTCGCGTTGTAATAGCGTATCGGCTCGCCCGTGAAGCGGATCGCTTCCAGCAGGTTTACGCTACCGTTCACGATGCTGTTGAAGGTCTCCACCGGTTGCTCGAACGACAAGGCAACGGAGCTCTGGCCGGAAAGGTTGTAAAGCTCACGGGGGATCCACTTGCGCACGACCTGGAAGACGCTGCGAAAGTCACCCATGCTCATGGATTCGAGCTTGACACGGTCGAGGATGCCGAGGCGGGAGAGGTTCTCGAAGCGGGCTACTTGCGCGTCGCGCGAGGTACCGACGACCTCGTAGCCCTTGTCGAGCAGCAGCTTCGCCAGATAGGCGCCGTCCTGGCCCGAAACCCCACATATTAGCGCCCGCTTCATGAGCGGCGGGACGCGAGGTTTGGCTTTCGCGGGGTGGGCAAATCCACTAAAATCGGCCTCCTTATCAAGGAATTTCGGTCGTTACACGTCTTGTTCGACCGCAAGCGAATTATACCGGAGCGAGTGCGTCCATCCCATTGATAGGGAAATCAATTCGCCGCTGAAGTAGGGTTCGCGCCCCAATCCAATGCTCGAAGCCGTCCTGAAGGCTCTCCAAGATGTACCGTGCCGGCGCCACGAAATAACGCAAGGCCGGTGAAGACGCTGCTGTTCAAGCTGTCGGTCAGTGCGGCGCTGATCGCGCTCCTCTTGACGCGGATCGATCTCGCGGACCTAAGCCGACGCTTGGCCTCCGCGGGAATGTTGACGCTATTGGTCGGATCGCTTTGCATCTTCGTGCTTTCGTTCACCACTGCTCTGCGTTGGAATATTGTCCTGGCAGTGTTTCGCGATGCGTTGTCGTTTGCCGATGTTTGGCGCTATACGGCGATCGGGATGTTTTTCAATCAGCTGCTCCCTTCTGGAATCGGCGGAGATGGGCTTAGGATGTGGTACTTAGGGCGCGCTGGCGTCCCGCTCGATACCGCAATAGGAACGGTAGTGGTCGATCGGGTTCTCGGATTGTTGGGGTTGCTGGTATTGGTTATCTTGGGTCTGCCATACTTGTTTTCGCTGCATGTCACGGGCGTCGTAGCAGCAATCATTTCGCTTTCGACAATCCTGCTTGCATCGGGGGTCGTCACTTTCTTCGCCGCCGACTACATAATGGCCGGTGTCGCGAGGTTGCTCAAGGGTAGAGTGCGGACCTCGGCGTTGCATCCATTTCTCGCCCGCGCAAAGGAGGGAGTGGAGCAAACAGCGAAGGACACGCGACGACTGCTGCGGGCGTTGCCCCAAGGGCCCGCGGCGATTCTCCTTTCCGTTATCAATCAAATCTCGCTCGGGCTCGTGGTGTTGTACTTGGCTCGTTCTATGTCAGTAAATCTGTCGCCAGCCGCGGCAGTTTTTCTGTTTCCCCCTGTGTTGCTCCTGAGCATGATCCCCATTTCGCTGGCGGGCTGGGGGCTTCGGGAGGGGGCGATGGTACTTGTGTTCTCGCTTGCCGGACTGGAGGCAGATGCTTCGCTCAGCGTTTCCGTGCTGTTCGGTACATGTATGCTTGTGTCGGGGTTGCCTGGAGGTCTGATGTGGCTCCTGAGACACCGGGGAGAGACCACCCGAAGAAAGGGCGTGCCATGAAGGGCACCACGCGAACCAATGCGGCTAAGAGACGAGATTAGACGCATACGGCTTTACTACAAGTCGCTGCCGCTCTTCTTCAGCGCGCTGAAGCTGCCGCTCCTGGCGCTGGTGCTGCCGTTCGTGCGCGCCGGGGTACGCTTCCGTTCGAAGACCGGCCTGGACCTCGATGTTCCGCCGTCGGCGTGGCATCAGCTTCCCAACATGTGCCGGCTGGCCCAGATCGGCGCCCGTTGCTCTTTCGAGACCGACTGCAAGCGCATCGAGCTGGACGGCTACACCTTCTTCTCGCCGCTCGAGGCCAAGGTGGAAGGCGATTTCCTGCGGGAGATCTTTCGGGACGACGTGTATCGCATGAAAGGCCGCTCTCTGGTGGGCAAAGTGGCGGTCGACCTCGGCGCGTTTTTCGGCGACAGCTCGATACCGATGGCCAAGATGGGCGCGACTGTCTACGCTTTCGAGCCCTCCGCCAGCAGGGGCGATTTGCTTCGCCGCAATCTGGCGGCCAACGACGTCGGCGATGCCGTGCATTTTTTCAAGGCAGGGCTGTCCACCCGGGCGTATAAGGAGACGGCGAACGGCGAGGATCTCGAATTCGTCGATGGCGTTCCCTTTGTGCTCGCCAACGTCCCGGGTGGGATCGATCTGCTCAAGATGGACTGCGAAGGCTGCGAGTATCCGATGTTCGAGGATAAACGCTTCCTCGATCACCTCAACCCGGCTGAGATCGTCATGGAGTACCACCAGGGGGCCGAGCCTCTCGTCGAAATTCTGAAAGGTCGCGGGTACGCGCTCGAGGTCGTCCCCTGCGGACCCACGTTCGGCTACATCTACGCGGAGCGAACCGCCTGAGAACCGGCGCTTGCGGGCGGATGCTCGGCGAGCGCGCGCCGCACCTGGGCCAGCACGGCATCGACGGTGATCTCGGACATCGGCGTGGATTCCGTGCAATCCCCGCCCTGCCGGGGATGGTCGAGCGCGTACAGGCAGGGGTGATCCAGGGGTGCAATCTGGCGGCTCGGGATCCGACAGTGGTAAAGCGCCACCAGGGGAATGTCGAAGGCGCCCATGATATGTGTCAGGCCCGTATCCAGACCGAGATAGAGATCGGTCAAGCTCATCAGCGCGGCGCTTTCGCGCAGGGCGAGGCGCCCGGCGAAGAGCGTGGCCCGGTCGCCAAGCTGCTCCTTCAGTCGGCGCGCGCCCTCCCGCTCTTCGCCGCCGCCGAAGATCAGGATGTGGGCCTGCGGCCATTCCGCGGCAATGCGCACCGACAATTCGCCGAACTGCTCGATGGGCCAACGGCGGAATAATTTTGTCGGGAACGTGGCGATGCTCATCCCGACCAGGGGGGAGGCGTGCGCAGGGGCCTCTGCGACGAGAAGCGCGAGTGCGGCGGCTGTCTCCTCCGGCGTGACGCGATAGGCGAGCCGCAGGCCGGCGGCCGGAACCCCGAGAGCGGCTACGAGCCGCAGGCGGTGCAGGACTGCGTTCTCGGAGCCCGCGGGTGCGTCGTCCACGCAGCGGTAGAGACGCCGGTTGAGCGCCTCGTCGCCCTGCCGGAAGGCGACGACGCGTCCCGCGACACGCAGGGCGTAGGCGACGAGCGCCTCGTCGAAGCCGTAGACGAGGGCGAAATCGAAGCGCGGACCCCCGAATCGACCCCGCCAGGGCGCGGTGTTCTTGGTGATGCCGCCTACGCGCGCAACGAACGGGAGCCCGTGCAGCACTTCCGCTCGCTTGGGATGGGCGAGCGCGGTGATGCGGCAGCCGGGGTAGGCTGCGGCAATCGCCCGCATCGCCGGGGTCGCGAGCAGCGTGTCGCCGATGCGCGCGACGTTGATGAAAAGAAACGACGGGCCGCCGGCGGACATTCAGACGCGGACGACGCGCGCCGCCTTTGCGCCGGCGCCGGATGTCGGCGTGAAGGACGCGTCCCTAGCCATGATTCCGGAATCTGCGTTTGAAGCGCGATTTGATACCGGCGATCACGGCCCGCGCGAACAGTGTTCGATAGGAGGCCGCAGGGTCGAACGGAATACACGCCAGGCCGAAACCGTACGCACGCGGCGCACGCTCACCCTCGAAGCGGCGATCCAGAGGAATATCGGGCCAACAGGCGCTGTCGAGCACCCGCGCGACGCGCGCGAACTCGATCGAATCGCTGTACAACATGCCGCGCACGTGGGCGTCGAGAAAAGCGCGTTCCTCGGACCCCAATCCGCAGTCGTGGACGAATACCTGCGCCAACCTGCCCGTCGCGAGCAGCCGCAGGGCCAGGCGCAAGCCGCGAAAGCCCTTGGGTCCGTCTATCAGAATGACGTCCCCTTGCCGCGCCTCGGCCGGGAGAATCCGGGTCGCGTCGCCGAACCGCAGCGACACGTTGTCGCGTCCCGCCAGACGCTCCTGCGCGACCCGGACGTCGGGAGAATTCGGGTCGGATTCGATGCTGACGATCTGCAGTTCTGGAAAAATGACCGAGAGCAGCAGAGTGCTTTGCCCGCGCGCCCGGCCGGACTCCAGGACGCGCCCCGGCTTGGCCGCTTGCGCGCACAGGTGGAGAAAAAACATCTCCGAATAGAGTATGCCTTTTCGCTCGTAGGGAATGCCAGCGACGCGGCTCTGAAAGGCCGCCAGCCTCTCGGCGGCCGCGACATTGATGCTGGCAGGATCGATGCTCATTGACACCGTAGGGTAGGTCCGGATATTACCGCAAGCCGCAGCGCAGGCGCTGCAGCTCGCGGACGCGCTCGAAGCGCCGGCGGCTGCCGGTGCGGTCGCCTTCTATCCGCGGTAACATCCGCGCGGACGACCTGTCTCGACGTATCGGCGGGGGGGTCACGGGAGAACACGGTGTTCAGCAGGCACTATTTCAAATGGTTGCTGCGCTCGCGGTCGCTTCAGTTCACGCGCGACCGCGACGCGTCACGCTACGTCCCCGGCGCCGTGTCCAGCTTCCGCCGGCGCGGCAGTTCCGTGTACTACCGGTCGGGGAGCAGCGACCCGGAAGTGATCTACAAGATTCTGCTCAGGCGCGGAGCGAAAGCCGAGTACTACATCCCGGAAGATTTCGATCCGTCTTCGGTCTGGGATATAGGCGGCAACATCGGCGCCGCGTCGATCTACTTCTCCGAATGCTATCCGCGGGCCGAGATCCACTGTTTCGAGCCGATGCCGGAAAACCACACGATGATCGCGCGCAACATCGAAGGACGGGAACGTATCCGGATGCACCCGTTCGCCTTGGGGGCGACGGAAGGCCTGTTCGAGATTCGTCCCTCGGATTCAGCTCTTAACCTCGGCGGATTCTCGTTTCACGACGCCGGGACGGCGAAGACGCAGGGGCAGAAGGTGCGGGTGCGCGCGCCGCGAATGGTGGTCGAGGACGGCACGGCACGGGCACCCGACCTCATCAAGATCGACGCCGAAGGCGCCGAGTACGATATCCTCACGGCGTTCGAGCCGCGAGTGCTCGAGCGCGTGGGCTGGATCACGGGCGAGCTCCACGGTAACCGGTCCTTCGAGCTGCTGGAGTTCCTGTCGCAATGGTTCGATGTCGAGGCGAAAAAAACCCTGGGGAAGAGATTGTTCAATTTCCTCGCGAGAAACCGTAAGATTTGAAGCCCGGCCGGGGCCGAGGGCTCCGACGCTCAGTGCACTGCCCGAATGCCCATGAACCTCGATCCGGCTTCCACGACTGCGAGCGAGGCGTGTCCGCGGATCCTGGTCATCCGCCGCGACAACATCGGCGACCTGGTCTGCACCACCCCGCTGATCTTCGCATTGCGCGCGCGCTTTCCGCGCGCGCACATCGCGGCGCTGGTCAATACGTACAACGAGCCCGTTCTCTCGGGAAACCCGGCGGTCGATGCCGTATTCGCTTACGAGAAGGGGAAGCACCGCGGCGAGAAGCGCTCCATCGTCTCCGTGTACGCCGACCGGCTCAAGTTGATAATCAGGCTTCGCAGGGAGCGATTCGACTACGCCGTCCTGGCGACACCGGGTTTCGAGCCGCGGTCGCTGCGCCTCGCACGGCTGATCGGCGCGCGGCACGTCCTGGGATATACGGAGCCCGGTAAAGTCCATCCCCGCCTCGATATCGCGCTGACCTACGATCGCTCGGCCAACCGGCATCAGGTCGAGGACGTCTTCGGCTTGCTCAGGGCGCTGGGGGTGGACGGCGCACCGCCGCCGGCGCGCGTTTTTTGGGACGCCGAGGAACGACGCGAGGTCGAGCGCGCGCTCGGCGGTCTCGACGGCAATGGCCCCGTGATCGGCGTGCACGTGAGCGCAAGACGCAGCCGCCAGCAGTGGCCGGCCGAGCGTTTCGCGGCTCTCATTCGAGCAATCGCTGCACGACACGAAGTGCGCTTTCTGCTGTTATGGTCACCCGGGGAGGCGGACAATCCCAGGCATCCCGGCGACGACGGCAAGGCGCGCGCGATTATCGGGCTCTGCGAGGGGCTCCCCCTGCTCCCGTGGCCGACCGAGGAGCTTCCCCGGCTGATCGCGGCACTATCGGCCTGCGATTGCCTCGTTTGCGCCGATGGGGGCGCGATGCACCTCGCCGCGGGGCTGGGAAAGCCCATCCTGTGCTTCTTCGGAGATTCGAACCCGGCGCAATGGCGGCCGTGGAAAGTGCCGCACGAGTTACTGCGGCCTGCGAGCCGGGACTTGAAGGACTTGAGCGTCGAGGAGGCGCTTGCGGGGTTCGAGCGCGTGTTGTCCGGGCTCCCCGTTTCTTCTGCGGCGACGACCCTCAGATGAGCTGCATCTTCTTCGCGCGGCGGAGCACCCATCGCGCGTACGCGATGTCGAACACCAGGAAAGGGATGAACACCAGCAGGCGTCGGTCGCCGGGCAAGCCGAGCGACGCGAACGCCGCCATGCCCTGAAGGATGGTTACCGCGTACTGAAAAAGGGACACCGCCCGGTGGCTGTACCCGAGCCGGTTGAGCAACTGGTAGAGATGAGTGCGGTGCCCGACGTAGACTTTCTCTCCCCTGAGCAGGCGCCTGAAGAACGTGAAGACGGTGTCGAAGACGAAATGAAACAGCAGCAGCGGCACGATATAGAAGGACAGGCGCCCCAGATCGAGACTTGCGCCGATGACCGCGAGCGTGGCGAAGGTGAACCCAAGGAACGCGCTCCCCACGTCGCCCATGAAAATCCTCGCCGGGGGGAGATTGAAAACCAGGAACCCCGCGGCGCCGGCGAGCAGCACGTAAGAGCTGACGTACACGAAGACGCTCTTCTGCTGAAATGCGATCGCGCACAGGAAGGCCGCAGCGATCACCGCGACCCCCGCGGCAAGCCCGTCCAGGCCGTCCATGAAGTTGTAGGTATTGGTGAGTCCCAGGATCCACAGGAAAGTCAGCGCATAACCGGCCGGCCCCAGGGTAAGCTCGCCCCAATAGGGAACGGCGAGTCTGTCGATGACCACACCCGACGCAAGCACCACGCCCGCGCACAGAACCTGCGCCAGGATCTTGGCGACAAAGGTCCTATGGAGGATATCGTCGACGAGGGAGACGACCGCCAGCAGCACCGCCGAAGCGACGTATCCCCAGAAATACCTGTCGTCGATCCGCGCGACATCCGCGTAAGAATAGATGACCAGGCTGCCCACCACGAACGTAGCGACTATGGCGATCCCGCCCGCCTTCGGCACCGGGTGTGAATGCGACGAGCGCGCATTGGGCAGGTCCATGAACCGCACGAATCGCGCCATGACGTACGTCAGGCCGGCGGAGCAGACGAATATCGCGCCGGCAAAGGCGAAGTGCGTCAGCAGCCTGGAAAGATCCACCTAGCCCCTTCCCTGGGGGCGGTACTCCGGCACCAGGTGCGCGAGCTGTGCCTTGAGAGATTCGTCGTCGGGAGATTGCGGCGATTCCAGCCATTCCAGGACCTCGCGCACCCACGCCGGTTCGGGGGCCGCGAGCGCGTGCATCGCCCTGACCTTGAGATGGTCCGTGGCGAGGGTGTGCTCGTTGTCGGCGAGCAGCTCCTCGTAGAGCTTCTCACCCGGACGCAGGCCGGTGTACGCGATCTTGATGGCGTCTTCGGGGAATCCCGACAGCCGTATCATGTCGCGGGCCAGGTCGGCGATTCTCACCGGCTCCCCCATGTCGAGGACGAAGATCTCGCCGCCGTTCCCCATGAGTCCTGCCTGAAGCACCAGCTGGGCCGCTTCCGGGATGGACATGAAGTACCGGGTGATGTCGGCATGGGTAACGGTCACGGGCCCGCCGCGTTCGATCTGTTCCTTGAATCTCGGGATAACGCTGCCGGTGGACCCCAGCACGTTGCCGAAGCGGACCATGACCATGCGGGTGGCGTTCCCGGCGAGGCTCTGGCATAGAAGCTCCGCAAGGCGTTTCGAGGCGCCCATGATATTGGTTGGATTGACGGCCTTGTCGGTGGAGACGAGCACCAGCTTCTCGACATCGTTTGCGATTGCCGCCTGCGCCACGCGCCAGGTCCCGAGTGCATTGTTGCGCACGGCTTCCCAGCCGTTCGCATGTTCCATGAGCGGGACATGCTTGTACGCAGCGGCGTGAAACAAGACCGACGGTCGGGAGTCTTGCATGGCGTGCGTCACGCGGCGGAGATCCTTGACGTCGCCGATCAGGCAGGTGACGGGCACCTCGCGAAAACGATCGCGAAATTCCTGCTCGACGCGATACAGCGCCAGCTCGTTCGATTCGAACAGGACCAGGCGGGCGGGCGAGAAGCGCGCGATCTGGCGGCAAAGCTCCATTCCGATCGACCCGCCCGCGCCGGTCACCATCACCACCCGGCCGCGCAGCCATTCGCGCAGACCGGTGCTGTCGAGCGCAACGGGATCGCGTCCGAGCAGGTCGTCGAGCTCGACCGGGCGGACCTGAGAGTAGCTCGCGCGTCCCGACATGAGATCGTCGTAAGTCGGTACGGTCATCGCGGGAATTCCCGCGCGACCGCAGATATCCATGGCGCGCCGGCGCGCCGTATGCGTCACACCGGGCATCGCGATAATGGCCTGGTCGATGCCCTCGCGAGCGGCGATCGCGGAAAGCGAGTCCAGTGGGCCAAGCACCTTGACTCCGTCGATGTCCCGGCCTTGCCGCTCGGGATCGTCATCGAGCAGGCCGACAAAGGTCCAATCAGGGTTGCGCCCCAGGTTCTTCAGCAGGTTCGCTCCCGCGACACCAGCGCCCAGCACGATGACACGCTTGGACCCCTCATGTGCGGGCCGCGCAATCCGGCCTTCCTTCCATCCCCGATAGGTGATGCGGCTGCCGCTCATCAGCACAGCGAGCAGGACGGGGTAAAGCACGATGACCGAGCGCGGGATGTAGGTGCGATTTAAGAGCACGACGACCATGGCGATGCCGAGCGCGCCGAGCCCCGCCGAGACCAGAATCCGCCGCAGGTCCGTGAAGCTCGCGTATCGCCACATACCCCGATACACGCCGATACGCCAGGCGATAACCAGCTGCAGCGGCAGGATCCAGACCAAATCGCGGTACATGAGGCTGGACCAGGGCGCCAGCACCTCGAAGTTGAAGCGCACCTCGTAGCACGCAAGCCAGCACAACGCGGCGGCGCCGACGTCGTGCAGAACCGCGGCCGCGGTCCGCCATCCGCGTGCGGAACGCGTTCGGTCCGTGGACATGTCGGTTACCTTTGCCCTAACGCCGAGGGACGCATGCTGGATTCGGTGGTGGGCATGACTCGATGCAGGATTATAGGGCTCCGTCTCGTTGACGATCGGGGCGCTTTTTGAATGAGATCCCGGCGCCGGTGCAGTTCAACCGTCCCGCGATCTGAACCAATTCGCGGTCTCGACCAGTCCCTCATCGAGCGTGAGGCGAGGATGCCAATCGAGCAGTCGCCTCGCTTTGGAACAGTCGATTACAAGACTGCGCGTAAGGCGCCGCATTTCGTCGCGACGGCCCGATATCGCGCCGGCGATGTACAGCAGCTCGGGCGGGATCCGAAACAGGCGCACCGGCCGAGCGAGCGCGCGGGCGATTCTCGCCATGAGCTCAGGCGTCGAGACGCTCTCGGCATCACTGAACAGGACCGGCCCAGGCGAGCCGGGATGCTCTACACAGTGTGCGATCGCGTCGACCAGATTGTCCAAGTGGATGAGGCTGCGCTGATTGAAAATACTCGCGAACGGCAGCGGCAGACGGGAATCCACCCATTGGAGGAGCCGCAGGAAATTACCTCCGACCCCAGGGCCGTAAACGAGGGGCGGGCGGATCATGACGAGCTCCATCCCGCCCCGGGCCGCGATCTCGGTCAGCGCAAGCTCGGCGTCGCGCTTGGCGCGACCGTAGGAATCCTCCGGACGGAGAGGGTCGGCTTCGCTATAGGCGCCACTGCCCGAGTCCTCTCCGTGGACTTTCACCGAGCTCAAGAAAACGAAACGACGAACGGTTCCGATCGCCGCTTCGGCGAGCCTGACCGCTGCGTCGACGTTGACGCGGTAGAGCTCGGAGGCACGCGCGTTGCGGTGCGCGATTGCAGCGAGGTGCACGATGACATCGACGCCGTCCACGAGCGTTCGGCGATCGAACGTCCCGGCGATATCCGGGATGATCACCTGCTGGAGGTCGCCGCTTTCCGAAGGATCCGGTCTTCGCACGGTAGTTCGCATCGTATGCCTGCGCGCGAGCAACTCGCGGCACAGGGCCTTGCCGATGAAGCCGGACGCGCCGGTTACCAGAATGCGCATGACGGCTCGCACCCTACATGGTGTGACACCCAATTCTAGCAAGGTCATACCAGAAGGCCATGGGTGCCATTACAATACGCGCTTCATTCCGAAGAAAAACGAAGATCGTGACCCTCCCGTTCTACCCCGTAGTGCTGTGCGGCGGTGCGGGGAGCCGTCTCTGGCCGATGTCGCGACGTCTCCTGCCGAAACAATTTCTGCCTCTTGTTTCCCAGCACAGCTTGCTTCAGGACACCGTGTTGCGGCTGCGGGGCGTGCAGAGTGCGCAAGCTCCCGTTGTCGTCTCGAACAACGAGCACCGGTTTCTCGTGGCCGAGCAGCTGCGGGAAATCGGCGTAAAGGCAGACGTGCAGATTCTGGAGCCGGTCGGCCGCAACACCGCACCGGCGGTCGCAATCGCGGCGCTGCACGCTCAGACTCGGCAACCGGAGGCCTGTCTCTTCGTTCTGCCGTCGGATCAACTGATCGAGGACGTGCCGGCTTTCCATTCGGCCATCGCCACCGCACTCCCCCTGGCCGCCGGGGGCTCGCTCGTAACGTTCGGGATCACGCCGCGAGGGCCGGTTACGGGCTATGGTTACATCGAGCGCGGCCAGCCCATCTCCGAGAGCAAGGGCAGCTTCAAGGTCAGGCGCTTCGTGGAAAAGCCCGACCTGGAGACGGCGCGCCGCTACGTTTCGGGCGGCCAGTTCTTCTGGAACAGCGGCATGTTCGTATTCCAGGCAAAGCGCTTTCTCGAGGAGCTGCAGCGCTTCCGCCCGGACATCGCGGCCACGGCGAAGAAAGCGTGGGAGTCGGGGACGAGCGACCTAGATTTCCTGCGAATGGATTCGAATGCGTTCGGCGCCTGCCCCTCGGAGTCCGTGGACTATGCGGTGATGGAGAAGACGTCGGCGGGCGTGATGGTCCAGGCCGATATCGGCTGGAGCGACGTGGGTTCGTGGGCGGCGCTCTGGGAAACCGGCAAGAAGGATGAAGCCGAAAACGTCGTCCACGGTGACGTCGATTTGCGCGACGCGAAAGGATGCTACATCCGCGCCGAGAGCCGCCTGGTGTCGGTGCTCGGCGCGAGAGACCTGGTCGTGGTCGAGACCGACGACGCCGTCCTGGTCGCCGACAAGTCGCGCTCGCAGGAGGTGAAGGAGGTCGTCGACACTCTTGCCAAGAAAGCCCGGACCGAGCATGTTTCGCACAGCCGCGTCTATCGCCCGTGGGGCTACTACGAAAGCATCGACGCGGGCGAGCGTTTCCAGGTGAAGCGCATCATGGTCAAGCCGGGCGAAGCGCTTTCGCTGCAGATGCACCACCACCGCGCCGAGCACTGGGTGGTGGTGTCGGGAACCGCGAAGGTGACTCGCGATGACGAGACCAAGCTGTTGTCGGAAAACGAGTCGACATACATCCCCATCGGCACGAAGCACAGGCTGGAGAACCCGGGAAAGACGCCGTTGTTCTTGATCGAGGTTCAATCGGGCGGCTATCTTGGGGAGGACGACATCGTCCGCTTCGAGGATCGCTATCGTCGGGAGTAGAAGCGCCGCGGCGCAGCCGGCCCTGACGTTCCCCGCGCCCTCCGCCCCATACCCATGAGGATTGGCCGCAACCTGGCTGCCGGATTCATAAGCTCGATTTGGACCGCGCTCATCGGCCTCGCGGTCATTCCCTTTTACGTCAAGTACCTGGGCCATGAAGGCTACGGCCTGATCGGATTCCTGGTCACCGCGCAAGCGGTCTTCCAGGTTCTCGATCTGGGGCTCGCGACGAGCATCAACCGCGAGGTCGCCCGCGAAGCGGAATCGGGCGAGCCGTCCGACGCGCCGGCATTGCTGCGCACGGTCGCCGCCATCTATTGGCTCGTGGCCGCCGTCATCGCATTGGCAATGCTGGCGCTGTCGCATCTCATCGCGGCGCGCTGGTTGAGCGCCGAGAGTCTGACGGTCGGTGATCTAGCGTATGCCGTGATTCTGATCGGCCTGGTGATCGCCTGCCGCTGGCCGGGGCAGCTCTATCAGGGTGCGCTGATGGGCGCCCAGCGCATCGTCGTCTCGAGCGCGCTCAGCATCGGCCTGGTGACGCTCGGAAGCGGCGGCGCCGTGTTCGTGCTCGCGTTCGTTTCGCCGAGTGTGCCGGCGTTCCTGCTGTGGCAGGCGGGCGTGGGGCTGGCTTATACGCTCGCCGCGCGCGCGGCGAGCTGGCGGGTTATCGGCCAGGAGCGTGCCCGCCATGATCACAGCCAGCTCAAGCGCATCTGGCGCTTCTCGGCGGGCGTCACCGCGATTACGATCGCGGGCATGGTGCTCGGGCAGCTCGACAAGATCGTGTTGAGCAAGATGGTCGGTCTTGCGGAGTACGGACAGTACATGATCGCGTTCGCGCTGGCGGGTACCTTGTACCTGCTCAGCGGTCCGTTCTTCAATGCCGTGTATCCGCGTTTTTCCGGCCTGGTTCGCTCCGGCGATACGGAACGCCTGGGACAGGTCTATCGGCTGTCGTTGCGGCTGCTCGGCACGATTCTTTTTCCCATCGCGATGCTCTTTTCCGTGTTTCCGGAAGAATTGATCCAGGCGTGGACCGGCGATGCGGGGCTCGCCCGGGGCGCGGGTCCGCTGCTGCCGATTCTCGCGATCGGCACCGCGCTGCACGGCGTCATGTACGTTCCTTTTGCGCTCCAGCTCGCCTACGGGACGACGAAGCTTGCGCTGACGATCAGTGGTGTCCTGCTGGCGGTCATTACGCCCTTGACCATCTTCCTCGTTCATACTTACGGCGCGCTCGGCGCTGCGCTCGCGTGGCTCGCCCTGCATTCGATCTACGTGGTGCTCGGCACTTGGCTGACGCACCGGCAACTGCTTGCCGGGCCGGGGTTGAGGTGGGTCGCTCTCGATATCGGCGTTCCACTCGCGACATCGGTGCTGGTGGGATTGCTCGCCCGCTATTCGAGCGCGACCGGCGAGCTCGGTATCCATGCGCGGCTGGCTTGCGGAGCCGGATGGACGCTCGCTGCGTTCGCGCTTGCTTTCGCGGCCTCGCCGCAGCTGCGCACCGCCGCACGCCAGAGGTTTCGCGGCATCGCGTACCGGATACTTTGAGGCGATGATGATAGGGGCATTGCGCAACTACCTTCTCGATCTCCGCGATCGCCAGCGGATCGGCATCGCCCTTGCGCGAGGCGCTGCGACGATGAACGCGCGGAAAATCGACCTGAGCGCACCGGCGACCTGGGAGTTCTCCGGCTTCAGCCAGAACGGCGAGGACGGGATTCTCGATGTTCTGCGCAATCGGCTCGGGTCGAGCAATCGCTACTTCGTCGAGATCGGAGCCGCGAGCGGCATCGAGAACAACACGGCCTGGCTCGCTCTCGTGGAAAAATACAGCGGCATCATGATCGAAGGCGACGCACGCAGCACCGCGCGCGCCACGCGCATGGTTTCGAGCGCGAATCTGGGCGTCGAGTGCCGCCACTTGTTCGTGGTGCCGGAAATGGCGCCACAGATCGCCTCCCTCGCCCTGCAGCAAGACCTGGACGTGCTTTCCGTCGACATAGACGGCTGCGACTACTATGTCGTCCGGGCTCTGCTCGACGCCGGAATGCGGCCGAGGATCCTGGTGGTCGAGTACAACTCGGTCTTCGGTCCCGAACGAAGCACGACGATCGAGTACCAGGAGCGCTTCGACCTGAGGTCGGCGCACCCGACGCAACTCTACTACGGTGTTTCGATCGCCGGTTGGCGCACTTACCTGGAGAAGCTGGGCTATCGCTTCGTGACGGTCGAGCGCAATGGCGTGAACGCTTTCTTCGTCGACCCGGTGCATTTCGATCCGGGTTTCCTGCAGGGATTGAATGGGCTCGCTTTCGCCGAAAACTACTACCAGTTAAGGAAATTCCGCGTCACCAGCGAAAAGCAGTTCTCCCTGATCGAGTCTCAGAAGTTTGTCCCGATCTGAGTACCGAACGGCAACCGAGACCCGCAGAGGATCGTGTCCCGACCGCAAACTTCACCCACGCTGTCCGTCTGCATCGCCACCTACAATCGGGCGGCGTTCATTGCGGAAACGCTGGATTCCATCCTGGAGCAGATCACGCCGGAAGTGGAGTTCATAGTCGTGGACGGTGCGTCGCCCGACAACACTCCCGAAGTGATCGGGCGTGTCGCCCTTCGCCATCCAGCGTTGCGCTACTATCGCCAAGACGAGAACTCGGGCGTGGACAGGGACTACGACAAGGCGATGGGCTATGCCGCGGGGGAGTACTGCTGGCTGATGACCGACGATGACGTTCTGGTTCCCGGGGCGCTGCGGCGCGTTCTCGCCGCTCTCGAAGGAGGCCCCGATCTGGTGGTAGTCAACTCCGAGGTCCGCAACCGGGACTTGAGCGTCGCGCTGGAAAGTCCCCGGCTCGACGTCTCCGAAGACCTCGAGTTCGACGCGAGTCGCCGCGAGGAATTCTTCGCCAAGACGGCGACCTACCTGGCCTTCATAGGCGGGGTGGTCATCCGGCGCGACTTGTGGCTCGCGCGTGATCGGGAGTCCTACTATGGCACGCTTTTTATCCACGTCGGTGTGATCTTCCAGAATCCGCCGATCGGCAAAATGAAGGTGCTCGCGGCCCCGCTGATCCTGGTCCGGAACGGCAATGCCATGTGGACGCCGCGCGCATTCGAGATCTGGACGTTCAAGTGGCCCGACCTGCTGTGGTCCTTTGATGGCTTCTCCGAATCGACCAAGCGCTTGGTCTGCCCGCGCGAGCCGTGGCGCGGACTCAACTACCTCGTGTTTCACAGGGCACTCGGTTCGTATTCGATCGCCGAGTTTCGGAAATATCTCGCCAGCGTCGCACGCGGGCGCGCACGCGTCCGCGCTTGGTTGATCGCCCGCTGTCCCGGTAGCGTGGCGAATCTCGCCGCAGTGATCTACTTCGGGTTGTTCAGGAGGAGCGCGCGCGTTGCGCTCTATGATGTGCTGGGAAGCCGGCACGCGGGCCTGCCAAGCCGCCTTGCGGCGCGTGTACTCGACGTCGACCTACTCTGATGGTTTCGCGGACCGCACTCATCACCGGAATTACCGGCCAGGACGGGAGCTACCTCGCCGAGCTGCTGCTCGAGCGCGGGTATCGGGCAATCGGGACCGCGCGCCGGAACCCCGACGAGGCGCAGCGCGCGCTGCCGCCGGAGCTCGCGGGGCGGATCGAATTGGTCGCCTGGGACATGCGCGACGCGTCGAAGCTCGCGCAAATCCTCCAGGAATATCGTCCTGCGGAGATCTACAACTGCGCGGCTTATTCGTCGGGCTCTGGGATGTACGATGAGTCGCTCGCTATCGGAGAGATCAACGGCCTCGCGGTGGCGCGCATTCTGGAAGGTATCCGTGCTACGGATGCGGGCATCCGCTTCTGCCAGGCGTCGAGCAGCGAGATCTTCGCCAACGCTGCCGAAAGCCCCCAATCCGAGGCTACGCCGGTCTGTCCGAGCAGTCCCTACGGCGCCGCAAAGGCGTACGCGGACTTCATGGTTCGCATCTACCGTGAAAGGTATGGGTTGTTCGCCTGCTCGGCGATCTTGTTCAATCACGAAAGCCCGCGCCGCGGCACGGCGTTCGTCACGCGTAAGATCACCCGCGAGTTGGCCCGGATCAAGCGGGGACTGGCGACGGAGCTCAGGCTGGGGGACCTCTCGGCCCGGCGGGATTGGGGGTTCGCGGGCGACTACGCGCGCGCCATGTGGCTGATGCTGCAGCAGGCGCGCGCGGAGGACTACGTCGTCTCGACTGGCGAGACTCATTCCGTGCGCGAGTTCTGCGAACGCGCCTTCACCCAACTCGGCATGGATTACCGGAAGTACGTGAAAGAGGACGCGGACGCTTCGCGGCGCGCAGAAACGGTTCAACTCGTTGGAAACAGCGCCAAGGCCCGCCGTCTTCTGGACTGGAAGCCTGAAACGGGATTTCCGGATCTGGTGAAGATAATGGTCGAGGCCGATTTGCGGATATCCGAAGCCTAGACCGACGATGGGACCTTGATGTACACGAAAAACGAGAAATGCCGCATCTGCGGAAACACGCATCTGGTGAACGTGCTCGACCTGGGCGTGCAAGCGCTGACCGGGACCTTTCCCCGCGACAAAGACGCCGCGATCACGAGCGGTCCCCTCCGGCTCGCGAAGTGCACCGGCGGCGAGGAGGTCTGCGGATTGCTTCAACTCGAGCATTCCTACGATTTGGGGGAGATGTACGGCGAGAACTACGGGTACCGCTCGGCGCTCAATGTCAGCATGGTGAAGCACCTGCGCGGCAAAGTGCGCAAAATCCTTCGGAGCGTTGTTCTGAACGACGATGACCTCATCGTCGACATCGGCAGCAATGACAGCACGACTTTGCAGGCTTATCCATATCGCGGAGCGATTCTGGTCGGTGTCGATCCGACCGGCAGCAAGTTCGCGCAACACTATCCGTCCCATATCCACTTGATCCCGGACTTCTTCTCCGCGCGAGCGCTCCGTGAGCGGTTTCCCGGCAAGAAGGCGAAAGTGGTCACGTCGTTCTCGATGTTCTACGACCTCGAGGACCCGATCGCATTCATGCGTGAGGTGCACGAAGTGCTCGCGGACGACGGTGTCTGGGTGTTCGAGCAGAGCTACATGCCGACGATGCTCGAAACCAGCTCATACGACACGGTGTGCCATGAGCACCTGGAGTACTACGGGCTCAAGCAGATCAAATGGATGACGGATCGGGTCGGGTTTACGATCGTCGATGTCGAGCTGAACGACATCAACGGCGGCAGCTTCTCGGTGGTGGTACGAAAGGCGAGCCGCGGCGCAACGCCCGGCGAGGCCGTGCAGCGCATGCTCGGCGAAGAGCGGCAGAAGGGCCTCGAAACACTCGACCCGTACGCTGCGTTCGCGAGGCGGGCCGCCGCGTCGAGGGTCGAGCTTCTCGATTTCCTGCATCAAGCGCGGGCTCAGGGAAAAAAGGTGGCCGGGCTCGGCGCTTCGACCAAGGGCAACGTGATCCTCCAGTATTGCGGCCTCACGGAGGAGGACATCGGAGCGATCGGCGAGGTCAACTCCGACAAGTTCGGCTGCTACACGCCCGGCACCCGAATTCCCATCGTCTCGGAGGACGAGCTCCTCAGGCGGAAGCCGGACTACCTGCTGGTCCTGCCCTGGCACTTCCGGAGGTTTTTCAAGGAAAGCAGGAAGTTCTCCCCGATGCGGCTGTTCGTGCCTCTCCCCCGTCTCGAGTTCATCTAGGGCCCGAGATGGCCGGCGAGCGTCCTCGCGTCAGCATTGTCACGGTGACGCTCAACAGCCGTGAGCATGTCGAAGACGCGATCCGGAGTGTTCTTTCCCAAACCTACCCCGCGATCGAGTACGTGATCATCGACGGCGGCTCGACCGACGGTACATTGGACGTGATCAGGGCCCACGAGAAGGACTTCGCGTCCTGGATCAGCGAGCCCGACCGCGGCATCGCGGACGCTTTCAACAAGGGGCTGGCGGCGACGAGCGGCGACTACGTCCTGTTCCTCAACTCGGACGACTGGCTGGCCGACCCTGAAGCGCTGTCGCGGGCGATGCGGCCGGCGACCGGCTCGCCTCTACCGGATTTGATTTTCGGGAACTGCGATCTCGTCGACCGCGACACCGGACGTCTCCTGCGACGCCTGGATGGAGGTTGGTCGCCGACCGCTTTCCGGTTCGGACGCATGATCAATCACCCGGCGCTGCTCACCCATCGGTCCTACTTCCGCAAGTACGGGACCTTCGACGAGTCGTACCGCATCTCCATGGACTACGAGCTCATGCTGCGCGGGGCTCTCGAATCGAGGGTGGTTCACGTTCCGTCGGTGATCACGAAAATGCGCTCGGGCGGTCTGAGCCTGCGCAACCGCGAGGCGGTCGTCGAGGAGATATTCCGGGCTCTGAAAGAGCACGGCGTACTCGGCGCGGCGTGGAAGGAGCGACTCTTGCGGGCGTACTTCGGAACTCGCCGCCTGCTGCAGCCCCTTCGCGGCTGGGCGGAGACGCTCCGGCGTCGCGGCCGATAAGAGCCCTATTCCCGGGGCAGCCTCGCGCGCCTCTTGAGCATCGGATACCGCAGGAAAAACCGCAGCATGCTCGAAAGATGCCAGCGCATGTAGCGAAGACTGTGCCGGCTTTCCCGGCGGGCCGCATGGATCGCTACCGCCGAATGACACACCCGGACTCTGCGACCCTCGGCCGCCAGGCGTGCGCACAAGTCGACGTCTTCGTAGTAGAGAAAATACCTCTCGTCGAATCCGCCGATTTCCTCGAAGGCTCCGCGGGGAAACAGCATGAACATGCCTCCGACCCAGTCCGGATACTCCGTGCCGATCGCGTGATCCAGCCCTCCGCCGAATAGCGCCTTGTGCAGAATGGTCAACGGCGTCGGAAAGCTCCGGACATGGTCTTCGAGCTGGCCCGCGGGGTTGCGAATCACCGGCGCGACGACCCCGGTACGCGGATCGTTCAGGCAATCGATGAGCGCCGGAAACGGATCGCGCTCCAGGCGAATGTCCGGGTTCAGCACGCAGAAGTGATGCCCGCGGCTCTCTCTGAAGGCGGCATTGTGGTTGGCGCCGAACCCCTTCTGGCGGGTATTGGTGAGAATGCGCAGCGGAACGCCGACCCGGGCGGCGTCGAAAGGCAGCGTTTCCGGGACATTGACCGTGACGAGAACTTCGATCGGAGTCCTGACTGCGGTCGCGAGATCGCCGAGCAGGGCGGCGACGAGCTCGCCCTGGCGATGACTGACGACGGACACCGAGACGAGTTCGCTTGCGCTCACGATCGGAACGCCGCGATAAGCAGGCGCCGCGCGAACTTTGCGAGTGAGTAGCCCTGCAGAATCCGCATCGCGGTCGCACTGATCGCGCCCCTCTCCTTCAGGAGGCGATAGTTGCCGAGCTCGGCTTTCTCCATGTCGGCGAGGTTCGCAGAGAGACCCGAAGCGCCGAACTGGGGCTTGTAGACGAACGCGAGCGTCTCGTTGAGGCGCGCAACGGGCGCCCCGCTCGACGCGATCTCGAGCCAGAGTAGGTGGTCCTCCATGTGCCGGGCCCCTTCCAGGAACCGGTGGGCGATATCGCGTCTGACCATCGCCGAGGGCGTGACGAACCGGTTGGAGAGGAGGAGCTGCGCTAGGGAGATCATTCGGTGCCCGGAATCCGCAAGGGGCCGGCCGAGCGAGGCGCCCTCCGCGATCCGGGCGTGGGCATGGCCGCTCAGCACGATATCGGGCCGCGACCGCATGAACGCATATTGGATTTCGAGCTTGCGCGGGTGCCACACGTCGTCGGCGTCGAGAAACGCGACGTAGTCGCCCGAGGCGGCGTTCCAACCGGCGTTGCGGGCGCTTCCGGCCCCGCGGTTCTCGTCCAGCGCGACGACCGTCACCCAGTGCTCACCCAAGGTGCCTTGCACGTCCCGAAGCACCTCGAGCGTGCCGTCGTTGCTGCAGTCGTCCACGAGGATGACTTGCGCGGGGCGCGAGACCTGTCCGGCGATCGAGGCGACGGCGCGTCGCACGGTCGCGGCGCAGCGGTAGCAGGGCACGACCGCGGTGACGGGAACGGGGCCGGCGCTTCGCGGACCGGTTCCGGGGCGGCCCGTGTTCATCGCATCGTCCGGGAGAGGCCTTCGTCGAGCAGGCAGCAACGGAGCGAAGCCAGCCATTCGGGCAACGCGATGCCCGATCTGCTTTGGAGACTCTCGCAGGAGAGCGTCGAGTTCGCGGGACGCTTCGCGGCGCTGGCGTACTGGGCCGACGGGATCGCGAGCAAACGCGTGGTCATGCCGCAAATCTTGAGAATTTCCCGTGCGAACCCGCACCAGCTCGTCTTGCCGCTCGCCGTCAGGTGATACAGTCCCCCGATGTTCCCGGCTGCGAGCTCTCTCGCGAGCGGTGTGGTCGCACCCGCGACGTCCCGGCACCATGTTGGCGCTCCGATCTGGTCGTCCACCACCCGCAGCTCCTCGCGCTCTCGGGCCAGGCGAAGCATCGCGAGAAGAAAATTGGCGCCGCGGGCGCCGTAGACCCAGCTGGTGCGCAGGATCAAGTGCCTGCACCCGGTTGCTTGGATCGCGCGCTCGCCTTCCAGCTTGCTCTCGCCGTAGACATTGATCGGGTTAGGAGCGTCGGTCTCGACATAGGGTGCGGTTTTCGCGCCGTCGAAGACGTAGTCGGTCGAGTAGTGGATCAACGCGGCGCCGACGCGCAATGCCTCCTCGGCGAGAATCCTCGGCGCCTGGCCGTTGATCCGTGCGGCAAGGTCGGGTTCGGATTCGGCGCGGTCCACCGCCGTGTAGGCTGCGGCGTTGACGATGAGGTCGGGCTTGACCTCGCGCACCCGACCCACGATCTGATCCGGAACTGCGAGATCGAGCGATGCATGGCCGAAGGCGAAGACTTCCCCGACGGGTGGCAGGCTACGCCCGAGCTCCCACCCGATCTGTCCGTCGCTGCCGGTCAGGAGGATCCTCAAGGAAAGACTTCGGCGTCTCGAAGCCGCACTCCCGTGGCGTCCTTGCGCGAGAGCACAGGCGCACCGGACAGGGGCCAATCGATTTCCAGATCCGGGTCGTTCCAGACGATGCAGCGCTCGTGCTCGGGTGCGTAGAAATCCGTGGTCTTGTAGATCACTTCGGCCGAGTCGCTTAGCACGCAGTACCCGTGCGCGAATCCGGCCGGAATCCAGAGCATGTGCTTCGATTGCGCGCTCAGGCGCGCGCTCCCCCACTTCCCGAAAGTCGGGGAACCGCGGCGGATATCGACCGCGACGTCGAAGATTTCGCCCTCGCTGACACGGACCAGCTTTCCCTGCGGCTGGCGGATCTGGTAGTGCAGGCCGCGCAACACACTTTTTTCCGAGCGCGAATGGTTGTCCTGGACGAATCTTGCGTGGATTCCGGCGCGCTCGAATTCCCGCTCGTTCCAGCTCTCGAAGAAAAAGCCGCGCGCGTCGCCGAAGACCTTCGGCTCGATCAACAGCACTTCCGTGAGGCGAGTTGAGCTGACCTTCATTCAAGCGGCATTCGCGCGCCGCTGTGCAGCAGCGACAGCAAGTAGCGGCCGTAGCCGCTGTTTCCCATTCGCGCGGCGAGTTTCTCGAGGCCGGCATCCTCGATGAAGCGCATGTGCCAGGCAATCTCTTCGGGACAGCCGACCTTGAGACCCTGACGGCGCTCGACGATCTCGATGAACTGACTCGCCTCGAGCAGAGCTTCAGGTGTACCGGTGTCGAGCCAGGCGTGTCCACGCCCGAGCTTCTCGACTTGCAGCTTCCCGCGGTCGAGGTAATGCCGGTTGATATCGGTGATTTCCAGCTCGCCGCGCGCCGAGGGCTTCAGCGATTTCGCGATGCGCACGACGTCGTTGTCGTAGAAATAAAGCCCGGTAACCGCATAGTGCGACTTGGGATTCGCCGGCTTTTCCTCGATGTTGACCGGATCCTCGCCCGAGAACTCGATTACCCCGTAGCGCTGCGGGTCCTGCACCCGGTAGGCGAACACCGTGGCTCCGGACGGTCTCCTCGCGGCTCGCTTGAATGTCGGTCGCAACTCGTTGCCGTAGAAGATATTGTCCCCGAGCACGAGCGCGCACGAGTCGTTCCCTATGAATCGCTCGCCGACAAGAAATGCCTGCGCAATGCCCTCCGGCCTGGCCTGTTCCTCATACTCGAACGTCACGCCCAGGTCCGCGCCATCTCTGAGAAGGTCCCGGAAGCGTGGCAGGTCCTTCGGCGTGGAGATCACCAGAATGTCCTTTATGCCGGCGAGCATCAAGGTGCTCAAGGGGTAATAGATCATCGGTTTGTCGTAGACCGGCAGCAGCTGCTTGGATACCACCTGCGTGACCGGGTAGAGCCGGGTGCCGGAACCGCCGGCCAGGATGATGCCTCTCATGCTTCGCCTCGATTGGCGTAGTTCTTCTCGATCCAGTGGCGGTAGGTGCCGCTCGTCACGTGCGCCACCCACTCGGGGTTGTCGAGATACCACCCGACGGTCTTGCGCAATCCGGACTCGAAGGTCTCGGACGGCGCCCAGCCGAGCTGAATGGCGATTTTCGAGAAGTCCATCGCGTAGCGTCGGTCGTGCCCGGGACGATCCTTCACGAAGGAAATGAGCGTGGAATGCCGGATCTTGCTGTGGGGCCGTGCTTCGTCGAGAAGCGCACAGATCGCATACACGACCTCGAGATTGGTCTTCTGGTTGTGGCCGCCGACATTGTAGGCCTCGCCGATCCGTCCGCTGGACAGTACCTGGCGGATCGCCGCGCAGTGATCCAGCACGAACAACCAATCGCGCACGTTGCCGCCCTCGCCGTAGACCGGCAGGGGCTTGTGCGTCATCGCGTTCAGAATCATCAGGGGGATGAGCTTCTCGGGAAACTGGTACGGGCCGTAGTTGTTCGAGCAGTTGACGATGAGCGTCGGCAGCCCGTAGGTATGATGGTACGCGCGCACCAGGTGATCCGCAGCGGCCTTCGAAGCGGCGTAGGGGCTGTTCGGCGCGAACGCCGTCGCTTCAGTGAAAGCGGGAGCGAGCGGCGCGAGCGAGCCGAACACCTCGTCGGTCGAGACGTGCAGGAACCTGAAGTCGTCGCGCTGCGAGGGCGCCTGCTCTTCCCACCAGGCGCGCGTCTCCTCGAGCAGCGCGTACGTGCCGACGATGTTGGTTTGTATGAATTCGTCCGGTCCGTGAATCGAGCGGTCGACATGGCTTTCTGCGGCGAAATGGACGATCGCGCGGGGAGCGTGCTTTTCGAGAAGGTGCCGCACCATCTTCCGGTCGCCGACATCGCCGTGAACGAACACGTACGTCGGGCTGTCCTTGAGCGGTTTGAGGTTCTCCGGGTTGCCGGCGTAGGTGAGCTTGTCCAGGTTGATCAAGGGCTCGGTTCCCTGCGCGAACCAGTCGAGAACGAAATTCGAGCCGATGAAACCGGCGCCGCCCGTCACCAGGATGGTCATCTCGAGGCTCGCTCCAACGACTTCAGTTTCGCGTACTTGTTGAAGGTATTCATACAGCCAATCGCGATGTGCACCAGGCCTGCCACGCCGTCGAGAAACCCGAGCCGCAACACGTAGAACTTGACGAAGCGCAGCGATGGCGAAAACACCAACTGCAATAGGTTCGCGCGGCGGCCCGACGCGTGCAGCGCTTCGGCCTGCAGACTGGTGTATCGATTCTGCTTGTCGAGATACTTTTCCAGAGTTTCCGCCGAATCGTGCAGGAGATCGCCTCGCAGTCGCAGGACCGGCTGGACCGTGACGACCTTTTCGTGCACCGTCTCGTCACCCCAGCGCGCATGCTTGCGATGGAACAAGCGCACGCTCCAGTCCGGATAGCCCTCGCCGTGCCTGAGCCAGCGCCCGAGAAAGCGATTGCGGCGCGGCATGGCGTAGACGAAACCGCGCGGCGCCTTGAGCTCGGCGATGATCGATTCGCGCAGTGCTTCGCTCAGGCTTTCGTCCGCGTCCAGACACAATACCCAATCGTGTTGGGCGGACTCGACGGCGAACTGCTTTTGCGGGCCGAACCCGAGCCATCCCTTCGAGATGACGCGCGCGCCGCGACGCGCGGCGAGCTCGACCGTGCGGTCTGTCGATCCCGAGTCCACGACGACGACTTCCTCGGCGAACGTGACGCTCGCCAGGCAGCCCTCGAGCTGCGAGGCTGCATTACGCGTAATGATCGTTACGGACAAGGGCATGGGCGCGGGGAAAGAGCCCGCCAACCCGTATAATCAGCGGCTTATGCTCGGCATTCTAACCGCTTTCCGGGGCTCGCAGCCTGAGGCGTTCTGATGTGGCGCGCAGCCTACCGATTGCTGCTTTGGCTGGCTCTGCCCTGGCTGCTCGCGCGGCTATGGTGGCGAGGGCGGCGGGAGCCTCGGTACCGCGAGAGTCCGGGGGAGCGCTTCGGCTTCTATCGGGGCGCCGTTCCAAAGCCGGTGATTTGGCTGCACGCCGTGTCGCTCGGCGAGACGCGGGCGGCCGAGCCGTTGCTGCGCGCGCTGCGAGAGCGCCATCCGGAATGCGATCTCCTGATCACCCAGATGACGGCGACCGGCCGCGAAGCGGCCAGCCAGCTTCTCGGCGGGTCGGCGCATGTGGCCTGGCTCGCCTATGACTACCCTTCCGCCGTGCGACGGTTCCTGCGCCACTTCAAGCCGCGGCTCGGGATTCTGATGGAGACCGAGATCTGGTTTCACCTCGTCGCCGAGTGCCAGCGCTCCCGCGTACCGCTCATGCTCGCCAACGCCCGAATGTCGGCGAAATCGGAACGCGGCTACGCCATGGTCGGGCCTCTCGTCCGGGATGCGCTCGGGGGCTTGGGCGCGGTCGCGGCGCAAACGGCCGAGGACGCCGACCGGCTCCGATCGCTGGGCGCGCCTCAGGTCGAAGTGACCGGAAACCTCAAGTTCGACGTCGAGCCGGCCGCCGGAAGCGAGTCGCTTGCGGCGCAATTCAGACAACGGTTCGGCGATAGGCAGGTATTTCTCGCCGCCAGCACTCGGGAGGGCGAGGAGGAGCTGCTCCTGGAGGCTCTCAAGGGCGACTCTCTGGACGATGCGCTGGTGGTGATCGTTCCGCGGCACCCGCAGCGGTTCGACTCGGTTGCGGAACTCCTCGCCGCGCGGGGGTTCAGATTCGAGCGGCGAAGCACCACGGGAGCGCTCGGCGCCGATTGCAAGATAGTCCTCGGCGACAGCATGGGCGAGATGGCCGCCTACTATCGCGCCTGCGATGTGGCACTGGTCGGCGGAAGCCTGCTCCCCTACGGCGGGCAGAACCTGATCGAGGCTTGTGCCGCGGGCGTGCCGGTCCTCTTCGGCCCCTACACTTACAATTTTGCCGAAGCTGCCGAGAGCGCAGTCGCAGCGGGGGCTGCGTTGCGGGTGGAGACGGCGGAAGAAGCGGTGCGCCAGGCGCGCACGTTGCTCGCCGAAGCGGGATCGCGAGAGCGCATGGGGAGGGCCGGAATCGCTTTCTGCGTCACTCATCGCGGCGCGACCCAGCGGACTCTCGCGGTGTGCGAACGGCTGCTCGGCAGCGGCTCGGGTCCGGAGGGACTGGCCCGGCGCTAGCTAGTTGGCGCCGAGCAGGCGGTTTATTTCTTCGACGTCGTCGTCCGTCAGGGATCCCGACGCCGACTTCAGGCGCAAGCCATTCAGAACGGTGTCGTAGCGCGCTCTGGAGAGATCGCGCAGCGTGCTGAACACCTGCTGCTGCGCGTTCAGTACGTCGATATTGATGCGCACGCCGACCTCGTAGCCGAGCTTATTCGAATCGAGTGCGCTGCGGCTGGAGATGAGCGCCGCCTCCAGCGCCTTCACCTGCGCTATTCCGTTGGTCACGCCGAGGAATGACTGGCGCGCGCTCAACGCCGCGGTGCGCCGCGTGCTCT